>Ga0193752_1000090_pt1 | contig 127321 bp, 121 predicted proteins | sample H1c1metaG_FD_144924 | JGI IMG/M metagenome (GOLD analysis project Ga0193752, IMG submission 144924) | Soil microbial communities from a riparian zone of the East river system, Colorado, United States - H1c1 | ecosystem: Environmental > Terrestrial > Soil > Riparian zone | place: USA: East...
CCCCCCGAGATGGGAGTGGCTGTCTACAAGGCCCGGCATAATTACTTTACCTGTAGCATCCACCACATCTGCACCTGCAGGTATGCTGCTTCCTTTAGCACCTACACTCAATATTTTTCCTTTGTGTACCACCAGGATACCGGCAGGTATAGCCGGCCCGGATACAGGATAGATAAGTGCGCCGGTAAAAGCAACCGGCTTATCCTGTGCAGCAGTAAGCCCGCTGTAAAGCAGGCAACATGCAAACAAACATTGTTTCATCATAAAAGCAGTTTTGAGTTGGAAATCTAAAGTACATTATGCAGGGGAAATAATAAAGTATTCTTACTAAAAGAGTAAAACACTGATAACCTGCCAAGTTCCTGGGTGGCTGGCAGGGGTCTTAATCAGAAACTAATTTTATTTGAATATTAAATATATTATTATTGCCTTTGTAATGCAGTCGGCACTAATAACGATGAAAAGAATTATACTTTTATTTTTTTGGATACTACAAGCTGCGATGGCGGCCGGCCAGGAACTTTCTGCTGACAAGCTGATAGATATGCTTTCTTTGTCATTACCCAAACTGGAAAGCCAGCTATTACATAAAAAATACCTGTATGCAGGAATTGAGTTTTCGGGCGATACGGCCTTTAATACTTATGAGCCCCGGCCGGTTGGCGGCAAAAAAAATAAGCAGGCTGAAGCGGTGAGGAGAAGATTCACACGGGCTGTTCTTAAAAATACATTTACGCTTACTTACCACACAAGTTCTGTGAATGAGTACAACGACTTTATCGCGGAATTAAAGAAAAAAGGATTTTATTGTGAATATGAAAAAGATAAAACTGTTTCATCCTACCTGTACCAGTTCAGGAATTATACCGCTGATGTATCAATTAAAAAAGCAGAGGACCTTACCTGGTATTCCTTTACGTTTTATAAAAAGCTATTACCTCCTCCCAGTGAACTGAAGTTTGCCGATGACCTGCTTCAATTCACTTCGCATGAATACCTTGTTCTTTATTTTGGAGCAAATAATGTAAAAAGAGACCTGTATTATTTTGGCGGGGAAGATATTGTCAAGTGTTCAATACTTTTCATGAATACTAACCGGCAGGTCATCTTTATCTGGAAAGACAATGTTAACAGCCGTAAGATCAATAACCTCTTAATTGGCGGCAGGCATAAATTAAAAAGCCAGCAAATAAATGCAAAGTCCGTTGAAGATAATAGCTGGTGGCTGAAAAGCGGGATACGTGCAGGCATGTCTTTGTCTGAGCTGCGGACACTGAATAATAAGAATATTGCTTTTTGCGGGGGCGATGCGCCCAATCCCGGTTTGGTTCTACCCGAGTCAAGCTCCAGGATCGATTTTAAAAACAAGGACGTGATCCTGGGCTGTACAAAATGCGATGATGATAAATTCCTGCATGCAAAAATAATGTCGGCAGATAAAGCCATGGCAGAGGGGCGGAACTTTTTTATTCTTACAATAGCACTTTACCCGGTTGAGAGCGGGCTGTTTGAATAGTTGATCCTCCAGGATTTAAACGGGAACCAATGCAAAAATTAAAGGCCCGTGATGCACGGGCCTTTAAAATAAGAATAAGAAAACTTACATTTTTTTAACGGTATCTGCTTTTACTGTATCCTTCACAGGCGGCTGCATACCAGGCTGCATGCCGCCCATCATCTTCATCATCTCTGCAGGGTCCATGAATGTCCAGTGCTCTACTGCTTTTCCATCTTTGAACTTTGCGAGTTCAACCGCTTTCATGTCATACTTATCACCTGCCTTACCCATACCCGGCTGATCGACCTTTAAAGTGCCGGTAAAATGCAACCACGACATCACATATTCGTCATCGGCAAGTTCTTTAAGGATCACTGTTTTTGCATTATCATTGGTTGCAGACATTTTTTCAAATTCTGCCTTCATATTGGCGAGGCCTTTTACGTCGCCATTTTGACCGGCATGGTCAACTGCATCTTCCGCGATATAGTCTCCCAGTTTACTGAAATCTTTGGTATCAAAAGCGTTAATAACGCCATGCATGGCATCCAGGTTCTTCTTTGTTGTGGCAGATTGCCCGCCTTCATTGTTGCAGGAAATAAATAAAATGGCGCAGGGCACGATCAGCGCAAAAAGGATCTTTTTCATATTGTTATAGTTTTTAGTGAATGATAAATGATATGATCCGGTGGAAGAGGTAGTTTTTGCGGGTATGAATTATGGAAGGGATGCCAAGATAAAATATTTTCCGGAATTACTATAGTCCAAATTTATAAACATAAAGCAACCCGCTCCTTTAAATCCGCATCTTTGTAAAAAAGAAACCATGTCAACATTTAAAGAAACATTTTCCGCCAAAGGCGAAGAGATATTAAAGAAGATCAATGAGCTCATTAAGGAAGGCAATGTGCGGAAGATCAGCATCCACGATAAAAAAGGAAAAGAGATCATGTCATTCCCGCTTACCCTTGGCGTGGTGGGGGCTGTGCTTGCTCCCGTACTTGCAGCCGTAGGTGCACTGGCGGCCCTGATCGGTGAATGTGATATTACCGTGGAAAGGGAAGACAAGACTCCATAATGCTGCCCCGGTTCGTGTCCCGGACCGGAATAATCAGGAAAAAATTCTCAATACTCAATGTTCAGGTAGGGCAATAAGCTAACTGCAGCAGCTTCATCGATACAACAAATACTTTTTCCGCATCAGCTTGTATTCGCTTAGCCCCGGTTCCCAGCTTGCCCTGATCTCCGCTTCGGGCACCCCGTCGATGATCTGCTTGCGAAACAGCCCGGAGCCGATCTGTATCTCGATATTATTCATTTGCCTGCTCAGTTTGGAATCGAAGAACTTTTCTTTATAAGGATGGGCTTTATACAATTCCATTATCCATTGCAGGTTTATCTTTTTGCTTTTTCTCAACAGCTCCGTATCGTAATTGCGCAGGTCAAGGCCATAACAAAGCTCGTTCATGAACAAAGGAGTTTCGGCCATTCCTTTAATACCTGTAGGCGTGTAAGAGAAATCATAGATACCTTTAAGTTCGGGACTGCCCAGCACGGTGAAAGGAAAATAAGTACCCCTTCCGTGGTTGAGGTAAACGCCCTCGAACATACACACAGAAGGGTAGAGCAGGATCGACTGTTGTGTGTTCAGGTTGGGTGATGGGTTCACCGGCAGGGTATAAGGCATATCATGATCGTAGTTTGCAACAGGTATAATTTTGATATTGCATTTTACTTTATTGGTGAGCCAGCCTTCGCCGTTAGCCATCTGGGCAAATTCACCAACCGTTAATCCGTGCGACATGGGTATGGGAAACATACCGATACCCGACTGGTATTTCATATCCAGGATCGGCCCGTCTATCAAATATCCATTGGGATTGGGACGGTCGAGGATCAGTAATTCTTTTCCATTCTCATAACAGGCATCCATCAATCTTGACAGTGCATTTATATTTGTATAAAAGCGCACACCCACATCCTGCAGGTCATATACCAGGATATCAACATCGGCAAGGTCTGCCTTGGTAGGTTTATTCTTTGCGCCATACAAAGAAATTATCGGTATGCCTGTAGCGGCGTCGATCTCGTCGGATACTACATCTCCGGCACTGGCTTTGCCACGAAAGCCGTGCTCGGGGCCGAATACCTTTACAATGTTCACACCCAGTTTTTTCAGGCTGTCAACCAGGTGTGTTTTGCCAATTATAGATGTTTGGTTGGCCATTATCGCTATTCTTTTCCCTTTTATGTAAGAAAGGTATTTTTCTGTTTGCTCGGCGCCTGTTTTAATACTGCTGCCGGGCGTTGTATTTTTTTGTGCTGTTTTTTTAGGTGCAGAACAAAAGCAACAACAAAGAGCAGCTAATACAAGGAGTGAAATTTTCATTATAATGGCGGTTATTTAATATAAATATAGAATAAGCTTCCTTCATTACCTTTACCAGCCGGGTAATTTATTTTTGATGCAACAACTTTTCACCCATATAACGGCTTATCATCCCCTGAGCACAGGTGCGCAACACGCACTTCAGGATTGTTTTGAAAAAATAACCCTTTCGAAAAGTGAATACCTGCTCAATGAGGGACATGTTTGCCGTCATTTATATTTTTTAGAAAAAGGAGCGCTGCGGGGTTTTTATAACCTGGATGGAAAAGAAATAACCCACTGGTTTGGTTTTGAAAAAGATTTTGTGACCTCTTTCCACAGCTTCATAACACTTGAGCCCGCCGTGGAAAATATCCAGTTGCTGGAGGGAAGTGTATTATGGATGATCTCTAAAGAAACACTGGCTGAGCTTTTTAACCAATACCATGAAATTGAAAGGCTGGTGAGGATCGCCTATGAAAAATATTATATCCGGCTGGAAGAAAGGTTTGTAAACGCCCAGTTTAAAACCGCAACGGAGCGCTATGAGAACCTGATGCTCCAAAGTCCCTACATTTTAGAAAGGGTGCCACTCGGCCATATTGCTTCTTACCTCGGTATCAGCCAGGAAACGCTGAGCAGGATACGCAGCAAGTTTTAACATTTGCATTTTCGTTTTTTGATAAATGTCAAATATTGCCTGAACAGACGGTTATATGTTTGTTGCATAAAAAAACTAATCTATGCAACAGAAACAAATTCAACCGCCTTCGGCAGCTTTTATTGCCGCTTCATGGCTGGCCTTTTTTGCCGGAACCATCGCCTTCATCATCGGGTTGTGGAATGCCGAAATGGAACTGAGTGAAAAGGGATATTATTTTACCGTATTGATGCTTGGCCTCTTCTCCGCCATCTCTGTTCAAAAAGCCGTGCGTGACCAGCTTGAAGGCATCCCGGTAACCAACCTTTATTACGGCATCGCCTGGTTCACCACTTTGTTATCGATCGTACTGCTCACTGCAGGCTTATGGAATGCCGGGCTTATAAGAAGTGAAAAGGGATTTTATGCAATGTCTTTTGTACTCAGCATGTTTGCCGCCATTGCCGTTCAAAAAAATACAAGGGATAGTAAGGCCGCAAAAGAAACAGCGCCGTTCTAGCCATATCATCAGGGTAAAATACCAACGTAAAACCCCGGGCAATTCAGCCGGGGTTTTTTATATAGCGCAACAATTCTTACCGGTGGGGCAGCGGGAAAATGCGATTGAAAAAAAATAAAACCTGCATACTGAACAAGTTTCAGCTTTGGGGCACAATATTTGAAAGCTAAAGACGTAATATAATCCTATGAAAAAACCATACACGCCTGCACTCTTATTTTTGCTTGTCATTTTTGCCCAAATCTCATTTAACAGTTGTAACCAGGTAAGTAAAGCAGATAGTTTACCCAAGCCAGCCATCATAGAAGTAAAAGCGAAACCCGCAGAGGTATCAATACCTGCACCGGCACCAAAAGAGACCGTTGCATATGATACAACTGATTACAATAACAGGATGCTTGCCATGAGTAATTATGATTCTACCGGCAAATGGCCCGTTAAATCACCATATCCATTACCGGGTGCAATTTTTCCTTATAACAGGGTCATCGCATTTTATGGCAATTTATATTCAACACGTATGGGCATCTTAGGCGAGATACCCAAAGATTCGATGTTTAAAAAACTGCAGGAAGAAGTGGATGCATGGCAGGCTGCAGATCCGTCTGTAAAAACATTGCCGGCCTTACATTATATAGCAGCAACCGCACAGGCCTCACCCGGAAAGGGCGGTAAACACCGTTTGCGAATGCCCTTTCACCAGATAGATACCATTATGGATTGGGCAGAACAGATCAACGCACTGGTATTTGTAGATATCCAGGTGGGGCATAGTACCGTAAAAGAAGAAGTGCCGGCACTTGAAAAATATTTGCAATTGCCCAATGTTCATCTTGGGATCGATCCTGAATTTTCTATGAAGAACGGCGAGAAGCCGGGTTCTAAAATAGGAACATTCACAGCCGCTGATATCAATGATGCCATTGACTTCCTGGCTGAGCTTGTCCGTAAGAACAATTTGCCCCCGAAAGTATTGGTGGTACATCGTTTTACGCAGGGCATGGTTACAGAATATGAAAAAATAAAAACGGTTCCCGAAGTGCAGGTGGTAATGGATATGGATGGCTTCGGCGATAAGATATTGAAAAAATCTACTTACTCCAGGTATATCTATAAAGAACCGGTGCAGTTTACGGGCTTTAAATTATTTTATAAGAACGATACAAAAACTGCATCAGGCATGTTCACACCTGAAGAATTATTGAAGCTCACCCCAAAACCGATCTATATCCAATACCAGTAGGGGCCGGGACGCTGCAAGCGGTCTGGACCCTGTATTAACCATGCACAAGATATTTCACCAGTTGCTAAGGGTTCAGGCCGCTCCTTCGCTTCGCAAAGGTTAGCGTCCCGACCCTGCAACCACCCACAAAGTAGTATTGCACATAAGAAAATTGGGCTGTAATTTACTGTCCCAAAACTTCTTCTTATGGCACTAGATTTCAATATTGACATACATTGTCATACCAGTGGCAAGCCTTATATGAGTGGCCGCGGCAATCCCGGGCACACGCCATTTGAAACTTATAATAACGAGATACAGGGATGGCTGCTGAGCCGGCTTAACAGGCTCATCGAAAATTTATCCAATGTAAGGCTGGGTGCCCAAAGCAATTTTGATAACCTGCACAGTGGGAATGTAAGGGTGATCATCGCATAATTAACACCACTTGAAAAAGCTTTTTTAGTAGCCAATGTAGACCTTAACACTTTCCTGAACGACAATTTTAAAGCCCTGGTAACAGAAAAGACAACGCCCTGGGAAGACACGCTCAAAAGCAAAGTTGTAAATGCGCTCACCGGTTTTAATGTTGATGATGTTGACTTCATAAAAAAATCTATGCGGGATTATTTCCATGAAGGGCTGTTACCGGAGTATGACTACTTTGCAGCATCACACAATAAAGAGAACAGCGATGGCAGTTATATTGTAAAATTTGTAAAGAACTATGCAGAGATAGAAGAGGTCATTGAAACCGATACAACAACCATTTGTGTTATTCTCAGTATCGAAGGCGCACACACACTCAGCAACCAGGTACCGGGCCTTGGGCCTTTAAGGCGGGAGCAGGGCAGGAGCCATAAGAATGACCAGGCTGATTTTACAACACTGATCGAATACCTTAATAATATCGAGGCAATGAAGCAGTGGGAATTTGTTCCCTTCTTCATTTCCCTCAACCATCATTTCTGGAATGGTCTTGGCGGCCACGCAAGAAGCCTGATGAAGCTCATCGGCATTTTTGTTTCGCAGGAAGAAGGCCTTAACGAAGGATTAAAAGAACTGGGAAAAGAAGTGATCAAACTCCTGTTAAAAAAAACCAACGGGCCAAGGATACTTATCGATATCAAACACATGAGCCCGCTGTGCCGGAAAGAATTTTATGCATTCATTAAAACTGAATACTGGGATAAGAACGATAAATTCCCTTTGATATGCAGCCATACCGGTGTTGTGAGCAAAGGCCGCACACTCGATGCGCTGATGCAGCAGGATGACAACGCGGAACTACACGATAGCAGCAACTACCTTCACGAGAACAGCATCAACCTTTGCGCAGAGGATGTATTGATTATCGCTGAAACAAATGGCCTTATTGGCTTGCAACTGGATGAAAAAAGGATTGCCGGCAATAAGATCATCGACATCATAAGAAAGGATGAAACGCTTACTGATAAAGACCTGCGCATGCAATATGTAAAGCTGATATTTGCGAATTTATTCGAGATCGTTAAAACCGTTAATTCCTCAGCGGGATGGAATCTTTTATCGATCGGAAGTGATTATGACGGCCTGATCAATCACCTGGACTTTTACCCAACAGCAGCCGAGATGCCGGTCTTAAGAAATGATATGCTTGATTTTTTGCAGCATCCCGTAGAAATTTCACAGCCCGGTTTTAATTACAGCATATCCATGCCTGAAATAAACAGGCTGATGTTTGGGTTAAGTGCTGAAGACATTATAGAAAAGATATTTGCAAAGAATGCGATGGAGTTCTTAAAAAATAATTTTAACAGGTAGTCTCCATGATTTCTTATCTCCATAGTTCGTGTCTTCACTATCCCCATGGTTCGTGTCTTCACTATCCCCATGGTTCGTGTCTTCACTATCCCCATGGTTCGTGTCTTCACTATCCCCATGGTTCGTGTCTTCACGGACCATTCTCTTAAATACATTTTTAAATTTTTACAGGAAAGTATAATTTTACCCGATACTTATTAAATGAAAGACATAGAGATATTATTGGAAAACAAACCCGGCACACTCGCCCTTATGGGTGAAACATTGGGTAAGAACAAGATCAGCCTTGAAGGTGGTGGTGTATTTAATAACGGCGATTTTTCCATAGCGCATTTTTTAGTGGAAGAACCCGAAAGGGCCAGCGAAGTGTTGGCACAGGTAAATATAAAAGTAGTGAGGATAAGCGAGGTGATCATTCAAAAACTCCGGCAGGATGTGCCGGGACAATTGGGTATGTTTTGCCGTAAGTTAGCCGATGCAAATGTAAATATCCTGGTCCAATACAGCGATCATTCTAACCAGTTGATCGTGGTGGTTGATGACCAGGAAAAAGGCCGGCAGGTATCTGCGGAATGGATGAAAGAATGGTGGGATAATTAAATTTTTTATAAAAGATCATTATGAACGGACAACACAATTACAAGCTTACAATAAAATGGACGGGTAACAAAGGCACCGGAACTTCAGATTACCGGGCATACGACAGAAGCCATACCATCAGCGTGGAGAATAAAGTCGAAATTTTAGCTTCATCTGATCCTGCTTTCCGGGGCGACAAAACCAGGCATAACCCCGAAGACCTTTTAGTTGCTTCTCTCTCTTCCTGCCATATGTTGTCATACCTGCATTTATGTGTAATGGGAGGCGTTGTGGTAACTGATTATGTTGACAATGCAACAGGCATCATGACCGAAACGCCAAATGGTGGCGGTGTTTTTACAGAAGTTACTTTGAATCCTGTTGTAACAGTAACAGAAATTTCCATGACCGAAAAAGCGAATGAGCTGCATAAAAAAGCAAATGAATTATGCTTTATTGCAAACTCGGTAAACTTCCCGGTTAAGCATAACCCCACCTGCAACATAGCCGGTAAATGAACCGGAAGAAATTACCCGGGCATGGTAAGTTGTTGTATTTTGCAAACATGAGATACAAATTTTACTTAGCAGCGGTCCTTTCCCTTTTTTGTTTTATTGTTTCAGCACAGGAGCAACATTATCTTATCACAGGGACTTATACTACCGGTAAGAGTGAAGGCATTTATGTTTACCGCTTCAACAGCAATGACGGTTCTCATAAAGAAATGAGCCATGTAAAAACTTCCAATCCTTCTTTTGTTGCTGTCTCCCCGGATGAAAAATTTGTGTATGCAGTACAGGAAGACGCTGCCAATAACGGCAAGGGCGGCGAGATAACCGCATTCTCTTTTAATAAACAAACGGGTATACTCACTTATATCAATCAGCAACCAACGGGTGGCGATCATCCCTGCTATGTAAGCGTGGACAAGACAGGCAGGTGGGTGGCTGCCGGGAACTACAGCAGCGGAAGCTTAACGGTATTTCCTGTAAAGCAGGATGGGAGCCTGGGCGTTGCGGGCACCCATATTCAACATGAAGGATCAGGCGTTAATAAAGAAAGACAATCCAAACCGCATGTTCACTGTACCTTATTCTCTGCCGATAATAAATTTCTTTTTGTGCCCGACCTGGGTATTGATAAGCTGATGATCTATGCCTTTGATGAAGCCACAGGTAAGCTCAGCCCTGCCAAACAACCCTTCGCCCGTTCAACTGATGGGGCAGGCCCAAGGCATTTCACTTTTCATCCCTCCAATAAATATGCTTATTTAATAGAAGAGATGAGCGGAACAGTTGTTGGCTTTAAATATAAGAACGGGAAACTAAAAAGCAGGCAACGCATAAGTACTATGGCAGCTGGCGATACCAGCAATCCTGCGAGTGCAGATATACAGGTTTCACCCGATGGTAAATTCTTATATGCTTCTAACCGTGCAAATACAAATACGATCGCCATATTTAAAATAAAACCAAACGGGAAGCTGGTTGCTGTTGGCCACCAGTCAACGCTCGGAAGAACGCCCCGCAATTTTAATTTAGATCCCACGGGCAATTTTTTACTGGTGGGAAATCAAAACTCGGATGAGATCGTTGTGTTGAAACGAGATATGGAAACAGGGTTGCTTACGGATACACAGCAACGCATCAAAGTTGGGAAACCGGTTTGTTTGAAATGGATCTCTCTTAAATAAAGAGTGGTCGGTGAGGACACCGACCACGGCGAAAACGGATCAGCGTAGGAAAACCAGTTTGTTTGAGATGGGTATCAATAAAATAAACCCTGCATTACTCAACAAGCCGCCGTGATTTCTTCAGGTATCTTACAAAAAGGTATAAGAGAAGAAGCAGGGGAAGTATTATTGCAAGGAGCATGTTACGTAAGTGAATATCATTGTTGGTAAGTTCGGGATACCTGAACAATAAGATAAGCGTTATACCACTTAGCCATACATACTGGGTATTATATTCTTTCAGCAACCAGCGACGCCAGTTGAATTTCATACTCCGAAAAGTATTACCTAGCCCCCAAAGTGAAGGTATCCAGCGGTTGGTCTTATTACAATACAAAGTAAAGCTTTCACCAAATTTACTTTTGAGAAAATTTTCTTCCGCAAGAACAATACTATGGTAAATGAGCATAAAAAAGGGGATAACAATTCCAACATATATAACAGAATTTGACAGGACCCCGACACCGGTAAGCATTAAAATATTCCCGACATACAAAGGATTCCTGCAATGCCGGAAAATGCCTTCCGTTACAAGGTCATCTGCAGCGATGCGGTTGTTCTTACCACCCCTTATTATATAGGCGAGGCCAATGGTGCCACCCCTGATCAACTGTCCTGTAACGGTTATCAGCAGCCCGGTTATTACAGGCCAAAGCCAATACTGAACACCAAACCTGCTAAAGCCAAATATCTGCGGGGAAGGAATGAATAGTAACAGGTATAAAAAAATAAAAAGTGTGTTCCTGTACCTGAAGAAGAAATTACCAATGTCTATCATTAATATTTTTTTGCAATGAAGCCCGAAAAATTATACCACTTGAAGAATACTTCACAATGTGTAAAACCAGCATTTCTTATCAGGGAGATATTTTCACTGAGTTTATAGGGGATGAGCACATTTTCAAGCGCCTCACGTTTTTGGGAGATCTCAATATCACTATAATTATTCCTGCGCTTCATGTCATAATAATATTTGATGAAATCCCGGTTAAAAGCGCTGTCCTCTGCCAGTATCTTTTCAATTATGACCAAAGCTCCCCCAGGCAACAACCCGTCAAATATTTGTTTTAACAGCTTCTCCCGGTTAAGGGGACGAATGAACTGAAGTGTGAGACAAAGTATGACAACCGAAGCATGTTTTAAAGATATATTCTCATTGAGATCAGCAATTTCCAGCATTATTTCGCGGGTGATACCGGCTGCATCCAGTTTTTCCCTGCACTTATCCAGCATAGCCTGTGAGTCATCAATACCTATGAACGGCATGTGTTGCGGGACTGATTCATTCATATAGATCATGGTGGTTCCGGTAGAACAACCGAGGTCATAAACATAGCTGTTATCCTGGTAATGGTCGATAGTGAGTTCGCCGATCATTCGCTGCATCTCCTCGTAAAATGGTACTGAGCGGTTAACCATATCATCAAATACACCGGCGACTTTATTGGTAAATTTAAAGTCAGTCACTTTATTGATAGCGTCTTTAAAAACTTCATCTTTTATCATGGGTAATGTATTGCTATATGAAATCAATTGTAAAACTAAACGGCAATTCTGTAGAAAAACTGAAGTACGAGTCCGGCTTTTTCTTCAATATTTATAACTTTCTTTGTAAAAACGTTTGGTTTGAAAATATTGATTATCGAGGACGAAAAGGCTTTGAGTGAAAGCATAGCCAGCTACTTAAAAGGCGAAGAGTACGTTTGCGAAACAGCGCCTGATCATAAGACTGCCATGTATAAAATATCATTATACGATTATGATTGCATTTTACTGGATATCACATTACCCGGCGGGAGCGGCCTGGATATCTTAAAGGAATTGAAGTCAAATAAAAAAATGGATGGGGTGCTTATCATCTCTGCTAAAAACTCGCTGGAGGATAAAGTTGCCGGCCTCAAAATAGGAGCTGATGATTACCTTCCAAAGCCTTTCCACCTTTCAGAATTAAGTGCCCGCATCGCCGCCATTATCCGGCGGCGGAATTTCGCCGGAAGCAATACCATAAATTTCAATGAGATCACTATTGATACGCAGGCAAAATTGGTATCCGTCAATGATATCCCCCTCGATCTTACCAAAAAGGAATACGAATTGCTTTTGTATTTTATCAGTAATAAGAAAAAGGTCATCTCAAAGAATGCCATAGCCGAACATTTATGGGGCGACGAAACAGAGGGGAATATTGATTTTATTTATACGCATATCAAAAACCTCAGAAAAAAACTCCAGGAATATATACAGGCTGATTATATCAGGTCTGTCTACGGCATGGGATATAAATTCACAGACTAATGAAGTTATTATCCAAATATTACAGGATAAATATCACGGCTACGATCATTGTGGTCCTGGTGAGCAGTATCGCTTATTATTTTCTTATTCATTATATATTATTAGAGCAATTGGATAATGCATTAAAAGTGGAAGAACAGGAAGTGATCGATCACGTGCGGCAAAAGAATAAACTACCCGAACCTTCCTACTACCATGATCAACAGGTGATCTTTTTTGAACGCATAGGACCGGTTGAAAGAAAATTCAATACAAAAAAAATTTATGACAGTACCGCTAAGGAATACATAACTACACGGGAACTTGTTTTTCCAATCCGGGTCGGTGAAAGAACTTATAAAGTTAACGTCCTTAAATCCCAGGAACAGACCGAAGAACTGGTATCGCTTATACTGCTGGTCACCTTAAGTATCGTTGTACTGTTATTGATTATCCTTTTTTTGGTTAATCGTTTTTTGCTCAGCCGTTTGTGGAAACCTTTTAACGCTACGATCGATGAGTTAAAAAAATTCAATCTCTCCGGTAAAATGAAGCCAAAACTTGAAGACAGCTCGATCAATGAATTCAAAGACCTCAATGAAGCAGTAGCTGTAATGGCAAATCATGTAAGCAGGGAATATGATACATTAAAGATCTTTACAGAAAATGCATCGCATGAAATGCAAACTCCGCTTGCGATCATAAATTCCAAGCTGGATGTGCTGATACAGGATGAAACAATCAATGAGCAACAGATGAACCTGCTACAGGCCATTTACCAGGCATTGGACAGGTTATCAAAACTAAATCATTCCCTTTTGCTGCTTACCCGGATAGGTAATAATCAATTCACCGTAACAGAGAATATTCAATTAGACAAGATCGTAAAAGAAAAACTTATACAGTTTGAAGAATTGTACGACAGCAGCAGGCTGAAGATCACATCGAATATAGCGCCGGCAATTATCCATTGTAATAAACAGTTGCTGGATATTTTATTGAATAACCTTTTAAACAATGCGATCCGTTACAATACAGAAAACGGTTCTGTTTTTATAACGGTTTCTAAAAATGAACTGGTTATCTCCAATAGTTCTGCATTGCCTGCTTTGGATGGTAAACAGATCTTTCATCGCTTTTACCGGCATAGTGATACACAGCAGGAGGGTAGCGGGCTTGGGCTTTCTATCGTAAAAGAGATATGCAGTGATGCAGGATATTCCATCCAATATTTTTACAGGGATAACCTGCACGAATTCCATATAAATTTCTGAGGCCTGGTTTCTTACAAATAAATTTTTGTGTTTTCCCCCGGCATTCTTTTATACCTCCTGCTCAAAATTTCTTCAGAATTAGCTTTTAGGTTTATGAAAACATGACCCTGGTGAATTGGCTTCAGCGGGTTTTATTTAACATAAGCGCTAATTACGATGATAAATTACGAAGAGATCAGCATCGGGACAGGAAAATATGTTACCAGCATCTATGAACAAAATAAAACAGCCTTCCTTGTATATCATAACCTGTTGCATACAAAAAAAGTATTGTCGAGAGCAAAAGAGATCTCTTCAAATTACCCGTTAACTACGGAAGAATTATTTATTGTAACTGCGGCTGCATGGTTTCACGACATTGGTCATTTGTTTGGGGCGGCAGCCGGTCATGAAAGAAGGGGTATTATTGTTATGCGTGGATACCTGGAAAAGGAGGGTGTGGAACCAGCCACACTGGATTCGATCGAACAATGTATTCTTTCAACCAAACTTCCCAATGATCCTAAATCTTTACTGGCGGAAATTCTTTGTGATGCAGATTGTTACCATTTGGGAACAGATGAGTTTCATATTGTAAATGAACAGGTGAAAACAGAATTTGAACTAAGGAATCATGAGCTACCGTTGAATTGGGATGAAGCAACACTCCATTTACTTGAGCAGCATAAATATTTTACTCCCTATTGCTTCGGGTTACTGGAAACCGGTAAGCAAAAGAATATTCATTTCCTCCGCAAGAAATTAAACAGGATCTAATTTCATTACTACCTCACCTATTCCATTATCAACTTCTTAAAATAAAAAACATCCGGGTCAACCTGCAATGGCGTTTTACTGGTTACGGAAATTCCTTTCTTATCAACAATAAGTTTTTGCTTTCCTGCATCGGTTACAATATTTACGGGGAGCGCCATATCAATGTTAAGCAATTTCACCAGGTATTTATCTTCGCCTGTTTGCTTAACGTGTATCTCCACCTTATCATTGGTATATAAATAAAGATGGAAAAGCGGGTTCATGCTTTTGCCATAAGCGCCGCTGAAAAGTTTTTCCACATCAGCCGTTACAACGGTATTGTCATAAGTGTACTGCGGATCAGTAGCTAATTTTTTCAAAGTAGGAAAGAAGAGGTCGTCGCCCATTACATAGCGAAGCGTATGCATAAAGAATGCACCCTTGCCATAAATATCGCCATAGTAAGCGCTGTCAGAATCCACTTCTTCACCTCTTACAACCGGCAGCCGGTTCTGTACGCCTCTTGCGGTTTGCTGCATCTTTTTTAAATAAGCGTCTTCACCGGCAAGTTCCCTTGTTGCCATGGCATCGCCAAAAACACAAATGCCTTCCTGTATCCACATATGCGCCCAGTCGCGGTTGGTTACTTTATTGGCCCACCACTCATGACCGAATTCATGGTGCAGCAGCCAGTCAAAATCCTTGCCGCCAACTTTCGTGAATTTGTATTTGTTGCCATAGGCAATATTTGTCTGGTGTTCCATGCCCAGGTGCGGTGTTTCAGAAGCTGCGATCCTTTCTTTCACCCATGGGAACTCACCAAAATATTTTTCCTGTATGCGGGCGGATTGTTCATAGAGGTCGAGTAATTTTTCTCCCATGACCAAATTCTCTTCCAGCACATAATATTCCATCGGCACTTTATTACCATCTACTGTTGTGTACATACGTTTTACAACTTTGTAATTCCCTACATTAAAAAGAATACAATAATTGCTGATGGTATAATTTGTTTTCCAGTGGTAGGTTGACTTATTGCCTTTTGTGCTTACTTTTTGTAAAAGCCCCGGTCCGGCAACTACCAATCCTTTAGGCACCGTTATCATCATATCAGCGCCTTCATTGGGTTCATCGCTGGGATGGTCCTTGCAGGGAAAATATATTTTTCCGCCTTCACCCTGGCAGCTTATGGCAATCCATGGATTTCCTTTTGCATCTTTCTCCCATTGAAAACCGCCAATCCATGGCGCTCTTTCAGCAATGCCGGGCTTACCACCATATGCGATCTTTACTTTTACTTTACCTGCAGGCTGTTCCTGTTGCAATGCAATTTTTACCAGGTCATCTTCTGTATGTTTAAAATCCACTACTTTTCCGTTTACCCAAACTTTGCTGATGGTGAGTCCGTGCCAGAGGTCGAACAATAAATTGTTGCCCGGCTTCAGCAGGTTGAGGTCGATCTCTGTATGACCGTTTATTGCTTTTTGTTCGGGGTCAACATCAAGTACAAGTGTGTAATGCCTGATGTCCATATTGGCCTGTTCGGGTTTTAATTTGCCTCCCGATTTCAGGTTCTGCGCCTGCATGGCAAAAGAGATGGTTGTGATAAGGAGTATTAAGATGATTTTCATTGCGATAGTTTTAGTGAAGTTACTTAATTTATTAAAAAAGCTTCAAGCTACAAGGGAGAAGCATGCAAACGAAAGGTTGCCCCCTTGTAGCTAATCCCCTGATAGCTTCTTCTTATCCATATCGTCCTTTTCATACCCCTTCTCGTAAAACATCTACACCAGATTCCTTACCTGCATTACAAATCATTCTTTAATAAAGCTGCATCTTTGTGTTGTTAAGAATCCAAATATCCAATCCCTCTGAAAACAACGTCTTTTATCCCTATGAATCCGCGGTCATTTGATTGACCAGAAATTTTGTAATCCCCTATGAAAAACCTTCAGCAATGAGGGTTTTTCTTTTAAACGGCTTATCATCCTTAGCAATAACTACCTGAAAAAAGGCCCCGGAAATTTCCAGGGCCTTTATTACATGCCAACACTAATTATGCTTTCGCACAATGTGGTATTATGCAGCAATCTTTCGGCTTGCAATCTGACGGTTTACAATCAGATGGTTTGCAGTTCTGCTGTGTAGTTTGCTTGACTTTCTTCAGCTTCTTAGGCTTTTTATTGTCGGCAAAAGCGGCAGTTGCTAGTGAACATACCATTGCCAGCATTATTATTTTTTTCATAATTTATTTTTAATGATTGATAAATGTGTTTCTTATAAATAAGAAGAGCCATTGGGTGGCTTCCACACATTTGAGGTATACGATGAGCTATAGCTTGTATTCCCTAATGAATAATCTTTCTTGATAAGAAGGGGTACCGGCGACCATTCATACTGTGGCTGGAAAATAAAGCTGTAACAAACGGGGCAGGTGGTACAATCAGGGCTGTCGGTACAATCTCCAGGCGCTTCTTGCTCATCCTCCGGCATACTGCATTCATCCTGGTCATTTGCCTTCATGCAGCAACTGCTTTCTTCAGTGGCTACTATCGTACATTGCGCTGCCATTGCCGGTATAAAGCTGGCGGTTTCAGTGATATAAACCGTAAAGGGAAAAAGTAATATCAGTGCTGCTGTTCTCATTAATATTCGCTAAAGATAAAACACCCGGAGGAGACCCGGGAACGGTGCCGGTCTTTTTTGATGAACGGTACTTGTCATTTTTTAGTAAAATTTCTACACGGTTTTCCATGATTCCATTACAAATTGTTTTTCAAAAGGGCCGCATCTTTACACCGTTAAACAAATCCAAATATCCAAACCTCTGAAACTTATCAATTCCTATGAAAACCGTTGAGTCATATTTTTGACCATCGTTAAGTTGTTACCTATGAAAAACCCCCAGCAATGAGGGTTTTTTTATGAATATATATAAGCGTGCTTACCCTAATAATATTGCTTACTCCTAACTTCTATCCTGACCTGGTTCGTATTTACGGACCAGGCGGGGGTGAAGGTCCGGTCATTCAAGTTTTCCTTCTTTCTTTGTCAGTTTAAAAAAATCACCCAGCTTGGCCTGTATCGCTTCTTCAAAAGCGGCCTGCATATCTTCCGGCTGCGGATGTTTGAATTTCCATTTATTAAAATAGTTGTGCATGGCAAGATCTACCTTATCCCTGCCAATAGCAGATTCCAGCATATACATCCATACGGCTGTCTTAACATACGACACAAGACCATACTCACTGCTGTTCGGGAATTTATCAGCAGGTATATCCATCGCAGACTTCATGGGTACATTGTCGCCGATGACCCTGTACACTGCGGCAAGGAACTGGTCCGTTGGTAATTGCTTTATCTCTTTGGGAATGCCATCACCAAAAACAGAATTACTTTTATACTTCTCTGCTTCGTACCGGAACTGGAAATAGGTATTCAGTCCTTCATCCATCCAGGTATGATCCCTTTCATTGCTGCCCAGCATACCCATGAACCAGTTATGGCCGATCTCGTGAGCGATCACGGCATCAAGCGTTTCTACTTTTGCATCAGGACTGGTGATAAGTGTTACCATCGGGTATTCCATCCCGCCACTTGAATTATTTTTCGGCCCTTCCACTACCTGCACAATCGGGTATTCGTATTCACCAACCCATGCGCTGTATTTGCGAACGCCATCTTTTATGTAATCGATGCTGTTGTTCCAGATCGTATTTTTTTTATCATGGTAATAAGAAAAGGCGTCAACAGTTCTGCCGCTCAGCATTTGTATCGTGTCGTATTGTATAACAAAATCCTTTTCGGCGAACCAGGCAAAGTCGGGTACATTGGATGCATAATATTTCAGCGTCTTCTTTTCTGCTTTGCTTAAAGGTTTATAAAGAGAGGGCTTGCCATCACGCTTTGCTGCATTTTCTGTGCCGATCCTTTTATAAGCGTCCAGTTCTTCCTTTGTTTGCAGTGTTCCCGTGGCACCAACAACATAATCAGCAGGAAGGGTAATACTCACTGAATAATCGGCGAACTCGCTGTAAAATTCTCCCATGTCGAGGTAGGGGAATTCGTGCCAGCCAAGCTTATCAAATACCGCCGGCTTTGGATACCACTGGCAGGCCATGAACTCGCCATCGACATAACCCGATCTGGAAAAATAGGGCGGCAGCATAACTTTAAAAGGCGTGCTGATACTGATAGAGTCTCCCGGTTTCAATGGCTTGTTCAGTAATAATTTAATGACATCAATATATTGAACCCTGGGATGCGCTTCTGTTTTGGCGGGTTGGTTATTAATGGTAAAAGACAATCCGTCGATAGACCCCGTTCCAAAATTGTCCATTTTTTTTGAGCGCTCGGTATCACTGGTGATCTGCTGCAGCAATGCCGTGGTCTTATTCTTATATGCATTGGGCCAGATATGGAACCAGATAAAATCCAGCGTGGAAGGAGAATTGTTCTTATATACAATGGTCTCAAAACCTGTAATGGATTTTTCTTTCGGGTCCAGTTCCGCCTTTATATCATACCGCAAATACTGCTGCCAGTATCCCTGCTGGGCTGTCAATTGGGTACTGATAAATAACAGGATCAATAAGGAAGATAGCTTCATATATTTTTCATTTATTTAAAATTATGGAAAAGATAGTACGAACTGTCGAAAATAAGCTAACCGAAAAGCTAATTAACTAAACCGGTTTCGGCGGCTATTATCCAAGGTTCCGTTCACTAACCCTGCTTCGACAGGCTCAGCCTGAGCCTGTCGAAGGCGGATAAGGAAACGAATTTAATATCGTTATCAATTCACTGTTCAAAATTTGAATTTTATTTTTATATTAGTTGTATGAAAAAATACATCTACCGCCTTTTGGCCATAAGTATAGTCCTTACTTCCTGCGGGAATAAAATGACCGTAACCGAAGATGGCAATATTGAAGCCGGGAAATTTTCTGTTTATTATGCGAACACCCATAATGAAAAAACGAAAAAGAACGGCGCCATCATTTTCTTACACGCCGGGCTGCAGGATCATACCATGTGGGAGACACAGGTAAAGGAACTATCAAAAGAATACCAGGTGATAACGATCGACATGCCCTTTCATGGAAAAACATTGGGCAGCGATACAACCATACTGGCTGCTGATGTTGTAAAAGCCGTGCTTGATAAATTAAATATTCAAAAAGTTTCTGTTGCCGGCTTATCCATGGGTGGTTCTGTTGCGCAGGATTTTGTCATTGCTTACCCCGATCGTGTGAACAAAGCCATATTTATTGCATCGGGGGTAAATGGCTATGAAGTGGATCATCCCATCGATTCAGTAAGCAGCCGCTGGTGGGGAAAGTTTAAAGAAGCGCTTGATAAAAAGGATACCGCCGAAGCCGCAAGGGTATTCACCAGGGCATGGGCAGAAGGCGTGTACCGCAGCGGCGATAGTTTAAAGGCGCCTGTTTCCCAATACGTTTATAAAACTACACTGGATAATCTCCGCAATCATAAAATGGAAAACTGGCCCAGGCTGAAATCCGATCCCACGGCTTATGCGTCTATTGCCTCCATAAAAGTTCCCGTACTTATAATTGATGGGGATAAGGATCTGCCTTTTCTCGTGGAAAATTCTGCATGGCTTGCTAAGACCATCCCTGGCGCAAAGCGCATTACTATTAAAGATGTGGCGCATATGCTGAATATGGAAAAACCGGGAGAGGTGAATAAGGCTATCATGGATTTTTTAAAGTAAATGTTCTTCATTTCAAAGAAGAGAATTTGTTGAATATCGAACAAGGAACATGGAACTGCCGAACAGGGAAGTGAAGTACTTCGACATTCAAAATTCCTTGTTCATTATTTCTTTACCTTCTTTTTCTTTTTTGTCTTGATACAAAAAAGAAACAAAAAAGATCAAGGCGAACCCGAACGCCTCCGGCCGTTTCGCCGGCCAACGCCACAGGACCAGTTCATATCTTTTCAGCAGTAAAAAGACAACGCCGCTATGCAGAGTTTCTTAATAATTTAAACAACCTGTTATTTATAGGATGGCAGTTCACATTTTAGCCCGGGCATAATGGAAAAATACCAGGGTCGCAGTTTGCACTTAACCAGAATAGTAATGGGTATGCATTAGATCACCTGCATCTTTTGTTGTTAGCACTGATTTTCGACTGCATTTTTCTAAGAATAGAATTACAAATGCCGAAACCACAGGAGTACAAAAGCTGATCAGGGAACCATCCCGCAATCGGGCGGTAATCGATTGCGGGGCTCCTTTTTTTTTACTTTTTTGGGCAAGCAAAAAAGTAACAATAAACAAGAAGCTGTCTTTATTTATTTTACTGTCTTAAATAAATCCATTTTGCCACTCAACATTTAGCCTGCTGCAAATCCCCAACTTTTCCTACATTTAGCCCACTGACCCCTGTCATTAAAAAATCAAAGTTTTATTATGAAAAAAAAATGCATAACCCTGGCATTCATCGCCATGGTATTCACCGCCGCTGCACAGGATAAAAAAGCAGTAACCACTGCGGATTATGATAAAGCCACAAAGGCTTTGGGCTTCAACACGAGCAAACTCGTGTACAGGTACAATGTAAATCCAACCTGGCTGCCCGACGGGAAATTCTGGTACGCCGTAAACATTGAAGGAGGCCAGGAATTCGTTTTAATAAACCCGGCGGATGGCAGCCGCAAAACCGGCGCCGATAAGAAATCCATTTTACCCGATGAACCGGTTGTTACAACAGGCGGTGGCGGCGGAAGGCGCAGGGGTGGAGCTAATGAATCTGTTTCTCCCGATGGAAAAAAAGCAGCCTTCATTAAAGACTGGAATTTATGGGTGAAGGATATAGAAACAAAAAAAGAAACGCAGCTAACAACCGATGGCGTAAAGGATTTTGGCTATGCTACCGACAACGCCGGCTGGACACATAGCGACAGGCCCATCATGCTCTGGAGTCCCGATTCAAAAAAGATAGCGTCATTTCAGCAGGACCAGCGCATGGTAAAAGATATGTACCTCGTTCGAACCAAGGTTGGCGCCCCGGAACTGGAAGCCTGGAAGTACCCGCTGCCCGAGGATAAAGAGATCATAAAAATACACCGGGTGATCATTGATGTAGATAATGCAAAACTGATCCGCTTAAAATCAGGACCCGATGAACACCGGGGAACCCTCAGCGATGATATTTCTTCCGGCGGGCCCTATGATGATAATGAGTGGAATGCTGATGCAAGCAGGCTGATGTATGTATCTACCAGCCGTGACCATAAAGTAGAAAAGGTACGCATTGCCGATGCAGCAACCGGCGATGTAAGAGAAGTGTTTGAAGAAAAAGTAGCTACACAATATGAAAGCGGGCAGGGTACTATCAACAACCGTTTCCTGGATAAAACCAATGAGATCATCTGGTACAGCGAGCGTGATGACTGGGGTCATTTGTATCTATATGATGCAAACACAGGTAAACTCAAAAATCAAATTACAAAAGGAGCATTCGTGGTAACGCAGTTATTAAAAATAGATGAGAAGAACCGTGTGCTCTATTTTAATGCCAATGGCAAAGAGCCCGGCCGTGATCCTTACTTTTCCCATTTCTACAGTATCAAATTTGACGGGACCGGTCTTAAATTACTTACGCCCGAAGACGGGAACCATAATATTTCATTCTCACCCGACGGAAAATATTTTACCGATAATTATTCAAAACCAAATGTGCCGCCGGTTTCTGTGTTAAGGGATATGCAGGGTAAATTAATTACAACGCTGGAGAAAACCGATATCAGCAAATTATTAGCTACGGGCTGGAGGCCGCCTGAACCCATAACCGTAAAATCAGCCGATGGTAAGTGGGACCTCTATGGTTTAATGTTCATGCCGGCAAACTTCGATAAGGCAAAAAAATATCCCATCGTAAATTATGTTTACCCGGGCCCGCAGGGTGGTGGTGTAGGCACCCGTAATTTCGGTCCTGCCCGTGGCGACCACCAGGCACTGGCAGATCTCGGTTTCATTGTTGTCATCATTGATGGTGCATGTAACCCCGACCGCTCAAAATCTTTTCACGATGCCTGTTATGGAAATATGGGCGCCAATACATTGGATGACCAGGTTGCAGGTATAAAACAACTTGCAGTTGCAAGGCCATACATGGATCTTGACAAAGTAGGTATATGGGGCCACTCGGGTGGAGGATTTGCGACTGCCGATGCGATGTTTACTTTTCCCGATTTTTATAAAGTAGGTATCTCGGAATCGGGCAACCACGATAATCGTAACTATGAAGATGACTGGGGCGAAAGGTATATAGGCCTTGAAGAAAAAGGCCCCGATGGCAGAACCAATTACGAAAAACAGGCTAACCAGGTAAACGCCGGCAACCTGAAAGGAAAACTCATGCTGGCCCATGGTGGTATGGATGATAATGTGCCACCTTATAATACCTACCTGGTGGTGGAAGCATTACAAAAAGCCAATAAAGATTTTGACCTGGTTGTTTTTCCAAATGCAAGACATGGCTATGGTGCACAGAGCAATTATATGACAAGGCGCCGCTGGGATTATTTTGTAAAGAACCTGGCTGGCCTGGAACCGCCCAAAGAATATAAAATAGATCCTACTGCGGCTACCGCCCCGGTGAAAAAAGACAGTGTTACTTCTACAGCGAATGTAATGGGGAGGAAGAACACGGTTATAAAACGCATACCGGTATCTGTAAATAATATCACACTCAATATATTTGATAATGGCACGATCGATGGAGATTCGATAAGTGTTTATTATAACAATAAATTACTCGTAGGCAACCGCGGCCTTTCAGAAAAAGCAATTGTGGTGAACCTTATGCTGGATGAAAAAGCAGCCCAGCATGAGATCGTACTCTTTGCACATAACCTGGGCAGTATAGCGCCCAATACAGCGCTGATTGTAGTAAATGCAGGCGACCAGCGTTTTGAATTGTACTCCAGTGCAAGCCTTACAGAAAATGCGGTATTGGTATTTGAATACAAACCGAAATAGAATACAGGTATTTTACCACGGAGACACAAAGATGGACACGAAGAACACGGAGAGACCTCTGTGTTCTTCGTGCAGTACTCTGTGTCTCTGTGGTAAAATATATACACAATAATATAATCCTTCGATTCCTTTTAAAATAACTTTTATTTTATTATCTTGATAATCCAAACGATCCTTTAGCTTTCTGAAAGCACTTTTTTAACTACCCTTCTACCATCCTGATCTGGCAAATAGCTGACACCTGTGGTGAACCGCACAGGCATGTTTTACTGATCACACATTTTAAATAACTGCTTTATGGGAAATGACAAATTAAAAAGAAAAGACTTTTTAAAAAATATCGCCGGCTTCAGTTTAAGCGGGCCGGAGACCATGACGGATGAACCAACAGGAGAAGATGATCCGTTGTTTAAAAAATACTCCCGCAAAGTTTTAAGTGGCAGGCAGTATACCCAACGGGTAGAACAGCCTGTTATCGGGGGTTCAACCGAGGAACGGGTTGGTAATATAACAAGCGGCCTTAATCCCTATACCGGCCCATGGACGGCCTGGGAAGTTGCACATCTTTTACGCCGTGTTGGATTTGGCGTTAAAAAAACAGAACTGGAAACCTTATTGGCAATGACCACATCCAATGCTGTAGATGCAGTACTAACCCTCAGCGCCCCTTCAAATCCTTCGCCTACAGCACTGAATCATTATCAAAATACAATACCTGATAGCGGCGGTATCCTGTTGGGAGGCAGCTGGACATCTACTAACCTCACTTATGTACTCGGAACGGATGATACTATCAATTCTCACCGGCAAAACAGCCTCGTTGACTGGAGCTGGGGCTTATGCATCAATGAAAACACAACCATTCGTGAAAAGATGGTGCTGTTCTGGTATCATTTCATCTGTATAAATTTTGATGATGTAAGAAGCCTGCAGAATAATTCGGCAACCATGTGCAATGATTATATGAGCCTGTTGAGGACCAATGCGCTTGGCAATTTTAAAACATTGATAAAGGCCGTTGCAAAAACGCCGGCCATGCTGCTCTTCCTGGGTAATCAATACAGCACGGCCTCGGTTCCCAATGAGAATTTTGCACGGGAGCTGCTGGAATTATTTACCATGGGAAAAGTTCCTGTGCAGAATTATACGGAACCTGATATCATAGCCGCTTCAAAGGTTTTTTCGGGATGGCGCGTAAGTAGTTTTGTTGGGCCTTATCCTGTTGCACCCGTTTTCAATGCAAGCTATCATAATCAAACCAATAAATTATTCTCCTCCAATTTTGCAAATACCACCATCACAAACCAACCGGGTGCCAACGGCGCCAATGAGTTTGACATTTTCTTCGATATGCTTTTCACACAGCAGCAGACCACTATTGCAAAATATGTTTGCAGGAGGCTTTACCGCTATTTTGTTTATTATGATATCGATACCAATATTGAGACCAACGTAATTGTTCCCCTTTCAGCTTTGCTGATAAGCAATAACTGGAATATGGCAACGGTGGTCAGCACATTATTCAAAAGCGAACACTTTTTTGATGTAGCCAATAAAGGGGTTATGATAAAAAGCCCCATTGATTTTATTGCCGGTACGATCCGTACTTTAAATATCAATACTACGCCTGCAGTGGGTGCAACACAGGTAGTTAACCAATATGCCATCTGGCAGAATTTTCATAATAATGCAAATGGAAATATGGAACAGGGCTATGGGCTGGTGCCGAACGTATCAGGCTGGAAAGCCTATTACCAGGATCCCACTTATTATCAAAACTGGATAAACTCAAATACCATTCAGCGCAGGGCATCCTTACTTACAAGTTTTGTGAACGGGTTTACAACCGGCGGCACGAGTATTAAAATTGATCCCATTGCTTATGTGCAGCAATTCCCGAATGCAAGCATACAGAACCCTGATATTTTAATAGATAACCTCATACTGTATTTACTTCCTGTTGATCTTCCCGGAATTTATAAAACAGAAACCAAAGTGTCAACCCTGCTTGGCGGACAGGTAACCAACAGTTACTGGACCACGGCATGGGATAATTATATCGCTAATCCAACACCAGCAAATACAAATATTGTTAAGAACAGGCTTAATTCTTTACTCACCACGTTGATGCAGTTGGCAGAATATCAATTAATGTAGGCTTACAAAATCAAAATACTATGGACCGTAGAAAATTTTTAGGCAACACCGCACTTTTTTCTGTGCCGCTTATGTTAAAAGGTATTCCTGTTTTTGCAGGTGATGGGGTTTTGCATCCCATGCTGCAGGCATTGGCAGCACCTACTGCTAATTGCGACAGGGTATTGGTGGTTATACAAATGAATGGCGGTAATGACGGGTTGAATATGGTGGTGCCGCTCGACAGGTACACCGAACTGACCAATGCAAGGGCAAGTATATTATTACCATCTGCATCTGTGTTGCCGCTCAACGGAACAGCTACCACCGGCCTTCACCCCGCGATGACGGGTTTACGCGACCTCTTCAACCAGGGTAAAGTAAATCTTGTGCAGGGTGTATCTTACCCCAATCCAAATTTTAGCCATTTCCAGGCGCAGGATATCTGGTTCACCGGGCAAAGTACATTGCCAAGTCCTGATACGGGATGGCTTGGCCGCCAGTTGGATGTTGCCAACCCCGGGTTCCCTGTTGGTTATCCAAACCCAACCAATACCGATCCGCTTGCGATACAGATCGGCGGAGCGCTGCCTTTATCATTACAGGGACCCAATATTAATATGGGATACAATGCACCCAACCCTTCATCGCTGGTAAATGTTGCAACCGGTAATCCCGGCCCGGCTCCGGTAAGTGATTACGGAACCGAGCTTACTTTTTTACGGCTGATGAAAGATCAGAGCAATGCTTATACTCTGCGCATCACCACGGCATATAATGCACAGGCCACCCAGTCCACCATGTACCCCGCATCGGGTAACACGCTGGCTGACCAGCTTAAAATTGTAGCACGGCTTATCGGCGGCGGACTAAAAACACCCGTATATATCGTCAACCATCCCGATACTTTTGATACACACGTTGACCAGGTGGTGGCAGGAAATACCACAACGGGTTTCCATGCAAATATCTTATCCAAGCTTTCTGTTGCCATCTCCGCTTTTCAAAACGACATTACTTTGATGGGCAAGGCAGACAAAGTAACGGGTATGACCTTTAGTGAGTTTGGCCGCCGCGTGATCAGTAATACCAGCAGTGGTACAGACCATGGTTCCGGCGCACCTGTAATATTCTTCGGCAATAAACTGATCGGTGCCGTAACCGGTATTTCGCCTGTATTGCCAGCTACGCCAAACGGCAGCACACAGGTGCCGTTGCAATACGATTACCGGCAACTGTATGCTACGGTAATGCAAAAATGGCTTTGCATGACGCCGGCTGAATCGCAAACTATTTTAAATGGAACCTATGGCATTGTTCCCATATTTAATGAAGCTTTATTGCCGCTTGATGGTATGGAATTAAAGGCGGCATGGGAGGGCGCATATGCCAAACTTGAATTCGAGGTTTATGAAAATGAGAGTTACGATTCTTTTACTATTGAGCGTTCAGTGAATGGTACCAGCTTTACAGCAGTGAACACGATAACCAATATAAGCAGTAACAACCAGCAGAAATATGTTTACAAAGACGACCGCATTTATGCGCCTGAAGTTTTTTACCGTGTTAAAGGAATATCCAGGCAGGGCGCTGTATCGTATTCTAAAATCGCGGTACTCAAGAATGGCAACAGGCAGGAGGTAAGGGTATTTCCGAACCCGGTAACCAATTTTACCATTAACGTGGATTTTTTAAATGCAGTAAATGAAAATGTAGAAATAACGCTGTATGGCCCATTGGGAGAAAAATTATATTATAACCAGGTAAACCCGCGGGGCAGGCGTTCCATTAGTTTTAAAGTGCCCAATTATTTCGCTGTGCGTACAATGTATATCCTCAATATTTCTTTTGGTGCAACCGTGGTGAATGAGAAAATTATATTTGAATAATTTTTTTACCACGAATATTTTTTTTTACCACGGAGACACAGAGATGGGCACAGAGAACACAGAGACTCTCCGTGCACTTCGTGTAAGTCTTTGTGTCTCCGTGGTAAAATTTTTCCTGAATTTTTATTGCTCTGTTAGCTTCCCGGTTGAATAAATTTTTACCACGGAGAATTTTTTTATCACGGAGACACAGAGAAGTGCACAGAGAACACAGAGACTCTCCCTGCACTTCGTGTAAGTCTTTGTGTCTCCGTGGTAAAATTTTTCCTGAATTTTTATTGCTCTGTTAGCTTCCCGGAAAGGTTGATAATGAAAGTACCGTTTGAAAAAGGCACGTTACAAAAACTGGCAGACAATTTTCCATTTATATGGCTCACAAAAACATCCTTATTGGGGTGACAATGATAAAACTGACCGCCGTACACGAAGCTTAAAGAGATCCATACATACGGATCGGTCTGGCCGAAAATAATTGAATTCGTTGTAGTGTAGATCCCATCTAAAGGCTCTATGTTACCGTTGTTGGAATTAAAAAGCACCCTGAAATCAGTAGGATAACCCGTGCTTGCTGTGCCCATCAATGCTTTCCCGTTAAATGTCGGGTCAAAGTTTTTGATCACGCTGTAAAAACTGGTGTTGGGTATGGAACTACCAACCAGGGAATTATTTGTAAGTGTACATGGCGCTGTACCCTGTCTCAGTTTCACATCAATAAAAATGCTGTCGAAAATGGTTTCGCCACATTCCGTATTGCTTTTAGAACAGTAATACCAGCCACGGTCCAGGTAACCCGGATCATTTACCGTAATTGAATTGCCGTACACACCACTAAAATTACCGGGGCCCGACCAGTTAAACAGGTCATTATCGGAAACCTCTACGGCCGTTATTGTAAAAGGTTCACCAACAGTGGGTGCGGTGTTCGTAGAACTAAGCTGTAAATCGGTAGAACAATTGTTTGCTTTCTTGCAGCTTGTAAAAATAAAAACTAGGCATATAGCCAGTAAGAGGTAAGGTTTCATTGGTACGGTTTAAGTGCGCAAATATAAGGAAATACGGAGAACTTCTGTGTGTCCGTCTTAGCGGTTTTTTTTACCACGGAGACACGAAGACTTACACGAAGTACACGGAGGCCTCTCCGTGGTAAAATGTCTTACCCTCTCTGTGTTCTCTGTGCCCATCTCCGTGTCTCCGTGGTAAAATGTATTCGTCTTGTGGTAAAATGTATTCCCTCCCTTGCATGATTTAACTCTACAATATATCTTTACCCCCATAACCATCACTAAAATGGAATCTCCACAATCAGCAGCGCCCGTTGCACAAAGCGAGCGCATCACGATACTCGATAGCTTACGCGGCTTCGCCATCCTCGGCATATTGCTGATGAACATCGGCTCCTTCGGTATGCCCGGCGATGTATTTGCATTAGGCGAAACCGGCGCCAACTACAATACCTGGATGATCATCAGCTGGATACCCGATGGCACACAAAGGGCTTTGTTCTCCATGCTTTTTGGCGCAGGCATTCTTTTATTTATAAGAAGTGCAGAAAAAAAAGTGGATGGCATCCGTCCTGCCGATTACTTCTTCCGCCGGCAGCTATGGCTTATCGTTTTTTCCCTCATCGATGTTTTTATACTCTTGTGGAACGGCGATATACTTTTAGACTATGCAATCTTCGGCATGTTGATCTTCACCTTCCGCAACCTCTCACCTAAAAAGCTGATCATTGCTGCGATCGTTTGCCTGCTCTTCATGCTTGCCCGTGAGAACCGCGATCTTTACCTGGAAAAAAGAGTGATCAGCAGGGGAGAAGCCGTTGCTAAAATAGATACTACCCAGGTAAAGCTAACGACAAAGCAGCAGGACCAGCTTGGCGCCATGGAAGAAAAGAAAACACGCAGCAATATTGAAAAAAGAAAGAAGCGGATCGAAAAGATGAAGACAACACTCAGCACCGGTACTTACGAAGACGTGTACACCTGGCGCACGGAGCGATGGGTGAACGACCTGGTAGAATATATATTCTTCGGGCTATGGGATGTGCTGCTCTTCATGTTCCTGGGCATGGCATTTTTTAAAATGGGCATATTAACAGGAGCGGCGCCGGCAAAAATTTATTGGTGGATGCTCATCATTGGTCTCGGCATTGGCCTCTTCCTCTCCTGGCTGCAGGTGCAGGAAGCTATCAAATACCAGTACAACAGGTTTGAATATGTAAGGGATACGCCGGTCGCCTATTACCAGCTGCACCGGGTGTTCCGCTCATTGGGGTTATTTGCATTGCTGATGTTATTGTATAAGTCGGGCGTATTCAAATGGCTGTTTGCGCTCATGCGGCCCGTGGGGCAAATGGCATTTACCAATTACCTCATGCAGTCCATCTTGTGCGGGCTTTATTTCAACAGCTATGGCTTTGCTATGTATGGCAAGCTGCAGCGCATCGAAATATATTATGTGGTAGGCGCAGTATGGATCTTCCAGATCATCTTCTCCCATATCTGGCTGCACTTCTTCCGCTTCGGGCCCTTTGAATGGGCATGGAGGAGTTTGACGTATTGGAAGAGGATGGGGTGGAGGAAGTAATGTTTTATTGTTAGAAGAACCATAGTAAAGATCCAATGAATACGCTAAGAGTTGTGTATATTTAAATGTTAAGCAGTATTTATCCGGAATCCCTCTGTAATTTGAACACTTTAATAAAATAATATTTTATGTCAAAGTCTGCAAATGAGTTAATCGGGGAATTAACGGAAACTATCTCTAAACTACAAGATGAAAGCGCTGGTTTAAAAACAAGAAAAAAATACTTTGAAAATAATTTAAGAATTTTCAGATTTGAATGGTGGATTGCTCTTTCCTATTTATTTGGTGGTGGTTTATTAGGATATGCCTTAAAAGGGTGGGGTAGTACTATAAATATAAATGAATCCTTTCAATATTTTATCCCATCAATAATTGTTGGCGGTCTCATAGCCCTTGTTGTTTATTCGGGTATTACTTTTATTATCAGAAATATTTCCCTTAGAATATTAACAAACACTGAAAATAAATTAGCAAAGTTGGGAGTAACTGACCCTACGGAGGATTTGACAAATGACAAACAATTCTATACTAGATTAGTTCAGATTAACTTTAAATATACAGAAGAGTATTATGCACAGACTCAAGAGCAAGCTGAAAAAAGCTTCCGTCTTTCCGCATTCGCCTCTGTTTCTGGGCTCGTTGTACTAATAATTGGGATTTTTATGATGTTCAACAACAATCCAAACAATGATAAAACGTCTAGTTATGTAGCAACAACAGCCGGTGTTTTAAGTGAATTTATAGCAGCTATATTTTTCTATTTATATACTCAGACAATACAGAAAATGTCCGAATACCATAAAAAACTGTTAATGACACAGAATATTAATCTTGCGTTGCGAATTGCTGACAAAATAGATAATGAAGAAATTAAAATACAAACCTTACAAACATTAATAGATCGTCTTACTACAGACATAAATAAATATTTAGCTGAAGATGTAAAATAATTGTTCTCTTGACGTCGGTGTAATATGTAACTGCCGCAAGTAGGGCAACTGCGGCGGCTGCACTTCTTCCGCTTCGGGCCATTTTAATGGACATGGAGGAGTTTGACGTATTGGAAGAGGATGGGGTGGAGGAGGTAACTCAATTGCAAGTGAAAAGCCAAAACTTAAACTATATTACATTGTGACTAAAGGTGCCAGACTCGTAATATTTTTCGCACTAGCTGTTATATTAACAGCTATATATTGGTATTTTAAAGGAACTGTTTTTCCACATGATACAATAGGGCTTGTAATTTATTCAAGTTTACTAATGCTTTCCTTTAATACATTAATTCTTGAGCATTACTTTACGAAACCGACAGACGTATTAGCAAGTTCTATTGCCGTTTTGCTGACAATTACTCCAATAAAAAAAGATTTAGTGAATCTTGGTTTATGGTATAATGCAATTTTCTTTTTTTCATTCACACTCGGAATTTTATCTGTTATTTCACTAGGATTATTTGCACCAAATAAACCGGAAGACACCTTTCAAAATAAAATATCAAAACTAATAAAGGACTTTGTAGTAAGTTTTGGAAATAGCAAGGTTCAATTCTTTTGTCTATTTGTCCTTACTCTTTTTTTTTATATAGATAGTAAATCTCAATATTTTCTATTTCTCTTTTTGTATTCTGCGTTTGTTTTGATAGATCCTTGGAAATTTATTATGAAAATCCCCGTCTTTGTAAAACCCAAGCCTCAAGAAGGCATCGGACAGATATTCGGAGTACAATCCAAAAACACATTCCTCGTCAAACTATACACACAAAGACCTTCGATTAAAATATTTGATTTTGTCGAGTTTAAGTATTCAATGGATGAAAATAAAAGTGTTCGTAAAGGTCTCATACTTGATAATTACCTTCTAAATCAGGAGCAATGGGTTAAGGTCTTGATCAGCGACGAGATAGACAATATATTTGGAGGGAAAATTTATAATTCATTTAATGATGAAAATGTAGTTTTCAAGATTTCAAACCCTGAAAAGAATGACTATCTAGATAAGTTTGTAGGCTTAGTTGATGAAAATTCAAGTATTGGTATAATTCGGTTTATTTACAATTCAAAAAAAGAAATATTTGATGGAGAACTTTTGGAAGTATTTATTAAGAACAAAAAAGTCTTGTATCAAATAGTTCAAGGCACTACAAGAATTGAGCAGTTAGAGCAAAAAAATGAAACTGGATATATTGTTGGAGAAGCAATTCAACTTGGTATCTGGCGACCTGAAACAGGCAATTTTGAAAAATATGGATGGGTTCCATTTATTAATTCTCCGGTTTATTTAGCTTCCTCAATTCCTATTCCTGAAATTGCAGAAAATGAATATGAAATTGGAAAAATCCCCAATTCCAATTATCCAGTAATAATAAAAAAGGATATAGCCTTAACGCATCATACGGCAATCTTGGGAGTTACAGGAACGGGAAAATCTATTTTTGCAAGAAATTTAATTCGTCAGTATTTAACTGATCCTAAGACAAAGGTTATCTGCATTGATTTTACTGATGAGTATAATGGTAAGTTTCCTGATTTTCAACCCGTAAAGGTAATTCCTGATGCTATTGCAGAACAAGCATTTAAAGATATTGATTATATAGAAAAAGAAGTAGGGAAAAATTATAATAAAGATAATGATGCCACTATTGCGAAAAGAAAGGAAGTTGCAGTCAATATACATAAAGCTATCTCAGATTTTTTGAAAGATGACACCCACAAGTTGTCAATTTTTGAATTGCCTGACGTAACAAATACTTCTGGTATATTAGAATACACTAAGTATTTTTTTAAAATACTTTTCCACATAGCAAAAAAAGATAAGTCTTTTGGAAACAGAATCTGCCTGGTACTTGAAGAAGCACATACAGTAATTCCAGAATGGAATTTTGCGGGCATAGCAGATAAGGCATCACAATCGTTACTTAACAGTATTGCTCAAATTGCACTTCAAGGAAGAAAATATAATGTTGGGCTTTTAGTAATTGCGCAAAGAACAGCTAATGTTTCAAAAACAGTTTTAACACAGTGTAATACAATCATCTCTTTTCAAGAATTTGACAAAACAAGTAGTGATTTTCTTTCTAATTATTTTGGACAAGGTATTGCTAATACTTTGCCAAATTTAAAATTTCGTCAAGCTATTGCAGCAGGTAAAGGGCTCAAGTCTAATGTGCCTATGATATTTGAAGTGCCAAATATTGAAGAACCTATAGAGCCTCCTTCTAATGAAGAGTCAGTTGTTGAAGAAGTTATTAAATAGTATTCTCTAGAGTCTAGGTTATTGGTGTATCGAGGTCTTTAGTGGTGGGCTTTTAGTTTAGGAATCGAATCATATAAAAACTAAAAAGAAAATTTATATATGGGGAAGAATACGATTAATAGAATATTATACATAACATTAATTTTAGCCGTTGTCGGTGTTTTTATACTGAAGCTTTTTCACATAAATATCCTAGCAAAGGAAGGGCTTATAAAAATACCTTCTTTGTTAAGTGTAATAGTTTTATTTTGGGGCTTCTATTTCAGCATGGGGTGGAAGTTGCCAATTTTAAAATACTTAGTCTATAAAGAAAATTTAAATGGGACTTGGCTAGGGTATTATTCTTCAAAGAATTTTACTTCAAATGATGTATTCCAAGGTGAAATTGCAGTAGTAATTAGACAAAGTTTTTTATCCCTGAATGTAAAATCATTTACCGACAAATACATAAATTATTCCTTTGGCGAAGTTTTAAAATATGATTCGAAAAGCGATACTCATCAGTTAATTTATTTATACTCTCAAAGTCAGTTTAATCCAACTGATGACAACATTAGAAAAGGAACTTCTGAATTAAAGTTATATTGCAATATAAAATCTAAAGAGTTATTTGGAGATTTCTGGACTAATCACAATTCTAAAGGCGATTTGAAATTAACAAAAATTACTAAAAAATATTCTAAATCTTTTTTAGAGGCAAAAAAAATAAAATGACCAAGTATAAATATATAGATGGGGACGATATTGGATTGAATATAGAATTGAGTTTTCTGAATAATGATGAAATCAGCTTAAAAGAAATAAACCAAAACGTTTCACAAACAATTTCAAAAATAACTAATTTTTTAATTTTAAAAGAGCAAGAAATAATATTTTCGGGCGCTGATGGTGTCATTTGTAAAGGCGAAGATTTCAACTTGACAGAGTTAATAGATTTTATACGGTTACTAAACTCAAACTTAACATTTTCATTCGGTTCGGGTAACTGTTTAAAAGATTCCTACATTGCTTTAAGATATGCAAAATCGATTGGTAAGAATATAGGCGTTGTTTTTGAAAATGACGAATTCAAAAGTATTGAAGGAATACTGATGAAAAATGAATAAATCCCTCGCCGGCATAAGGAACCCATTAATGCCTCGATTCGTGTCACACTGACCAAGGCCCGACTGCGCAAAGTTTGGGTGGGGTGAGAAAATTAATAGACAAAGATTATGTTATATGAATGTTAGAAATAGCTATTCCTTAATTGCAATTGGATTATATCTTAGATATCTGCGGGAACTTACTGAAAATGCTAGCCCAGGTCTTGTTGTAAATGCTTTTTCTGAACTCAAAGATGGCCTGACTCGATCCGATTTAATTGTTTCACTTTCATCTTTGTCAAGACTGGAGAATTCAGGAGGATTATTAAGTAAAGTAAAAGAACTGGATGGAAAGGGTAAGATAGGTGCAACTTTACGGGGAACGATTGAGGATGAGTTCACGGCATTGGAAAAAGTAATTTATGCTGAAAGTCGAATAAAAAATATATATGTTATTCCTCAAAGACGATATAACGGGGATTATTTATTATCACACTCACAAAAGCTCTTAAAAGACGGAGTGTTTCAAAAACTATCAGACATAGCGAAGTTTGATTTTACTTCCTCTTGTAGATGCCTTGCTTTTGGGGAAGCAACTGCCAGTGCCTTTCATATTTTAAGAGCAACCGAAGATGTATTAAAGCATTACTATTGTAGTTACATAAAAAAAGGACGCTTACCAAAACCAATGTGGGGACCCATGACCTCAGAATTAAGAGCAAAAAAAAGAAATAAACCAGATGAAACAATATTACATGCTCTAGATGTCGTTCGAAATTCATATCGAAATCCAACTCAACATCCGCTTGCAAGATATGACATTGACAGCGCACAGGATTTATTTGGTGTATGTGTTGATTTGATAAATAAGATGGCCATAAAATTAAATGATGCGAACGGCACCTAACATTCTATGCCTCTCACTGGCGCATTCTATGAAAAAATCCAAATATTTTTCTTAGGCTGCTGCAAATTTGTTTAGGTTCACAAAAGCTGAGTTTCTTTGAATAACAGCAAAGGCCCTGCTGATAACTTTACACCTGATGGCATTTAGCACGAGCATTTTGTTTTTGCCTTCGTTTACTTTCCTTTCAAAATAATTTTTGATTTCAGGATCATTTCGTTTAGCAGATAATGCTGCCATGTTTAATAAAGCTTTCAGTTTTTTATTGGCCAGGTGATGCACATTTGTTTTGCTCTTCGCCGCGGTTGGTGCCTACTTCAACAATAGCAGACGCCGTGGCGTGGTCTTCGACCAGCCACGAATGAAAAAGAGAATTGTTCCGGCTGGTTAAAAACCACGCCGGGGCATACTAATATGGAAGCTGTAAAAATTTCCCCATCTGGCGCATATGTTCCCGCCTCAAATTCCCAAATTTTCAATCCTGGAGTTTCTAAGCCCCGGTTCGTGTCACACGAACCGAAACTATTAATCATATTGGTTCGTGAGCCACGAACCAAGGCTCCGATTTCAACCGTAAAACCGGGCATAAAACATCTCCTCTGCCGTTGTTGATATTCCCCCTACTGGCGCAAACTGCCCGCCGTAGTTGGTCTTATGACCAACTACGTACAACCATTAAAAAGTTGTTTGATGTTGTTGGTGATAACTCCAACAACGGCAAAGGACCGGTGAGAATAATTTCCGGATTGTTTCTTTTGTAAATAAATAATTTGTAAATTAATTTAAATTTACAAAAAATTAATTTACATGGCCAGGCCACACAAACCCATCAACCATTTACCGGTAAGCCAGAAGGAACTGGCTAACTACTTAGGCATTTCTCCTACCATGCTCAACCTGGCAGAAGGTAAGCAGCTGTCACGTAACCTGCCGGCCGGGCTTTCGGGAAAGTTGGCAGCCCTTGGCCTAAGCCATCATAATACTAAAATAAGTAAAAGGCCAAAACGGTCATTTGCAATTTCACAACCTAAGATCAGCAGGGAATTAGCCGTGGTTTCAGACAGGATGGAATTGGATGTGGACTATTACAGTGCTAAGGCAAAGGTTCTGCAAAGAAAACTGGATGAGATGGTCAGTAAGTACACCGGGGATATACAATGGCTGAATACTGTTGAAGACAGGATGGAGGCATTGGCGGGAAAGAAAGAATTTAAAAAAGACCATAACTGGTTTGAGAACCAGCACCTGGTCGTTTTGGAAAGGCTGGAAAAAACGGGTATTGTTACGCAGGTAAAACTGGAAATGCAGGTAGAACTCGCGAAAGCCAGGGCAGCAATCAACAGGAAACTTTTAATGAAGCTCAGGAATAAAGTATAGCCTGGTTCATAGCTTATAGTTGATGGTTCATAGTTGATGGTTGATGGTTCATAGCTGAGCCGGCTCTTTCCATGAACTATGAACCATCAACCATCAACCAATCCCTACCTCGTCATCACCTGTACTGCCCCGGTCACAGCAGGGTGCAGGCCGCAATGATAAGGATAGCTGCGATTACTTGTAAAACTAAAACTATAAGTTTCATTTGGAGCTATATCGCCACTGCTGAAACTGCCATCATCAGCAACAACGGAATGCGTTTCTGTATCCGTGTTCTTCCAGGTTACTGTTGCTCCAAGCCCCACGGTCATGGTAAACGGTGCAAAAATCGTGGCTTGTATGGTTACCGTATCTGTTATAGGACCACCGCCGCCGGGAGGAGGGTTATCATTAACATCGCTTTTACTGCATGACTGTATGAATATTGTTGCCAGGATGATGAAACCGGTTGCCAGGAAGATATTAATCTTTTTCATAGTCGTTAATTTATGTGAATAATAACCGGAAGGATTGAAAAGGGTATTTAATGATGAAACACCATTACTGTACCAAAACGCTGCTGTTATCAAAAATTAACAGTTTATCGCCTCAGCAATGCCCGGTTACTATTACAGAAACGCAATTGATCATATTGATTCGTGGGCCACGGTCCGGGCTCCCGGAACCCCTCACTGGCGCAGATATGCGGCAAGGAAAAGTAGCGTGGCGTATCTGTGCCCGGTGATAGTCTAAATAAATGAAGTCCCTAACTACATTTTTGTAAGGTCTATTTTCAATAGGCACAGATATACCTCCCTGCAAAAGCTGGGCTGCATATCTGCGCCAGTAGGTTTTTGATTTGCCTGTGCCGTTTTTTAAAATTTAAATTGTGCCGGCACAAAATCGCGGTTAAAAAAAAGGGCACAAAAATGGGTTTTAAAAAAAGGACACAGTTATCGAAGCATCCAATACCCTGATTATTTGATGGAGATCAGTGCGATGGCGATAGTTCCTTACTGACGCAGATATGCGGCAAGGAAAAGTAGCGTGGCGTATCTGTGCCAAATCTACTTCAAAGGCACAGATACGCTAACACAGGTCCCCTTCTGCATATCTGCGCCAGTTGGGTTCACCAACAACTTAAATACCCTCCCCACGGTATATATTATTAACAGCAGTTGACTACATTTAGGGTTATGAAGATCCCGTTTATTGTTTACCTCGGTATTGCGCTTATGCCTGCGCATGTATGGGCGCAGCGGATGACTGCAAAGCAGGTTTATCCACGCTTATCCGCTATCAGTAATGAAGGGCAGGGTGACAATCTATTTGCCGGTTGTGTTAGCGGAAACTGCAATGATGGCGAGGGCGTTTTTGTAACGCTGAAGACTACATCTTCCCAAACTGCCAGTGGCGGTGGATCAAGGATTGGCTTGCGTTACAATATTTTTTCAGGCAGCTTTGCAAACAATGGTAAACAACTGAAGGGTAAGTGGACATCAGTTGAAACTTCTGCTACACAAAAAAATAAGAAGAGGGATTATAAACCTGATGACGATATTGACCTGGAAAAACAAGCTTCGCAGCTAAGGATTAGCTACCAGGGAGAGCTCGCATTATATACTGATCCAATATTGAAATCGCTTTCGTACCATCCTGATGGAAAAGGCGATCATAACCGGTTAGCTGAACAATACGGTTATGTTTCGTTCAGCGGTACATTCAAATTGGGGAAACCTGTTGCAGGAACTATCAAATATAAGCCCGGCGCAAAGTTGATCTCATTCAGTGGTTTGGTAAATGAGGATGCATACCCGCTGGCCGGGGAAGCTGTTACTGCCGATGGCGCCGGCTATTCGGGTACTTTTCTTAACCAGCAGTTTCATGGAATGGGATCCCTGAAAAAAGATGCTGAAATACAAAAAGGTTTATTCAGCGATGGAAGGTTTGTAAAAGCTGATCCTGCTGTTTTTATTTCGTCAGCTGCATTAATGCAGCGTGTGGTAGAAACTACCGAACCTATTATGAACATGACCATGGGCTGGCAAAGAATGGGAATGGAAAATAATAATGTAAAATTAGTGGGTGTGTTTTTAGATTCTGCCGGCAGCCCTGTAAAAACTCCATATACAGGCAAGGCTATTTTTTACCAGGATACCCGAACATTTTTTATGGGCAACTTTAATGATAGCTGGCCAACAGGTACAGGCTATCTAATTAACGCAAACGGGCATGACCGAAGCAATGAGACCGGCCTGGAGGAAATGATACGAATGGGGCAATTTGAAAAAGGTAATTTTATTTCGGGCGAATACACTTATGCTGCTTCTTATCCCACCTCATCTTCGGCGCTTCCTTTCAAACCGGAATACAGGCCTTATAAACCCAAAACAATTGAACGCCCGGTAGCACGCACACCTCAACCCGGCGATGCCGACCTTGAGCTGGCACTTGATTACCTGGCAAACAGCAATCCTAAAAAAGCTGCCGAACATTTCCTGCTGGCTTCAAACAAAGGCAACCCGGAAGCTACTTACCAGCTGGCCATGTGTTATGTAAATGGAGTGGGCGTGTATCAAAGCTACCAGGCTGCTTATAACCTGCATTTAAAAGCTGCCAATGCCGGCCATGCAAGGGCCATGGGTTTTATAGGCTATATGTACCAGGTGGGGCAATACCTGGCCAAAGACGAAACAAAAGCAAGGGAGTGGCATAAAAAAGCTGCGGATGCGGGTGACGAGATAAGCAGGAAAAGCCATGCAGAAATGTTGTTGAATTATACTTACCGTGGATTGCGTGGGCTTGGGCCTAAGATCGTACAGATGAATTATACCGACAAACGTTTTTACGATATGGTTGAAAAAGATATTGAAAAGGAACTTGAACAAACTGTTGTCATCAACGGCAAAACGGTAAATAAATATTTACCCGATTGGGCAGTGAGCGATGGCTGGATAGTGAACCATCGCCCTAAAGCGCCCGGCAATGTAAATTTTACTATTTTATTCTATATCCAAAAAACCATTGAACATGAGATAGAGGTTTCCATCAGGTCCGAACGATCCACGCTGTCGAGTTGTAAATTAGTAACCAGGTATACCGAGAATGTTTATTACAAAACCACCTGTAGTAACGACAGTATTACTATTGACCCAAACAGCTATTATTATTTTAGTCTTACCCGCGATGAGGCAGAATATAAACGTAAGTTTCCGCCAGGCATAAAAATTGCCTGGGTGGTGCTGTTTAAACAAAAACAGGACTGATAGTGTTTCATGGGATCCCTATGCCCCTCACTGGCGCAGATATGCGGCAAGGAAAAGTAGCGTGGCGTATCTGTGCCCGGTGATAGTCTAAATAAATGAAGTCCCTAACTACATTTTTGTAAGGTCTATTTTCAATAGGCACAGATATGCCTCCCTGCAAAAGCTGGGCTGCATATCTGCGCCAGTAGGTTTTTGATTTGCCTGTGCCGGTTTGTAAAATTTAAATTGTGCCGGCACAAAATCGGGTTTAAAAAAAGGCACAAAAATGAGTTTTAAAAAAGGACACAGTTATCGAAGCATCCAATACCCCGGATTATTTGATGGCGATAGTTCCTTAAGGCACGAGGATTCTCTGCAATTAAAAATTATAAATTCCTCCCGGCTCAGGATCTTTTCTTTTGCAAGATTACCAATCAATTCGTTATACACTATAAGCTTAAGACATTCTTAATTCTTAATTCTTAATTCACCGCAGGTTCTTTAAAAAAAATATGCTACACTTGGACTTCTTTGTTTTAGCTGTGTATTCAAATCTTACAAGGATACCATCTTCGTTCTTTTCCTCCTCGTCATCATACTTTTTACTTTTACTTGCGCTCTTATAGAATTTCATGAACCGCTCAAGGTACCGCTCATCAACCATCTTTAAAATGTCCGTTAAGACCGACAAGTGTGCGGGGTTATTTTTAATATCCATATTTTTCAACTGTATCTTCAGCGGAATCTCTTTTTTAAACTCTAAAACAACGTCAATATCCTCAGGGCCGAGCAGCTGTCCACTATACGAAGCCTCCGGTGGCAAAGGCCATTTATAATGACGGAACTCATAGGCTGGTATGATCAGCTTTACTTTATTCATTACGTCCTCTACGGAGAATTTACTTTGTTGCGCTTTTACGCCGGTATTTAAAAGAAAAGAAAGAGAGAATAAGACTAAGAAGGAAAACTTCAGCATGTTAATGGGTTTAGGTAAGCTTTAAGATGAGGTGAATATAGGTGAAATGGGGTAATTGTTCATGGTTCATAGTTCATGGTTGATGGTTCATAGCAGGAGCGTTCCCCTACCATGAACTATGAACCATGAACTATCGACCATCAACCATGAACCATTGTGGATTGATAATTGCAACTGTGGGTTATGCGACTTGCGGTACTCATCATATGCCTGGTAACTTTAACCACTTATAACAATAAATGGCCGGTAGTATCCGAAGTAGAAATTTTGCAGGTAGAAACCATTGTTGCGAAAGATTCTATTATAAAAGATCCGCCTGCAGCCGCCATTTTTCCTGCAGGTGCTCAACGAATAAATACCGGCTCAACCCAACCGGGGGAATTGCTGGCCTTTGCCATGACGCTTATCGGCACGCCTTACAGGTATGCTTCTGTAGATCCTGCCATTGGTTTCGACTGCTCAGGCTTTATTACTTATACATTCAATCACTTTCGTATTGCGGTTCCCCGCTCGTCTATTGATTTTACCAATGTAGAAGGGGAGATAAGCCTTACAAATGCAAAGCCCGGCGACCTTGTTCTTTTTACCGGCACCGACAGCAGCAGCCGGGTAGTGGGCCATATGGGTATCATTAGTTCAAAGGAGAACGGGGAATTTTATTTTATTCATTCCACATCAGGAAAAGCAAACGGGGTTACCATCTCGTCGCTCAGTAAATATTATTCCATCCGCTTTGTAAAGGTTATCAGGATCTTTCCGCAGAATGATCAATAGTTAATAGTTAATGGTTAATAGTTCATAGCCGGGCCGCCTCTTACCATGAACTATGAACGATGAACCATCAACACTTCCCACCCACTGGAAAAAAATCCCTTACTTCGCTTATTCAATTAATAGAAATATGAAATTTACCATTGCAATTTCAAAAGACAGAAATCCTTTTAAAACAAATCCATGGCTATGGGTCTTTATTTCGGTGTTCATGATCATATGGATAAACACCTTGATCGGAACGACCGACATGAATAACTGGATGCTGGAAAACACGTTGACCGTATTATTTCTCCTGTTTTTAATTTTTAGTTTTAAGAAATACCAGTTCAGTGATCTTAGTTACCTACTGATCTGTATCTACTTGTGTTTACACGTGTATGGCGCAAAATATACCTATGCCGAAAACCCTTTTGGCTATTGGTTAAAAGATTATTTTAACTCCAACCGTAATCATTACGACAGGATCGTACATTTTAGTTTTGGATTTTTGCTGGCCTACCCGATGAGGGAATTGTTTTTGAAATGGTTAAAATATCCAAAGCTTGTTGCCTGGGTATTGCCTATAGAGATCACTTTATCAGTGAGTGCATTTTATGAACTGGTGGAATGGGCCGTTGCCGACGTTTTTTTTGCTGCCCAGGGGGATGCGTATCTTGGAACACAGGGGGATGGATGGGATGCGCAAAAAGATATAGCCCTGGCGATCTCGGGCGCTATTTTAGCTACTACCATTGTGTCGATCGTTAAGAAGACGTTTAAAGTATACGAAGAAGAGAAAATCTAATTTTGGCCACAAAAATAGGAAGGCACAATGAAGCACAAAGGCGGCTAATTTAAGCTTACCTTACCCGTTCAACCCCAATGCCTCTGCCATGAAATATTTTCCAGCTGCAATTCCCATATGTATAACCACATCTGTTTTTTTGTTGTGTGCTAATATTGTAAATGCGCAGGTATCCCCGTTGAATTCCAGCGGTAATGCAAAGACCAACAAAGAATACTATGCGGATAAAGCCGCTGAAGAAGCCAGCAGGAAAAAAAATGCCGCTACGCCCAAAACCGAACCCGGTAAAACAACCACCACAGCACCTAAGCAGAGTACCCACAAATTATATAACAGTCCCAGCGGCCGGGTCAGTTACGATTTTTATGGCAGTTTTGATAACAATTCCATAAGGCCTGTTAGAGCCGGCGATAAATGGGGTTACATTAAAGGAACAGACCAGGTTAAAATAGAAGTGAAATATGATGAAGTTAAGTTTACCGATATGGGCTACTATGGTGTTAAGCTGGATGGGAAATGGGGATTTGTAGATAAGGAAGGCATAGTAAAAGTTCCATTGAAGTATGATGACCTGCTAAGCGGGTTTAAATATAATGGGGGTTACTGGAGCGCTGCTGTTAAAAAGAACGGCAGGGTCTTTAATATTGACAACACCGGTTTCGACAAAACACCTGTTACCCCGGGATCAACGGTTATTACTATTAATGGCAGGAATTATTTGCGGGAGCCTTACGGGGCAAAACTTGGAAGGGTAAGCATAGAAAATAAATATGGGTTTACAGATGGAAATAATAAAATAATAGTACCCGTTATCTATCAATTCATTGATGTATTAGGTGATCACCTGTTCAGGGTAAAGCTAAATGACAAATGGGGCTGTGTGAATACAACCGGCAAAGTGGTTATCCCTGTCATATACGATAGCATTATTGATGATTATTATCCGCTTACAGGTTCAATAAATTTAAAAGGGAAATGGGGGTTTTTTAATGACACAGGGAAAATGATGGCCGCCCCAAAATATGACCAGCGCTTTAGTTTTGGATCCGGTAATATTTCGGTTGTAAAATTAAACGGGAAATGGGGTACTATCGACAGGGCAGGTAAGGAAGTGTTACCGCTTGTTTATGATACGATCTCGTATGCCGCTTCAAAATTTGAGGCCAGGTTAAAAGGAGATATCTTTTATATAGATTATAGCGGGAGAGGACCCGCGGCAGCAACAGCTGATTTCAGGGAAGGGTTAGCGATCATAAAGCTGGATGAAAAATATGGTTTCATTGATGAGACCGGTAAGCTTATCATTCCTCCAATATATCAACACGCAGAAGGATTTAATGAAGGGTTAGCACTTATAAGGATATACGGGAAATATGGTTTTATTGATAAAACAGGCACAGCAATAATCCCCCCTGCATATCAAGGTGCACGGGCATTTACTGAAGGCCTTGCAGAAGTTTCGGCTGACTATATAAAATGGGGCTTTATTGATAAAACAGGAAAAGTGATCATCCCAATGAAGTATGCCTGGATAACTTCTTTTACCGGTGGATCGGCGGCGGTGAAATTATATGATAAGTATGGCTTTGTTGACAAAGCTGGTAATGAGATAATTCCTGCAATATACGATGATATGATAGGGATCACCGAAGAACTGGTTGCAGTAAAATTAAAGGGCAAGTATGGCTTTATTGATAAAACTGGAAAGGAAATAATTCCCTTTATATATGATGGTTCAAAAGGAATTTCGGAAGGATTGCTGGCAGTAAAATTAAATGGCAGGTATGGGTTTATCGATAAAAGCGGAAAGGAAATAATTCCTTTTATATATGATGATATAAGTGGATTTTCGGAAGGGGTGGCGGCTGTAAAACTAAATGGCAGGTATGGTTTTATTGATATAACAGGAAAAATAATTATCCCAATGAAATATGATAATGCATACTCTTTTTCTGAGGGTTTAGCCCTCGTTCAGTTAGAAAATTATTTTGGATACATAGATCATAAAGGGATAGAAGTTATTCCACTTCTATATTCCAGGGCTTTTAGTTTTAAGAACGGGAAAGCCGAAGTCCTGGTGCTCAGTCAAACTGTATATATTGATAAAACCGGTAAGCAAGTAAAGCAGTAATGATCTTCGCCGCAAAAAAAATGTTTCGCTTTAATAGCCGGCTTTAATATATGACCAGCCCTCTTCCTGTTTCTTTACAATCTCTAAAATGGCTAATGGTACTATAACGGCTTCAGGCGCTACACGGGCCGGGTCGATATTTCTTGCTTTTAGCGCATTATTGCATACGGCAAATACAACCCCTTTTTTATACAGATCGGTGATCTGTGTTTTATGATAACCTGTATCCTTCAACAGGGCATAAACTGCGTTGCCATGAAATACCACTTCAATTTTTGTATCCGGCTTTGCAGTCAATACATTATTCAGTTGCCGGTATAGGGTTCGTTGATGGGCCGTATCACCTAGCGGCATTTCCCAGATGATCTTATGCTGGGCATGGCTAACTATAGAAAAGAATAACAGGGAAAGGATAACAGGTACCCGTTGGAAATATTTCATACTGATGGTTTGACTAAAATTAACTAATCCATTTGATATCTCCGGCTTATAACACGGCGACCAATTTCGCTACTGGCGCAGATATGCGGCAAAGGAAAAGCAGCGTGGCGTATCTGTGCCAAATCTTACTCTAAATTATTAAAGGCCCTAGTTGTATAATATCTAATGACCCTTTGCCTCCATTATAATCTGCAGCACTGCTATACATCCAATCTTCCGGCTTAGCTACAAAACCGGCTTCAACAGGATTATAATGCAGGTAATCCAATTTCTGATGAGCAATCTTAGCATTGATTAATTCTATAGGGTGACTTTCAGGTTGCCATAGTTGAAACTTAGCAGGATTTTTTGTTTTCATAGCTGCCCTTTCCATCATCCACAACATCCATTCTCTTCTGCTTTCGGTATTGCTATGTAGTATTGCTTTATGTAATTCTTCAGAACTATACCTCTTCAGATCTCTCATTATATTGCTCAAATGGTTGCCGCTTGTTCCTATAATTAAATGTACATGGCTGGTCATGATACACCAGGCGTATAATTCCAGATCTTTTTGCGCCTGACAAAATTTTAAACTGTTGATCAAAATTTCCTTGTACTCGTTTCTTATAAACAGGTCTATCCAATTAGTAACTGCAAAGCTTACAAAGTACAGTTTATCCTTATCAGCAAACTTGTATTTCCTGCTCATGATAAATAATAGGGTGGTACCCTGCAAATTACAATTCTTTTCCTGGGCACAGATACGCTAACACACGAGCCTGGCTGCATATCTGCGCCAGTTAAGGGGAGTAAGTTTTTACCACGAAGGCACAGAGAAAGAAACACGAAGTACACAGAGAGCCTTCCGTGTTCTTTGTCCCCATCTTTATGTCTCCGTGGTAAAATGTATTTTCATGACCAATTTTCATTTTTTTAATCCTCAACAAAGGGTTAAATTTAGTTCACATATCTATTTTATGGAGCTAACTGACAATAACAAAGGGCGCAGGGATTTTTTAAAAAAATCAACGGCCCTTGCTGCCGGGGCCTTTGCTTCGCCTGTCCTGGTAAAAGCAGCCGAAAACGACGAAAGGATCGCGGCCTTATTTGAGAAGATCCCGCTGCAACTGCAGGTGAATGGCAAAGCATACCAATTATCAACTGAGCCAAGGGTTACACTGCTTGACCTGTTGCGGGAACAATTGCATCTTACCGGTACCAAGAAGGGTTGCGACCATGGCCAATGTGGTGCCTGCACGGTTCATGTGGATGGTAAGCGCATCAACTCCTGCTTATCACTGGCTGTAATGAATAATGGGAAAAAGATAACTACCATTGAAGGTCTTGCTGATGGCGATAAACTGCACCCCATGCAGGAGGCATTTATCAAACACGATGGTTTTCAATGCGGCTACTGCACACCCGGACAGATCATGTCGGCCGTTGCCTGCATAAAGGAAGGGCATGCAGGTTCTGCCGAAGAAATAAGGGAATATATGAGTGGTAATATCTGCCGCTGTGGTGCTTATCCAAATATTGTTGACGCTGTTATGGAAGTAAAAAAAGGAGGGAAGGCATTATGATAAATTTTGACTACATAAGACCATCAACAGCAAAAGCCGCAGTTGATGCCCGTACAAAAAAAGCGGCATCACAGTTCATAGCCGGTGGTACCAACCTGGTTGACCTGATGAAAAGAGGCGTTACCGCCCCGGAAAGCCTGATCGATATAAACGGGTTACCCCTAAAACAAATTACTGCTGATGCAAAAGGAATACTGATCGGTGCATTGGCATTGAACAGCGATGTGGCTGAGCATGCACTCATCAAATCAAAATACCCGTTGCTTGCCATGGCTTTAAATGCAGGCGCTTCGGCCCAATTAAGAAATATGGCAACCATGGGCGGTAATATGATGCAGCGGACCCGATGTACCTATTTCTATGATACCACAATGCCCTGCAATAAACGCCAGCCCGGCAGCGGCTGTGGTGCACTTAAAGGTTATAACCGGATGCATGCCGTGTTTGGCGCTTCTGAAAAATGTATTGCGGTTCACCCAAGTGATATGTGTGTTGCCCTGGCGGCACTTGATGCAACGGTTCATATCAGCGGCCCGAAAGCAGACAGGAAAATACTGTTCAGTGATTTTCACCGCCTGCCCGGCGATACTCCTGAGCTGGATAATAATTTGCAAAAGGGCGAACTGATCACGGGCATTCATATTCCTGCCAATTCTTTTAATAAAAACCATTACCTCAAAATAAGGGACAGGGCCAGTTATGCATTTGCCCTGGTTTCAGTTGCTGTTGCTCTGGAAACAAATGGCAACACGATAAAAAATGCAAGGCTTGCCATGGGCGGGGTTGCACATAAGCCATGGCGCCTGGTTAAAACAGAACAATGGCTGGCGGGAAAACAATTGACCAAAGAAACTTTTACCGCAGCAGCAACGATGGCCATGGAAGGCGCTGCTGGTTTTGGATATAATGATTTTAAAATTAAAATGGGTAAGGCTGCTGTAACGGAAGCATTACAACAGGCAGCTTTATAAATTTCATCATACTGTATACTGATAACAATGAATAAAAATATTTTAATTACCGGGAGCTATGTTGCCGACGACCGCGTAGATGGTATTGATAAAGTAACCGGTAAAGCAACCTATTCTGCTGAGCACCAGGTGGCCAACATGACCTATGCGGTTTTTGTGTGCAGCACCATTGCCAAAGGCTCCATTAAAAATATGCTGCTGTTCGAAGCAAAAAATGCACCGGGTGTGCTGGATATTATTTATTATGGGAACTGTCCTGCTGTTCCCGGTTATAATCCCTTTGCCAAAGACCCCAATAAAAAAGGATATGAGTGGAGGGGATTGAAAGTGTTCAGCAATAACCAGGTGTACAGCAACGGGCAGCCCATTGCCATGGTCATCGCTGATACACTGGAAAGAGCCGTACATGCAGCCTCGCTGGTAAAAACAGAATATACAAAAGAGGAATTTGATACTGATTTTGAAGGATCGAAACTGGATGACAAAAAATTAAAAAAATCAGGCGATTATAAACGGGGCGATGCAGATGTTTATAAAACCGCTGACATACACGTGGAAGCAGAATACATTGTTCCTGTTGAAACGCATAATCCAATAGAACTGCATGCTACCATTGCCGTGTGGGACGGGGATGATAAACTCACCGTGTACGATAAATCGCAGGGGCCTAAAAGTGTACAAAGAGACCTGGCCAATAATTTTGGCCTGGAAGAAAAAAATGTAAGGGTGATCACTGAATATGTAGGCGGGGCTTTTGGCAGTGGGTTGCGAAGCTGGCCGCATGTACCTGCTGCCTGCATTGCCGCTAAAAAATTAAAACGCCCGGTAAAGCTTGTGCTTACCCGTGAGCAGATGTTTACCACGGTTGGTTACAGGCCTTATGCATGGCAGCAGGTTGGTATCAGCGCCGATGCAAAAGGAAAGCTGACGGGCATCACCCATCATGCCATCAGCAATACATCCAGGTACGAAGATTTTGGCGAAGGCATTGTAAACGTATCGCAATTCTTATATGATTGCCCCAATGTAAATACAAGCTACAGGATATTGCCGCTGGATATGAACACTCCTACCTGGATGCGTGGTCCCGGCCCGGCAACCGGTTGCTTTGCACTGGAATCGGCATTGGATGAATTGTCTTATAAATTAAATATCGATCCCATTGAATTACGCATGATCAACCATGCAGATGTTCACCCGGTAAATAAACTTTCATGGTCAACCAAATTCCTGAAAGAATGTTATGCCCTGGGTAAAGAAAAAATTGGCTGGCAAAACAGGGCCACCGTTCCCGGTAGTTTAACAGAAAATGGTATGCTCGTTGGCTATGGTATGGCCGGTGGCGTATTTGGCGCCGGTAGGGGGCAGGCATCTGCAAAAGGTATTTTAAAAGCTGATGGTACATTAACCCTGCAAAGTGCAGTGAGTGATATGGGGCCCGGCACTTCTACCGCCATGGTAACTATCGGTTCTCAACTGATGGGACTGCCCGCAAACAAAGTAAATTTTGAATTGGGTGATACTGATCTGCCGCAAGGCCCTACACAGGGAGGTTCGGGTTCTACCGCTGCGATCGGTACAGCTATTAATGTTGTATGTGATGCACTCAAACAAACATTGAAGGAATTAGCCATTGCAACCGTTCCGGCATTTGCGGCACTAAAACCCGAAGATGTAAAATATGAGAACGGTGTGCTTGGCGCTGTTAATAATGCATCAGTAAATATTTCCTATACCGATCTGCTTAAGCAAGCCGGTAAGCCAATGATAGAAGTTGTAAAAGATTCTGCAAGAGCCTCCGCAGAAACACAGAAATATGCCATGAATTCCTTCTCTGTACATTTTGTAAAACTGTATGTGCATCCTGTTACCGGCGTTATTAAATTAAAGCAAATTGTTTCCGTAGCCGATGCGGGGAAAATAATTGCTGAAAACACAGCACGCAGCCAGATGGTGGGAGGGGCTGTAGGTGGAATAGGTATGGCGCTGACAGAAGAAACGATAACCGACAATCGTTATGGCCGTTATGTGAACAGCAATTTTGCCGATTACCATGTTCCTGTTCATGCAGATGCGCCACCGATAGATGTTTTATTTGTAAACAAGCCCGATATGATCATCAGCCCTACCGGTGCAAAAGGTATTGGCGAAATAGCCCTGATAGGTGTGGCGCCTGCCATTGCCAATGCGGTATATAATGCTACCGGGAAAAGGATAAGGCAATTACCCATTACTCCTGATAAGTTGTTGTAAACGCAAATTATACCTTAGTGTTACTTAGCGCCTTCGTGTCTTCGTGGCGAATACTTAGTCACTAAGGCACGAAGGCAGAAAGGCGCACAAAGGTTCTTCGCTCCACCAGGGTTGTTAAAAATATAAATTCCTTAACTCTTTTAATTTGCCCGGGCAACCCTTTCAGTGTAAACTGCATTTATACTTTTATAAACCAACCAACAGTTTTTCATTTTCATGGATATATCACAACTGGTGAGGGAAGCAAAACGGGGAAGCACGGCTGCGCAGAAATGCCTGTTCGACCAATTTGCCGATAAAATGCTGCTGCTTTGCCGCCGCTATGTAAAAAGCCCGGAAGACGCCGAAGAAATAATGCTGGATGGCTTTTATAAGTTCTTAAAAAACCTGCCTGCATTTACTTACCAGGGAGATGCTGCACTGCATGCCTGGCTTAAAAGGATCATGGTCAATGAATGCCTGATGTTCCTGCGCAAAAAAAATGTATTCACCATTGTTACAGAATCTGCGGCAGAAGAAACCGTATGGGCAGAAGAGGTGTTGGGCAATTTATCTGCTGCGGAAATTTTTAACCTTATCGTACAATTGCCGGTTGGTTACCGCACCGTTTTTAACTTATATGTTATTGAAGGGTTTGACCACAAAGAAATTGCCGCACTAGCGGGTATTTCAGAGGGTACATCCAAATCGCAGTTAAGTAAGGCAAGATCATTATTACAAAAAATGTTATCAAAAAAAGGAATTGAGTATGTTAAACGAAAAGCACAATGATCCTTTCGGCTGGAAGAACAAACTGGAATCATTGACCGGTTTGCCAGGTGAAGCTGCACCGGGTAAAGATGCTGCATGGGAAAAATTGCAGGAGCGTTTGCAGCAGAAACCCCGCAGGAATAGGGTAGCATGGTATTGGGCTGCTGCGGGTATATTGCTGGCCTGTATTATCCCCCTGCTAACAGCCAACAAAAAAGAAGATATCGTGGTAAGGAGCAAAACACAACCGCAAAATAAAATTGCGCCTCCTTTAGTTCTTCCTCTTCCCGTAAAAGAAACGGTTACGGCCGCTAAAGAGATTGAAAAAAGACAGGTTGAAAACAGGATCACAAAAGATCAACACATCACAACTTCAAAAACTAATTTAAAAAAGGAAGCGCCGGTTACGGTTATTACACAAACTAATATTGAAAAAGATCCTGTGACTATAATTATCCCTGCTGCCACTACAGATACAGCGGCCATGGTTTCCGTCGCAGCACCGGCAAAGAAAAAATTAGCTGTAGTGCATATAAATGAACTGGGGTCTCCTTCGGTACAGGCTTTTCCGCCACCAAATTATGTACAGGCTCCCTTTAAAATAAAATTCAAAAGCGGCAAAGCTGCTAACCAAACCTTTGCCTCGCAGCAGCAATATGCAGGCGGTTTTAAAATAAAACTTTCTTCAAAAAATTAAATTAACATGAAAAAAAAGATCATCAGCTTGCTGGTGCTCGTAACGAGCACCACACTACCAGCTATTGCCCAGGTGGAACCCGTATTGTCAAACACCGAAAAGACCTTTGAAGTGCCGGCTAACGCACTGAACAGGAGGTTTGCCGTTGACCTTGGCAAAGGAAATAAAATGCAGGTGGAACTAAGTGATATAGCCGACCTGGACCGTTTTAAAAACATAGATTCTCTTCTGCGTGTGTTTTTGCAGGATATCATCCCTTTAAAGGATTCACTTGCGGATGAATTATCATCAAAACGTATAGACTATGTTACCGATGAGCTGGGAAGAAAAAAAATCCGCATCCAGCAATTTAAACCAAAGGGTTCCAGTTATTTACTGCAGGCCGCCGAGCTTGCAGCTTTAAAATTAGAACAGGATACCGTTAACTTCACAGGTGCAAAACTATATACAGAAAGATCCACTTTGCTAAGGCCTTTCTCCGAGATACGCTATTACCGGCTTAGCTTTTTTGTGAACCAGGTAAGTGATCTTAACGAATACATTGGCACCGGCTTAAATGAAAAAATAAGCGCCATTAAAAAAAATGAAAAGGCACGCTGGATAAAAGGTAAGGAAGGACGCTGGCATATAAAGAACGGCGACCAGTCCATTTATTCAAACCACCAGCCGGCGGGCTATATTGCCAATACAGGAGATTACATTACTTCACGATGGTCGGTAGATGTTCAGAACTATAAAGATTATTTTGTACCATCGGTGAGCCTGGGCGCTGCATTGGTTTTAAATAATGGCTATATCAAAAGAGAGATTGGCCTTGTATGGGAACCCAATTTTTTCTTTGCTGTAAATGCGGAAGGCAAACTGCAGACCTTTCGTAATGATTTTGTAACACTGACCTATGGCCAGGCACGGGCAAGGAAAAACAGTGCGATAAGAGAATCTCCGTTTCTTCCCGTATTCTCATTGGGGTACCTGGTAAACCGGAAGGGAAATTATTTTGAAAAGAATACCTGGCGGATAGGTGCCGGGCAGGTCTCTTTATTTAACGGGAAGCTAAAGGCAGAACCTGTTTTTTATTTTCATGACCTTTTTAAAGGCGTAACACCGGGATTAAAGTTGTCGCTGAATTTTTAGGTACAGGAGCGTCTGTGTAATCGTCTTTCCCTATTGTTCACCAGCGTTCAACTCCGTGTAATACAGCAGCCACTTTTTTATTGCAGAGGAGATGCTTCGTACCTCAGCATGACAGAGATCTGTTTAATCAATTATACTCCATGCAATAAAAGCAATTCGTGTAATTCGTAATAATTCGTGTTATCTCTTTTTTCTCTATTGCTTACTATGTTTCTATGTGGTTCAAATTTTATTCATCCCTGCAATCGCGTTCACAAGATAATTCGTATAGATACGAAATATAAGCTCGTAATAATACGCATGTCAATGAAATTATACTGCGAAAACCTTTACCAGGCGGGTATTTCTAGTAAAACATCTACACCATAATACAAAGCTCCTTTACAAATTCTTTTTGTGAAACCCTGCATCTTTGCAGTGTTAATTAAGTCCAAATCCATATCCAAAGAACAAGTTAAGTAATCCAAAATCCGTACCCTGAAAAGCTAACTACTTATCCTACGAAAAACAGAATCTTATCCTAATGAAACCAGGTGGGGTTGCACTCACCGAAGAACAGTATTCCCTGTGAAAACCTTCAGCAATGAAGGTTTTTTCTTTTTCTGACATGCGGGCCCACGAAGACACGAAAACACGAAGAAGCACAAAGAAATAAAATGTCTTCTAATAAAGAATTTCTGGTATACTTCGCGGCTTCGTGGCAACCTGTGGAAATACAGCCCGTTAGCTGCGCATATCATGTAATTCCTTCCCCAAAACCGGGCACTCCCTGCTGGTATTCAATCAATAATGTTTCGGTTTGATTTTTGTTGCCCGTTCTCTTACTGATGCGGAACATTCGTTTGCATCAGGTAATCTTTATTTTTTAACTAATACCAATTATCATGACAACAAGCACCGATGTCTTCACAACCGAAAGACAAAAAACGATAACCATTAAAAGAACCTTCAACCTTCCGCTCAATACCGTATGGAGGGCATGGTCAGAACCCGAAAGTGTAAAACAATGGTGGGGACCTGAAGGATATACCTGTCCCGACTGCATAATAGACTTTAGGGTAGGTGGTAAATATTTAAATTCCATGATGGGAGCAGATGGAAAAAAGATATGGTCAGGAGGAGCATTCCGGGAGATCGTACCTCAAAAGAAGATTGTTTATACCGACCATTTTGCAGATGAGAAGGGGAATATAGTGCCGGCTTCTTATTATCAAATGCCGGGAGAATGGCCCGAAGAGCTGCGGGTAGCCGTAACGTTCGAAGAAGTGGGTGGTAAAACAAATATGACGCTTAAGCACGAAGGCCTTCCCGCTGAAATGGCCGAAGATTGTATCAAAGGCTGGCAATCTTCTTTTAATAAACTGGAAAACAACCTGGGATAAAAAACAATAAATCAAAAGCAATGAAAACGCCGTTTAAGATCAATATCCAACAATCCGTACTTGACGATCTGAAGGCGAGGATCGCAAATACCCGCTGGACATATGAAATAGAAAATGCGAAATGGGAATTCGGCACCAATAAAGCTTACCTGGAAGAGTTGTGCGCTTATTGGCAAAATGGCTTTGACTGGAGAAAGCAGGAAGCGTACCTTAATTCTTTTTCTCATTTTAAGAGCACAGTAGATGGTACCGGTATACACTATATCCATCAAAAAGGAGAAACTGAGCATTCCATACCATTGCTTTTGATACACGGCTGGCCCGATTCATTCGTCCGCTTCTTAAAGATCATACCCCTGCTCACCAAAGCGGATGAGAACGGACTTTCTTTTGACGTGATTGTTCCTTCTGTTCCCGGTCATGGGTTCTCCGATATTCCAACAGCGCCGGGAATGAATATGAAACGGATCGCAAAATTATTCAACAGCTTAATGACAGAAGAATTGGGCTATGAAAAATTTCTGTCGCATGGCGGTGACCTGGGTACCGGCATTACCGAGCAAATTGCATTGTATCATGAAGGATCCCTGCTGGGCATTCATTTGACAGATATACCTTACCATCATATTCTTAGTATGCCCCCGGAAAAACTGGATGCGGCCGATAAGAAATACCAGGAGAGTATAAACAAATGGCAGATGACAGAAGGTGCATACAATATGATCCAAAGCACTAAACCCCAGAGCCTGGCTTATGGATTAAACGACTCACCCGCAGGCCTGGCCGCATGGATCGTTGAAAAATTTCATAACTGGAGCGATTGCCAGGGAAATATAGAAAACTGTTTTACAAAAGATGAGCTTTTAACCAATATCACCATCTATTGGGTAACGCAAACCATCAATTCTTCATTCAGGCATTACAATGAGGCCATGAAAGACATGATGCAGGAGATGTATAACCCGTTAAAGAAGATCAATCCCTTTGATAAGACAGGAGCAAGAACGGAAGTTCCCCTGGCTGTTGCAGAATCACAAATAGATCTTTTACCATCCAGGGACTTCACCAATAAATTTTTCAATGTTCAGCAATGGATAAAAATGCCCAAAGGCGGGCACTTCCTGGCGATGGAACAACCCGTGCTGCTGGCACAGGACATAAGGAATTTTGTAAGCTCCCTGCAGGCTAAGGCTAAACCTGAAACGCTCCTGGAGAAAGTTTTAGGATAGCTAGCCTGCAGGGCTTTTAATAAAATGTAACATGAAAACTTATCATGCTTATAAGTCTGCATAGAGCATGTTTAGGTGTGCCGCAGAATGCCGGAAAGACAATTAATTTACCACAAAAAAGATACAAAGATTGGCGCAAAGAATTTGTGTGCATTGTACTTTTCCTTGTGTCTTTGTGGCAGAATGCATTTTTTTGTTTTTATACGTAATGAGGTTCTTATTTTAATTTCGCCGCTGTTTGCTTTGCATGTACGATCGCAGCTTCTACTGTACCCGACGTATCTCCTTCATAGATCCCTTCGCCGCTGAAGAAGATGGTATCCTGCACGCCTTCATCCAGGAATTGCCTTGCAGAGCTGCTCTGGGGCATTGAATAACTGTAGCCGCCCAGCGACCATTCATTCTGTTGCCAGTTAAAGATCTTTGAGGCCTGTAAATTTCCTTCCAGTTCTTTTACAGGAAGGGAAAAAATACTAGAGAGTGAACTGAGTGCTACCTCCAGTAAAGGGGCTTCAGCATCATGATTTATGCGGGCCGCTTTTGGTCCACCGGCCCAACCGGTTAACACGGGAGTTTGGTCTGGTAATTTCGTCCACCAGGTAGGAATGACCGCGTCATTAAAAATGAAGCCGGTATTCTCTCTCCAGAACCTTTCTTTAAAAAGCAATTCCGCTTTTACTATGCCGCCATATCCTATCTGCTTTGCGGCATTGATCTGTTCGTCAACCGGCGGGTTAAAGTTTATGGAAGCACGACCGGTTGGATGTTGCAAAATACCCAGCGGTACTGTTACCACAAGTTTTGTTCCCTCGTATTGATTGCCTGCAGTTGTTTCAACCGATAGCTTATTTTTTTCCCACCTGATATTTTTTACAGGTTCATTGAACAGGATGCGGCAGTTCTTCTGCAGGCATTGCTCAGCAAGAAAATCGGTCAATGCAGAATAGCCCGCAGGAATGCGGTAATTCTTTTGCTCATCGGCTGACCACTCCCTGTACAAAGCCTGCATGCTTACTTTTTTTGTATCTGCAACGTCAAATCCTTCCGCATAGGAAATGGTATGGCGGCGAAGGTCATTATATTTATCATCTCCAAAATACAGTTGCAGGAATTCATATAATGGCATGTCTCTTTTCTCCTGCTTCATTTTTTTTAAAAGCTCATCCCACTCTTCGATCATCATGGTTATTTTTTTATACCTGCCATTGTCCATATCATACATGTCTCCTTCAACCACGGTATAATCAATGCCTGCTTCTTTAAGCAATCCTAAAGTTTCCTCCAGGTCACCATGTATAAATTCTGCCCCGGCTTCGATGATAGTAGGGAAATTTTTTTCACGATAGCTGTGTATCCTTCCCCCGGTTCTTTCCCTGGCTTCGAGTATTAAAACCTCATGGTCATCTGCCAGTTCCCTGGCCAGTACGAGGCCCGCCACACCCGCACCCACGATGATGATCTTTTCTTTTTTCATTGTTATAAATGTTGCTGAAATATATTTACAACAATTACCATGCTTAAATTATGTAAGGTGCCAGTGTTGTCTTATCCGCCACCACCGCGGATCGTAGGGACATTGGCTTCATGCGGTCTGCCTTTAAATATAATTTTCTTCGGTCAGGCTTTTCTTCCCCCTGGTTAGCAGGTTTCTCTATATTTTGTTAACTTTAATTATAAAAAAATATACATGAGGAAGATCATTTTATTAATGTTCATGATGATGTTTACAGTATGGGTAAATGCCCAGATCAACAACCCAGTAAAGTGGAGCCATACCGCGGTAAAGACAGCCGGTAAAACCTATGAGCTTCACTTAACCGCCATCATTGATGATAACTGGCATATGTATGCACAGGAAACCGGTGACGGGCCGGAACCCACAACCATAAATTTTATAAACAATCCCCTGGTGATATTTGATGGTAAGCCGCAAGAAGTGGGTAAGCTGCTGAGTGTCTATGAAAAATATTTCAGGTCAGAGTCAAAATACTACGAAAAAAAAGTTGATTTTGTTCAAAAAATAAAAGTTAAGTCTTCTATAGCAACCCTGGTCAAAGGCAATGTTATTTATGTGGCCTGTAACGACAGGGGAAAATGCCTGGCTCCCAAGGATGTTCCGTTCTCCATTGCTATAAACGGAAAATGATCAGCCCAAACAATACACAAAATATAAAATCATCATCATGAGTAAATTTGAAACATCCAAAGCAACAGGGATGCATTTTCAATTAAGCAGGTTAGCAGGTGAGTGGGAAGGAACAGCCAAAACATGGTTTGAGCCGGATAAGCTTGGCGACGAATCCCCTGTTCACGGAAGTATGCGGCCGATCCTCGGCGGGCGTTTCATCATGCATGAATACAAAGGAAGCCTGGGAGGCAAGCCGCTGGAAGGCATTGCTATTTATGGTTATCATCCTGAGTTGGGTAAAATTCAATGCGCATGGATAGATAGCTTTCACAATGGCAGTGCGATCATGTTCTCGCAGGGAAAGAAGGACGATAATAGTTTAGCTATGCTGGGCAGCTATGCTTATGTAACGCCTGAAACAGAACAGCACTGGGGCTGGCGCACAGAAATTGAGATCGTCAATGATGATGAGATAAAGATCACTGCCTGGAATATTTCTCCTGAGGGTGAAGAAGCGAAGGCTACCGAGGCATTGTATAAAAGAGTGAAATAACGCATCAAACTAAAAAGAACTTATAAAGTTAGTTGCCCTGAAGTGGAGATGTTTCGTACCTCAACATGACAAAGATCCGTTTTCATCAATATGACAGTGTGATCAGTGTTCTATTAAGATATCCCCAATCGTCTAAATGATAGAACCCTTTGAGTTGGCGGATCGCATTATCATGCCCCCCCGCAATGACGTTTCCCTGTTTGGCACAGTTTTTTTATACTTACTTAATAAAATATGTAACTATGAAAAAATATCTCGCTATTGCGATCATTGCGGCGGCCATATTGCCGTCATGTGTGTCGCAGAAAGAATTAAGAAAATCGCAGACAGAAGCGACAAGCCTCAGGGCAGACAATTTAAGGCTGGTGAACAATGCCAACGTACAGCAGGAAAATATTGATAAGCTACAGGCAAATATTGACAGGCTGAATAAAGATATTGCCAGCCTCAATAATCAAAATGGCCAACTGGGTCAGCAAACCGCTACCCAGCGTACCCAATTAAACAAGACCCAGGAAGAATTGCAAAAAGAGCAACGCAGGTTGCAGCAGTTGCAGAGTTTACTGGAGCAGCAAAGGGAGCAGTCAAGGTTATTAAAAGATAAAATGGCCGAAGCGCTGAAAGGATTTAATTCCAATGAGCTTACCGTGATACAGAAGAACGGGAAAGTTTATGTAAGCCTTTCGGAGAATCTTTTATTCCCTTCCGGCAGTGCAGTGGTAAATCCAAAGGGAGTTGATGCCCTCTCGAAACTCGCTGCAGTACTGAATCTTAACGCAGATGTCGCAGTTAACATTGAAGGCCATACAGATAGCATCCCTATCAAAGGAAAATATAAGGATAACTGGGAGCTAAGTACGGCAAGGTCGGCTTCGATCGTGCGGATACTCGTGGATAATTATAAGGTTGATCCTGTTCGTGTGATCGCATCGGGACATAGTTATTATGATCCCGTTGATACCAACACAAATACAGATGGCCGTGCAAGGAACAGGAGGACAGAGATCATACTTTCGCCCAAGCTGGATGAAATGTACAGGCTGCTGGAAGTAGAAACCGTAAAAAATTAGGCATGGGATATATAGATGTTCTTTTACCATTTGCATTTGCAGTAATGGCAATCTCCATCCCGCAGATACTGATCAGGGAGGACCATCCAAAACTGGAAAGCAGGATAGTGCTGGTAAGAAGAATAGGTTATGGAATTATAGCGCTGACGGTTATCTATGGTTTTTTGAGGTACCTGAGCTGAGATATTAATTAAAAAAATATCTTAGGGAAATAATTACTCATTGTGCAGTATTGAGCATTTTTTTTCTCATCAATACCTGTGTAATTATTATAAAATAAATGGCACGATAATTTATGTGTTAAATATGTTCACAATCCTGTGCAGGGGAGATTACAAAGAGAGATCTGAGAAATAAACCCTCACAACTTGATCCGGTTAATGCCGGCGAAAGGAAAACAGGAAAGTAACAGCTAAGCCCTCCGTGAGTGGGGCTTAGTTTTTTATGGGCATAACAAAAAATTGGAACCACATAGAAGCATAGTAAACATAGGCCTGTGTTTTTCTATTGTTCTTTATGTTCCTATGTGGTTCAAAAAATCATAACCTCGTGAAGCTGTCGTATAAGATCCTGTAAGAATTACCAACCTTCTTCCAGATGAGGATGAACCTTACGTTTGATTTCATGCCTGAAGCAGAGGAGAGATAGGACCTTCCCCGCTGTATGACAACCTTATCATAGTCTTCAATCTTGTCTGTTTCCAGTTTCCAGCTTGCTGACTTATCCTTTAACGACATCCAGTAAGCATCAATGCCCTCCCTGCCGGTAACGTTCATGCCGCCCCCGAGCATGGCTGCTGTGTCTAGGTAAACAGCCGAAACCTTCAGCATATTATTGGCATTGAAGTCCTGTTCCATTTCTTTAGTGAGGGCATTTATCTTATCCATTGCATTTGACTGGGCACAGATGCAGGCATGGATAATTAAAAGGCCGGTTACAAGCGTTATTCTTTTCATGATCTTCGTTTTAAACAAATCTATCTGCGTTTGCTGTAATCCCGGGTTAAGCAAGGTTAATTATGGTTAAAGGAAATGCATTAAATTCATACAAAATACTCCGATGATCAAAATTAAAATACTTGTTGTTATAGCCTTATTGCTTACAACCTGCTGCAGTATCAAAGCCCAGAATACGACCAATATTGATGTGCAGCATTACCGCTTCGAAGTTTCCCTTTCGGATCATTCCGATATCATTAAAGGAATGGCAACCATCGATCTCAGGTTCCTGAAGAATACTTCCATCTTCCATCTTGATCTTGGCAATATCGACAGCACAGGAAAGGGCATGAAAGTATTGAAGATTGAGCAGGGAGGAAAGCAGCTGTCTTTTAATCACAGCAATGCAAGGCTATCTATACAATTACCCACTGCTGCAAAAGCAGGAAGCAACCAGGCATTTACCGTTGAATACATGGGCATTCCATCTGATGGCTTGATAATCGGCCAAAGTATTTTTAAAAAGCGCACCTTCTTCGGTGATAACTGGCCCAACCGTGCACATCACTGGCTTCCCTGTAATGATATTCCTGCTGATAAGGCCAGTCTTGAATTCATCATCACGGCTCCAAAACATTACAGCATTGTAAGCAATGGAATAAAAAAAGAAGAGCGCCTTGTAAACGACAGCACAAAGCTTACCCACTGGAAAGAAGACGTGCCGCTGCCAACAAAAGTGATGGTGATCGGCGCGGCAGATTTTGCTGTTAGTGAACCGGCCATGGCAGGTACTATACCGGTAACCAGCTGGGTATATGAAGAAGATAAGGATAAGGGTTTTAAAGATTATGCGCCGGCAAAGGACATCCTGCAATATTATATCGGTTATATCGGGCCTTACCCTTATAAAAAATTAGCAAACGTGCAATCCAAAACCATCTTTGGCGGAATGGAAAATGCGGGCGCCATTTTTTATTTTGAAAAATCAGTTACAGGAGAAGGCGGGCTGGAAGACCTGCTTGCACACGAGATCGTTCACCAGTGGTTTGGTGATATGGTTACCGAAACGGATTTCAGGCATCTTTGGCTGAGCGAAGGATTTGCTACTTACTTAACCGATGTGTATATAGAATCAAAATACGGTACCGATAGCATGAACCGCAGGCTTGCTGAACAAAGATATGCAGTGATTGATTTTGCTAAAAGATCTTCCCTGCCTGTTGTAGATACTTCATCCAATTATATGCGGTTGCTCAATGCCAATTCTTACCAGAAAGGAGGATGGATACTGCATATGCTGCGCAATACCGTTGGAGATGCTGCATTTAAAAAAATAATAAAGGAGCACTACAGGAAATTTGCAGGGAAGAATTCTTCTTCGGCTGATTTTATTACAACCGCGGAAATGGTCTCGAAGAAAAATTTAAAACCATTTTTTAACCAGTGGCTTTATAAGCCCGGTATCCCGGTTCTTGCAACTACCTGGACCTATGATGCGAAAAAAAGGATTGCTGTAATTACGGTGGAACAAAAACAGCCGGCCTTATTTGCATTCCCGGTGGAATTGCAGGTAAAGGCAGGAGATGAAATTATTGTAAGAACAATATCGGTGCAGAAAAGAAAGACAAGTATCACGGTGAGGGTAAATGGGCCGGTAACAGAACTTGTACCTGATCCGAATTATAAACTTTTGTGGAAGCCATCTTCTTTGTGATCACCGGGAACATCTTATGGTCAGAGCCATTGATAATATGCTGTTAAAAAGATCATATGCTGTTGCAGCAACATTATCATTAAAGTAAATTAGGGTTATAAAAGCATCTGTATGAAAAAATGTTTACTCTTCTTACCTGCTGTTTTTACAACAGGTTTTTTATTTGCACAGGATACCCGTTTAAGCGACTCGATAATTTATATTGATAACAAGCCTGCCGCACTTTATAAAAAATCGTTTTCCGAATCCACTTTAAGATACGATATGGAAGTGTTCAGTTTTAAGCGTGAGCTTTTAATAAAGGCGGAGGCAATGAAATTTGATGCGCCTGTTCCCGAGCTAAAGCCGTTTTTTTATTATGAGCTGATCTTCCCTTCCGTAAAAGATACTTTTTCCATTTACCTGGAAGACGAGGCATTCCCCCTGGTATTGGGTAAGATCATCAGGGATTACCAGCTTATACAGGCTGATGCATTCAACAGGAGAGGATACAGGAATTTTAAAAATACTTATCCCGGCGGCCCCGCTTTAAAAGCCAAAATAAATTCGGTGATAACATTTCTAAATAATACCCGTGACTTTAAAGTACAGGTGCAAAGGGACAGGACCATGCCGGTAAGTATCGTTAATAACAGGGTTATAATGCAGGATGGGATAAAGATCGGGAACATATCATTTGGAACAGCATTAGCCCCGGAGTTTAATGCTACACTCTTTAACTCTTCAAACCAAATACAGGAAATTTTCCAGGTCTTTCTGCCTAATAAAACTGCAATTGACCTGGCCAGGCTGGGGGGTGGGGCTAACCGTCTTAGCTTTGATCAAAACAAATATGAACATGGTGAATCACTTTATAAAAGATCAATCGCTGTTAAAAATTCATACAGCACTTACGAAGAATATTTGTTACGAAGAGTATGTTATTTGATAGCGAACTATGCCTTGTGAGTTTCGCTTTCACCTGGACAGGAACTTTGTATATTTATGCCTTATCACAGATCATGTCTAAAAAATTATTTTCTCTAATTTGTTTTTCTGTTTTCATTTGCAGCCTGGTAAATGCACAGCAAAAAAATTCTTTTGTTAAGCTCAAAGGAACACTGTTAAACTTCAGCAGCCAGGTGGAAGTGCAGGATATGTCGGAGTTTCAATACCTGCTGCCACCAACTTCAGAACGGATGATCATTCGGGAACCCGGTTCCGGGGCCTTCCAGATAAAGTTCCCTTTAAGTTCTCCAAACTATTTTCGCATCGGCCGTAATATATTATACCTCACACCGGGTGATGACCTTGATATTGTAATTGATTATAACAATCCTGTTGTTGCGGAATTTAAAGGAAAGGGTTCCGATGCAAATATGTTCCTTCGTCAAACGCCATTTCCTAAAGGGGGGTCCTATATGGAAGCCGGCAGTAAAGCCCAGCTGAGGCCACATCAAACGATCGATCATATTATACAGGCAGGTGCATACCGCACGAAGCAATTGGATAGCGTGAAAAATGTAACAGCAGAATTCAAACGGCTGGAAACAGGAAGGATACGGGCAGATATCATCAACAGTTTACTGGCAGGACAAATATCTTTTTACCGGCCAAGGGCAATAAGAAAGGATTCTGTGCAGATGAAAATTTATGGGGATGAATACGCCGTATTGATACAGCCATATGTAATAGATTACAGCAATGGTTTTATAGATGCATCCCTTTTGAAGATCGCAGTTTACCGCGACCTTACTGATACGTTGGTTTACCAGCAGGGAAATAAGAATGACCTGCAGGAGATGAAGGACTGGATAAAAGCAACATCGCTGACCGATGAGATGAAGAAAGTGAGTGAAAAAAAATTACTCGCAGGTTTTAAAACGCAGATCGGAGCCATAAAAACACCCAGGTATAAAAATGCACTGACTAAAACCCTTGCAGGCTTATTAAAATTCGGTAGGGGTGATGTCGCTGTTGATTTTACAGCAACAGATATTACCGGAAATCCAATTTCACTCAGCAGCCTTAAGGGTAAAGTTATTTATGTTGACCTTTGGGCCACCTGGTGCGGACCATGCATGGAAGAGATGCCGCACTATGAAGCCCTAAAAGAAAAATATAAGGACATGCCAGGTATTGCATTTGTTTCCTTATCCATTGATGATAATACAACATTGTGGAAGGGTAGTATTGAAAAAAGAAAAGCAGCCGGTCATCAATGGCTCATCAACCGCAATAAATTAGACGCATACAATATCGTTTCTATTCCAAGAGTACTTTTGATAGGTAAAGATTTTAAAGTGGTTGATATGAATGCGCCTGCTCCTTCGGTGAAAAAGCTGGGGGCGCTGCTGGATGAACTACTACACTAATTTGATGATTTGAACATTTGATGATTCCTTTATTTTTAAGGGTCCACCATCTTCAAATCTTCAAATCATTTTTTAGTATTTGCTTCTCTTACTTTTTTGATATAATCATCATGTTCTTTCTGATGTTCTTCGGGCGGCATTTTTACAGAGAGTGGCCCGTTGCCGACTATTAAAAAGTAAATGAGTAAGAGCAATACAATTATAGAAAGGAATAATTCTGAATAAGGACTGAAAGTATCTTTACCGGCGCTGGTGTTTATAAAAATGATCGCTCCAAGCAGTATGGGAATTTGTATGAGGCAGGCTGCACGGGTGAACATGCCGATCGCTAAAAAGAATCCGCCAATGACATGTGCAAAAGCCACATAGTGTCCCAATAAAATAAGTACAAAGGATCCAAAAGGAGATCTTAGTTCCATCAGGCTGATGAGTGAACTGGTGTTGCGCAGGAAATCGACGCCCTTATAGCAGAGAAAGATACCTAAAGCTATACGAATAAAATCCAGCCATTTTGGATGATGCCTGTCACCCCAATACTCAAATTTTTCGAGGAGGTTCATAACGTATGTTTTTGCGTGAAAAAAAGAACTTCTATAAATTTAAATCTTTTCAATCAGAGAAGCAAGCCCTGTTTTCACAAATTGGGAACACACGAACCACGGAGTTCAATTTCTATTGTGCCTATTTCCCTATGTGGTTCAAAAAAGTGGAGTGTTAAGAGATCACCTGAACCCCCGTTCTATCCACGGCTTGTGGCAGCAGTACCATCTTTGCCTTATATCCTTTTACAATCCTTCCCAGTTCGTGATCCATCCGCATTACCTGTGCAGGGTAAAGGCTGCACATGCGGAGGGCTTCTGTCAATTCAATACCGGCATGGCTCACCAGGTTTTGCAGGGCTTTGTACATCGTCAATGCCGAGCCGCTCAGAATATTATCCGCTACATATTTATCTCCATCTGCCCGGTGCTGGTAATATCCTTCGGTTGTTGTGGTCACAGCATCTGTTATGGCAAACAATCTTTGCTGCATTATTTTTTTGGCGATCCGGATCGCGGAATAATCTACATGGTAACCATCAGCAATGATACTGGCCATTACTTTAGGGTGGTCAAAAGCGGCACCCACCAAACCGGGACTACGGTGTTGCAGCGGGCTCATTGCATTATATAAATGGGTGACTGCAGTAATGCCGTTATTAAAACCCTTCATGGCTTCCTCATAACCAGCATTGCTATGACCCGCAGAAATTATTATTCCATGAGAATGGATAAGGTCAATGATCTCTTTTGTGCATACTTCAGGAGCAAGGGTTATAATTTTTATTACTCCTTTGCCATATTGTAAAAGGTCTTCAGCCTCTTTTAACGTAGGACTATGTATCAATGAATCTATGTGGGCGCCCCTTTTGGAACTGTTTATCCACGGGCCTTCTGCGTGTAAACCAAGTATTCCTTCGCCACCCTGTTGCCAATAAAGCTTTATGGCATCAATGCATTGATAGAATATTTCCGGCTTGTTGGTAGCAACAGTAGGCATACAGAACGCTGCACCCCCTTTGTTACAGTATTCGTTTAATAATGCAAGGGATCCTGTATCGCGATAAACTGAAAATAATTTATCGTAAGCACCATAGATCTGTAGATCTATGAATGCAGGCGCAAGGATATGGCTGGGAAAAACCGCTGTTTCTATATCAGCTGCCAACTTAGCAACTGGCAGGACATCGGTTATGATCTCATCTTCAACAATTATTGCATGCAGATCCAGCCATGCCTCACCGGTAAAGATGCGTTCGGGAATATATGCCTTTGCTGCTGCCATAGTAATATCACTATGCAGCAAAAATAGTATAACATGGTAAGCTTATTTTATTTTTAATACGATACCGCCCTGTACCTGGGTGATATCATGACCAGCTTCAATATTTACTCCAAATGTTGGTGTAAAGAAATAAGAAGCACCGATAAAGACACCGACAACGGGTATCACTTCGTTTTGCGTGATCCTGAAACCATCCTTATTCAGGTAGTTATAGCGATGAAAACCGGCACCCCCGGAAAGTCCGCCATAGGTATCCAGGCCGCTTATGTTCCAGCCATGGTGCCATGCAGACCTTGCGGCCACAACAAAGGTGTTCGACTTGTAATCACTGTAATTATTGTTGGTAAAACTCCTGTTGGAAAAAGAACCACCGGCCTGGGCACCAATTGTAATAATACCGGGACCGGCCCGCCACATACCAACTTCAATGGCTGCTTTTGTTCCAAATGCAGAACTGTTATCATTCTGGTACTCGGTGCCCACACCAACACCAACATTAAAAATAACAGATCCTTTTTCTACGGGGGAAATAGGGCGTTCGCCTGATTGCGCAAGGGTAGTTGCTGACAAACCAAGACAAAGGCCTACTAAGATTGCGGGGATAGCGTTTTGTTTTTTCATAGAGAGGAATAAAACAAATATTATACCAAGGGCTTATCTACTATCCTGTTATAAGTTAATTCTTTTTAAAAGTTGGCGATTAGAATTTTCCCTAACTTTCCCCAATGAAACATTTTAAGTTTTATTCCAAGGAAGACATTCTGTCCCTTACCAAGGTGCGCCGGTTTGAAACAAAGCTTGGAGAAAGGCTGCAATATTTAAAAACAGAGGGAGAGTGGCCGGAGGTATTACAGCAGTCTCCGGCAAAATATGTTTTGCTGGGCATTCCCGAGGACATTGGTGTAAAAGCCAATTACGGTATTGGTGGTACGGATACAGCCTGGCTCTCATTTCTTTCCTCCTTCCTCAACATTCAAAGTAACGATTACTTCACCGGTGAAAATATCCTGCTGCTGGGGCATTTTGATTTTGGAGATATTAAATTCCTCATCGAGAACAATGCAGATAACCCGGATGAGAAGATCATAGCTTACCGGCATGCCCTCAATATCATTGATGAGGAAGTGGAGAATATGCTGAAAGTAATTGCGTCCTTTAAAAAGATCCCCGTTATTATTGGCGGCGGACATAATAATGCATATCCTATCATTAAAGGTGTAGCAAAGGGATTGCACAAAGCCGAGATGATACCCCTTGCCCAGATCAATTGCATTAACCTTGATGCGCATGCAGATTACAGTGCATCAGAAGGAAGGCATAGCGGTAACGCATTCCGCTATGCAGAAGAAGATGGCTACCTGGGAAAATACTGTATGGTTGGGCTGCATGAGAATTATCTTTCGCAGGGTGTATTGATGGATATACATAATAACCCATTCCTGGATTATATCAGCTACGAAGAGATATTCATTCACGAAAGAAAGAATTTTATACAGGCTGTGGCACACGCTACAGGGTTTACTGAAGACTGCCTCACGGGAATTGAGATAGACCTGGATTGTATAGAAAATACCTTAAGCAGCGCCCTTACACCCAGCGGCATCACTCCATTACTGGCGAGGAAGTTCATGACCTTCGCCGCACAGGATGCTAAAATAGCTTACCTGCACATCAGTGAAGGCGCTACCCAGTTGGCCGATGGGAGAAAGAATGAATCGACGGGAAAACTGGTAAGCTACCTGGTAAGCGATTTTATAAAAGAACTTTCACAGGAATAATTTTAACGGTAGAAAATGGAAGCAAAACCAACTAAAATCCCGTCATTTTATTTAGGGGCTATAGCTGTTGCCGGTTGGTTTGCTTTAATTGGGCAATTATATCTTATCATTGAGAACAGGGTTGTATCTGTTGCTGAAACCATCGCCAGGTATTTTGGCTTTTTTACCATTCTTACCAATATTATTGTTGCAGTTTGTGTTACTGTTTTGCTGGTAAAGCCAACTTCAAAATGGGGTAAGTTCTTTTCAAAAGCAAACACGCTAACTGCCATTACTGTATATATCACTTTGGTGGGTGTTGTTTACAATGTCATACTTCGGTTCCTGTGGGCACCAAAAGGATTGCAATATGTAGTGGATGAATTATTACATACCGTGATACCTGTTCTCTTTATTATATTATGGCGGTTATATGTCCAGGCGCAAGGTTTAAAATACAAAAATGTGTTAGCCTGGCTGATCTACCCGTTTGCTTATATAATATTTACTGCCATTCGCGGGGAAATGACCGGTTATTATCCTTATCCCTTCATTGATGTTTCCCAATTAGGTTATTTGATGGTAATTATAAATAGCCTGGGGTTAATTATTGCATTCTCAGGGCTTTCACTATTTCTTGTTGCAATGGGAAAGCGGGAAAAACCGGTATCGGATCATTAAATAACGGGATATGACCGCCTGTACATTAACCCGGCGTTAACTTGTTAAAAATCCCGGCTTCAGGTTTTATTTCGTTATTTTTACGCCTCATTACTCAATTCAGGATACTTAAAACGTGGAATTTTTATGAAAAGAATTTTATCAGCCGTATGTCTTATGGGAATCATATTTACCTCTTGTAATACAGGCCCATCAAGTGACGTTTCAGCAATAGATAGTTCGGTTGTACCAAAAACTTCAGCAACAACACTGGCTGATACACAACCGCATGCAGTAACAGGACCTGTTACCCCGCAACAAAATGGACTTCCTGTCACCCTAAATGGGTCAGCAACAAATACAGTATTACCTGCCGGTACAGTTCCGGTAACGGCGCCACAGGTTACAGCAACATCAGCCACTACCGCACCGGGGATGAATCCTCCTCACGGGCAACCCGGTCACCGTTGCGATATCAATGTTGGTGCTCCACTGAATTCAAAGCCCAATCCAACAACAGCACCAACCGTAGCACAAAGCCAGACGCAAACACCTGTCCAGGCAACAATAACACAACCAAATCAGACAACAAAAACACAACCTGTTCAAACAAATATAACATCACAGCCGGTTGCTACCAAGACGGCACCGGGCATGAATCCTCCGCACGGAGAGCCCAACCATCGATGCGATATTGCTGTTGGCGCTCCTTTGAATTCAAAGCCTGCCGCAGTCCCGGCCATAACACAAACCCCGGTACAACAACCTGCACAGTCGCCAAACGTAACCCCGGCCGGAACAACAACGTTCACAGCGCCCGGCATGAATCCGCCGCACGGTCAGCCTAATCACCGTTGTGATATTGCTGTTGGCGCTCCTTTAAACTCAGCACCTGTAAAAAAAGATTCGGTAGCACATAAATAATAATACAGCTGTCATTTAACAAGCTCCTTATAGTCGGCATCACTGACCATAAGGAGTTTTACTTTTGGCAGGCGTTTCGTGAGTTCTCTCCAATTGGGATCTTTCTTATAAATTTTCTGTAAGAGTTTAGATGCGTCAGCAACATTTTTATTATTGGCGAGGGTGATGGCTGTCCAGTACTGCATTTCCAGATTTTCGGGGAACATCTTCATCGCGGCGCCATATTCTTCCATGGCAAGCTTCATATCATTTTTTTCTGTGGCAAGATCACCTTTGTCCATATGCTCATAAGCACGGTACATTTTCAACAGCCTTTCCAGTTCATTTAAAGGGGCTGCGTTATCATCAACCCTCAGGTCAATCAGGCGCTCATTCCAGGGCTGCCCGGTGCTTTTACCTGCAACAACCAGGATGGCTGCAGATTGTTTTCCACGTATATCGCCACCCGCAGCTTCTGCAGCCTGTAATGCAATCAATACACGCTCCGCCAACGGCTTTCCTTCACTGCCTTCAAATGCTTTTGACATGGCCGTATTGACCTTATCAGTCAGCATCATATTACTTTGTACCGCATAATTCTTACCAACAATATTGCCTGCATGGTCAATGCAATTTTTACCTGTAAAAGAATTCACATTTCCATTCACGTCGATCATCGCCACTTGTCTTACCTCCCTGCCTTCATCAGCAGCAAGCAATTCCTTTAAAGCATTGGGAGCCGTGCTCCCTTTTTTCATCAACTCCAATCCTTTGATGCCATAACTTTTATTTACGAATGATTGTGTTGCTACCACACCCACACCTGCTTCGCCCCAGCTAACCGCTGTACCCACACTGAACCAGTGACTTTGCACGCCAACGGCCATCTCACCCGTAACGGGGTCCCTTGCTACAATAGAAAAAGTATGTGCAAGGCCTGCTTCTTTTTTAAAGAACTGGGCTGAGGAATTTTTTAAAGAAAAAAAGACAAGACAGGTTAATAGAATTGATCTCTTCATAAAAATTAATTTGTATTTAAAGCTACAAATAAAAAAGCCATCCGCCGGCTGGCGAATGGCTTTAAAAAATCGGGCATACAATTATTTTGGTACCATAGTAAGCTGCATTTTTCCTCCAATGCCCTGACTTTTTGGAGAAACAACCATTTTGTCTTTTGATATTTGCAGGATCATAACCGTATCTGTACCTGAGCCATCTTCTGTACTATATATTGTTTTGCCATCCTCACTTAAACTATATTTACCTTTCCTGGTACCTCCATCCGAACCGCCTGTTTGTTCATAACTGCCATCTTTTTTAAAGGTCATTGTAGCGGTTGCATATACTTTCTTTTTTACAGAATCCGGGATAATTTCGGCGCCAGGGCCGGAGAACTCGGTAAATCTCCATTCGTTTATGATCAGTTCTTTGGCAGCCTTGTCTTTGCAGCCTGCAAATACAATGATTCCAATAAGAAAGATAAGGAGAGATAGTTTCATTTTATTTGTTTTAGTGATTAATAAACAGGGATTAAAATAGTTTATTTCTTATAAACAACCTAACCTTCCGCCGTCAACTGGAAGATTGATGCCATTTATATAAGCAGCGGCAGGAGAGCATAAAAATGCAACCGCGGCGCCAAATTCTTCCGGCTGGCCGATCCTTCCCGCAGGAATTTCCGCTACCAGCGCTTTTAATACTTCTTCTTGCGATGCCCCCGTAGCTTTTGCTTTTGAAGCGATCACGTAATCGGCCCTTACTGTTTTGGTAAAGCCCGGCAATACATTGTTTACCGTAATTCCAAAAGACCCCAGTTCGGTTGCCAGTGTTTTTGCCCAGTTGGCAACAGCGGCCCTGATGGTATTGCTAACCCCCAAACCGGCTATCGGGTTTTTAACAGAAGTGGAAATGATGTTAATGATCCTCCCATAGCCTGCAGCCTTCATACCGGGCACAACGGCCTGTACAAGATTATGGTTGTTGATGAGGTGATTGTTGAAAGCAGCCAGGAACTCTTCGGGCTTAGCCGTTAATGCAGCTCCGCCGGGAGGACCTCCTGTATTATTGATCAAAATATGAACCGGGTTATTTTTTACAAAATCATTTATAGCTGACTTTACAGCTTCGGTACCCGAGAAATCAGCAACAAGAATATTATGTTGCTGTCCCCTGGAATTATCCAGGGTCTTTACAGCAGCTTCCAGCTTCTCTTTACTGCGTGCCATTAAAATAATATTACAACCGAGAAGGGCGAGTTCTGCTGCGCTGGCATAACCAAGTCCCTGCGTGCTGCCACAAACCACGGCTGTTTTCTTCGAAAGATCAAGATCCATATTAATGATTTGTATAAAGCTACTATCTCTCAACTGGTTTGTGCTTAACATCTATAAAATTATTTTTCTCACATTTCCGGTTTTATGTGGATAATTCACACCCATCACAAATCCTTTCATTCAGTTATATTCGCACACGTTAATCCTAAGAAAATGGCAGAGAAAGACTTGTTTGATTATACCGAAGAATCCATCCGCAGCCTCGACTGGCGTGAACACATCCGTCTGCGCCCGGGAATGTATATTGGTAAACTGGGCGATGGCAGCAGCCCCGATGACGGCATCTATGTTCTTATTAAAGAAGTGATCGACAACTGCATTGATGAACATACAATGGGTTATGGAAAACACGTGGATGTAAACATCACCGGCAAAACGATCACCGTTCGGGATTATGGCCGCGGAATTCCATTAGGTAAGGTTGTTGACGTGGTGAGTAAGATCAACACCGGCGCCAAATACGACAGTAAAGCATTTCAAAAAAGTGTTGGATTGAATGGTGTGGGTACCAAGGCGGTAAATGCACTCAGTAATTATTTTAAAGTAACTGCTTTCCGTGAAGGAAAAGAAAAGACCGCTGAATTTGAAAGAGGTGTTTTACTAAAGGAATACAAAGAAGCAAAGACAACAGAAGAAAATGGAACATTTGTAACCTTTGTTCCGGATGATAAGGTATTTAAGAACTTTCACTTTATACAGGAATACCTCGATAACCAGTTCTGGAACTATTGTTACCTGAATGCGGGGCTGGTGATGAACCTCAATGGCAAACGCTTTGTAAGCAAGAATGGGCTACTTGACCTGCTGCAACGCAAAACCAATGAAGATGAGATACGTTATCCCATTATTCATTTAAAAGGAGAGGATATTGAAGTGGCCATAACGCACGAGAATTCTTACGGCGAAGAATATTATAGTTTCGTGAACGGCCAGTTTACTACACAGGGCGGAACACACCTTGCTGCTTTCCGGGAAGGCTATGTAAAAACGATCCGTGAGTTTTATAAAAAAGATTATGATGCCGCCGATATCCGCGGAAGTATTTGTGCTGCGTTGAGCATACGGGTACAGGAACCCGTTTTTGAAAGCCAGACAAAAACAAAGCTGGGTTCACAAACCGTTTATGAAGGCGGACCTTCGATGCGCAATTTCATCGGCGACTTTTTGAGTAAAGAACTTGATAATTACCTTCACCGTAATCCTGAGACCGCCGATGCCATGAAAAAACGCATCGAGCAAAATGAAAGGGAAAGAAAAGAAATGGCGGGTATTAAAAAACTTGCCAATGAAAGGGCAAAGAAAGCCAACCTGCATAATAAAAAGCTGAGGGATTGTAAGTTTCATTACAATGACGAAGCTTCGGGAAAGGACAAAGACAAAATTTCGGAGAAACAAAAAGAGAGTACCATTTTTATTACCGAGGGTGATAGCGCCAGCGGAAGTATTACCAAGGCCAGGAGCGTGGAAACACAGGCGGTATTCAGTTTGCGGGGTAAGCCGCTTAATTGTTTCGGGCTGACAAAAAAAGTGGTTTACGAAAATGAAGAGTTCAATCTTTTACAGCACGCACTCAATATTGAAGAAGGTTATGAAGGCCTTCGCTACAATAATATCGTGTTTGCAACGGATGCTGATGTGGATGGCATGCACATCCGCTTGTTGCTGATGACCTTCTTCCTGCAATTCTTTCCCGACCTGGTGAAGAACGGCCACGTTTATATTTTGGAAACTCCTTTGTTCCGTGTGAGGAATAAACAGGAGACCATTTATTGTTACAACGAAACAGAAAAGCAGGAAGCAACCAGAAAACTCGGCAACAAACCGGAGACGACCCGTTTTAAAGGCCTGGGCGAAATAAGCCCGGATGAATTTGCACGCTTCATTGGCAGCGATATGAAATTGCAGCCCGTATTGCTATTACCCGAAACGCATATCCAGCAATTACTGGAATATTATATGGGCAAGAACACACCGAGCAGGCAGGATTTTATTATTGAAAATTTAAAGGTTGAAATGGACCTGGTGGAAGAACCGGCAATTAAAAATTAAAAATTAAAAATGATCCACATCGTATTCCAGGAAGCAGATATAGCTGCATTAGAAAAAAGTTTTGAACTGGACGAAACACTTTCCGCAGATATCGTACAAATAAAAGATGATTATGCTGTCGGGCCGCTAACGGATATTTATACTGAAGAAGGAATGGAGAATCGCAAACAATGGTGGCGGGATGTTCTCGCTGGTGGTGATTATGAAGGGCACGTTGATTCCGGTAAAGTAGATGATGCCAAAACAGTTGCAGACCTTATAGAACGGCTTAATGCAGATCCCGAAGAAACCATCTGGATATGGGCAGCACAAAACAAGCATGATGTATGCAGTTATTATTGGCTGATGAGCCAGTTAAAAGAATACCAGGGAAGGATATTTATTCTTTATCTCAACAACCTGCCATTCCTGAATGAAAAAGGAAATCTATTCTATCCTGAAAATTTATTTGATATCCCCGCCAAAGAATTTGTAAAAGCAAAAAAACTCGCAAGGGAGATCACGCCGAGTGAATTTGAAGTTGACCCGGATGAATGGACAAAGGTCTGCACAGAGAATAAAGGGATTCGTTTACTGGAAGGTGGAAAAAAACTGGTGCAGGCTGATTATGATCTTTATGACGCAGAGTTGAAGAAATTCATAACCGGCGACTGGCAAAAAGCATCAAAGATCATTCACCAGTATTTAAGCAAGGCAAAACATAAAACAGGCGATGCCTTTTTGTTATGGCGCTTAAAAGGAATGATCGCACAGGATATGTTTGACGTACAGGGAAAGATTGGAAATATGAAGGACTTTGAAATAAAGTTGCACGCAAAGGCGCTAAGTGAAACTGCATAAGCCGCAATAAATCCTTTGCGTTTTCTTTGCGTCTTTGCGTGAAACCTAAGTATATGAAACTAACACTCAAACTCGAAGAACTTGCTATGCTCATTGTAACCATATGTTATTTGTATGCGATGGGATATGAGTGGTGGAGCTATTTATTACTGGCGCTGGCGCCGGATATCAGTATGCTGGGTTATGTTGCCGGAAATAAAGCCGGGGCTTTTTGTTACAACCTCTTTCATCATAAAGGCATTGCCATAGCTTGTTTTATGACCGGATTGATTTATGACATAAATGTGCTTGTACTTATTGGGATCATATTATTCGGGCATTCATCCATGGACAGGTTCTTTGGCTATGGGTTAAAATATGAGCAGGGATTCAAGTTCACGCATTTGGGGAGTGTTGGAAAAGAATAATAATAAGCAACCGAAATTTTATAATTAAAAACGTAAACATCCTCCCTCTCCTTCAGGAGCAACCGCAAGGTTGGGACCGAAGGGCGGGGGGTGAGGTAAAATGGCGAAGAGTAAACATAAAGAAGAATACGAACACACCGAATCAGGCATCGGTGGCCAGTATAAGACCTGGTTTTTGGATTATGCCAGCTATGTGATACTGGAAAGGGCTGTACCTGCTATTGAAGACGGGTTGAAACCCGTGCAGAGAAGGATCCTGCATGCAATGAAGGAAATGGATGACGGCAGGTTCAATAAAGTAGCCAATATCATCGGGCAAAGCATGCAGTACCATCCCCATGGTGATGCATCCATCGGCGATGCATTGGTGAATATGGGACAGAAAGACCTTTTGGTAGAAACACAGGGAAACTGGGGAGATGTTCGCACGGGTGATGAAGCCGCTGCATCAAGATATATCGAGGCAAGACTGAGCAAGTTTGCTTTGGAAGTTGCTTTCAATGCAAAAACAACAGACTGGGCATTAAGCTATGACGGCAGGAAAAACGAACCGGTAACCTTACCGATGAAATTTCCTTTATTGCTTGCACAGGGCGCCGAAGGTATCGCGGTGGGATTGGCAACAAAGATCCTTCCACACAACTTCTGTGAGCTGATAGAAGCTTCAATAAAATCTTTAAGAGGAAAGAAATTCGAGATACTGCCCGATTTTCAAACGGGCGGCACGATGGACGCCAGCAATTACAATGAAGGAAAGCGTAGCGGAAAAATAAGGGTAAGAGCGATCATCGAGGAGCAGGATAAAAAAACATTGCTGATCAAAAGCGTTTCCTATGGCGTTACCACAACCCAGTTGATGGAAAGTATTGTAAAAGCAAATGACCAGGGAAAGATAAAAGTAAAAAAAGTAATGGATCATACTGCCGCCGAAGTAGAGATCATCATTGAACTGGCCGCAGGCATTTCACCCGATATTACCATTGATGCATTATATGCATTCACCGATTGCGAAGTAAGCATTTCTCCCAATGCCTGTGTGATCGTGAAAAATAAACCACAATTCTTAGGCGTAACTGAATTGCTGAAAGTAGCTACAGACAATACCAAAGACCTGCTCCGCAAAGAACTGGAAATAAAACTTGCCGAGCTCCAGGAGAAATGGCATTATACTTCACTGGAAAAAATATTCTTTGAAGAAAAAATTTATAAGGAGTTAGAGAAGAAGCACGAGACATGGGATAAAGTGTTGCTGGCGATCGATAAAGCCTTTACGCCATTCAAGAAACAACTGAAGAGGGCGATCACACGTGAGGACATTATCAAGCTGACTGAAAAACCCGTTCGCCGTATCTATAGACTGGATATTGATGAACTCAATGACCAGATAAAGGCTTTAGAGGCTGACATCAGGCAGGTGAAACATGACCTCGCCAACCTTACCGATTATGCAGTTGCTTATTATGAGAATCTCTTAAAAAAATATGGTAAGGGCAGGGAGCGCAAAACGGAGATCAAACTATTTGATACCATACAGGCAAAGACAGTAGCCATCGCCAATACAAAACTATATGTAAACAGGGACGATGGATTTATTGGCACCGGTCTTAAGAAAGATGAATTGATCGCCGAAGTATCGGACTTTGACGATATCATTGCCTTTACCAAGGGCGGTATCATGAAAGTGGTAAAAGTATCTGAGAAGGCATTTATCGGGAAAGACATTTTACACGTGGCCGTTTTCCAGAAAAATGATGAGCGTACTACCTATAATATGATCTACATGGACGGGAAATCCAAGATGAGTTATTCAAAACGGTTTAACGTTACAGGTGTTACCCGGGATAAAGAATATGATCTTACAAAGGGCGCTGAAAACAGCAAGGTTCATTATTTTACTGCCAATGCCAATGGAGAAGCAGAAGTTGTAAAAATAATTTTAACGCCGGGCTGTGCTGCCAAGAAAAAAGAATTTGATTTCTATTTTGAGGAACAGGAAATAAAAGGCAGGGGAAGTATTGGCAACCAGGTGACCAAGTATCCTATCAAATCGGTGAAATTCAAGGAAGCGGGTAATTCAACACTTGATGCAAAAAAATTATGGTTCGATAATAAATTCGGACGCCTGAACACAGAAGAAAAAGGGGAGTACCTGGGTAAATTTGATGCGGAAGACAGGCTGCTTGTCATTTACACTGATGGCAATTACGAGATCACCGACCAGGAGCTGACACAAAGGTTTGATACCGAAAAAGTATTGCTGCTCGAGAAATTCGATCCTGAAAAGATAATAACAGCCGTTTACCATGATAAGGAAAAAGTACAGTATAGTGTAAAGCGATTTAAAATTGAGACCACGACACTGCATAATAAATTCCTGTTCATTAAGGAAGGAGATGGTAATTACCTGGAAGCGGTAACTACCGATGAAGAGCCCATCCTTGCCATGCAAAGCGGCAGGGGCTCACAGGTTCGTAAAGCAAAAATAAAAGTTAATAAAGTGGTAGAGGTAATGGGTTGGAAAGCATTAGGAGCTAAATTAGCAGATTACAGCAAATCTGTTGAGATGCAGTGGGAGCAAAAAGCATCGAACAATCCACAACCTGAATTGTTTGAATAATTGTCATCAAATAAATACTATGAGATCTTTATTAATTGCACTTATAGTTTTTTCTTCTTTAAGTGTAACAGCACAGGACACATTAGGCTATACAAAAACCGAGATCATTTACGGAAGAAAAGATGGCATGGCATTGACCATGGTAATGATGGTTCCAAAGGAACGAAGCAATGGCAAAGCGATAATCAGTGTGCTTAACGGGAACTGGGTGTCTGCATACCGCATGATGGATGCCTTTTCAACCCGGCCGAACATATATGTAGCCGCGGGATACACTGTATTTGGAGTGATGGTAAGTTCTCAGCCTAAGTATGCGATCCCTGATGAGATCACGGACCTAAAAAGGGCGGTGCGCTTCGTACGCTACAATGCAAAGCAATATGGAATTGATGCTGATCATATTGGTATTACCGGTTCTTCTTCGGGCGGGCATTTATCCCTGGTGATCGCAACTGCGGATGATAAAACAGAATCAAATTCCATGGACCCTGTTGATAAAGTATCTGCAAGGGTCCAGGCTGCGGCTGTGTTTTACCCGCCGACGGATTTTATAAACTATGGCAGGCCTAATCCAACAAATGCCATCGACCAGGCCGCCCTGGTACGTGCCGGCGTTGCTGCGGCCTTTGATTTTAAAGCATGGAACGATACGACCAAAACATATGTTTCTTTACCAAACGAAAGGAGAATACAGATCGCCAGGGATATCTCGCCTGTAAATTTTGTAACCAGTGATGATCCACCAGTGATATTGATTCATGGTAATGCAGATATAATAGTACCGCTGCAGCAATCCGAAACCATCCTTGCCAGGTTAAAAGAAGCCAATGTGCCAACCAACCTCATCATTAAGAACGGGGGAGGACATGGGTGGAGAAACCGGGAAACAGAGGAAAAGAATTTTGTGGACTGGTTCGATAAATATTTAAAGTAGTTCCAGGCACGCCTCTTGCTATTTAAGTGTAGATTTACTGTTCGTGTTTTTTAAATTAATAGCAGCGTCAATGATAAGATTGGAAAATTTTGAACGGGCCGACTTTCAGCAACTGATAGATTGGATAAAAGACGAAGAGTTGTTGATCAACTGGTCGGGCTCATTATTTAGTTTCCCATTGACCGAAAGCAGCCTCGATTGGTATATACGCGATACCAATATTGTAAATAGTTCCGATGCATTTGTTTATAAAGCCGTGGATACGGAAACCGGTAAAACGGTTGGACATATCTCTCTTGGCGGTATTAGTTGGAAGAACAGGTCGGGCCGTGTTACCCGGGTATTGGTAGACGATACCGAACGTAATAAGGGTTATGGACAGGAGATGACAAAGGCTGTGTTAAAAATAGGATTTGAAGAACTGGGATTACATCGTATCAGTCTTGGTGTTTATGAGAACAATGAAGCAGCTATACACTGTTATCAAAAATGTGGATTTACAATTGAAGGCACTTCACGTGACATCCTTTTATATAAGGATGAATATATAAGTATGGTGGAAATGGGGATCTTAGAAAATGAATGGAAGCAACAGAACCCGGTTGCACCCGGGAATGAAATTGCACAACATTAAAATCTCCTGCGGTTATTATTATTATTATTACCAGGCCTGTTGAAACCGCCGCCGCCGCCTCTTGGGCCGCTGCCACCGGGAGGTCCTGATCTTTCCTCGGCTTCCTTAACGATCAGCGGTTTTTTACCCAAAGAAATATCATTGAGGTTTTCTATGGCATCTTTTGCTTCTGCGCTGTTAGGCATATCAACAAAACCAAATCCCTTACTCTTCCCCGTATCCCTGTCCATGGCAACTCTTGCAGTTGTGATGGTACCAAATTTTTCAAATATCTCCATTAATTCGGCATCATCGAGGTCATAGGGTAGTCCGGCAACAAAAAGCTTCATAAGTACTCTTTTTACGAAAATACTAAACTTATTTTGGTATTTACGCCTGTTATTTTTTTATAAACAATAAAATGGGTGCCAGATCGGGTCAGTTCATGATAAGTTGCGGAAATTACTGTCATTTGGTAAGGTAGAAGGATATTTACAGTAAAAGAGACACACACACTACAATTACTTTTTTTATTATGCGGATATTTGCCCTGCTTATTCATGCTCACCTCTGAAACCTTTGAACAACCTTCAGTAATGGAGGTTTTTTTATTGACCAGCTTTTCTTTAATCTTTATATCATTTCAAACAAGCGGCTTTCTTCAGCATCGGGCGTGAGCCTTATTATTTTGATGAATTTAAATCCCAGTTTTTCAAGAAGCCGGATAGAATTGTTATTATCAACAGATGTGATGGCAAGGATCCGCTTCATACCCAAAATATTACGGGCATGATCTAATACAACTTTCGCTGCCTCAGAAGCATAACCTTTACCGGTATATTGTGGCAGGAAGGCAAAGCCGATATCAACATCATCCAATGTATCCCGTCTTAAAAGTCCACACATGCCCATGGGTATGTCACTGTCTTTTAGTTTTACCAGGTAAAGCCCAAAACCAAATTGGGCATAGCTTTTTTTAGGGCCGTTCTTTATGTATTCTTTGGCAGCCTTTAATGTCCTGATGCCACGGTCGCCGATGAATCTTATCCATGCGGGGTCATTTACCAGTTCAAGAATAAAAGGAGCATCTTTAAGGGTGAGCCGGCAAAGCTGCAGGCGGTTCGTTTCAAAAATATGCATAACAGTTTATAGATTCCGTTAAGCAATTTAATTCGTTTTTTTTAATTGATAGGTCAGCGGATAAAAATGAGTTTATCTTCTGCTTTTCTTTTATAACTTTAATTATGTTTAAAATAAAATACCTTTTCCTGCTTTTAATGCTGCTCCAGTCTTTTCCAGGCATGGCGCAGGATCTTGGTGAGCTTGGGGGCAATCCTTCTTCTATAAAATGGAAACAGGTCAATACAGCGAATGCCAGGATAATTTTTCCGGCGGGATCAGACAGCCAGGCAAACCGCATTGCCAATGTGATGAGATTATTGGATAAAACTACAGCCAATACCCTTGGCGGCAGAACACGGAAGTGGAACATTGTTTTACAAACTCAAACCACCAGGGCCAATGCTTATGTACGGATGGCGCCGGTGATCAGTGAGTTCTATATGATACCGCCACAGGATAATTTTGCAGGTGGCAGTATCCGCTGGGATGACAATTTAATTATTCATGAGAACCGGCACATGCAACAATTCAGCAATTTCAATAAAGGCCTTACCAAAGTATTTTCATTTTTTTTAGGACAGGAAGGGCAGCTATTGGCTAATGGCATTGCGGTGCCCGATTATTTTTTTGAAGGTGATGCGGTTTGGCAGGAAACCCTGGTAAGTGCGCAGGGCCGTGGCAGAATGCCTGCATTTTATAACGGGTTCAAATCATTGTGGCTGGAAAATAAAAATTATTCCTGGATGAAACTGCGCAGCGGCTCTTACAGGGATTATACACCCGATCATTATCGCCTGGGCCATATCTTAACCGCTTATGGATTCGAGAAATACGGGGAAGACTTTTGGAGAAAAGTTACCTATGATGCAGTTACATTCAGGGGAGTATTCTATCCTTTTAACCGGGCGATCGAAAGATACTCGGGTAAAACATATAAAAAGTTCCGGCAGGATGCGCTGCAGTATTTTAGGGATAAGTCTTTTGGGCAAAGTGCTTCGGTCTCTCCTTTTACTTATATCACCCCGTTAAAAAATAATAATGTTGTGGATTACCAGTTCCCTGGCTATATAAGTGATGATAGTATTATCGTGACAAAAAGATCTTATAAAGAAATAAGTGCTTTTTACCTGCTGGTAAAGGGAAAAGAAAAAAAAATAAGAGTAAGGGATTATGCAATAGATGATCATTATTCTTACAGGAATGGCAAAGTTGTATATGCATCTTATCAAAGCGACCCCAGGTGGGGTAACAGGGATTACAGTGTAATTAAATTACTGGATGTTCATTCGGGGCAGCAGCAACAAATTACACACAGGTCAAGGTATTTTTCACCCGATATAAATGAAAATGGCACCGAGATACTTGTAGTGAATGTGAATCCGGACGGAACAAATGGACTTCACCGGATCAATGCAGCCACAGGCGCTGTTATCCGTGAGCTTCCCAATTCACACAATTACTTCTTTACACAAACAAAATATGTTAATTCAAATACAGCGGTATCAGCAGTAAGGAACCCACAGGGAAATATGGTACTGGTAAAGGTCGATCTTACAACGGGTGCAACAGAGAACCTCACACCATTTTCTTTTAATGTTATAGGCTACCCATTTGTAAAAGGCGATACGGTTTACTTCAGCGTCATGAATAATAATGCGGATAAAGTATTTGCCATAACCATGAGCAATAAGAAAATATTCCGGCTCACAAATAATACTAATGGTGTGTACCAGCCTGCAGTGAATTCAAGAGGGGAGATGCTGGTTTCAGCTTTTACCGGGGATGGTTACCGACTTGGGCGTATGAATTTAAGCCAGGCTGAGTGGCGGCCCGTTTCCAACCTGGATTTTATTATCTCTAAAAATAACTACTATACAGACTCTTTATCAAAAAAGACAGGAGAAGGTGTTTTATATACATTAAGCGACAGCAGCTTTGAAGAAACCGCCGCAGGCAGCATGAAGAACCCGGTTACAAAATACCGCAAGTCTTTCCGTTTATTTAATTTTCATAGCTGGAGGCCGGTTGTCAACGATCCTGAATTTGGCTATACTTTTTCCAGCGACAATGTGCTCAGCAGCTTTAAGAATCAGCTTAGCTATACATATAACTACAACGATAAAAGTCATACCATTGGCTTCAATGGCATATATGCAGGCTGGTTCCCGTTTTTAAGTCTTGGTGCAGAAGGAAGCTTCAACCGCACACTGGACACTGCATTTGGAAGATCAGTAAATTTTAATTCAGCAACTTTAAAAGCGGGTATTTCCATCCCATTGAGTTTTATTGGTGGCCGCACAAACAAATTCTTAAATTTTGGAGCTGGTTATAACCTGGAACAATATTATTACCAGGGTGTTGGCAAAAACCTGTTTGACAACAAAGCTATTAAGTACATCAATGCTTTTCTTACGTTCAGTAATGTAAGCCAGCGTGCAACCCAGCACATTAACCCCCGCTGGGCGCAAACCCTTTCATTGAATTACCGTGATGCGGTCAATTTCCGGGACAGTCATAAATTTGTTGGACATTCTTCTTTTTACTTCCCCGGCCTTTTTGTGAACCACAGTCTGCTGATAAATGCTGCTTATCAAAAGAGAGATACGTTGCCCGACCTGTTCAGTAATATTTTTTCCTATTCGAGAGGATACGAAGCATTAAGTACAAGACGGATGTACAAGCTTGGAGTAAATTATCATTTGCCCCTGGTATATCCTGATTGGGGTTTTGGTAATATCATTTTCTTCCAGCGCATACGTGCCAATGCATTTTATGACCATACCAATGCAAAAGCAAGGGTGAATGGCCTGCTTACAGAGGTAATTAACCGCAGTACAGGAGGAGAGGTCTATTTTGATACAAAGGTCTGGAATGCCCTGCCGGTAAGTTTTGGCTTTCGCTTCTCACATTTGCTGGACAGGGATCTTTTAAACCCGCTGGTAAAGAACAGGTGGGAGATAATTATACCGATAGGATTGATACCTGATTAGGTTAATTCCTGTGCAAGAGCTATCTTGGGGCCTTATTGCGTTACAAATGCAATCCTCAAAAAAATGACCAATACCACGAGATTTTAAACTGAATGTGGAAATTACGGCATTTTTAGAGTAAAAATACTTGTTTGTTTCAAATAAGGCCCTATATTTGGCGTCTGAAACTAAACAAATATGCCAGAACTGTCTTTAGCCGAAATTGAGCTTACCGGCGAAAATCATGTAGAATTGTGGTTAACCAAAAACGGTTATACCAACATCGAAAAAGAAATTCTCTCATCAAAAGAAACAGAAATAAGGGCTGCCGGCACGGTAGAGAATATCCTTGTTCAAACCCGGACCTTTCTTGATCCTCACCGGCCTTTTAAACTGAGCGAATATTCCATAGATAAATTCACCAGGCGGGCAATAAATATTAACCGGGTTGCTTACGTAGCCTATGTGATAATCGACAGCAACAAGGACCTTGTTGGAGAAATTATCTGGGAACGATTAAGCTGATACCCGGGTTTTTCATCCTGGCTTCCACTCATCTATCAAAAAAGGGGGGTCACCCTTATTTTTCAGCAGAAACAGAAAAAAGGAATAACTTAATGTTTTAATTTATTAAACTTAAATTTTAGATCATGAAGTATCTTTTTTCCCTGGGCATTATGAGTTTGCTGTTATTATCTGCCAGCACTTCATCTGCACAATCTGATAAATCAAAACGTCCCAGCCCACCGGCAACAGTTACCCAAAAAGTAGGGGATGCAACCATTGTCATCGATTACAGCCAGCCTTCAGTAAAAGGAAGGACCATTGGCAAAGACCTGGAACCAAAGGACGGCGAGGTTTGGCGCACCGGTGCTAACGAGGCAACTGTTTTTGAAGTGGATAAAGACGTAATGGTTGAAGGCAGCGCATTACCAAAAGGAAAGTATGCTTTATTTACTGTTGTTAACGGCTCTGAGTGGACCATCATCTTCAACAAAACATGGAAACAGTGGGGAGCTTTTAAATATAGCCAGGCAGATGACCAGTTAAGGGTTACCGGTAAAGCAGAAAAAGCAAAAACCTTCGCTGAAAAAATGACCTTTTCTATTTCACCTGCCGGAAAGGTTTCTTTGTGGTGGGGAGACAATGAGGTGTCTTTTAAAGTAAAATAAATTTCTTCCAATTATTTATAGGCATCATGGTCAATATTCCTGCCCATGGTGCCTTTTAATCTTTTCCAAAAAGACTCGCGGCTTTTCAGGGGTACAAAATCTTTGTTGTATGCCTTTTGGTAATCGATCACCGGATCGGTCATCGTATACTGCATTGCTCTTAAGGTATCAAATATAATGGGCAACAGGTCTATATCCCTGCTTACTCTGAGTTTTGCAAAGCTGCGTAATTGTTTAGCCTGGTAAGGATCCGTAGCCAGTGCGATCTTATTAAACCCAAGTTTTTTTGCCTTGTGGTAAGAATAATATAGGTTCTCTGTGCTGTGCTCGGCTTTTAATTCTGTAAAAATATGTTCCGCAGGTATGCCAATGGCTATCGCATACATCTTCATGATCTCACCTTCATAATACGGCGATGCGACAGAAGAACCGGAATACATTATGTTCTTTGCAATCCCTTTATCATACAGGAATTTCGACCAGTATATCCTTCCTTTTAAAATACTGTCCCAGCCCGATGTATTAAATGTTCCCCCCGGTACCACGATCATATCATAAGTTTTCCCTGAAGCCTTATCAAATAACCGCTTTGTTGTTCGTGCAGAAAAAGAACAGGAGGATATAGCCAAAAGCGGAAAAAAAAAGATGAGCAAATAAAAAACAGCGTAATTTTTTTTCATAATTGATTTCGATACTTCAGCAACCGCATATAACAAAGCCCATGTTAAAAAGTTCGGTGCAGATCAGGATAATTACAGCCTTGTTATTTTATAGATATCTATTTTTTTATCAAAGCTGTCACCATGACTTTGCTGTGCCTGTATCTCTCTTACTATAGCCATTCCTTTGAATACTTTTCCAAAAGCTGCAAAGCCTTGCCCGTCTTCTGTGCCCCGCCGTCCCGCATCAAGTGGAGTTTGATCACCGATGCAGATAAAGAATTCTGTATTTGCCGAACCCGGCGTTGTTCTCGCTAAAGAAACCGTACCCGATAAATGAGACAAGCCGCTTTGTTTTGTTGTTTCATGAACAACACCCGGGATCAATACTTTCTGTTTTGGATTTGTTTGCCAGATACCTCCCTGTATGATCCCCGTATTCGATTCGGTGGGTAATTCTTCAGCTTTTAACACCCTGTAAAAAGAGCTGTTGGTATAAAAGCCCGAATCAACATAAGATAAAAAAGCAGCTACGGTCTTTGGTGCCTGTTCCGGAAAAAGCTCGATCTCGATATCACCCAGTCTTGTATTGATGATCACATGAGGATTTTTATAACCAGGTTGGTTGCAACTGACTACGAATACTGAAAAAACTATAAGATAGTATTTGAACATATGACAAAATTAAGCCGTTTTCTCTTCCGGGTAAAGAATGCTTATATTATCTTTGTTGAACACCATACGGATACAAAACATATGAAGAAAATATTTTTAGCCATAGCATCTTTATTCTTCCTAAGCTCCGGGTTCAGCCAGGCTATTTCCAAGATCACTATTGGAAGTACAGCAGGTGCAACTATTATTTCTTTCGGCCTTGATGAAAACGTACAGGTATATGTAACAAAGGAGGGCAATATAAGTAAGTGGGGCTTCGACAAGTTCATAGGTTACACAGAGAACTATGCAGGAACGCTTGAACCTTATGTTGGCAGGACAGAATATTATACTGAAAATGATGATGAAGCATTACGCGGCAAAGTGAAATATATCGGCAAAACACTTTTAACCTATTATGCTTCTTATGAGAATGAGACTTTGAAAGGAAAGCTAAAAAGTATCGGCCCCATTAACCTGGATTATTATTTATCCTACGATAATGAAGCATTCAGGGGAAATATAAAAACGATCGGCCGGGATGCCATTACCTGGTATTCTTCATTCGAGAATGAAGCTTTTCGTGGTAAACTAAAATCGATTGGGTCTACGCAAATTAGTTATTACGGATCCTTTGAGGATAAAGCTTACCGCGGCAAAGTAAAAAATATCGACAGGTTCAGTATTACATATTATTCCTCATTTGAGTTATACAGCGGCAGTGTTAAAACCGGCGCACAGGTACTGACTGCCAATGGTATAAAGTATTTTGTTTTTAATTAAAGGGAGTGCCATTTTTTACCTTTATCAGGACTCCATCAACCTCATCCGGTAGGCATTCATTGCGGTAAGACCAAGTTTTTTCATCAATCGGTAATTAACCAGCAGTCCAACAGGTGCCCCGATCACGGGTACAAGCTGGGCCATCTTTGCCAGGTCGATATAATCCCGGTATTCCTGCTGGAAATTCCTCCAGTCAAATTGATTGATATCTTCCGGTAATGCAGCACGCTTCTCTTCCCAACCGGTCATTTTAATATAGATATTCTTCCTGTGCACATCACTGGAAAATGCCAGCTCAAAAATGTGCAGCAGGTAAACTCTTTCTTTATAATCATTCACATCAAAGCCATAGAGTGAAGCAATGTCAAACAACAATTTTATTTTAAGCCCGATCAATATCGGGAAATCAGCAAGTCCAAGCAGGATACCTCCTGCACCCGTTATGCCTCCTTCCACGGCAGCCGTCTTCCTGTACCATTCTATCTTTTTCTGAACCAATTCTTCTCTTGCCTGCAGGTCAGCATGGATCAGCGGATCAGCCGTTGTATGTTTTGCACCCAATAAAACACCACGTATCATTTGTTTAATGGCAACAGTGATCGCACGATGTACTTTTTCCGGTATCCAGGTATTGATCTTTGTCTGGATCCTCTTCGACAGGTTATTCAGCATCCCGGGCCTCCGCATCATTTTCTTTTGCCAGGCAGCCAATTCCTTATGCGCAAGCTCATCATATTCATTCATCAGAAAAATTATTTTATTTAATACTATTGCAATCCATGTACCACATAATAAGAAAGATCTCCGGCAAGGTACAGAATGCCGATTAACTCTTGTCCATTCTATACTGGTTTGTAGATAAGGTTTTACGCTTTCGATACCGGTACAACTACAGGAAAGTTATTTGTTTTGCTTAGTTTTGTCACGTTTATTTTTAATGTGTTGAGCAACTATTCCTTTATTTTATGAAAGACGCTGAATTTGAATTTTCCGCATTCTTTGAAATGACGCCAGACCTGGTTTGTATTGCCAGTAAAGAAGGCTTTTTCAAAAAAATTAACCAGGCAGTGATAAGCAAGCTGGGGTATACAGAAGAAGAATTGTACGCCCGCCCGATAGCTTCTTTTCAACACCCCGACGACCGCCCTCATACCCAGGAGACCAGGAACGAATTACTCGAGGGTAAAGCCCTGCTCAACTTTGTGAACCGCTACGTTACAAAAACAGGGGAAGTTATATGGCTCGAATGGACCTCCACTTATTTTTCTGACCGTGAAATAATTTTTGCTATTGCAAAAGATGTGAGCATGCGCAAGCTGGCTGAAAAACAGGTGGAAGAAAAATATATAAAATTCAAAGACCTGGCCTCGCATTTCAAAAGCAATATGGAGAAGGACAGGAAATACCTGTCCTATGAATTACAGGAAGAATTGGCCCAATTGGTTGCTGCTTTAAAAATGGATATTGACTGGGTCGCAGGTAATACGCCGGACTTATCCTTACCGGCAAAAGCCAGGGTTGAAAATGTTTTGGGCATATCCAAATTACTTATCAAAACCCTGCAAAGGATCTCCTTTTCGATCAGTCCGAGAATGATGGATGACTTTGGGCTGAATGCTACCCTGGAATGGCTTTGTAAGGAATTTTATATTTTGAATGAGATCCCGTGTGAGTTTGAAAGTGCTTACAATGAAGAAAGCCTGAATGAGGAAATAAAAACGGACTTCTTCAGGATCTGCCAGGAAGCACTTACAAATGTTATTGAACATGCACAGGCTGCTAAAGTAAAGATCCGTATTGAAGAGGATGATAATGACATACGGCTTAGTATTATTGATGACGGAAGGGGGTTTGATATTAACCCAAAAAACAAGAATCCCGGTTTGGTAAGTATGCAGCAGCGTGCCGAATCTATAAACGGCCGTTTGATCATACAAAGTGACCCGGGAAACGGAACAATGATCTGTGTGATAATAACAAAACCAACAATAAAATTACCTACTCTCCAGGGCAGCTTTGGTAACCAGGTTTGAAATTACCTATTTCAATCCCATCCTCATGTTAATCATATGCCTGGCAAACCCTGATCTTTCATAAGCTTTGATGGCAGGTTCATTATCACTATAAACATCCAGCCGCAGTTCGGTTATATTTTTAGAAGCTGACCATGCTGTGAGTGCATCAATGATCTTTTTATTTATGCCCTTTCCGCGGTGTTGCGGTACAACATACATGAAGCCAAGGTAAGCATGTTGGGCATGCAGCAGGTAAGGTTTTGCATTTTCAATACGGGCATAGCCGGAAGCGACCAGTTCACCATCAAGCTCAGCAACAAGCAGCTCAACTTCGGGAGTGGTTATCATTTTTTCGATATCATAATAATGGTTGGGGTCTCCTTTTAATGTGATGTCAAAGGGGCGCTCGGCAGCGATGACACCCTGCTCAAAAGTAAGCAGTGTGTCCAGGTCATCCTGCGTTGCTTTCCTGATAATTATGTCTTCCATTGTTGCAAAAATATTATTTATCCAGATAAACCGGTGGAATGGGTTGGTCCTTGCTTTCATCCTCCCATGAAATACTCATGATGAACCAGCGACCTTTTTCTTTTATCAGCTCAATACTGTTTACCCCGCGTTTGATAGTTGGTGGGGTAGTGCCGGCATTAAATTCATAAGCGGTAAACACCTGTACCACGTTTCCAAACTGGTTTACTTTACGGCCGATCTCTTTTTCATAAAAAGAATTCTGCATAAAGAACGGGCCATTATTCTGTACGTATTGCGCAGGAGAAAATTTTCTCATCTCTTTTTTTGCATTGAAGGCGGCCATATAAGCATCAGGGTGAAAAAGGCTGCGGAAGCGGTTCCAGTCCCTCGGGCCGGCAGGACCCGATATCACATCATAAAGCGCCTTTATGATATGGTCAATGTCTGAAACATCAGCAGGGTTTGCAACCGGTACCATCGCCGCATGATCATTGAGCCAGGCATTACGGATCTTGAGTTGTGCAGCCGATGGGCTGGGTATAAAATGCAAAACATGCTTACGGGTCTTATCTATTTTAATGGCAGGGGCAGATAATTTAAGCAATTCCGTTTTTCCGGAAGCATCTTTGCGTTTTACATGGATATTTATTGCATCTCCTTCTTTAAGTGAGCCATATAACCAGCCAATCAACCGGTCAATGTTTTCTGCGCTGGCAAGCGAATCATTAATGCTTACCAGTTCATCAGCTTCCTTGTATCCAAGCTTTTCTCCAAAAGCATTCATGCCCTTTGTACTCACGGTGATTGTGCCTTCATTAGTTGGATTGATCCGTATGCCCCCCATGGTAAAATCGCTGTATTTTTCTGTTGGCAAATAATCAACCCCTGCCATGGCAAAGAATTTTTCGTAGGGTAAGGGCTGCCCGCCAACAACATGGGCAGTAAAGAAATCATTTACTTCGGGAAAGGTCATTTCTGTGATGATGCCAAACAATTCTTCATCTTCAAAGAATTTATCCTTGCCATATTTTACAGACAGATCGTGTTTAAGATCCTTCAATCCATATTGTGCATTCGATAGTTTTAATAAATAAAGATCAAGGCATGCTGAGATCAAAGCGCCCTTTTGGTAAACATTACCATACTGCGGCGCCCATTTGCCTGCGCTTTCCTTACTCAGTTCCGTAAAAGAAAGGCTGTCATTCATATAAGAGCGGGAATAATCAATTTTTTGAGATAAGGTCTCCAGGAATTGCTCCGGTGTTTTTAAGCCCGCCCAAACCTGTACATGGTGTGCAGTGTATTCCGTACTTCCTTCGTACAGCCAGAGGTGTTTTGAAAGCACCGTCTCATTAAAATTAAATTCCTTTACTTCTCTTGAGCTGATGGTAAGCGGTGTAACAATATGAAAGAACTCATGCGATGCGATACTCACCAGGCCATCGATCCCGTTTTTTTCCGGTTGCTCATCCAAACTATAAAAAGAAGAATAAGAATGCTCCCATGCACCTGTTGTACTTTGTTTTTTTTGTTCGCCATTGAAGTAGAATATGAATGCATATTTATCAACCGGTAATTTACCGCCAAGATAATCCCGGGTGCCCAGCAATAATTTATTAAGGTTGGCAGCAATGAATTTCGACGTTGCCATTTTACGCGGTGAATAAACCGCTATCAATACATCTGCGTTACCCACTTTGATCGAAGTAGTATCAGGCAGCGAGTACATAATTGGCGAATCGTATAAATGGTCCGCATTTTCACAGATGAATTTATCATTTGTACTATTTGTGGCAGCAGGCTTTAAACCTGTAGCCGCATAAAATCCTGCCGGCTTTGTAAAGGATATCTCAAAAGGTATTTTCTTCATGTCCTCAAAATAGCCGAAGAGGCCGGGTGTGTTGATCACGAAGTTCTTTCCCGCTTCAAAACTTGTTCCGCACATGCTGTATACCATATTGTTAATGCTGGCATCCCAGGTGTCTTCCACGTTGTAACTGATACGGTGTATCTTATTTGCTTTTTTAATAGCCCAGCTGTTATCGCCGGATTGCTTTACCGGTAATTCCGTTCCATCCTTGTCAAAGGCTTTCAGGTTATGTACATATTTGCCATAATTACTGTTCATATATGTACCTGGTACGATCTTGGGCAGGTAAAAACTGATCTCGGACTTTGTAATTGCAGGGGAGAGCAGTTCAACGGTCAACTGGTCATCCTTTACTTTCGTAAGGTCAACATTGTATTTATACATTGGCTGCGCTGCTGCCTGCAATGAGGTTATTAAAAAGCAGAGGGATATAAGTCTTTTCATGTGTTTATGATTATACTTTGCCTGTAAAGAAAGGGATTTTTTTAAATACAGGTTTACCGCTCCTACATCTGTTTGATAAGAACGGCGGAGGAGGGCCGGGATAAAATTTATTGGATCGAGATCTGTTCAGGCAGCCCGATGATGATCTCGGGTCTTTCCTTGTATAGTATCAGGCGGCCGGTGATGCAGACCTGTTTACCTTTAAGGCCGTCGATATTGTCTTTGAATTGTTTTCTCACATCGCCCCAAACCACCAGGGTGAGCAACTGGTTTGGATATTTACCGCCGATATTTAAAAAAGTAGGAGAGTTCCTGGAAGATTCAAAATAGCGCATATCATCTACCTTGCCACAAACGGTTATACTATCGCCGATATGCTGGCTCACTTCCGCCAGCTTAATAGTGGTTTGCGCATTAATAATGCCTGCAGTAAGAAGTGCAAAGAGAGTAAGATTTATATGCTTCATTTTTGTTGAACCGGTAGTTGTCGGCTATACCGGTAAAAATAGCTTATTCACAATTGATAAGGATCAGAAGCCGGTTTATGACTAATCTGGCGTAAAACTTGCATGCAATAATATATGCCTGTACATTTAAAATTAGAAGCCCCCTGGCCTGAAGTAAAAGAAAAGCTGAAAGAGATCGAATTTTCACTTACGGATGAAGACCTGGAATACGTACCGGGACAGGAAACTGCCTTGCTGGAAAGGTTGTCCGGGAAAATGGACCGCTCCATATCGGAGATCAAGGAATGGATCGAAAGTGTTTCTTTCAACAAAGGCAAAGCTTCCTGAATACGATCATACCATTGCAACTTTTAAATCAACATATATGAAATTCCTTTTTTTGGTATTTGCGGGTATCATCAGTACCCAGGTTGCCCAAGCCCAGCTAAAAGCAACAGCTATTTGCCCTCCTTTTACGGTAGATGTAATGGATGGTAATGTAAATATGATATATCCAAAATCAGCAATAGCAGAGGTACAAACCACCTTTCCCTGTGCAAGTGAAATGGTGGATGAAAATGTTGGCAAATGTGGCGGCGTGTTTTTTAAAGACAAGGATGTTCATTTTTATACCGAGAGAGATTATATCGAGATAGGTGAACGCTTCAAAGGCAAATTAACCCCTGCACTGATGGGTGTAAGCCGCAATAACCTTTTTAAATTGCTCGGAATGCCGAAATTAAAAGATACGAATTGGGAAGCTTTCCAGATGGGATATGGCACACTGGTGCTATATTATAACAAAGCCGGCAGGGTAAACAAACTGCAGATAAGCAGTAAAAGCACTGATGCATTAAAGCTTTGTGAATAATACTGGATACTTGATACCCGATGCCGGATAAGACTTCACATATTTAGAGTCTGTCAAATATCCGGCATCAAGCATCCAATATCAGTTTTTATTGTGCCGCCACTAATTTAAACACCTTGCCATTGGTTCCTGAAAGTCCCAGTACACTACTTACCGCAACATAGATTTCTCCTGAAAGGTCCTGGCCAAAACCCTTGAGATAATATCCCAAATTAGTTTGATAATCCTTAGGTGTCAGCACATCATAATTCCACATTCCTGAACCTCCTGTATTGGCAACATATAATTTTGCATCAGCTACATTCATATTTCCCTGCGAAAAAATACCGAAGATGTATCGTCCCTGTAGCTGGGGGAAACTGCCTCCCCTGTAAACATTACCCCCAACTATGGTAGTTGCCACACCGCTCCCGTCGGGGTGTGCTTTATTTTTTATTACGATCACCGGGTCTACCAATGGATTACCTGCTGTATCTGTAAGAGGGCAGGAGGCACGTGCCTGTGTATTGTCATCTGTGTTGAAACATATTTGTCCTTCTTTTACATTCCATCCATAGTTTCCTCCTTTTACTACCAGGTCGATCTCTTCATAAAGAACCTGGCCGGCGTCTCCAACATAGAGACCATGGTTGCCACCCATATCAAATGAAAAACGATAAGGATTACGGAAACCAAAAGCATAGATCTCTTTTTTTGCATAAGTGGAAGTGGCATATGGATTATCTGCGGGAATGCTGTAAGGGCTGCCGCTGTTAACATCTATCCTTAATATTTTACCCATGAGGTTTGCCCAGATGTTTTGAGCATTGCCTCCCGCATTGGTTAAATACCAGTCTGCAACGTGCCCGTTGCCAACATCATTCGATCCGCCGCCATCACCGATAGAAATATAAAGGTACCCGTCAGGTCCAAAAGCCAGCGTACCGCCATTGTGGTTACCCTGCGGATGGTCGGCTTCAAGTATGATCCTTTCAGAACTCATGTCGGCAAGGTTTGGATTGGCAGCAGAAACCTTGAATTCGGAAATACGTGTGAGGTTATTCCAGCCGGTTCCCGGTCCGCCCGGCCTCGGCAAAGCAGTATAGAACACATAGAATTTTCCATTAGTTGAATAGTTTGGATGAAAGGCCATGCTCAGCAAACCCCGCTCATCATAGGCTGCACTTAAAGCGACCATTTGGGCGGTAAGGTCTATAAATGCTGTGGTGATCATCGTACCTCCATTGGGAACGATATATATTTTACCGGCCTGGTCAACAATAAATAACCTTTTTGTACCATCAGGACATTCAATAACGGATAAAGGAGAAACAAGATTACTTGCAATAAGCTGCAGGTTTGGCTGAACATCGGAAGGCAGGTTGTCGTCGTCTTTATCGCACCCGGCTAAAAAAACAAAAAAGAAAAGCGGTAGAAAGATCAGTAAGTACCGGCCCGCGTTTCTTTTATTACCGGAAAGCTGTGTTGATGCAATTGGCTTCATAAAAATTAAAATTTAAAATTGAATAATTGCAGCCAGCTTTGGAGAGAAACAACAGAACCCCGGATGGAGACCATCGTTATATTAATAAAACGACAAAAAAATCCGGGAGGTTGCTTCGCTCGTAAAATCCTTTATTTTTTTTAGAGATTTGCAGGCTTGTAAAACAACTTATCAAAAGCTGCTGATTTTTTGAAGGTTCCGTTCAGATTGGCACGGTTTTTTCTAACTAGATACCGAAAATCCAATCCTTATCCTGCCCCTGGAAGTGAAAAACCGGTTAAGCCGTGCGGTATGAATACTGAAAGCTATCAACAACCAGGAATGCATTAACCCATTTGCATTTCAGAAAAAATAAATGATCCGTACACTAAGATACCCGTATCACGATCACTATTGACCCTCAGGTTCTCTATTACGCTTATTAAGATTGATTAATTTTTAAATTATTAAAATCGCATTAAAAAAAGGAAATACGATGCAATTCTTTTTATGATGCTGATACTGCCGCAGGATTTTGCTGCAGGTATATGATGTCTTTATTTTTTTTAGTTGCTCGCTTTTAAAAATCCAGGTATCCAAAAACCCTTACCCCTGAAGCTAGTAACACGTTCAGGCAGTTAACCTCTGAACACGTTGAACCAACCGGGTATATTTTTTATACCCGGTTTTCTTTTCTTGCCAAACACATCATTACTTTTCAACAGCCACCCGCCATATCTTTTCACTTGCATCATCCGTTACAAGTAATGAGCCATCGGGTAATACCGCTAAGCTTACAGGCCTGCCATACACCCTGTTTTTGGAAAGATCAGCTATAAAGCCGGTCAAAAAATCCTGTGGCCTGCCGGTGGGTTTTCCATTTTGAAAAGGAACATATACTACTTTATATCCCGACAGCACAGACCTGTTCCATGATCCGTGCTGTGCTATAAAAGCACCGCCCTGGTATTGTGCAGGAAATGTTTTTTTTGTATAGAACACAAGTCCAAGTGATGCGGTATGTGAGCCAAGGTCCACATCAGGTACAATACTTTTATTTACAAGATCAAGCTTGGGTTGTTCAACCCTTGTATCAATGTGCTGGCCGAAATAAGCATATGGCCATCCATAAAATCCGCCGGACTTAACGCTGGTAAGATAATCGGGCACAAGGTCATCACCCAGTTCATCCCTTTCGTTTACGGTAGTCCATAAAGTGGAAGTACCAGGTGCCCATCCCATGCCTACCGGGTTGCGAAGTCCCGATGCATAAACACGCATACCCGATCCATCGGGGTTCATTTCAAGGATAGATGCCCTTAATAACTCTTTTTCAAGACCATTCTCCCCGATGTTGGAGCTTGAGCCAACCGCGATATATATCTTGCTGTTATCTGCATTTGCAATGAGGTTACGTGTCCAGTGACGGTTCAGTTTAAAACTTTTTCCTGCCGGAAGGTCAATGATCTTCTGTCCCACCTCCGTGATCTTTGTTTGTCCTGTCTTATAGGGAAAACGCAGTACAGCATCTGTATTGGCTACATACAATGAATTACCGATGATGAGCATTCCGAAGGGTTGATTCAATCCATTGGCCGCGGTCAATAAAGTATCTTTCTGATCTGGCATACCATCTCCATCATTATCGCGGAATAAAGTGATCCTGTCGGCGCTGCGGGTCATATCCTCCGCTTTAAAGGCACCGGTAATAACCGCCCCGGCTTTTTCCAACACTTTAAAATTTGAATTGCTTTCTGCCACCAGTACATCCCCGTTTGGTGTAATACACATCCACCTGGGGTTTTGCAGGCCATCTGCGAATTTTGTAACAACAAAACCCGTTGGTGCCTGTGGCATTTTTCCATCCTTCCAGCCTAATACCGTACTGAAGTTCATTGAAGATTTGGTTGCATTAGGCGGCGGCAGCGTATCCTTTTGTGAAAAAGCGGGGATCGAAATGACGGTCAACGGTATGAAAAATATATTTCTAAAGTTCATGGTTAAAATAATTGGTTTTAAAAATATTTTGAACCACATAGGAGCATAGGGCTGATTATGTTTTTCTTCTATTCTCTATGTTCCTATGTGGTTCAATTAATTCTTAGGATATCAATTTTAATTCCAATTTGATTATCTTATTAGTTTCCTTGCAGGAAACAGAATGTGTAGATTATATTCCTCATTCAAAACTTAAGTAACAGGTAGTAATGATAAAAATGCGACTGGTGTAATTTTTGTTATTAGTATCGTTCATTTTCTTCAATTTTGTGATATAAATTTTTAGTGCATCAATTTTTTTAAATCATAAGTTATGCGTTATCAAAAATCAGTTTACTTTCTTTTAGTTCTTGTTGCTGTCCGGTTAACAGCCTGCGCACAGCAGGAGCCTTCTTTCAAAAAATATGACCTGGATAAGATCCAATTGCCGCCGGGCTTTTCCATTTCCGTTTTTGCCGAAGTGCCCAATGCCCGCAGTATGACCTGGGGCGCAAAAGGAACACTGTTTGTAGGCAACCGTTCAGGCAATAAAGTTTATGCCGTTACTGATGATGATAAGGATGGCATCGCTAATAAAGTTTATGTTATTGATAACGGGTTGAACACACCAAATGGCGTTGCATTCCGGAACGGAAGTTTATACGTGGCGGAAATAAGCCGTATACTTCGTTATGATGATATTGAGAACAGGCTTAGCAGCCCTCCTGAACCTGTTGTGGTAAATGATAAATTCCCTACCGATGATAGTCATGGCTGGAAGTTCATAGCATTTGGCCCCGATGATAAATTATATGTGCCTGTTGGAGCACCGTGTAATATTTGTGAAAAGCAGGATCCGGTCTATGCTTCCATAACAAGGATGAATCCTGATGGGAGCGGATTGGAGGTGTATGCTTCCGGCATTCGTAATACCGTAGGTTTTGCCTGGCACCCGCAGACAAAAGAATTATGGTTCACAGACAATGGCCGTGACCGTATGGGTGATGATATGCCGGCAGAAGAACTCAACCATGCGCCACAAAAGGGAATGCACTTTGGTTATCCTTATTGCCACCAGGGCGATACACCCGATCCTGAATTTGGCAGTAAAAGGAACTGTTCTGAATTTACAGCCCCCGCTATAAATATGATGCCGCACGCTGCTGCATTAGGCATGCGCTTTTATACCGGCAATATGTTCTCAGCCGAATATAAGGACCGCATATTCATTGCAGAGCATGGGAGCTGGAACCGGAGCCAAAAAAGCGGCTACCGGGTAATGATGGTAAGTCTTAAAAATAACAAAGCTGTAGATTATGTTCCCTTTGCAACGGGTTGGGTAAGCAGCAGCGGAAAAACGATCGGCCGGCCGGTGGATATTGAAATAGCTCCTGATGGCGCATTGCTGGTGAGTGACGACGAAAGAGGAGCGATCTATAGGATAGCATACAAGAACTGATCATACGGAGAATATAAAATTGAACATTAAAAATTGATCGTTGAGAATTGAAAATTTTAGAGCCGTGGTTGATGTCTTCACCAACCACAACCTCATTCATGATATAGAAACGGTTTTGTCTCCATTTAATTCCGGTCGGTGAAGACACCGACCGATGCAGTAAAAATTGTTCATTGAGAATTGGATATTTTTATCCTCCTGCAGCACATGCTTTAATTGCAACAACCAGTTTCCTTACATCATCTGCAGAATTATATACCGCAGGCGTTACCCTTACACAGCCTTCCTTACCCAATGCACGCCTTACGGTAAAAATATTGTGCTGTTTGAATATATAGTCTGCAACCTCAACAGCGCTTTTATTGCGGATGCGGAATGAGGCAATGGCGCAGGATAAATGCTGGTCAGCCGGCGTAACCACTTCAACATTCGGATGATCTTTACATTCATTTATCCAAATGCTTTTTAAATAATGCAGTCTCTCAGTAACTCTTTCTATGCCCAGCATTTTTTGAAAGGCGAGGCTGTCGGGGATGGTCATTATAACAGCAAAAGGCGTGGTGCCGAAATGAGCAAGCTTGTTAATACTATCTTCTGCAGCATCAATATCGCCGAATAAAGGAACCATTTCTTTTATCCTTGCTTTCTTAATGTACAATACGCCACCGCCAATAGGGTTGCCCATCCACTTATGAAGGTTGAGGCCAACAAAGTCTGAACCCAGTTCGGGTAAACTGAATTTTACCTGTCCCAATGCATGCGCAGAATCGGTGATGGTATCGATGCCTTTCTTCCTGGCCATGGCTGTGATCTTTGCAACAGGTACAATTAAACCATTGATGTTGGATACATGAGTAAGCAGTATGACCCTTGTTCTTTCAGTAATTAGTTTTTCATACAGTGCCACTATCTCATCATCGCCGGAGGGGAGGAGGGGCATTTCAAATGCATTCACTTTTATTTTCTCTCTTTTTTCCAGCATACGAAATGCTTCTATCATGCTGAAATAATCAAGCTGGTTTATAATAACTTCATCGCCCTGCTTAAAAGGATAACCCTGTATGGCAATATTCAATGCTTCGGTTGCATTGCGGGTGATGATGATCTCTTCATCAGCAACATTAAGAAAGGCAGCGAGTTCTTTTTTAATTGCAGATGAGATACCCGGGAAATCTTTTCTTGCGAATCTTGCTGCCCCTTCATTGGCAATTTCTATATTTTTTTGAAAAGCCTGTAATACCGGCTTTGGCTGTATGCCATAATAACCATTCTCCAGGTTGATATGACCATCATCGACCTTATAATATTTCTTAGCGATCTTTTTCCAGAATTTTTCATCATCCGCAGCGCCTTCTGCAGCAAAATCTTTTTCATCGGTCAGTGAAGCGATATTATTAGTTGCAGATGCGATGCCCGGCAGGCCGGCGATCAATAAACCGCTGCCCAGTTGCTTCAGAAATTTTTTCCTGTCCTGCTTCATACGATGAATTTTATATGAAGTAAAGAAAGATTTCAACAACAGCATAATTCTTTCCTGTATTTCGACCGGTGGGCACCGGCCAGGGTTAATGACATCGTTATTGTCTTCACCAGCCACGTCTCATCCAATCTGCCATCTCTCAATGTAGTTTCCATGGGCATTAACCTCGCTGGTAAAGTAAAGAGGAATTAAACGCATTATGGTTAAAAATCACCTTAATTAAGGTTATATACAACAAAATGAAATGCTACACTACCATTGCCTCCTGTACCTACAATAAATTTTCCGGTTGTGAGAAAATCCATTCCTATTGGTCGTGCATCCTGAAAAGCTGTTACTATCATTATAGAAGTAGAAACGAATTGCGAACAGGAAATTTCGTAATACTCATCGGCGGCATGATAAACTACCGTGAAATTTCCTGTGCCATTAATAATACTTCCTGTGGGACTTACCTGGCCCATACAAACAGGCAGTAACGGGGCATTCCCGGTTACTGCTGTCCTTGTAATTTTTCCATCCAGATTAATATCTCCGCTGGGGTTGATCTCTACCCGGTCATTTCCATTCATGCGTATTAGTAAATTGCCCGTTGTATTTCCGCTGTTGGTTCCCATACGAACATTATTACCCGACAACTGGAAAAAACCTTTATTAACGCTGCTGCTTTTTAATTGGAGTGTCGCTGTGCTATTATTGACAATGAGATCTGAATTAGTAGTTACATCACCACTAAGCAAAGAGGTTCCTACTGCTGTTATATTACCTGCAGTTAAAAATCCGCCTCCGGTTATACTGCCTGTTGCAGTGATATTGTTATCTGCAAGTAAATTATTCCTGCTCCGGATATTGCCATCCACATCCAGCCATTCTGTTGGGGATATTGTACCAATACCCACACTGTCTAAATTATTGCTGATCCTTTTACGGCTGGTAATTGGTCTTGTCCAGTACGAGCCATTCAGTATAGGGGTCCAGCTGCTGCCAGTATAGTGATAAAACTCATCCCGGTCTGTATCATATACCATTAGCCCGCTTGGCGCCGGCGTAAGCGCTGTTATGGAAAGTCTTTGTGAAGTTGTCATCGAAGGTATAAGCAGGCCTTTTGTTGTACTTCTTATATCCAATAATGCTTTTGCATCGGGAGTGGTGGTGCCAATGCCTACACTTTGTGCAGTTAACTGTTTCATGGTGCACAGCACAGCAAACAGCAGAATAAATCTTTTCATAAAAAAATGTTTGATCGTTATTTTGTTTTTAAAAGAAGTGTTTCTAATTTTTCAATTCTTCCTTTCAGTTCTTCTATTTCCTGTTGCTGTTCCTGTATAGCTTTTATAGCAACCGTACTAAAACCTGCATAGTTCATTTTATACAGATCCTTTTCTTTGTTGTAGCTCACCAATTCGGGAAACAGTTTGTGTGCCTCCTGGGCAAGCAACCCTATTTGCCGCTGTTCAGTTGTTTGCTGCCAGTTAAACTGGTAATACGATGGATGTAAGTTCATCAGTAATGGCAATACCGGCTTCATGCTTTGTATATTCTTTTTAACGCGGCTGTCGCTGATGGCATTAAAGGTGCCGGTTACATCATCTATATCTGCCACTTCTGCATTTGCAGTATTATAAAACGTAAGGTTGTTATCCCCGCTGGCAGAATAGATGCGCCATTTGGTATTGTCATTCGCATTTTCTAAAATAAGCCCGCCACCGGCTGCATGTCTTATATGTACGTTTGCTGCCGGGGCATCGGTGCCAATACCTACATTACCATTTTTTAAAACCACCATTGCATTGCTCAATAAGTTAAATGCATTCCCATTACCAATTATGAACAATGGGCTGGTGGCTGTTGGAGCAGTTTGAACAGGCGATATCGGGTCATTGTACATGCCAATAACAGTACCTGCATATCCCCATGCCTGGCTACTTAATCCCATTGCGGTTGAAACTGTTCCATAAGCTCTTGAATTATTTCCCATTGCCGTTGTAAAAAGCCCGGTTGCGGCTGTGGATATTCCCGTTGCTGTTGAATAATCTCCACTAGCGACTGAACTAAATCCCAACGATGTTGAAAAATCTCCGCTGGCAATTGTTTCAGTACCTAATGCTGTTGACCCTGCTCCGCTGGCATTTGTTTCATTACCCAGTGCTGTTGAACCGTTCCCGCTGGCAATTGCAGCATATCCTATTGCGGTTGAAGTACTGCCACTGGCGTTTGTACCATTGCCCATTGCAGTTGATGCATTACCATTGGCAGCTGTATTAATTCCCATTGCCGTTGAATAAGGCCCAAAAGCTATGGTACGAAACCCACTTGAAAATGACATAAGCCCACTTGCTAAACTACTATCACCAATTGCGGTGGAGGCATAGCCGGTTGCATTTGTATATTTTCCCATAGCAGTAGAATGGGTTCCGCTGGCTGTTGTATTGGTTCCCATCGAAGTGGAAAAATGACCACTCGCAGTTGTGTTATTCCCTATTGCTGTTGAATAATCTCCGTCGGCATCATTTAAAGAGCCCAGTACAGTTGAACGGTTTCCGCGGGCACCGTTATTAACGCCCATTGCGGTTGAAGCAAAACCGCTTGCAATTATGTTAACACCTATTGCTGCCGAAAAATCGCCACTGGCAGTTGCATTATTCCCTATTGCCGTAGAAGAGGGACCACTTGCAATTGTATTTGTTCCCATGCCTACAGAATAGTTGCCAATATTATCTTTATCCCACTGACTGCCGGATACATAACCTGCCCTGAATGCTGCCTTATCTGAATACCAAACCAATCGCCTGCCTCCACCCTGTACCGGGGGATTGCCGGCTGTTATCGGTATATTCCCAGTTGCCGTAAATACAACATTGCTGTCTGCAACATGAAGCCGGGCGATGGGTGTGGTGGTGCCAATACCTACGTTTTGTGCTTTAATTGATTGGGCGATGATCACCATCAATACTATAAAAGCTGTTCTCATCATTTAAGTTGATTTTATCTCAACTCAAAATTGATAAACAATGAAGGAGTGAACAATAGCGAAATAGGGTGATAGATGATGAAGAAATAACGAGCTAAACAATTTTATCACGGATGGCCAGCGAGACTGCTTCTGTACCTGAATGCACATGCAGCTTGGCGTAAATGTTCCGTATATGTGATTTGATGGTATCTGCAGCAACAAATAATTCCGCGGCGATCATCTTATAACTTTTGCCGGCAACAAGTAATTGCAAAACCTTTTTTTCCTGGTTCGTGAGGTCATAATTTTTTGCCGGTGCTGCAGGTTGCAGGTTGGTCTTAAAAAGCCCGATAACCTTGCGGGCAATACCCGGGGTCATGGGCGAACCGCCTGCCTGCACATCTTTTATGGCTTCGAGGTATCCGTCAGGTGTGGTACTTTTTAAAATATAACCGGAAGCGCCGGCACAGATGGCATTGAAAATAAAATCGTCTTCAAAAAAAACGGTTTGTATGATGATATTGATCTCCGGAAAATTTTCTTTGATGATCTTCGTTGCTTCGATACCATTCATGCCCGGCATTTCAATATCCATCAGTACCACGTCGCAGGGGTGAGCCCCGATATTGTCCGGCAACCCATCACAATCAGGGTATGCGCCGCTGCAGCAAAAGCCTTCTGCATTATCAAGCAGCAACCGGAAAGTTTCCCGGAGGTGTTTATTGTCTTCAAAAATGGCTACTCTTATCAGGGACATTATTTTTAACAAAGGTTAGAAATTATTCCGGGCCTGCAATAGCGAAATAGGGTGAATATCAAAGCGGCATAGTGAGTATAACGTCTGTACCTTCTTCATTTGAATCTATTTGTAAAACAGCATACAGTTCTTTCGCCCGGTTATACATATTATCCAGCCCGTTACCTTTTTTTACCAGGCTGCTGTCAAAGCCTTTTCCATGGTCTTCTACCAGCAATTGCAATTCCTTGTTCTGTACAGTAGCCCGGAGGATGATCTTTTCAGTGCCCGAGTATTTTACCGCATTGTTCAATGCTTCTTTAAAAATGAGGTAAATATTTTTTCGTTGTTCCATTGTTAGTTTTGTTTTTTCAAGCTCTTCCAGTTGTATGGATGCTTCAATATTCTTACTGCTGCATATTTCATACGCAAAACGTTCCATCCTTTGTTTCAGGCTGCCCGCTTCTGTTTCACCGGGCTTTATCATCCATACGATGTCTCCCATCTTATCCATTGTTTCTTTTGCATTGCTGCTCATCCTTGCCAGTATATCCTTTTGCTTTGCATTAGCATCCTGCTGTGTTGCCATCTGGCTCAGCATGTGTATGCTGCTTAATGAACTGCCTACTTCATCATGCAGGTCGGCGGCGATCCTGTTGCGGAGTTCCAGTTCTTTCATGTGCTGTCTTAATTTATTCCTGTTTACGAGTAACCAGGTACCTGCAAGTGCAAGCAGTGCAATGGCAGCAGCGCCAAACATCAGCAAACGTTGTTCAAGTAATTTTTGCTGCTGCAGTTCTTTATCTTTATTCAGCAACAGTATCTCTTTATCTTTTTGTGATACCTGGAATGTTGTTTGCAGCTTGGCCGTTTCATCACTAAACTGTTGCTTAAGCAAACTATCATTCAGCTCACGGCTTATTTTTAAATAATTGTATGCCTGTAATGTATTGCCCGATCTAAAATAAGCTTCAGCCAGGTTAGCTGCACAAATTTGCTCCCGCATCAGGTCCTTTTCTTCTTTTAAAATGGTGTATGCCTTAAGCCCATAATCAATGGCTTTGGCATAATTGTTTTGTCCCATGCTCACCTGGTAAAACGATTGAAGCACTTCCGATTCCTGTGTCCTGTTGCCTGTTTGTTGCGCATAGTCCAGGGCAAGCTGAGCCATTGATCCTGCTTCGTTAAACATTTTTTTAGCTATGTAGGCACCGGCCAGTCCATTGGTATACGACGAGAGGTTTTCAATATCCTGTATGCTGTCTGCAATATGGATCGCTTTTTTATATAGCGGGATCGCTTTATCCGGCTCATTTATCTCAACATAGAGCAGAGCACGGTCAGAATGGGTCATGCCCAACATCTGTATATTTTGTACCTCTTCAAAAAGTGCCTCTGCTTTATCCAGGGTGGCAAAAGCAGAGGCACTTTTTGAAGAGGCTGTATAAACAGTAACCATTATACTATAGATACGGGCAAGTCCTGATTTATTATTGCTTTGTTCTGCATATTTTATTGCAGTATCGCAATTTTTGAGGGCGGCGCTGAAGTTTTGCAGATTGGAGTACACATCGGCCCTGTTGAGATATACCAATGCAAGACGCCTTTTATTTCCTACTTTAACAGCATAGTAAACCGCAGTATCTATATACACAAGTGCGGAATCATATTTTGCATTAAAGGAGTGGGCGAGTGAAGTACCGGCATAACAACGTTCAGCCCCGGCATCAAACCGCAGTCCTTTTGCCAGCTGGTAACCCTTTTTAAAATAGGGGATAGCCTCCAGTGCATTTTGATAAATGATTGATGCCCCGGTTTCCCAATAAAGATTTACTTTGTTTGTATCCTCAGCCGACTTACTTAACAGGCGAATGAGAGAATCTGTTTTATTATTTTGTGCCCCAACAGAACCATGCAGGCAAATTAAAAACAACAAGGGTAAGCAACAGGATCTAAGCATTTACTAATTTACAATAGTATTTGATAAAGAAGATATGCCTGTCCTTGTTTTTTGGAAAGTAAAGTTGTTTATTGCTCTACTTTAAAAACAGCTTTTTGTGTATTTCCAGTCGGTGGGGACACCGACCGGGGTTTGAATCCGTGGTTGCTGTCTCACCAACCACTTCCCGGGTTATTTTATTATACACTTTTATTTTTCGTTAAACTTCCGGTTGGTGAGACACCGACCAGTGTAAAGGCTGTAAAACAAAAGAAGCCCTCTAAGGAGCTTCTTTATAAGTATATATAAATTCTTTTAGTTGAATTTCGGTATGGCTTCGGCCCAGGATATTTTGGTAGTGAACAGGCTCATATTTACATCCTGCACATCCCAGAACAATCCCGGTGCAACACCTGTGCCTATGAGCATGGGTGGAGCGCCTGCTTTTATGGTTGTTCTTGCAGTCTGCGTTGCAAAGTTGAACCAGATCGTTTCTTCATGATAACCTTCAAATGAAATGGGTTCGTTTACTATTTGTTGAGTGGAAGACCCAATGCAGGGTGCAAATATACGTGTTGACTTAAGCGGACTTTCGATGATCGATTTTATTTTCACACCAAAGCCTGTCGCCGTTTTATAAACACGACCACGAAACCCGGTGCCGGTTGAATAAAGCGTACGGTCGGTAACATGCCCGCTTATAGCATCCCATTTTACTGTATAAGTACCGCAGGTACTAACCGTTACTGAATTGCTAAAGCTGCCGGCAGGCATATCAATGATGGCCCTGCTTGTTTTATTGAGATCGGTATAGGGAAGTAAAGGTGCCTGTCCGCCGCTGCCATAGCCAATGGCATCACCGCGAAAACGCATTAAGAAATTTGTCTTCCTTGTCAGTGCACCATCGGGTGATTCCTTTTTAGCATAATTCAATTCAACGATCCAGTCATTTAATAATTTGGATGTGGACTTGCCGGCGGAACTAACGGTTACTTCTCCCGAAGAAGCAGGGCCAATTGCTGCGATCTCGCAAATGATGATCTTAGGCGTCCAGGTCATTACACTCACGTCAACATTATTTATCTTTACAGCCCTGTTAGCTGCACCGGGATCATTTCCAAAATTTCCGTAGATGAATAAGCGGCTTCCGTGTGATACCTGTGGCAGGTTCACTTCTGTTTCATCAACATCTAAATAATCAATATGGAATTCACCAAGTACGGTGATATTGGCTACCAGTAAATAAATTCCTTTTTTTCTAAAATTTATTTCTGCATTTACGGCTTCAGGATTTTGTGCAGGAACGCTGGAAGGCGCTTTGTAAACTGCCCCCGAACCGGCAGGAGACAAGCTTCCCTTACCGTTGAAGATCCATCCTTTGATGAAACTGGAAAGTAATTCCCCTGGATGCGTTAACGGGCTTTCGTCTGGCAACGCAACAAGTTCCCAATCCTCCTGGCTAAGTAAATACATAACTTTCAGGTCAACACTTTCATTCAGGCCAACTCTTGCTTCTCCCGGCTGTATATAAACCAGCGGGAAATATCCCCAGTCGCTGAAATGTTTTGTTGTAACGCTTAATTTTTTTGCGGGTTTATTCAAAACGGTATTGTTCATCGCCTTCCATGCACCGGCATCATCCTGGTATGCAATTGTCATTACCTCGGGTGCAGCGCCTGTAAGTTCAGCATCAGCATAATTAAAACTGATGGTAACCGGTACATTGAATTTCGTTCCATGCGGTGTTAGCCTGTAGGTTCTACCCATTTCAACACCCGTGGTATTGCTGATGGGTTGAATGCCGATCGTTGTATTGGCCGCAAGGGCATTTGCCGGGATGTTCACGGTAATCCTGCCATCGGTGCTGGTAACAGTACCACCCGCTGCTGCATTGATGAGTTTGGAACTAACAGCACCGGAGGCTGTACCTGCAGGGCTAACCAATGGGTTACCCGACGGCGACGGCTGGGAAATTTCATCTACCGAAGTTTTTTTGCAGGAAAATAATAATACTGTACCCGTTATGGCCAGTAAGGAGAATATTCTTTTCATTTTTTGTTATTTATAAGTTTATAAATTTTTACGAATGCAAGAATAGACAGTAAGTAATTGCAGGAGAAGACCAGGCAGTATCAATTGTTTTATGTAGCTGATGAATTGTGTTTTTTTGCATTATTGTAACTATTATTGTATTGAAATCTTTTGATCAATGTTATCAGCCTTCAACTCACAAAAATTCAGGTTCTGGGCTTTTGTATCCATGTTCCTGCTGGTCTTTGTGCATGGGTATAATCTTAACCAGGGTTACCTGCAGCCCTGGACGATACCCGGTGAGCCGCTTACCGCAACAACATTTACAGAATACTGGCTGGCCAACGGGTTGTTTCGCTTTCGCATTCCCATGCTGTTCATCATATCGGGTTATTTGTTTGCACTGAGTGATCATAAGCCTTATAAGCAAAGGGCCGGTAAAAGAGTAAAGACCTTATTGTATCCATATTTGATCTGGAGCGCCGTTGGTTTGCTTTTAACCTTTGTGCTGGAACTTTTTCCATACAGCAAAAATGTTGTTGCAGAAACGCATATGATGCAACTGGATGAGAAGCGCATCCTCTTACACGATTATCACTGGTACGAGGTATTGATAAGGTGGATATTCTTCCCGGTATCTTACCAGCTCTGGTTCATCAGGGTACTGCTCATTTACAATTTGGCTTACCCATTGATAAGATACTGTGTGATGCACCGCATTGGGCAAATGGATATTTTTTTCCATCGCCTTTTTGCTATGGCTGTCAACTGCCGGTTTTATAATAATAGAAGGAGAGGGGTTGTTATTCTTTTCCCTGGGTATATGGATGCAGAAAACAAATTTTGATATTGATAAGCCAAACAAATGGCTGAACCCTAAGCTATGGTTCATTGTTTTTTTAATACTCTCTGTTACCAAGACCATACTTGCTTTTACAATACCCTTCAATGGAATTGAAATTTGGTTGCTGGTGATGCATAAGAGCGTTGTGCTAAGCGGTTTGATCTGTGCATGGTACGGATGTAATGCACTCGTACGCTGGTGCATGAACAGAAGCTGGTTCATATGGCTATCTGCTTTCTCCTTTATGATCTATGTTTTACATGCGCCGCTTGTGGTGTATGCGACCAAAGCGGTCTTCATGATGTTCAGTGACTGGTATGGATACCGGGTGCTTACTTTTATATTATTGCCTTTATGTCTTATTGCAATGGCGGTGATCTTTGGCGCTTTACTCAGGAAGTTATTTCCGAAGCTGTATAGTTTTGTTACAGGCGGGAGGGGACTTGGGTGATGATATGTCGTAAAAAAGCCCAAAAAAGGTAGAAAAAAATCTACTTCATCCAGCTATAAACAGCAAATGCAATTATCTTTTTTGGTTTTACGTTAGCACACTACCCGTAAAACCCTGGAATGAAAAACTACCTGCTTGTAATTTCCGTATTATTTTTCAGTTGTAAAAAGTCAACACCGGCTACCGAAACTATTACAGTTCCTCCACCAGCCGGCATTACCTTTGTTCAGTATAAGATCAGCGCCGGCGAACATTATTGCGATAAGAATGCATTCACATCTGTATCCCTGACTGAAATGAATTTCAAAGTAAGATTTGACAGCTCAGCAATTTATCAAACCACGGACCCGCTTAACCAGTACGACATCAATAAACTCTACGGCTTTTCCGAAGGGTATGACCATCACCAGAACAGCGCAAGGATCGGATGGTCATGGAACGATGCGGCTCTGCGTTTGTATGCCTATACTTATAAAAACGGCGTAAGGGATTCAAAAGAAATAACCACAGTAAACATTGGTACAGATATTATTTGCGGAATAAAAGTTTCAGGCAATGCATACATTTTTAAAGTAAACAATATTACGGCTTCATTGCCAAGAGCCCTCAATACTACAATTGCTTCAGGTTATAAGTTGTACCCATATTTCGGCGGTGATGAAACAGCACCGGCTGATATCCGTATCCTGATACAGGAACTTCCCTGATCTCTTAATATTTTTTTTCATTTAAAACCAATATCATGATCCTTAGATTTACCACAAGATTCAGTTTCTTATTATTCTTCTCCCTGTCTTTGATCAATGCAAAAGCACAAACCAGCATTGCACAACAAACAAGCTATAACCCTGGTTGGTATTCCACCCTTGCAAATTATACAGATACGGAAGAGCCTGCTTTTTCGCAATACATGCAGCAGGGACAAACATTCAAATCTTTGCTAACCACATCAATTACTACCGTTGAATTTTTTGTAGAAGGGTTTAACTTACCGGGTGATGTGCATGTTGAAATTTATTCATGCCCTGCACAAAATACCTGGGGTAGTTTACTGGGTACGAAAACCAATGTATCCATAACCGGGAACGGCTGGGTGAGTGCTGACCTTTCCACCTTAAATATCCAGGTGATTGCCGGCAACTACTATGGCTTTAAATTAATTCCACAGGACGGGTTGCAGGCTGGAATAGGTATTAAAGGAAGTAGTACATATGTGGACGGAGATGCGTGGGAAAGCGATGATGTGGCATATGAAAATTTTTATTCCGGAGACGATGCCCCTTTCAATATTTCAGGAGCCGCTATTCTTTCCGCTGACTTCACTTTTTTTAATGCATACAAACAGGGCGAAAAAGCTATGCTTACATGGACCACAGCTGCAGCAGCATACAGCAATAACTTTACCATAGAACACCGTACAAACAACGGCAACTGGAAAACCATAGGCACGGAGCCTGCCAGCCCCCTCAGCAACAGCAGCTACACTTATACGCATAATAACCCGGTAAGGGGAAGCAATTATTACCGTATCGGCGAGGTTGACCATAGTGGAAAATACAGTTACAGTGAAGTGAGGGAACTCTATTTTGGAGATAATACTAAATCCTTTGAGCTGGTTGGCAGCAATCCTGTTATTACAGGCACGCTGCAATTAAAAGTATATAGTGCAACAGGCTTATCATTTTATAATGCAGAAGGTAAGCTGCTTTGGAAAACAGAACTGGCAGCAGGGCTGCATAATATTGACCTGGGTGTATATCCAAAAGGTATATACTTTTTAAGAAGCGACAACAGGACTGAAAAAGTACTTGTACGATAAGGGATGAATGTGCAATAAATATATTAAAAGACCACCGTTATTTCCGGTGGTCTTTTGCTTTTGGGTGAATTGTATTGCGGTGAGGATACAATATATTTACACTTAGATTAACTACCTATGCGAAAAAATATTCTCTTTCTCTCCTTCTTTCTCTTAGCCGGAACATTACAGGCCCAGGATACTATCCAGCAAATAGTACCCGGAAGAAAAAATGCGACGGGCCAGCTTAATAAACCTTATGTAATTCTTATTTCGGCAGACGGTTTCCGTTACGACTATGCAGATAAATACAATGCTGAAAATTTATTGAAGCTGCGCCGAAAAGGCGTAAAGGCAAAAAGCATGATACCTTCCTTTCCGAGTGTGACCTTTCCAAATCATTATACCATTGCCACGGGTTTGTACCCTGCACATCACGGGCTGGTGTATAACCAGTTTTATGACAGGAAAAGGAAAGACTCATATGCAATGTGGGATCGCAAGACCGTGGAAGATGGAACATGGTACGGCGGAATACCCATCTGGGTGCTGGCCGAACAGCAGGGCATGCTCAGCGCTTCTTATTATTTTGTGGGAACAGAAGCGGCTATTCAGCAAACAAGTCCTACATACTGGTATATATTCAACGATAAGGTTGATATCAATTACCGCATTGATAAATTAGTTGAATGGTTAAAGCTTCCGGAAGATGTTCGCCCGCATTTAATAACTTTTTACATCAGCAATGTAGATCACGACGGGCATATGTACGGTCCTGAAACTTCCCAAACGGAGGCTGCTGTTCAGTTTGTAGATAAGGCGATCGGCAGCATGGTGGAAAAGGTGGATGCACTTGGCCTGCCCGTGAACTTTATCTTTTTAGCAGACCACGGCATGGCTGCTGTAGATACGGTAACACGTATCAATATTTCAACTATGGTAGATACTTCACTTTTTATTATACGCGGAGGCGGTACCAGCCTGCACCTCTATGCAAAGAACGCTTCCGATATTCAGCCCGCTTACGAAGCTTTAAAAAAGAAGGAAAAGCAGTTTACCGTTTACCTGCGTGAAAATATCCCGGCGCAATGGCATTACAATAAAAGCGATGACCTCTTTGACCGCATCGGCGATATTTTTGTAGTGCCTGTATATCCAAATGTATTAAGCGGCAATACCAACCGTATTTCCCCGGGAGCGCACGGCTTTGATCCTGCCATAAAAAAAATGCATGCAAGTTTTTATGCCTGGGGGCCGCAGATCAAAAAAAGAAAAACAATTTCTTCTTTTGAAAATATACATGTGTATCCTTTGGTTTGCCAATTGCTGGAGCTTGGCTATTCGCATAAAATTGATGGAGATCCAGAAGTGCTGAAAAAAATTGTCCGGTAAATTAGTATTTGATATTACCTGCCCGCCGCGTTTTTTTTCCTGTCTTTGATCATGAACCAGATATTCAAAGCAAAACTCAGCAGGAAGATGACAAGCGTAGCACGTTCCACCAGTTGCTGACTAAGGTCTTTACCGGTTAGTTTTAAAATGAGGAAATGAATATAGGAATTCGATTTATCATGAATACCTAATGCTTCCCTTGCCTGCCAGTGCCATTCCGTGCAAACACAATAGCCCCAGCCAAACCATATTCCCAAAACAAACCAGGAAAAAACAGTAAGCAGCATGGTAACCAGGTGCAGCTTCCTGGTTCTTTTAAAGGCCCAGCCAACACAATTGAATAAAGTAAATGCAGTGTGAAAAACAAAGAAGAAGATATTAAGGAATTGATACCACATTTTCGGATGATTGTATGGCAAAGATAAATGAGGAAAGTTAACCATAAGACGCTTGTATTGCTTACTTCCCGTTAAAAACCCCGTTTAACAGGGGTTACAGGTGAGCTGTTACCGGGAAACAGGAAATAATTGTAATTTTACGAACTAATGAGACCAAAATTAATCTTCGCTTTATGCATGCTATTTGCAGGCCTGGCTGCAAAAGCCGGTACATTCATTGTTACATCTAATGCCGATGCCGGGCCAGGTTCTTTAAGAGAAGCCATTGGGTTGGCAAATGCAAACGGTACGGCAGTACCGGATCTTATACAATTTAATATTGCTGATCAATCAGAAGCCGGAAGAACCATCAACTTACAGTCAGAACTGCCAACCCTTACATCAAACATTACTATTGATGGCACAACCCAGCCAGGTACTGTATTGGGCATAAGCAATGCCCGGATCACACTCTACCTGGACCATTACACAAGTCTTCCTTTTACTTTTTTATTTATCCATAATGCATTTGCAGTAAATATCTACGGTATATGCTTTAAGTTCTTTGACGACCCTGATGTTGGCGGCGGATTAAACTATGCCATTGGCTTGCGGAATGCTGCTCAAATAAATGTTGGTGCACCCGGGAAAGGTAATTTGTTCTCGGCTGTAAGGGAAGGGGTGAGTAATAACTACTGGAATTATTTTGCTCCCGACTCTGCAAAAAATATAACTATCCGGGGCAATGTGTTTGGCTTAAGCAGCAGCAACCAAATGGTAAAGGGAGGATTAATAAATATGAGAGGCGCTGCCAGTATCACTATCGGGGGACCCGATCCGGCAGAAGGAAACCTGCATATAAGGGCCAGCATATACCTGGCGCAGCTACACAACAGCGGCAGCCAGTCTTTTGTAAAAATGCAGAACAGCAGGGTAAATGTTAACTGGGACGGGAGTACTTATTATTATTTCAATAGTGGCAGCATAGAACTTTGGGGAAATATTACAGATGATTCGCTTACTACCAAAACCCAGATACTGGATAATATTTTTTGCGGAAGCGGACTTACCGGTATGTCTTTATTCCAGCTTCACCACCGGGCAATCATACAAGGCAATGAATTTGGATTAAATGCAGCAGGTGTTGCCTGCCAGTATTCGCCTTATCATATAGGGGTAATTGCACCCTGTAAAAATCTTGTGATCGGTGGTTACAGCGCAGCAGAACAAAATATTATTCATGGCGATATTTATGTGCCCCGGCATGGCGTTCATGTAATTCAAAATCAAATAAGCGGTATCATCAACAATTCAGGCACTGCTGCACCTGATCCTTTTATAAAGATCACAGAATACGATAATAACCTTATTCGTGGTGTGGCCAATAACAACGCTAAAATTCAGCTTTACACAACAGAGTGCCAATCCGCCAATGCATGCTTCCTTAAAAAATATTTTGCAGTTACCTGGGCCGATGCTTCCGGTAACTGGAGTTTCCCGTATACATCCGTTACGCCTAATTTAATTGCTACAGCTACTATTGCCGACAGTTCTACATCTTCATTTACACAGGTGGATGTGGATCATTTCACTTATCGTGTTATCAAAGATGCTACCTGCGGAAAAAGTAACGGATCAATAACGGGCATAAGGATCTACCAGGGTACACATATAGGATGGTACAACAGCAGTAACCAGCTTATCAGTACAGATACAAACCTGGTGAATGTGCCTGCCGGTACTTATTACCTCAGGATCAGCAATGGCGCCAATGGTTGTATATGGGGGATAGGCCTTACAATAAATGATATCAGTCCGCCCGTAAACTTAAGCCCTGCACCAATAATAACCAATGCCGCCTGCGGTCAAAACAATGGTGCGATAAATCATACTACCTATACTTACTTTAGAAATATATGGTATAACAACCTGGTGGATTCAATAGGCAATGGTTCCGCTATCAACAACCTTTCGCCGGGTAATTATTTTATTAAACTGGTGATGCTTACAGATACCGGGTGCCATAAGTTGTATGGTCCATATGTTGTTGGCAATTTATCGGGCCCTTCATTAAATACAAATACGGCGATACTTACACCGGCAACCTGTAGTAATAATAATGGTGCCATCAGCGGTATTACCAGCAGCAATGTAACCGGTGTACCTTATATCCGCTGGGTTGATTCCCTGAATAATGTTTTTGGTAATACCTTAAATGCTTCAAACCTGCCCCCCGGCAGGTACCGTTTAAAATTCAAGGATGCAAGTAATTGTGATACCATCGTAACACAATATTTCACCATTATAAATGACGGTTTAATATTCATCAACACAATTCCTGTGATCATTACCGGGGCTGATTGCGCAACTGCTAATGGCAGTATAACGCAGATCCAGGTTACCGGTGCCACTACTTATCAATGGATAAATGCAGCAGGCCAGGTTATTGGAAACAATATTGACCTGGTTGCTGTGCCTGCCGGAAAATATTTGCTTAAGACCGGCAATGCTTTTGGATGTACGGCTCAAACAGACAGCATCACGGTACCCAATAATTCTTTTATACTTAACCCCGGCAACCTCCAGTTTATTTCGCAACCGGGCAAGTGTGATAAAAATGATGGGTTCTATACTGTTAATAATTTTTCCAACCCGCAACTGTATAGTTTTTATTGGGTAGACAGTTTACAGCCCGCTAATATATTAAGTACAGGCCTAACCTTACCGGGCATTAATTCGGGTACATATTTCCTGTATGCCAGGAATGCAGCAGGCTGTGAAGAAAAGATCGTGACGGCAAGGATCCCTTACCTCTCACCGGTAAAGCTTGATGAAACGGCTGTACAAATAAAACCATCAACCTGTGATCTTGCCAATGGCGGTATAAGCGGGTTAACCAATGTTCCCGGATCGGGTATATCTCCTTTTAGTTTTGCCTGGTATGATGCTTCGCAGGTTAAGACCGGAAGCCAGCAACAACTTGTAAATGCTGCTGCCGGTAATTATACATTAATAATTACAGATGCAAATGCATGTGCCGATACCAGCAGTACATTTTTAATTTTTAATACAAATGCTTTATTGCCTAAACCGGTTTATCCTGATCAAACAATACCGGCCGGTACCATGGCTACATTAGCAGTTCAAAATCCACAACCGGGTATTTACTATTTATATGATAGCCCTACATCCGCAACAGCAATAAGCCAGAACAATACCGGCATATTTACCAGTTCGCCGGTTTTGCAGGACGCCACTTATTACATTGAATTTGCCAGCGGTACCTGTAAAAGTGAACGCAGCGCTGTTAAGATCAAAGTTTTTACGGTGACCCAAATTTTTGTACCTACTGCTTTCAGCCCGAATAAAGATGGGAAACATGACCTGCTCAAACCGCTTATTACGGGCCAGGCAATAACAAACTACTTTATTATTTACAATAAATACGGGGAAGTTGTTTTTATAACAACAGACCCTGCAAAAGGATGGGATGGGACATATAAAGGCAGTGCACAGCCCATCGGGGTTTATGTGTGGATATTTAAAGGAAAAGAAAAATTCAACGGAAGGGCAATTAATGAAAAAGGTTCGTTCGTATTGATAAGATAACGGAGATCGTTTTTTATTGACCGGCCATGTGCCTGAAAGTAAAAATTATCATTGCTTTACAAAACCCGTTGTTTTACTTACCTGCGGGATCCTTAAGTGTGGCGAAGACGATGATGAATATTTCCAGCAGGAATTCTTTAAGCTTTATGCCAGAAACTGTTTGGCCCTTTCCATATCCTGTAAACTTTTTTAGTGTGTTTTATTACTTCCTGTTCAGCCATTGACTTTTGTTTTCTTTATAAAAATAAAAAAGGTTCGTGAAACACGAACCTTCAAATAAATAATTCTGCAGGTTATTTTTTTACAAAAAGACTGTCGATCAGCTTTTGGTCAAAATGATCATCAATTTTACCCGTAATATTATGGTAAACTGAACTGATGAAGATGGTTTGTGCAGCACTGAAAACAGCAAAGATCACAAAGCCAACCATTACGCCTGCAAATATGCCAAGGATGAGATTCACATAAGTGGCGATTAAAAAAATAGGAATCATCGCCAGTAAAAAGACCAGTGTTTGTATCAGCCCGAGGCTAAAAGTAGCGGCAAGACTTTCACCCCATTTCTGTTTCATGAGTTGTGTGGATCTTTTAAAGGCCGCAATGGGGCCAAGTTTTTCATAGGCAATCACCGGCACTACAAAAAAAGTGGTGATACCCCAAACGATACCAAGCAAGCCTGAAACTATCTTTCCCAGCCAGCCCGAATTCTCCTGTATGATCTTTAAAATGGTACCAATGGTTGCTGCAAAGAATGCCCATGATAAGATGACGCCGATGCGGCTGGCGCTGAATTTTAATCCTGTGCTTACACTTACTTCCTCACCTTCGAAGTATAGTTTGCTGCAATGGATGAGCGCCATATTAAAGAACACGACAACAAAATAATTGACAAAATAGAAAAGGAACATAAGGGCATAGTTCACTACATCATTATCGGTATTTATATATTCCACGTCCCAGCCGGCGGCAGCCAGGATGCCCAAAATAAAAATACCCATCATCAGCAGCAGCGATATGCCGGAAAGGATGGGGAAAATGATGAGTTGCTTGTTTTTCTTAAGGATGGAGAAACTGTTCATAGTGATCGTCCACCCGTTGCTTAAACGGTCAAAAAAGCTCATAAGTTTTGGTTTTGGTTAATTAGGTAAGCTTAAAAATAGGAAATGAAGGCGGTATTTTTTGATTTTTGTTCAGAAGTTGCTGTATTGATCAACATACAAGCCGCAAGCTACAAGGGAACATCCATCCATATAAAAGCCGCGGCCAAAAGGGGAGAAGCGTCAATTTTAAAACTTGCCCCCTTGTAGCTTGCGGCTTGTAATTTCCTGTTAACTATTAATGATCTTTCAACCGTCCAAAAAATGAATCCAGTGATGATTTTAATTTATCGACTGCGCCATCAACTGCCAGTTCATAACTATTGGCTACGGCTGTAGCAACAAAGGGCTGCCTGCCTTCAACACGTGCTTCTAACAAACATTTTTTATCATTCTGCCCTTGTTTGGATCCGTTCTCGTCTGAAAAATGAACCTCCATTCTCGTTATATGATCGCTGAACCTGCTCAGGTCTTCCGTCAGTGAGCTGCTTAACTTATCCCTGAACCCTTCATGCACCGTTAAATTATTATCACCGTTGAATTGAATAGTCATAATTATTTTTTTTCGTTCGTTAATATTTTCCTGTCTCCGGGCAAGTTAAGCTTTACTGCTGTAAAAGGAATCACAATTAAAAATGGTTTGTGAAATACGAACCAGGGCAAGGACAACCAGCGTACGGAGGGTGCAAAACTGAATATTGAACATTGAATATTGAATATTGAATATTGAGAATTGAACATTTTTAAATACCCCGACAGGAATATTCAATGTTCAATTCTCAATGCTCAATGCTCAATTCTCAATTATCCTAAAAGGAGATAAAGTAAAAAATTGGGGTTACGTTATTTTCTCTCTTCAAACTTATCCGCTGTTATACGAATTCTCAGGTCGGCCGTTTCCTCAAACAGTAAAACAACCTTGCCGTCTTTGCCCTCGATCGTGATCGTAATATTCATGTTCCGGTCTCCGGCTGCAATTGTTGCTTTGATGACAGTCTTACCTTCTTTGTAAGGGGTTTTCCAGTCGCAGGTGATAGAAGTAACCGTTCCGTCCATAACATGGTCGCCTGGTGCAATGGTAATTGTTTTTGAATCGAACTCAATGGTGGTTGGTTCCTCAACGGTCTTCCGGACTTCGCCCGTACTGGTGAGGTATTCCGTTACACCCGAGGTTAAAACTGATTTTTTGTCGCATTGTGCAAAACTGCTGGCGCCGGCTACAACGGCAAGCAGGAGGATGAGGACTGTTTTTTTCATGGCTTTCTTTTTATTTTAAATTAATAAGGGCAAATCTATGGGATTATTAATAGATTACCAAGTACTAAGTAATACAAGATAACTTGTATGGCAAAAAACATTGGTTAAGCGGTAGATAGCGGGACGAACGGGCGAACTAACCAATCAGGGAGATTTTTGTGAAAAAAAATTTGTGAAATATTTTATTTTCACAAAAATATTTTCACAAATGCTGACGAAGAAAAAACACAGGAACAAACAAACCGCCTGGAGGCGCTTATCCATATCGCAAGGGGACCTGGCCCAATACCTCGGCATTTCGGTGAGCCTTTTATCAATGTACGATAAGAGCTTACGGCAGTTACCTTCAAAAGCATCGCTAAAACTAACCCGGCTTGAAGATGATTATCGTAAGGCTGCAACTGCCAAAATCATGAGCAGGTCATTGGCCGCCCTTCAACCGGTATTTCAGGAGCAACTTGAAAAAGCTGCACAAAAGATGATGGAGAAGCTGGAGGACCAGCGATATTTAAAGAAACAGTTAGTGGATAAACTAAACGAGATGACGGAAAAAGAAGAACAGGACAAAATATGGCTTAATGTCCTTGCCAATAAACTGGAAACATTATCGCCCGAAGAGGTTTCGGCGAACGATGGCAGGCATTTGGACCACCTGCATGAAAAGATCGTTCAAAGACTTAAAAAAACGAATAAAGAAAAATTAAAGCTGCAACTGGAAATTGAATTGCTGGAAGCCGGGGTGGGGGTGTATGAGGCGCAGCATTTGAAATTAAAGAAAAGGGAGTAATTATTCGAAACCGCCGCCGTTTGGTCTCTGACCAACGGCGGCGAAACTTATAGATCCCCCGAAATTTGCAGTTTTAAATAGATACAATTTCTCCTTCTCCAAAAAATTTAGTGCCTTCATATATAAACCATTTTTGTCCTGGTTTGATATACTTTTTTATTTCATCAATGTTCAAAAATGCAACATTGACTTCGGCAGATTCTCCAGGCAAAATAAAATCTGGTTTATCAAACCGTATTTCACCTATGTAAGATTTTAATTGATTCGGCCTTTCCGGCTTTTGAAAAGCATGATTTGGCCGATACCCTGATGTGATAGCCGTTTCTTTCCCGCTGTTCTCTGTTGAGAATAAATGAATTTTTGCCCGCACCAGAATTTCGTCACTTAACATGATGTACTATTTATTTGCCCGAAGTTCCTTTAACTGTTCCGCTGCATTTGTGTTTTTAGGATCAAGTTTCAGCGACTGCTCATAATTTTTAATGGCCAGTTCCTTATCACCCAGTGCTGCATAGATCTCCCCAAGGCTATCAAACGCATTTGCACTTTCGGGGTATAAGAAGGTATTCAGTTTAAATATTTCCAGGGCATCGGCCAATCTTTTTTGCCTGAAGAGTTTATAACCCCAGCCATTTATTTCATTTTCATTTAGAGCAAAGTTTTTATCTGTCTTCTTTGCCTTATTTACCGCATCAATGGCATTCTTATATCCGGAACGCTCTAACACGGTCCATATTGATTTAACAGGCGCTGAAAGCCCGAAACCATTTGCTTCTTTCATGTCAGGCATAAATAATCCTGCAAGCTCATCAATGAATCCTTCGGGAGAACCACCGGCAAGGTTTGTAAGAACAATAATGGAAAGGTTATCGCCGGGGTAAACAAATAAAGCCGAACGGCCACCACCAACTGCAGCGGCTGCCGGGTGAGAAGATCTTATTACCACAGGCCAGCCCACAGCATAACCATTTAATAAACTGTTGAACCCGGCTGTTTGCCCGTTATTGAGCAGGGCCGGGGTCCACAACAGGTCCAGGCTTGAGCGCTGACGCAGCAATTGCATGTTTTGTAAGGCAATTACCCAGTCTGCCATTTCCTTGGCTGTTGAGCTCATGCCTGCAGCGGTTTGCAAAGCAGAAGGCAGGGAGAAGAACATATTGATGAGTTTTCCACCCGCATAACGGTAACCACCGGCCGCATTTGCTACAATATCTTTGTTTGCGCCAAAGCCTGCCTTTATGGTCTTTGGCATGCCAACCTTTTCCAGTTGTTCTTTAATAATGAATTCTGTAAAAGGCATGCCGCTTAGTTTATCAATAATGCGGCCGAGCAAAAGGTAATTGGTTTGGCTATACCTGAATCCTTCCCCGGGTTTAAAATCCATGGGCAGCAACAGCAGTTTTTTCCAGGCCTCTTCTACAGTTGGGGCTATTAAAACCGATTCTTCTTCATCTAAAATTAACGGGATACCTGAAGTATGCGACAATAACTGCAGTATCGTTACCGGTCTCCAGGGCTCAGGCAGATCGGGGAGGTAGGCAGACACAGGAGCATCCAGTTTTAATTTACCCGCTTCCACCAACTGGAGTATGGCAACACCTGTAAATGCCTTGGTGATAGAATTAATAGTAAAAAGCGTTTGGTTGCTTACCGCAATAGAATCCTGCACATTGGCCAGTCCGTAGTTACCTGTTTTAATGATCTTGCCATGCCGCACAATGGCCAATTGCAAACCCGGTATCTTACGCCCGTCCATCTGGGCTTTCACGAAAACGTCAATACTGTCCGCCTGTGCAAGAACGGTATGGTTAAATCCAAGGATCAGCAGTGCTACAATTCCTTTTTTCAAATAAGCAGTCATAATTATTAAGTTGCTGCAAAGAAAAGGCTTTTCCTTATGAGTACAGGAGCAGAATAAATAATAAATGAATCTTAAAATTACCTGGGCGCTTTATACCCTCACTTCTTAGCAACGTCTCTCTCATGGCTTGTGCGTAAGCAGAGGACGTTGCGTTATTTGAAAAGCACTAATTTTATTCAATGCCCGTTAAACAGACTATACCATATACATACGGCACATTCTTTATAACCTTCACCTGCCACCAATGGCTGCCGCTGATTGATAAAGTAAAAGGTCACGATATCATCTATAATTGGTTTGACCTTTTAAAAAGCAGAGGGCATTATATAAACGGTTATGTTCTAATGCCAAACCATGTACATGTAATTATAAGTTTTATTGAAACCGGCCAAAGCATTAATATCATAATTGGTAATGGCAAAAGATTTATGGCATATGAAATAATTAAACGGTTAGAGCAAAATGGAGAAACAGCATTACTACAACAACTCAGCAACCATGTAGAAACAAAAAGAAAAGCCAATAAAAAACTACATGAGGTATGGGAACTGTCTTTTGACTGGAAGGAATGCAGAAGTTGGGAATTTATTAATCAAAAACTAGATTATATTCACGATAACCCACGTTCAAAGAAATGGAATCTGTGCAACAGCCCGGTTGAATACCCACATAGTTCTGCAAAATTTTACATTGTTGGTGAACAGGGAGTTTACCCGGTTACAAACTTTATGTACATGGAAGATGTGGAGTTTGTAAAAGGGGAAAAAATTAATTGACGCAACGTCCTCGGCTAACACACTGGCTCGGGGAGAGACGTTGCTGGGAAAGAGGGGGAAAAAAAATAACTGACGCAACGTCCTCGGCTAACACACCGGGCTCGGGGAGAGACATTGCTGGGAAAGAGTTCTGCAAAATTTTACATTGTTGGTGAACAGGGAGTTTACCCGGTTACAAACTTTATGTACATGGAAGATGAGGAGTTTGTAAAAAGGGAAAAAAATTAATTGACGCAACGTCCTCGGCTAACACACTGGCTCGGGGAGAGACGTTGCTGGGAAAGAACATGGAAGATGTGGAGTTTGTAAAAGGGAAAAAAATAACTGACGCAACGTCCCCGGCTAACACACCGGGCTCGGGGAGAGACATTGCTGGGAAAGAGGAACAGAATAAATAATAAATGGATCTTAAAATTACCTGTGAGTTTTATACCCTGGTCCTCTCAAAAATCTGCCCGGCTTTGCACCTGTATGTTCTCCATCTTTCAATACCAGCACCCCATTTACAAATACATCTGTCATGCCGGTTGAATATTGATGCGGCTTATCATAAGTAGCATGATCATTTACTTTTGCCGGGTCAAAAACAAGTATGTCGGCATAGTTCCCCACTTTTAATTCGCCTCTTTTATTAAGCTTTAAATTGGTAGCAGGAAGTTTAGATAATTTGCGGATCGCTTCTTCCAGCGTAATTAATTTTTCATCCCGGCAATACTTGCCGATCAGCCTTGAAAAATTACCATAGGCCCTGGGATGAGGATTTGATCCCAGGAAAACGCCTTCAGGAGCATAAGATCCGGCATCAGATCCAAAACTCAGCCATGACAATGCAATTTGTTTTTTGACATTCTCTTCATTCATCAAAAAAAATGCTACGTCTATTCTTGTACTGTCCTGTACGATCAGGTCCATTGCTGTTTCCTCCGGATCCGTGCCACGCATCTTTGCAACTTCTGCAAGTGTTTTGCCCGTATATTTTTTTAATGAATCCTGTTTGAAGCCGAGTAAGATCACCCTGTCGGGACTGCCTGCTCCATAATATAAATTTTCCCAATTGGTTGGGTTGCTGTTCATAGCAATTTTCATTTGCCTGCGGATGACCGGGTCCTGCAAGCGCTTATAAAGTTTGTCAAAGCCACCGTCCTGCAGTGAAGGGGGGAAAGAAGCAGTTAAACCGGTAGCGCCTGCGGTGTAGGTGTACATATCGGCAGTAATATTTAACCCATCCGCTCTTGCTCTTTCTATTCTCTTAATAACGCTGTCCATTTTATTCCAGTTTGCTTTACCTGCTGCTTTCAGGTGATAGATCTCGGCATGAATATTCGCCTCTTTAGCGATCGTTATCAATTCTTCCAATCCTTCATACAAATGATTGCCTTCGCTGCGCATATGAGATATATAAGAGCCGCCATACTTAGATGCTTCTTTGCATAGTTCGATCAGCTCTTTCGTGTTGGCAAAAAAACCGGGTGGATAAATAAGTGATGAGCCAACACCCATGGCGCCTTCTTCCATAGCCTGCCTCACCAATGACCGCATGCTGTCTAGTTCAGGTGCAGTAGCCATGCGGTCATTTTCACCAACTACATATTCCCGCACAGTACCTGCTCCTATAAAAGAAGCGATATTGCAGGAAACGCCTTTCTTCTCCAGCCAGGTTAAATACTCACCAAGGGTATTCCATTCCACCTTATATTTAATATCCGACTGACCATCCTGCATTTGCTTTTTCAACTTCGTATTCAGCGGGCCCATACTGGAACCTTCACCCATTACTTCCAAAGTTACTCCCTGCCGTATATCGCTTTGTGAACGACCGTCTTCTATCAATGATTCAACTGCCCAGCTTAACATGTTGATAAAACCCGGGGAAACGGCCATTCCTTTTGCATCGATATCATTTTTTGCTGTTGCATTTTTCAGATCGCCTATAAAGGCGATGGTATCAGCGTTTATAGCGATATCTGCTAAATAGGGAACTCCGCCATTGCCGTCATAGATCTTTCCATTGCGTATAATAGTTTCATAGCCTGTTTTATTGTTGCAGGAAATAATTGCTGATGAGATGATAGCTACCAGGAATAAATGCTTCATTATTTTTTAATTGACCGGGTATAAATATAATCAAGAGTATTGAGTAAGCAGTTTGTTACGAAATATTAGTCCAGGGTATCTTAATAGGCCGTATGGTTGTTGTGTTAAGCTGAAAGTGAAATTTTGTCAATAATATAGCCTTTCATAGGCGTGTCTATACCTTTTAGGGTGAACACACGGCTTTGTAAATTCGGAAAATCATTTTCTACATGCTTAAATACATCTTCAGTAATCACAATTTCACCGGCTGCTGCAGCGCCTTGTAGCCTGGAGGCAAGGTTTACAATAGATCCTATTGCAGTAAAATCTTTATAAGAATTTCCAACTTCACCTATGTTACATTTACCGGTATGGATGCCAATACCCACTCCAAGTTTGTGTTCATCATCCAGGCCAATCTTATCCTTTAAATCACCACATTGTTTTTGCAATTGAATTGCGGCACGCACTGCACTTTGTACATGATCTTTCCTTACGAGGGGGAAGTTAAAAATTGCAAGCACTGCATCGCCGATAAACTTGTTTACAATTCCTTCATTTCGCCAAATAGCTTCGGAGGAATAATCGTAAAAACAATGTAACAGTTCAGTCATTTTTGATGCATCAATAGTCTCAGATAAATGGGTATAACCACGAAGGTCTGCAAACAAAATTGTAGTAGGGATCTCTATCTGCTTGTGCTTTTTAACTTTTGTAAACATGCTTTCGCATATTGTACACAGGTTCGGATGCATTTGACTTTTTCTAATACCGATAGCTTTAAAAAGATAGGAAAAGGGCCCCCTGATTGCAATAGGAACATGCATTTGCTCCCAACATCCCTGGCATATGATTTTCTTTTCCATTATAAAGATTATGTTACAAATTTAGCTTTTTTTTGAAATGGAAACGTGGTCATCCTGCATGACGCACAACGTCCGGGGCCAAAATTATAGCGTATTTTGTGTAGTAAATGAAGAAGCCATTTTCGTGAAATTACCTGTTGGTACAAAATATTTAATCCTGTCCCTGTTTCAACTTGCGGCGTTGCATAGCTATGCCCAGTATTATGAACAGAAACCGGAGCCGGAGATCGCCATAGGTATAAAGGTTGTTAAAGGAAATATCATATATGGCCCGAAGGCTTTTTACATCACTGACCCCGGCGCCATTTCCCTGCAACCGATGGTCAGGTATGATGCCCCATTAAAAATATCCAGCCGCGGTCAGTTTGAACACCGCTATATCAACCTTGTACTTGAGTCTGGCTTCCTGTTCTGCAAAGCAAAGGTCTTCGATTCGGTTCTTATAGATCCTGTTACCGGTACTATAACCCGGGACAGGTCAAAAAACGCCACTTACCTGCCGCTATATGTGGGACTCTACAGCAGGTCAGCATTTTCTTTTGGGGCTGAAGTATTTTATTGGAAAGGCCTGGGGGCGAGGGACATTTGGGGAGCAAAATTTCTTTCGCTTGGCTACAATGGAAAATATTTCCGTGTAAATGCTTCGGGGGAATGGTATTCACAAACCAAAAACAGCAGGCATAGCGGCACTGTTCTTTCGGTTGAGTTTTTGTGGAAACTCGTTATTGAAGATTAGCTATAGTCCGAGTTTTTCAACAGCATTCTCAATGGACCTGCCTGATGAAAAATATTTTTTTTCAATTTGCTCTAATAGCTGGGCATTGTTTAGTGTATTACCCAGCGTTTGCTTAAGAAATGCATAATTTGTAAAAGTTGTTTTAGTATCCAGGAGGGTTTTTAGCCATTTCCACATATTTTTTTCCCCGATCTCTTTTTCAATAGCCAGAAATAGTATAGGTGCGTAATAGTAAACATAAAACTCACGGTTATTGTAATCATCTTTTGAGCCGACCTTTGCAAAAGGCACAATTTCAAAACCGGTCAGCATCCTGGCTTTGTTCCTGAGTTTTGTATTATAAACACTGTCGCTGATCAGGTCCCTGGTAATTCTAAAGGACAGGTATTCGGAAAAACCTTCACTCATCATATCTCCAAGGGTCGAGTTAAAAACTTTATAGGTTCCGAAATAGTAATGCGCCAGTTCATGAGCAATATATGGCTTCGACCAGTCTGCCCTGGCCTTGGAAATAAATTTTTTCATCCCAAATTCCTGCCGGCCAATGTTGACTATTGTAGGGTATGAAACAAAAAGCCATGCATTTTTTTCTGATGTTGGGGTCGTTTGGATATAAACAGGATTCCCTTTATAAGGTATAGCCAGCTTTTCCTGCAAATATGATTTATAGGAATTCGAGATCGCAGCAAACTCCTGCAGCTCTTTATTGCTGATATCAGGATTTAAAAAATAACTTCCCTTTATTTCGGATACTTCATATTTACCAGAGAATATGGTTAACTGGTAAGGTATGGAGCTTTTTAAATGCGCTTTTGAACCTTTCACCGGTATTGATCCGTTGATGTAAATGGTATTACAGTCGGGGCAATCAATTTCAATATCATATTTCAGGTTTTCATACCTGCGGTCATTTTTTATATCATACAGTACAGGATACCACGCACTTTGCATTCCATCTGCCTTAAAGATCTGCCCGTTAAATGCCAGGTTGCCTTTCCAGTCTTCGGCGCTGTATTCACCGGTAGAATCGGGTATTACGGGAAACATACCCACATACCGGAATTGAATTTTTTCAGGAAGGAATTTACTTTTCCCGTTGTTACCCGCCGGAAAATAATAGGCATTTGTTTCGCCGGTAGACATCGTATCAGTGAATGATTTATCGTAGCGGATCAGGGTGTTATAATCAAGGTCTTTAAAATAGAAGATATTCATTCCTGAATTGATCCTTATCACATAATCTTCAATTCTTGGTATATCACTCAGGGTAAAATCACATTCCATAGTGCCTTTTGTAATTGACAGCTTTACTTTCCCTTTCAAAAAAGGGATAGTATCCTGGCTTATGCCTGCATGAAATAATAGAGTTGTACATAGAAGAGACAGCAGGATGTATTTGGTCATAAGGTCGCTGGTTTAAATTGCTTACAACATTGGGATGTTTAAAGGAACGAAATTTTCTTATAAATACAAAGGCAATTGATAAATTTGGATTGAAGTTGAAAAATCCAGCCAGGGAACAGCAACAAGTACAAAAAGTAATATTCAATAATATCGAACAAGGAACAAGGAATTTCGAATTTCGAAGTTGGCTTTCCGGTCAATATTCAGCATTCCTTGTTCCCTGGCAAAGGCGAATATTTTCCGTAACTTGTCTGTGCTGCTTAATTTTTTACACCGGTGCAGCTAATTCAATTATGGTTTGTCCATTACTAAAACAGCGCTATGAATAAGTACAGCATTTTAGCATTGCTCATCTTTTTTACACTTATTTCCTGCAAAAAGGATAGGGCCCGGGAAAATGCAGCTCCTTCAGATTTTACAACCTGTAATTGCTCATTGAAGAATGACGAAGGCGGCGCGGCAGGTGCAGGAGAATATTTAAAAGCCAATATTATCGGGGTGCAGGTTTGCGCCGACATAAAAGGGAACTTCGGAAATTCTTTTGACAACATGTTTATGTATGGCCTTATTAAAAGGCCTTCAGGCGATACTTACTACGATAATGTACATATGATCCGTTATACAAGTGATGGAAAATACATGATGGCCATCTTCATGGAAAATACACACCTGCTTACCAAAAAATTCCCCTATGAACTGCCAAGGAGCAATCCTGAGTTTTGTGAAATAGGATCATTCCAGTTGGAAAACCAGCAAAAGATCACGCCGAACATGTGCAGCACCTGCCCCGATAACTACTGGCATTATTATGGTTCTTTTTTCCCCACCCAGTTGAGATTTACTGCCGACAAATTTGAGAATGGTTTTTTTGAAGGTCGATTTGAGGGTACGATATCTACAGGATCGGGAAAGAATGCGATGGTAAGGGATGGGAGGTTCAGGATTAGGTTAGCTATGATAAATAGTGATGTGGTTGTGCCATAGTTGGATGTAGTTACTAATATCAGTTGAATCAAACTGCATATCCCTTATCCGAATGCCCCGGCGTGGTCTTTGAACAGCCGGAACCAGGGAACTTCTCTAATTAACTGAATAAATGCGTCACTGTTTCAAATCATCTGTACTGGCATATTAAAATCATAGTCGAAGTTTTAATTCGATCGTGGCTGGTCAAAGACCACGCCACGGCGTACACGGGCGGCTACAGCTGGCTTGCGAATAATTTGGAAAGGTACCAACGTCCAGGGCTTTGTGCAGCTTGGGTATTTGTTGCTGTGTCCGCCCATGTGACGATGTAAATTAAGAAACGGAATTTATAAACTGAAATTAAAACTACTTAGTTAACGGTCGCACCAATAGCCAATGCTGCATAACGAACCGCTGCTGAAAGATTGCTGGTCCTGCCCAAGTTGCACAAAACCCCATGTTAAGTGCAGCCCTTTTTTGTCTAACCGCCAATCTCCAATAGGCGAAACTTTTTCTTGTCACTTATGGACTTGTCGTTAAATATTTCTTCAAGCGACATACTTATTTTTGAGTTTTCCACCTGTCTAATCGTTTCATTCCTCTTGTAAAGAGCCACGCAAAA
>Ga0193752_1000091_pt1 | contig 125941 bp, 93 predicted proteins | sample H1c1metaG_FD_144924 | JGI IMG/M metagenome (GOLD analysis project Ga0193752, IMG submission 144924) | Soil microbial communities from a riparian zone of the East river system, Colorado, United States - H1c1 | ecosystem: Environmental > Terrestrial > Soil > Riparian zone | place: USA: East...
GGCCGCGAGGTCGCAGGGCATGCCCATCTGGTGCACGCACAGGATGCCCTTCGTCTTCGGCGTGATGGCGGCTTCGATCAATCCCGGATCGATGTTGAAAGTGACCGGATCGACATCGACGAATACGGGCGTCGCGCCGCAATAGCGAATGACGTTGGCCGTGGCGATGAAGGAGTGGCTGACCGTGATGACTTCATCGCCCGGGGCGATGCCGACGGCGAGCAGCGCCAGGTGCAGCGCGGTGGTGCAGTTTGAGACCGCCACCGCGTGTTCGGCGCCCGTGAGCGCCGCGAATTCCTTCTCGAATGCCGCGACCTCGGGGCCCTGCGTGATCCAGCCCGAGAGGATGACGCGGCGCGCGGCTTCCGCCTCGCGCTCGTCCATCAACGGTTTGATGATCGGGATCATCAGGCCGCCATCCGGTCTTTGTTCGCGCGCCACCACTCGACCAGGCGCGACAGGCCTTCATCGAGATCGATCGTCGAGCGGAAGCCTAACTTCTCTTCAGCCTTCTTCGTGCACGCCAGCCGGCGCGAAACCGGGTTGACACTGCGCTCTGGGCCGTACTCGGGCTTGAGCTTGCTGCCCATCACGCGCAGCAGCGCGTCGGCCAAATCGTTGAGGCTGGTCTCGACGCCGCTCGCGACGTTGAACACGTCGTCAGCCAGGTCTGATTCCAGCGCGAGAATGTTCGAACGCGCCACGTCTTCGATGTAAACGAAGTCCATCGTGGTCTTGCCGTCACCGAGGATGAGCGGCGGCTGGCCGGCGGCAATGCGGTCCATCCAGCGAATCAACACTTCGGTGTAGCGGCCGTGGAGATCCATGCGCGGACCGTAGACGTTGAAGTAGCGCAGCGCGACGTACGGGAGTTTGTACATGTCGTTGAACGAGCGCAGCAGGCCTTCGAGCATGATCTTGCTCGCGCCGTACCAGGTGCGGTTCGCGTACGGGTGATGATCCTCGCGCGTCGGGAATTGTTCGGCCAGGCCGTAGATGGACGCGGACGAGGCCGCGACCACTTTTTTCACGCCGGCGGCCTGCGCGGCCTCGAGCACGTTGAAGCTGCCGTCGCACATGACGCCGAGCGCCTCGCGCGGTTCGGCCGCGCACGCGGTAATGCGCAGCGTCGCCATGTGGATCACGGCGTCCATTCCCTGCGTGACCTTGTGCATGGTCTCGACATCGCGGATGTCACCGCGCACCAGCGACACGCGCGGATCCCTCAGCGCTTCATCGACGTTGTGCAGCGTGCCGCGATTGAGGTTGTCGATGATTACGATCTGCGCCGGCGAGTAGTCGCGCAGCAGCAGGTCGATGGTGGTGGAGCCGACGAGACCGCAGCCGCCGGTCACCAGGATTTTCGAGCCGTTGATTTTCATTCCATGTCCTTCAATCGATTTTCTTTCAGGTTCTTGTCGCAAGCGGCCGCGCAGGGTTGCCCGCGACCGTGGCCCCTTCGGGCACGTCGCGGATCACGTTGCTGCCGAGACCGATCAGGGCGCGCGCACCGATCTGCACGCCGTTCATGATGTTGGTGCCGCTGCCGATGTAGCAATTCTCGCCAATCCGCACGCTGCCCGCGATGGCCACATTGGCGCCAATCAGCGAAAAGCTGCCGACCGTCACATCGTGGTGAATCACCGTGTTCGGCAGCACACATACGTGATCGCCGAGCAACGCGTTGCTGGTGATCACCGCGCCCGCCATGACAAGCACGTTGCGACCGAGCTGCGCTAGTTTCGCGACGTGTGCGCCGGGATGAATCACGTTTGCGAAGCGTTCAGGCGCCAACCGCAGTCCCTCGATGACCGACCGCCGTGCCTGGTAGGAGGCCGGACCGCCCGGCACCGCGAGCACTGCCGTCTCGCGCATCTCGTTCAGCGCGGAGCGCGGCAGTACGCGCAGCCCGTAGGCGCCGGCGCGTTGCTTCTCGGGTGTGTCATCGACGAATCCGACGCACTCGTACTCGTTGCCCAGGCAATCGAGCGCTTCGAGCCCGTTGCCGTTGCACGGAAAAATCAGCAACGGCCTGCGGGCACTCACGCGTGGCGTCCTGCCGGTGTCAGTTTCAGGCAGCGGCGGCGTTGGCTTCGGCCAGCGCCTTCACCGCAGTGGCCACGGTCTGGCACTGCTGGGCGGTGAGCTCCGGGAACATCGGCAGCGACAGGGTTTCCGCGGCCGCGCGTTCCGAATGCGGGAACTGGCCGGCCTTGTAGCCGAGATCGGAGTAGGCGGGCAGCAGGTGCACCGGGATCGGGTAATGGATGCCGGTGGAAATTCCCTGCGCCTGCAGCTGCTCCTGCCACTTGGCGCGCTCCGTCGTGCGCACCGCGTAGATGTGATAAACGTGCCGGTTGTGCGCCAAGGCCTCCGGCGTGCGCACGGCACTGCCCGAGAAGCACTGCGCGTAGTTAGCCGCCGCGGCGCGGCGCGCCTCGGTCCAGCCTTCGAGATACTTGAGCTTGACCTTCAACACCGCGCCCTGGATGCCTTCCATGCGGTAGTTGTAGCCCTTGAGCACGTGCTGATACTTCTTCTCCGCGCCCCAGTCACGCAGCATGCGGATGGTGCGGTTGTATTCGTCGTTGCTGGTCGAGACCAGGCCGCCTTCGCCGTACGCGCCGAGGTTCTTGCCGGGGTAGAAACTGAACGCGCCCAGGTCGCCCATGCTGCCCGCGCGCCGGCCTTTGTATTCGGCGCCGTGCGCCTGGCAGGCGTCTTCGATGACCACCAGCTTGTGCTTTTTGGCGATCGCGTTGATCGCGTCCATGTCGGCACACTGGCCATACAGGTGGACGGGGAGGATCGCCTTGGTCTTCGGCGTGATGGCCGCTTCGATCTTGGCCGGGTCCATCGTGAAGGTGCGCGGATCGATGTCGACGAACACCGGCGTGGCGCGCGAATAGTAGATGGCCGCGACGGACGCCACGAAGGTGAACGGTACGGTGATGACTTCGTCGCCTTCGCCGATGTTGGCAGCGAGCAGCGCCAGATGCAGCGCGCTCGTGCCATTGTTCACGGCGATGCCGTGCTTGACCTGCGAATAGGTTGCGAAATCCTTCTCGAATGCAGCGACTTCGCTGCCCAGCGTGAACTGGCAGGTGTCGAGGACGTTCAGGATCGCCGCATCGACTTCTTTCTTGATGGAAAGGTATTGAGCTTTCAGGTCGACGAACGGAATCACGCGATTTTCTCCTGCGGTGCTTGGACTTTCTGGATGTAGACGGTTTCGCCGCGACCGCGCATGGAGCTGGTGGCGGCTTCGATGAGTTCGACCACGCGCAGGCCCAACGCTCCGTCGGTCTGCGGTGTCTTCTTGTTGATGATGCAATCGATGAAGTGGTCGCCGGCGAGGCGCAGCGCCTCGGTGCCGTCGAGCTTCGGTGCCCACATATCGCCGGTGCGATAGCCGACGCGCATTTCGTGGATCTGCTTCGGGTCTTCGGTGAAGCTGATGCCCTTGTCGTAGATCTTGACCTTCTCGGAAGGCTCGAGATCGTCGTAGGTGATCATCTTCTTGCTGCCGCCGAGCAGGATCTGGCGCACTTTCACCGGCGCAAGCCAGCTCACGTTGACGTGGGCGATCGTGCCCGAATCATAGAAAAGAGTGATGTATGCGAGATTCTCGGGCGTGCCGGGGAAGTGGTTGATGCCACTCGCCGAGATAGCCACGGGGTGTTCGCCGAGCAGGTAGTCGAGGATCGAGAAATCGTGCACGGCGAGATCGGAGATGACGTTCACGTCGCGCTGGAACAGGCCGAGGTTCACGCGGATCGAGTCGTAGTAGTAGACGCGGCCCAGGTCGCCGCTCTTGATGACGTCGCCCATCTTGCGCACGGCGCCGGTATAGACAAAGGTGTGGTCGACGAACAGCGTCAGGTTGCGCTTCGCCGCCTCGTCGACCAGCTTGCGCGCCTGCAGCGAGGTTTCCGTCATCGGCTTCTCGAGCCAGACGTGTTTGCCGGCCTTGAGCGCGGCCATCGCGAATTCGAAGTGCGTGCTGACCGGCGTCGCGATCGCGATCGCGTCGATTTCCGGATTGCGCAGCAGGTCCTGGAAGTCGTTCGTGGTCTTGACCGCGGGATACCGCTTGTTGACGGTCGCCAGCTTCTTGGGATCGAGATCCGAGACGGCAACGATCGTGCCCTGTTGCGCTTCCGCAAACGTCCGCACGAGGTTCGGTCCCCAGTAACCGTAGCCGATGACGCCAATCTTGATCATTTGTTGTTCCTCGATTCCCTGTCCATGAAACGATTACCGTAACTAACTACTCTTCAGCGCTTGCGCGTGTCGCCCGTGACCTTCGCCGGCACGCCGACGGCGATCGCGTACGGCGGCACGTCTTTCGTGACCACCGCGCCCGCGCCGATCAGCGCGAATTCGCCGATGGTGATGCCGGCAACGATCGTGGCGTTCGAACCGATCGAAGCGCCGCGTTTGATCAGCGTTTTCTCGACCTTCCAGTCCGCTTCCGTCTGCAGCGATCCATCGGGATTCGCAGCTCGCGGGAACAGATCGTTCGTGAACATCACGCCGTGGCCGACGAACACTTCGTTCTCGATTTCCACGCCCTCACAGATGAAGGTGTGCGAGGAAATCTTGCAGCGCTCACCGATCGTCGCGTTCTTCTGTATTTCCACGAACGCGCCGACCTTCGAGTCCTTTCCTATGACGCAGCCATACAAGTTGACGAGTGACGGATGAAAGATCTTCACGTTCTCGCCGAGTTGCACCGAATCAGCTACAGGCATTTGAACCTCTTGTGTTTGTGCTCGCCAGCCATCGAAGGCGCGCGAAGCATAGGTATGTGATTGGAGTCGCACCTTGTCGCGATTGGCACTTTGTTTGTGTCGGAATTTCTGCCACTCGGGGTTGCACATATCCAAGGACCGCGAACATCCCCAGGCCGATTTCGCGTCGAAGAACTTTACAGCTTCGTCGCAGGGCTCATGCGGGCAAGCACGGGAGGGCCCCGCTGAGGCTCCGGCGGCCACCAAAGGTTGCGATTCGGCTCACAGTTTGAGGGTCGCCAGGGGTGCCCGCGTGACGTGTCTCTCACCTTGGCTTGGAAATTGCTTGAAGGGGGCAGGGCGCCACGTTGTGCCCAGCTTTTGTTTGCCGAATTTTCGCACTGGAACCCTCGAAACACATGAATATCAAGAACCTGGTTCGTTCCCTGCTGATTCTAGTGGCCGCTGTCGTAGCTCCGCTCGGAGTTGCCCACGCGGATCCGAATCAGGGGCCCGGCGGCCCGATTCTGGTCATCACCAACGGGAATCAGAACTTCGGCAAGTTCTACGCGGAAATCCTGCGCACGGAAGGTTTCAACGAGTTTGCAGTCGCCGAGATCGGCGCGGTGACCGCCACGACGCTCAACTCCTATGACGTCGTCATTCTCGCCAAGGTCGCGGTGACCAGCACCCAGGCGACGATGTTCACGACCTGGGTGACCGCGGGCGGCAACCTGATCGCGATGGATCCGGCCCCGCAACTCGCGAGCCTGCTCGGCATCAGCACCGGCGCGACGACACTCTCCAACGCCTATCTACGCATCGACAACTCCACGAAGGCCGGCGGCGGCATCGTGGCGCAGACGATTCAGTTCCACGGCAGTGCCCAGCTGAGCACGCTGGCGGGCGCGACTTCCTTCGCCACTCTTTATTCGACTGCGACCACTGCCACGGCCAATCCGGCGGTCACGGTGCGCAGCGTCGGCGCGAACGGCGGCCAGGCCGCAGCCTTCATGTTCGACCTCGCGACGTCGATCGTGTACACGCGCCAGGGCAATCCGGCCTGGGCGGGCACGGAGCGCGACGGGGTCACGCCGCGCCGCTCGGACGACATGTTCTTCGGCGCTTCGGCCAGCGATCCGCAGGCTGACTGGGTCGACCGCGGCAAGATCGCGATTCCGCAGGCCGACGAACAGCAGCGCTTCCTCGCCAACCTCATCACGGACATGAATGCGGATCGCAAGCCGCTGCCGCGTTTCTGGTATTTCCCGAACGCTCATCGCGCGGTCGTCATCATGACGGGCGATGATCATGGTTACCTGTACTCGGCCGGCGGCGGGACCGCGGAGCGGTTCGACCAGTTTCTGACCTTGAGCAATCCCGGCTGTTCGGTCGTGAACTGGGAATGTATTCGCGGCACGTCCTATCTGTTCACTGACGGCGGGCTCACCAACGCGCAGGCGTTCTCGTACCAGTCGCAGGGATTCGAAGTCGGACTGCACATCGCCTCGTTCCAGGACAACGTGTGCGTGGACTACACGCCTGCTTCGCTCGCGCAGATGTACACCGACCAGAAGCTGGCGTTCTTCAACAAGTTCACCGCCATTACGCAGCTCAGCACCGAGCGGCATCATTGCATCGTGTGGAGCGACTGGGCGTCGGCCGCGAAAGTGCAGCTCGCCAACGGAATCCGGCTGGACACCTCGTACTACTACTGGCCCGGCGACTGGGTGGCGAACGTACCCGGACACTTCACGGGCTCGGCGATGCCGATGCGCTTCGCCGATCTCGACGGCAGCCTGATCGACGTCTACCAGGCGGTCACGCAGATGACCGACGAGTCGGAACAGACCTATCCGTTTACCCCGAACACATTGCTCGATCGCGCGATCGGCACAGACGAGCAGTACGGCGTCTACACGATCAATGCGCACACCGACGTGGGCATCATCGACCAGGCGACGACGACCGTGACCTCTGCGGTCGAGCGCGGCGTGCCGGTCGTTTCGGCGCGGCAGATGCTCACCTGGCTCGACGGGCGCGGCAATTCATCGTTCGGCTCGGTGACCTTCGCGTCGAACGTGCTGAACTTCACCGTGACGCAGGCAACCGGCGCGACCGGCCTGAACGGCATGTTGCCGTGGCGTTCGGGCACGCGTTTCCTCACCAGTCTTTCGCGTGGCAGCACCGACGTGCCGTACGAGGTGATGGTCGTCAAGGGCATCGAATACGCCGTGTTTGCGGCCGCCAGCGGCACGTATACGGCTAACTACGCGGTCGACAACGTCGCGCCCACCGTCACCACGCGTACTCCGTCCGCGGGTGCGACCGGCGTCACACCATCGACCACGATCCGCGCCACGTTCAATGAATCGATCAATCCGGCCACGATCACGGCGGCCACGTTCGAAGTGCGCGACGCGACCGCTGCGCTCGTTCCGGGCAGCGTCAATTACGGCGCGAGCACGCTCACGGTGACGTTCACGCCCTCGAGCGCGCTGGCCAGCGGCGCCACCTACACGGTGATCCTGCGCGGCGGTGCGACCGATCCGCGCGTCAAGGACGTCGCGGGCAATGCCCTGGCGGCCAATGTCACGTGGTCGTTCACGACTGCCGCGCCTCCGGTTTGCCCCTGCTCGATCTGGGCCCCCTCCGCCACACCGGCGGTCGCCTCCGAGTCGGACACCGGCTCGGTGGAACTCGGCGTGAAGTTCCGCTCGGACATCAACGGCTTCATCAAGGGCATCCGCTTCTACAAGGGCACGTTGAATACCGGCACGCACGTCGGCACGTTGTGGTCGGAGGCCGGCTCCGCGCTCGCGCAGGCGACCTTCGTGAATGAATCCGCGAGCGGCTGGCAGCAGGTGTTGTTCACGACGCCCGTGCCGGTGACGGCCAACACCGTGTATGTCGCCTCGTATCACGCGCCGAACGGCGGTTATGCGGCCACCTCCGGCCAGTTCGCCTCGGCGGGCGTCGACAACGGCGTGCTGCACGCCCTCAGCAACTCGCAGGCCGGCGGCAACGGCGTGTTCGCGTATTCACCCGACAGCGCATACCCGGCTTCCAACTTCCAGGCGACTAACTACTCGGTCGACGTGGTGTTCGATACCACCGCGACCGGGACGACCGACACCACCGCGCCGGTGGTGACCATTTCCAATCCGGTCGCGACCCCGACCTATGCCACGGGCGCCACGCCGCTGTCCCTCGACGGCACGGCCTCCGACAACCTCGGCGTCTCGCAGGTCACGTGGTCCAACGACCGCGGTGGTTCTGGTGTCGCCATCGGCACCTCGGCCTGGACGGCGTCCGGCATCGCGCTGCAGGCCGGCGTCAACGTGATCACCGTGACCGCGCGCGACGCCGCCAACAACTCCTCGACCGATACGCTGACCGTGACTTACACGCCGGCCGCGGATACGACACCGCCCGCCGTGAGCTCGCGTACGCCCGCCTCGGGTGCCACGCAGGTTGCGGTCGGCGCGACCGTAAACGTGGGTTTCAACGAGGCCATGAGCGCGGCCACGATCAACAGCAGCACGATCGAACTGCGCAATGCGTCGAACACGCTGATTCCTTCGTCGGTGAGCTACAACGCGGCCACGAATGTCGCGACCCTCACCCCGACCGCGTCTCTCGCGCTGAATACAGCCTTCACGGTGACGGTGCGTGGCGGAGCCACGGATCCGCGCGTCAAGGACGTCGCACTCAATGCGCTGGCGGCGAACGACACCTGGTCGTTCACGACGACGAACTCCGCGGTCAGCACCGTTAGCCTGTGGCCGAACACGGCGACTCCCGGGACGCCCTCCGATGCCGACACCGGCGCCGTCGAGCTGGGACTCAAGTTCCGTTCGGACACGAGCGGCAGCGTGACCGGAGTGCGGTTCTACAAGGGCGCCAGCAACACCGGCACACACGTCGGCAAGCTGTGGACGTCAACGGGAACCCTGCTTGGCCAGGCAACCTTCATCAACGAAACGGCGACCGGCTGGCAGCAGGCGCTGTTCCCGAGCCCGATCGCGATCCAAGCGAACACGACCTACGTGATTTCGTACTTCGCGCCGAACGGCGGCTACGCCGTGGACGCCGATTACTTCACCGCGACGGGCGTCGACAACGGCGGGCTGCACGCGCAGAGCGACCCGGTCGCCGGCGGCAACGGCGTGTTCTTCTACGGCCCGAGCGGCGGATTCCCGTCGAGCTCGTTCGCCGCTACCAACTACTGGGTCGACCTCGTGTTCCAGACCGTCAGCGGTCCGGACACCACGCCGCCGACGATCACGCTGCGCCAGCCTGCTACCGGCGCCACCAACGTCGCGATCAACGGCGCCGTCATGGTGACGTTCAGCGAGGCGATGACCGCCAGCACCATCAATACCTCGACGATCGAGCTGCGCAACGCCGGGAACACGCTGATTCCCGCGACCGTCGCGTACTCGGGCGGTGTCGCCACGCTCACGCCGACCAGTGCGCTCGCGAATACCAGCGTCTACACGGTGACCGTGCGCGGTGGCGCCACCGACCCGCGCGTCAAGGACGTGGCCGGCAACGCGCTTGCCGCCAACGACAGCTGGTCGTTCACCACGGCCGCGGCCGGCGGCCCGTGCGCGGCCAACGCCATCACCGCCGAGAACTGCCTCACCGGCAATCCGTCGAGCGAGTGGGACGTGAGCGGCGCCGGCGACCCGAGCATCCAGGGTTATTCCACGCAGATCAGCGTGAACCGCGGCGGCACCATCCAATTCAAGGTGGATACCAACGCGACTAACTACCGGTTCGACATCTACCGAATGGGTTACTACGGCGGCCAGGGCGCGCGCAAGATCACGACCTTCAACCCGACGGCCTCGCTGCCGCAGAATCAGCCGAACTGCCTCACGCAGGCGTCCTCGGGCCTGATCGACTGCGGCAACTGGGCGGTGTCCGGTTCCTGGACCGTGCCTGCGTCCGCGACCTCCGGCATCTACTTCGCGAAGCTAGTGCGGACCGATACGGGCGGCTCGAGCCACATCATGTTCGTCGTGCGCAACGATGCGAGCACGTCCGACATGGTGTTCCAGACGTCGGACACGACTTGGCAGGCGTACAACACCTACGGCGGCAACAGCCTGTACGTGGGATCCCCCGGCACCAATCCGGGCCGCGCCTACAAGGTCAGCTACAACCGGCCGTTCAACACGCGCGGCAATGATGGTGGTCAGGACTGGGTGTTCAACGCCGAGTACCCGATGGTGCGTTGGCTCGAGGCCAACGGCTACGACGTGAGCTACATCACCGGCATCGACACCGATCGGGCCGCGAACCTGTTGTCGGGCCACCGCACGTTCCTGTCGGTGGGTCATGACGAATACTGGTCGGGTCAGCAGCGCGCGAACGTCGAGGCGGCGCGTAATGCCGGCCTCAACCTGGCGTTCTTCAGCGCCAACGAGGTGTTCTGGAAGACGCGTTGGGAAAACAGCATCGACGGTTCGGGCGCTGCCTACCGCACGATGGTCTCGTACAAGGAGACGCATGCGGGCGCGAAGATCGACCCGTCGGCCGAGTGGACCGGCAGCTGGCGCGATCCGCGCTTCAGCCCGCCGTCCGACGGCGGTCGCCCGGAGAACGGTCTGACCGGCACGATCTTCACCGTGAACTCGGGTACCGCGGGTATCGTGATCCCGGCCGCGGAAGGCAAGCTGCGCCTGTGGCGCGGCACGGCGGCTGCAGGGCTCACCGGCTCGCAGACGGTGAATCTGCCGAACGGCACGCTTGGTTACGAGTGGGATTCGGATCTCGACAATGGCGCGCGTCCCGCGGGTCTGTTCCGCCTGTCGGACACCACGGTGAGTGGCGTCGACAAGCTGCAGGACTACGGTTCGACCTATGCCACCGACACCGCGAATCACGCGCTGACGATGTACAAGCACGCGAGCGGCGCGCGCGTCTTCGGCGCGGGCACGGTGCAGTGGAGCTGGGGTCTCGACTCGAATCACGACCGCGCGGGAACGCCGGTCAGCCAGGTCATGCAGCAGGCGACTGTGAACCTCTTTGCGGACATGAGCGTCCAGCCGGCGAACCTGCAGGCGGGCCTCACGGCGCAGAGCGCGTCGAGTGATTCCAGCGCGCCGACCGTGGTCATCAGCACGCCGGCAGCGGGCGCGAACGTCCCGCAGAACGGCCTGACGATCAGCGGCACCGCCAGCGATGTGGGCGGCCAGGTCGCGGGTGTCGAAGTGTCGACCGATGGCGGTACGAGCTGGCATCCGGCCACGGGCCGCGGCACCTGGTCGTACGTCTGGCCGACTCCTTCGGTCGGTGCGGTCACCGTGCGCGTGCGCGCGGTGGACGACAGCGGCAACTTGCAGGGCACGCCTGCGACCGTGGCGTTCACGGTCGGTGGCGCCGCTTGTCCGTGCTCGCTCTGGCCGGCCCAGTCGCCGTCCGGTGGCGTTGATGCGGATGCGAATTCCGTCGAGCTCGGCACGCGCTTCCGCACGAGCGCCGCGGGCAACATCACCGCTCTGCGCTTCTACAAACACGCGCAGAACACTGGCACGCACGTCGGCAGTCTCTGGAGCTCCACGGGCACGCTGCTCGCGCAGGTCACGTTCTCGGGCGAGACCGCCTCGGGTTGGCAGGTTCAGACGCTCGGCGCACCGGTGACCCTCACGCCGAATACCGACTACGTCGTCTCGTATCACACGAGCTCCGGCTTCTACACCGGCGATGACGGCTACTTCGCCGGCAGCGGTGTCGCGAGCGGACCGCTGCTCGCACCGCAGGATGGTTCGGGCGGCGACAACGGCCTGTACAAGTACGGCGCCAGCAGCGTGTTCCCGACCGAGACGTACAACAGCGAGAACTATTGGGTAGACGTGGTGTTCAACACCGGCGGCGGGTCGTCGGATACCACCGCGCCGGTCGTCACGATCACGACGCCGACCAGCGCCACGACGACGACGGTGACGAGCACGCCATTCGCGTTCGGCGGCACCGCCAGCGACGCGGTGGGCGTCACGCAGGTCAGTTGGGCGAACAATCGCGGCGGCAGTGGCAACGCGTCCGGTACGACCAGCTGGTCGGTCTCGGGCGTCGTCCTGCTGTCGGGAGCGAACGTGCTCACGGTCACCGCGCGCGATGCCGCCGGCAACACCAGCACCGATACGCTGACCGTGACTTACAACGCGTCGGACACCACGGCGCCGGTCGTGACGATCACGTCACCCACGAGCTCCACGACCACGACGGTTGCGACCACGCCGATCAACATCGGCGGCACGGCATCGGACGCTGTGGGTGTCACGCAGGTCTCCTGGGTGAACAATCGCGGCGGCAGTGGCACGGCCACGGGCACGACATCCTGGTCGGCCAGCGGCATCGTGTTGCAGACCGGCTCCAACGTGCTGACCGTCACTGCGCGTGACGCGGCCGGCAACACCAGCACCGATACGCTGACTGTCACCTATACGCCGGACACGACGGCGCCCACGGTGACCATCACCTCGCCGACCAGCAATTCGACGCTCTCCGTAAGCACCGCCTCGATGAATCTCGGCGGCACTGCCGCGGATGCCGTCGGCGTCACGCAGGTCACGTGGACCAACAACCGTGGCGGCAGCGGCACGGCGACGGGCACCACGTCCTGGTCGGTCGCGGGCATCGCCTTGCAGTCGGGCGCCAACGTGCTGACCGTGACCGCGCGCGACGCGGCCGGCAACACGCGCACCGATACGTTGACGGTCACGTACACGCCGGACACCACGGCGCCCACGGTGACCATCACCTCGCCGACCAGCAATGCGACGCTGTCCGTCAGCACCGCCTCGCTGAATCTCGGCGGCACTGCCGCGGATGCCGTCGGCGTCACGCAGGTCACGTGGTCCAACAGCCGCGGTGGCAGCGGCACGGCGTCGGGCACCACCTCGTGGTCGGCGAGCGGTATCACGCTGCTGTCGGGTTCCAACGTGTTGACCGTGACCGCGCGCGACGCGGCCGGCAACACGCGCACCGATGCGCTGACGGTGACTTACACCCCGGATACGGCATTGCCCGCCGTGACGATCACGGGCCCGACCAGCGCGGCGACACTGTCGGTTACCGCGACGCCGCTGACGCTCTCCGGCACGGCGTCGGACAACGTGGGTGTCACGCAGGTCTCCTGGGTGAACAACCGCGGCGGCAGCGGTAATGCGACCGGCACGACCTCCTGGTCGGTCAGCGGCATCGTGCTGCAGACGGGCGCGAACATCCTGACGGTCACCGCGCGCGACGCGGCGGGCAACACGCAGACGGACACATTGACTGTGACCTTCGCAGATACCGTGCAGCCGACGGTCACGATCACCACGCCGACCAGCAACGCGACCTTGTCGGTCGGGACAGCCACGATGGCGCTGGGCGGCACGGCCGCGGACAACGTGGGCGTCACTCAGGTGTCCTGGGTGAACAGCCGCGGCGGCAGCGGCACGGCCACGGGCACCACCGCCTGGTCCGTTGCGAGCATTACGTTGCTGTCGGGCTCGAACGTGCTGACGGTGACCGCGAGAGACGCGGCCGGCAATACCCGTACGGACACGCTGACCGTGACCTACACCCCGGACACCACGCAGCCGTCAGTCACCATCACGTCGCCGACGTCGAACCCGACCCGGTCGCAGATCGGTTCCACGATCACGCTCGGTGGATCGGCGTCCGATAACGTCGCCGTGACGCAGGTGAGCTGGACAAACAATCGCGGCGGCAGCGGCAATGCCAGCGGCACGACCTCCTGGTCGACGGGCACCATCACGTTGCAAACCGGTTCGAACATCCTGACGGTCACGGCGCGAGATGCGGCCGGGAACACGCGTACCGATACGCTGACGGTCACGCGCATCCTCTAGCGCGCAGGACTTCCGGAAGATGGAAATGGGGCAGCCTCGGCTGCCCCGTTTTTTTTGCTGCTATTTGTTCAGGGTGCGGTGCCGCGCGCGGCCGCCGGCGAGTACGCGTTGCGCAGAAATAACTTCGGGGCGCTGCGGGCATCGACGGCCACTTCCCAGACGTCGGTGCTCGGACTCGAGCCATCGTCGGCGCTCGGCACCGAGTACAGGACGTGGCGGTTGTCCAGCCATTCGAGTTGATCGTCGATGCTGCGTTTCTCCGACAGCGCGGTTTCGCGCCCGGTCGCGAGCTCGAGCACGTGCAGCTGCCACTGCACGCGATTGCCATCCATGAGGCGCTTCTTGTACACGACGCGGCGCGCGTCGGGTGACAGGGAAGGGCACTCGACGTTTTCATGGATGACGACGGCGCTGCCCGCCGCGATGTCGCCGCGCACCAGGTAGTGCTTGCCACCGGTCGACAGCGTCGCGAAGAAATTCCTGGCATCGGGCGTGAACGTGACGCCCCAGAAATTGAAATCCGGGTTGTCGATCACCACGCCGTCGTGGGTGACCTTGAAAGCCTCGAGGTCCGCCAGCACCGAGCCACTCGCGAAATCGATCAGCAAAGTCTGCGTGGAGAAATCGAGCGTGGAATAGCCATGTCCGGAAACGAATACCGTGAGCCCGGCGAGCCGGCCGTCGACCGACACGCGGGTGCGGCTCGGTATTCCCTTGAGCGCGAACGTGGCGCGCTGCTCGAAGCTTTTGGCGTCGAACAGGGTCGCCGCGTAGGTGGTGAAGACACCGCGATCCGCGCTCAGGCAGATGCCATGTCCGCCGGAGACGTGCACGACCTCGCAGCGCAGGGAATCCACGAAATGCACGTCCGCGCGTTTCGCCGTGTCGACCCAGGCGACGCTGCCGTAATGCCCGTCGACGCCGTTGTGGCGGAAGAACACGCGTTGTCCTGGCGCTGCGGCGGGAGGGGCGGGCGATGCTGCGGCAGGGGCGAGCGATGCCGCGGGCGGGACGGGTTCCACAGCCGACGGCGCGCCCACGGCGCCCGGCAGTGCCGTATCGGCCGGCACAGCGGGCACGATCGCGGCCGGCGCGGTGGACCCGGCCGGCGCCGGTTGTCCGGTTGCGGCGGATGGAACCGCCGCCGCACCGCGCATGCGACTGCCGGCATGGAATAGATAGGCCGCGAGTCCCGATGTGGCGACGACACACACGATGGCGAAAATGACGACGGGCTTACGATTCATGATCGGTTGCTCTCAAGAGCGCCAGCGAAACCGCGAGCGCCGCTCCCAGGACGAGTACGAAGGCGATGACGGCGCCACGGACGCCGATCCACTGCCACAAGGCGCCGAACGCCACCGAAGACAGTAGTTTGGTCAGGCCGATCGCCGTGCCGACGATGGCGAGGCCGCTGGTGCGATGCGCGGGTGGAATCACGACACTGGCCAGCGCCATGAGGATGCCCTCGGTCGCGGCGTAATACAGGCCAAACAGCACGAGGCAGCCGATCAACTGCCCGGTGCTCACGCGATCGGCGACCAGCAACAGGACGTACAGCACGACGAGAACTGCATAGCCGCCGAGAAACACCCGGCTGCGGCTGGTCCGATCCGCCAGCCTCCCGGCCGGAATCGACAGCAGCATGTAGGCGGCCGCGGTGATCACATAGAACAACGGAAAGAATCCGGCCGGCGTGGCGCTCTTCTGTTGCAGCAGCAGGTAGAGAAAACCGTCGCTGATGGTGGTGCCGGCCAGCAGCGCGCCGCAGGCGGTCAGGGCCAAAAAGCGGCGCGATTTCCACGGCGACCAGGCGGGACGGGGCGATTCGGCGGCGGTGGCCGTGGCGACCGCGATTGCGGCCTTCGGCACGAACAGCCACAGGACCGCCACGCCGATGACTGCGAAGAAGAAGCTGGTCACCCAGACGGCGTCGTACGCGCCGGGCAGCAACGCCAGCAGTGCGAACGCTGCGATCGGTCCTAACAAGGAACCGAACGCGTCCATCGCGCGGTGCACCGAAAAGGCCATGGCCAACGCCGACGATTGTGTATTCAACGAGATGAGAGCGTCGCGCGGCGCGGCGCGGATTCCCTTGCCGGCGCGATCGAGCCCCACGACCAGCAGGATCCATCCCCAGGTTGCGGCGACACTGAGCAGCAGCAGCTTGCACAGGCCGGACAGCGCGTATCCCGCGACGGCCACTTCCTTCTGCCGCGAATTTCGATCGGCCAGGTAACCCGCCAGCAGGCTGAGCAGCGCGATGGCGAACCCGTTGTACAAGCCATCGATGACGCCGAATTGCATCGGGCTCATGTGAAGGTGCAGGACGAGCCAGGCGGGCAGCAGGCTGTTGACCATCTCGGACGAGATATCGGTGAACAGGCTGGTGAACCCCAGGCTCAATACGACGGGGCTTACCCGCAGCGGTGCTGCTCGCGGTCTGCCCGTCGATCCGGACAGCTTGAGTCGTTCAATCCACTCGATCCGGTACATGGGTCAGGAGCCGCCGCAGTTGGCGAATAGTGCGTCGCCGGGAGAGGCGGTGCCGTGCGCGGATCGGCATCCCCGTGTGCGGCTGCTGAGACGTCCCCGGTCAGGCGCGCGGGGAGGCGCTGTCGGTGCCATTTACAGGAAGTGGTGTATCAATGGAGGCATCAGGCTTAAGCTACTGAAAAAGCAGGCATAAATAAAGTTGGTATGAACAGTGCTTTATCCGATTGAATCCAAAGAATAGAGACTGTTCGACTCATGACTTCAAAGGCGACTTTTTCCATGCCAGGGACTGAACTGCGTCGGGCAGACGAGACCGCGGAGGCCAACGCATCGCGAGCCACGGCGCGCGGTCCCCAGGCCGTGTCCGAATCGAAGACGGTCGTCAGCAACGCCTTCACCATCGACGTCGAAGACTATTACCACGTGTCCGCGCTCGCGTCGGCGATTCCGCGCGACACCTGGAACGAGCGCGAATCGCGCGTATCGGCGAGCACCGATCGGCTGCTGGCGATGCTGGACGAAAAGCGCATCAAGGGCACGTTCTTCGTGCTTGGCTGGGTGGCCGACCGGGTGCCGCAGCTCGCCAAGCGCATCGCCTCGCTTGGGCATGAAGTTGCCTGCCACGGTTACTCGCACGAACTGATCTACAAGCAGACGCCGAGAGTTTTCGCCGAAGAAACGCGCCGCTCGAAGGCCTTGCTCGAGGACTTGATCGGAATGCCGGTCATCGGCTACCGCGCCGCCAGTTTCTCGATCACGCCGCGTTCGCAATGGGCCCTCGACACGTTGATCGAACAGGGCTTCCTGTACGACTCATCGATCTTCCCGGTGCGCCATGACCGCTACGGCATGCCAGGCGCCGCGCGCGCGCCAGGCTACGTGCATGCGCCCTCCGGTGGCCGCATCGCGGAGTTCCCGATGTCGACCGCCGCCTTTGGCCCATTCCACATTCCGGTGTCCGGCGGTGGCTACTTCCGTTTGCTGCCCTACTGGTTCACGCGCGCGGGTCTGCGCAGCATCAACGAGCAGGAAGGCCTGCCGTTCACGTTCTACCTGCATCCGTGGGAAATCGATTCCGAACAGCCGCGCGTGAAGACCGGCTTCGTGTCGCGCTTCCGGCACTACACGAACCTGGCCAAGTGCGAAGGCCGCCTGCGCCAGCTATTGGTCGACTTTCGCTTCACCACGATGCGCAATGTATTAAGGGCGCGAGGGTTATTGTCTTCTTGAGCAGGAAGAGCTGTCGGTGGGCTTGACACCCCGGCAGTTCCGCCTAACCACTCGATGAGCTAAGTGATTGATAAGAAAGACGAAGTTTAGCGTGGCACATGGAGTGCATCTCTGTAAGCCGACTAACAGGAAATCTCCTCCAAGGGATATAGCAAATGAGCGCAAGCAAGATGAAATTGATCGCTGCCACCACGATCCTCCTGGGTACGGTTTCGACCGCCCAAGCGGGCTTCGTGACGGTCGATACCAACGCTCCGACTCAGAACACGATCAACATCGTCAACGAGAACTACTTCAAGCCGCTGCTCGCGGGCGTCGGCGTCTCGCAGTACACGCTGGGCTCTTCGCTCGGGACGGACGGGGCCGGCTCAGTCGCGTTCTACTACTACGGCAAAGAAGCCGGTTACCAGAACATCTTCACGGCGGGCGGGTTGAGCTACGACTCGGGCTTCACGCCGAACACGCAGGATTATTTCAGCGCGCCGAAGTCGATCGGTTCGATCGACGTCAGCGGCGGTGTGTTCGACTTCCGCTTCTGCGCGTACAGCGCGCCCGGCGTTTCGCAGGGTTGTGTCAAGAATGAGAAGAACGATCTGCTCAACCTCGGTTTCCTGCAGTCGATCGCGTTCAGCGTGCGGGGCAACGTTGCCTGGCTGTTCTGGGACGATTCGGGCGCGGGTCCCGACGACAACCATGACGACATGCTGATCAAGGCCGTGTTCACGCCCAGTGCGGTGCCGGAACCCGCCACGCTCGGTCTGCTCGGCCTGGGCCTGCTGGGTACGTGGTTCGGCTCGAAGCGCGGCCAGCGCAAGGCCTGATTCCTTCGCCTTTGCGAATCGGTCTTACGCCGGTTCGAGTGAACGAGCCCCGCTACGCGGGGCTCGTTCGTTTTGGGGCTCCCCGGCGCAGCTTCACGGCGAGGCTCAGCGCCCCTTGAAGTCTTCGGGCGTCAGCTGGTGCCGCGAGAGTAGTTTGTAGAAGTCGGTGCGGTTGCGCTTGGCGAGGCGCGCCGCCTGGCTCACGTTGCCGCCGGTGATCTGCAATATCTGCGACAGATAGCTGCGCGTGAACTCATCACGCGCTTCGTCGAACGAGGGCAGCTTGCTCTGCGTGCCGCCGAGCGACTGCTGCACCAGTTCCACCGGAATGATCGGCGTCTGGGACAGGGCGACGTTCTGCCGCACGACGTTCGCCAGCTGGCGGATATTGCCCGGCCAGTCGGCCGTCGCCAGCAACTCCACCGCCTCGGGCGCGTAGATCTTGCGCACGCCGCTTTCGTTGCTGATCTGCGCGAGGAAGTGCGAGACGAGCAGCGGAATGTCTTCACGGCGCCGGTTGAGCGGCGGCATCTCGATGTGCACCACGTTCAGCCGGTAGTAGAGGTCCTCGCGGAACTGGCCGCTCATCATCAATTGCTGAAGGTCGCGATGGGTGGCCGAGATCACGCGCACGTTGACCGGAATCGCATCGGTCGCGCCGATCGGGCGGATGTTGTTCTCCTGCAGGACGCGCAACAGTTTCACCTGCAGGCGCATCGGCATGTCGCCGATCTCGTCGAGCAGCAGCGTGCCGCCGTCGGCCGCCTGGAAGAGGCCGGCGTGATCGCGCACGGCTCCGGTGAACGAACCCTTGATGTGACCGAACAGCTCCGATTCGAGCAGGTTCTCGGCCATGGCCGAGCAGTTGATCGCGACGAAGGGCTTGGCGCGCCGCGGGCTGGCGTTGTGGATCGCGCGCGCGAGCAATTCCTTGCCCGTGCCGGACTCGCCGGTGATGAGCACGCGCGCATCGGTACCCGCCACCATGTGCGCCTGCGAGAGTTTCTCCTCGACCAGCGAGCTGCGCGTGATGATCTCCGCGCGCCAGTCTTCATCGTTGTCGGCGAAACCGGAGATGCGCAGTGCCTTCTGGACCTGGTCCAACAACTCTTGTTTGTCGACCGGCTTCGTGAGGAAGCCGAAGGCGCCGAGCTGGGTGGCGTGCACGGCGTCGGGGATGGTGCCATGGGCCGTCAGGATGATGACCTTGAGCCCCGGATAGCGCGATTGCAGTTCCTTCAGGAGGCCGATGCCGTCCATCTGGTCCATGCGCAGGTCGGTGATGACCAGTTCCGGCCGGAAACGGCTGGTCGCCGCCAGCGCGAGTGCGGCGCTTTCCACCGCTTCGACCTCGTAGTTCTCCGCGCGCAGGCGGATGGTGAGCAGGCGCAGCAGGCCCGGATCGTCGTCGACGACCAGGATGCGCGCTTTGCGTTTGGTGGAATGTGGAGTGGCTAGTTGCATGGCGGCTTGCATCAGAAACCTCTACGGTTTCCGTCCCTCTGGCTGAGTCGCGCGCCCATTGTTAGACGAGCGTTCGATGTTTGCGATGGCGTCCAGTTTTGCCTGGGCGTCCGCAAGCGCCTTCTTGAGACGGTTGTTTTCCTCGCTCTCGGTAGTCAGGCGACGCGTCAATTGCGCGATGCGGTCATTCGCGGTTCTTTCGGCTCCCGTCTGCAGGCGCCGCACATCCGCTTGTAAGGATTGCTGGCGCTCGACCTGCTGCAGCTGCAGGAACGCGAGAGCGCGCTCCACAGGGAGCAGAGTTTCAGGGCTTGCTAGGACTTCATGCAAAAGTCGCTGTGCGACGACAGGATCGAATCCCGCGTGCCCGGGCGTCGACAGCACCATCGCGTATCGCAGCACCCTGCTAGGTGTGGGCGCGGCGCTGTAATCGTTGTTGGCGGTTGCCAGGATCTCGGCCTGTTCGGCCGGCGTGCCACGCGCGAGCCGCAGGCAGGTGTCCAGATAAGACGCGATTACCGTAGTTTCGGTGGAATTGCGGTCGATCGAGGGCAGTTCCTTTGGCGGCCGGTTGACCGGCAGCACGCCGGCGCAGCCGAGCAGCAGCGCGGCCGCATTCGCGACCAGGACAATAGTGAGCCTAGGCCGCATGCGCCTGCGACCGGACGGGATTGGTGACCGACAAGACGGGCATGCGGATGCGGAAATGCGCCCCGGGATACTGGCCGTCGACGATCTCGATGGTGCCGCCATGCGCATTCACGAACTCGAGCACCACCGAAAGACCGATGCCGGTGCCCTTGACCTGCACGCCGGCGGGCGGCCGGCCGGTATAGAAAGCTTCGAACACGCGCGCGCGTTCTTCGGACGGTATGCCGGCGCCGGCGTCGGCGACATCGATCACGAGCTGGGTGTCCTGTTTGGCGGCATGTAGATAGACAGTGCCGCCCTTGGGCGAATATTTGATGGCATTGGACAGCAGGTTCTCGATGATGAGGCGAACTTTGCCGCGGTCGGCCCGCAGCACCAGGTCGTCCACCTTCACCTCGAGACGGACGCGTTGTGAGACTACCGTGAGTTGCTGGCTTTCGAGTACCTGTTTGACGAGGGGCCGCAGCCGGAACTCGGAAAGGTCGAGACCGACGCTTTCCTTCTGCCAGGCGCTGAATGACAGCAGGTTTTCGATGAGCCGATGCAGTTTGATGCCGTTGTCACGCAGGATGGCGACGACTTCACGTTGCGAGTTGTCCAGGGGTCCGACCGCGCCATCCATGAGCAGTTCCGCGCCTTCGCGGATGTTGGCGAGCGGAGTCTTGAGCTCGTGCGACATGTGGCGCAGAAAGCGGTTGCGTTCCTGCGCCAGATCGAGCAGGCGCAGTCGCAGCCACTCGAGCTGCGCGCCAAGGCGCTCCAGGTCGCGCGGTCCCGAGACCTCGATCGAATGCGAGAACGTACCGCGGCCGAGCTCGCTGATCGCGCGGTCGATCGCGCGCAGCGGCCGGCCGATCGACACCGTCAACGCGAGGATCGCGACCAGCGTCAGCGGCGCGAGCAGCACCGATTCCCAGAACAGGCGGCGCTGCGTGGTCGCGGTCTGTTGCTTCAGTTCGTCGAGCCGAGCGTCGATCTGGCTGTAGCCGCTTTTGACGATGACGTTGGCCAGGTCGTTGAGCCGATCGAAGCGCGCGAGGATGGTCGTGAAAGCCGCGCTGCCGGCCGGTGTCGAACTTACCGCCTGGGAGATTTCGTTGTGCAACGCCTGGAAGTCCTCGAGGCTGCGCCGCGTGGGTTCGACGTTGAGCAGCCGCGCCAGCTGGGTGCGCGTCATCGCGAGCTGTTGATCGTTGGTGCGATAGGCGTCGAGCATCTTCACGTCGCCGAGCACCTGGTAGAGCTGCACGTTGCGCCGCAGGGAATTGATGTCGGCGTACAGGGTCTGTGACAGGCGCGCCGATTGCACGCCTTCCTGCACGAGCTCTTCGCTGGTTTTGGCGAGCTTGCTGATCTGCATGGCCCCGTCGATGACGGCCACCAGCAATGGGACCGCGATCAATGCGAGGCCCCCCAACATGAGGCTGGTCAGCGATTTTGGACGTGCCCAACGCATGGCAGCGCGCGTCTAGCTACCAGGGTTCCCGCTGCAGACGCTTTTCCCAATCGAGCGAGGTTCGCACGATCACGTCGATGTCGTCGAGCTGCGGTTTCCAGCCGAGCACGTTGCGAACCTTGTCCGCCTTGGCGACCAGTGCCGGCGGATCGCCGGCGCGCCGCGCTTCTTCGCGGATGTCGAGCTTGAGGCCGGCAATCCTCTCGACGCTCGACAGCACCTCGCGCACGCTGTAGCCGTGGCCATAACCGCAGTTCGCGGTGAGCGATGCGCCGCCGGCGCGCAGGTAGTCGAGCGCCTTCAGGTGCGCGGTGGCGAGGTCTTCGACGTGAATGTAATCGCGCACGCCGGTGCCGTCGGGAGTGGGAAAGTCGGTGCCGAAGATCGACAGGTGAGGGCGTTTGCCAACCGCGGCTTCGACCGCAGCCTTCACCAGCAGCGTGGCCTTGCGCGTCGATTGACCGATGCGCCCCTGCGTGTCGGAACCGGCCACGTTGAAGTAGCGCAGCACCACCGAGCGCATCGGGGTCACCGCGCACAGGTCGCGCAGCATCCATTCAGTCATCAGTTTCGAGGTGCCGTACGGATTGATCGGCGCGGTCGGTGTTTCTTCGGAAGCGATGCCGGATTCGGGAATGCCATATACCGCGGCGGTCGACGAAAACACGAAATGCTTGACGCCCGCGGCGCTGGCCGCCTCCAGCAGCGAACGAGTCGCGGCGGTGTTGTTGCAGTAATACTTGAGCGGATCCGAAACGGATTCCGGCACGATGGTGTGCGCGGCGAAGTGGATGATAGTGCCGACGTCGTGTTCTGCGAGCACTTGGTCGACGACCTTGCGGCTGCCGACGTTTCCGACCGTGAGCGGCACGTCGCGCACGGCCTGGCGAAAGCCGGTGGATAGATCGTCGAGCACCACGACGCGCTCGCCGCGCGCCACGAGTTGCAGGACGGTATGGCTGCCGATATAGCCGGCGCCACCGGTGACGAGGACACTTGAAGCAGGACTCATGCGAAATCTATTCCACAAGTTTCAGGCACAGGGTATTAGGCCGCGGGATTTTACATTAATGTGCCGGCGTGGCTGTGACGCATTCTGCACCCGCGCCGTTCGATTCCCTGCATCCGGGTGCGGTATTCGACGCGGCTGAGAGTATCGGCCTGGTTCCGTCCGGCCGGCTGTTTGCGCTCAACAGCTATGAAAACCGCGTCTATCAACTGGGTGACGAAGACGGTGCACTGTGGGTGCTGAAGTTTTATCGGCCGGCGCGCTGGAGCGACGCGCAGATCGACGAGGAGCACGCGTTCACCTTCGAGCTGGCCGCGGCGGAGCTGCCCGTGGCCGCGCCGATCACACGCGACGGCGCGAGTTTGTTTGAGCATGAAAGCCTGCGCTTCGCAGCGTTTCCATACCTCGCCGGGCGCGCCCCCGAGCTCGGCGATAGCGCCACGCTCACCTTGCTCGGTCGCACGCTGGCGCGCATTCACGCGATCGGCGGCCGCGACCGTTTCGACCACCGCGTGTCGCTCGACCTGAACCGGATGGGAGTGCACGCACGCGAACTGGTTACCGACAGCGGCTTCGTACCCGAGGCGCTCGGGGAGCAGTACGCGCGCGTGAGCAGCCAGGTCATCGGACGAGTCCGACAGAGCTTCGAGAATTTCGGGCCGCTACCGCGCCTGCGCATCCATGGCGACTGCCATGCCGGCAACATCCTGTGGCGCGAGAACGGTCCGCTGTTCGTGGATCTCGACGACTGCATGTCGGGCCCGCGCATCCAGGATTTGTGGATGTTTCTCTCCGGCGATCCGGCCAGTCAGCAGGAATCGTGGGCGGCGATCATGGAAGGTTATGAGGTGTTTGGTGAGTTCGATTACGCCGAACTCACGCTGGTCGAACCCCTGCGCAGCCTGCGCATCCTGCATCACGCATCGTGGATCGCGAGCCGCTGGCACGACCCGGCGTTTCCGCGCGCATTTCCCTGGTTCGGCGACGCGCGGTTCTGGGAACGGCACATCGCGGACCTGTTCGAGCAGCTTTCGGCAATGGACGATCCACCCATCCTCGCCCGGTAGTGTGAGCGGATGGGCTGTCGCGAGTAGTTCGCCTGTTAGTATTGGCAGCGGAGGGTTTAAGGATGATCACGACCGGCGCTCGGGAGTTTCTACTCGCGGTGATTGTCTGCGGCGGCGTGTTGGCCGCGTGCGATGGCTCGCCTGAGCAGACCGACACGCAGGTTTCGCCTACCCCGCAGAGCGGCGCCCCCAAGTCGGCCGGGCTCGCGCCTGACATGGTGGCTGCGGTTTCGGGCGGCAATACCGCCACCGTGCTCGGCGTGCACTTCGCGCTGCGGGCCGCGCCCACGGTCAACCAGGCACTCCCGATCGACATCGTCATCGTTCCGCACCGTGATTTCACGTCGCTGCAAGCGCATTTCGAGACACGCGACGGGCTCACCCTGACCGCGGGCAGCGTCCTGGCCCCGCAAGGTGACGCGCCGGCCGAAAAGCGGCTGACTCATCAGCTGGTGCTGCTGGCGGCCCGGGAGGGCGTTTTCATGGTGACTGTGATCGTCGAGACCGAAGGCGCGGACGGTACCGTAACCCGCATCTTCTCGATCCCGGTGATCGTCGCCCCGAGCGCCGCCGCGGGCGCTGGGCCCGCCAGTGCGCCGCCGGCGGCTTCTGACGGAATCGTTGATGAGGCTGCGCCCGCCGCGAGATAGCGCACCTCCAAAACCGGGAGCCGCTTCACGCGGCTGCACAAGCCCCGGACATATCATGCAATTTGGTCTTCGCGTGCATTGTTATGTCAAAACCGGCCGAGGATTCCCCTACGCAAGAGGGCTCTGAGCCCCCCGCGTCAAGCACGGGCGGGGCCCTGGGCATTGCGGATCTGTCGATGCGGCGCCTGCATCCCCTGTTGCAGACACAGCTGCGGGAACTGCGCGCCCGCGTGACCGGCTCGCGGGTCAGCGCGCACGAATTGCTCGAGATGCTGAGTCGCTACTACGACACCGTCGACGACGAGCGGCGCGCGATGGTGCGTTCGATGCAGCTCATGTCCGATGAAGCACGCTCGCTCGGGGTCGAGATCGCGGAGCAGGGCGCAGCGCAGCTGCAGGTGATCCTCGATCACATCAAGGACGTGGTCATCACGGCCGACGCGTCCGGCATCATCGACCGCGCCAATCCGATGGCCGAACGCGTGTTCGGCTACCCACCGGCCGAGTTGTTAGGCGTCGGCGTTGACATGCTGGTGCCGGACATCGCGGTCGACGGATCGGTGCCGGCCGGGCTCGAAAAGGTCGCCGGTTCGAGCGATACGTTTCGCGGCGGGCGCGGCAGCGCCGAAGTCATGGCACGTCGCAATGACGGCCGGCTGTTTCCCGCGGAGATCGCCGTCAGCCGCGCGCGCAACGGTCGCGGCGAAGTCTTCGTCATCTGCCTGCGCGACATATCCGAGCGTCATACCGCGCAGGAGGCGCTGCGCGACAGCGAGTCGCGTTACCGTTCGCTGGTCGACAACGCGCCCGAGGCGATCGCGGTGATCGACGCCGAGACGTGGCGCTTCGTCGAAGCCAACGAACCGGCGCTGCGGCTGTTCAAGATGACGCGCGAACAATTGCTGAAATGCAATATCGGCGCGGTCAGCGCGGAGGTTCAGCCGGACGGGCAACCGTCGAATTCGCCGCACCGGCAGCATCTGAAGCTGGCCGTGGCGGGCGAATCGCAGGTGTTCGAGTGGGTGCATCGCGATTCCACCGGGCGCGACATTCCCTGCGACGTGCGGCTGGTGCGATTGGCCGGCGGGGCGGCGACGCTGGTGCGCGCCAGCATCACCGACATTTCCGAGCGCAAGCGCGCCGAAATCATCATGGAGAACGAGCGCGCGTTCTTCGCCTTGTTAGCCTCGAACGCGGGGCTGCCCGCGGTGCTGGACGTCATCTCCGCACTGGTGCAGGCCGTGTATCCGCGTTGCCGCTGCACGATCTCCGTGCTCGCGCCCGACGGCAGCTGTTTCGCCTTGACGATAGCGCGGCAATTGCCGCCGATGCTCGCGGCCGTGCTCGAACGCACGCCGATCGAGCCGCGGCGCGGTTCCTGCGCCGCAGCGGTCTATTCGGCCTGCGACGTGTTCGTGTCCGACGTGGCCAACGATCCGCACTGGGGCGATCGCCGCCAGGTCGTGCTCGATTCCGGATTCCGCGCCGTCTGGTCGATGCCCATCAAGGGCGCCAGCGGCAAGTTGTTGGGTTCGGTCGCGATCTACCGGCCGGAGGCCGGCCTGCCGGATGCGCGCGAACAGGTACTGCAGTCGCTTGCCGCGCGCCTCGCGGCGCTCGCCATCGAACGCAATCTCGCCGAGGACGCGCTGCGCAACAGCGAGGCCAAGTTCCGTGGCCTGTTCGAGGGCGTCATCGAGGGCGTCTATCAGAGCACGCGCGATGGGCGGCTGGTCTCGGTCAACAGCGCCTTCGTGAAGATGCTCGGCTACAGCTCCGCCGAGGAGATGTACGCGTTGCCGAGCTCCGTGATGCTGTACTGGAGCGCGACCGATCGCGCCGACTTCGTGCGGCGCGTCGACGCCGACGGAGAGGTGCGCTCGATGGAAGTCGTGCTGCGCCGGCGCGACGGCACGCAAGTCGTCGCACTCGAGAATTCACGCGGCGTACGCGATGGCGGTGGCCGCATCGTCGGCTACGAGGGCACGGTTTCCGACATCACCGAACGCAAGCGCGTCGAACAGGCGATCTACGCGGAAAAGGATCGCGCGCACGTGACGCTGCAATCCATCGGCGACGCCGTGATCACGACGGATGCCGGTGCGCACATCGACTATCTGAACCCGGTGGCCGAGCGGCTCACCGGCTGGTCGGTCGAAGAAGCCCGCGGCCGCCCGATCGGCGAGGTGTTGCAACTCATCGACGAATCCACGCGCAAACCGGTCGCCTATGCGCTCGATCGCGTGCTGACCAATGGCGAGACCGCGGTGCCCTCCGACCTCAACGTGCTGGTCAATCGTCGCGGCGAAGAACTCGCGATCCAAGAGACCGCTTCGCCCATTCGCAACCGCGAAGGGGTCGCGATCGGCGCCGTGATCGTATTCGGCGACGTGACCAAGGAACGGCGCCTGAAGCGCGCGCTCTCCTATCAAGCCAGCCACGACGCGCTGACCGGACTCATCAACCGCCGCGAGTTCGACACGCGGCTCGAGACCGCGGTGACTTCCGCGCAGCGCGGCGATGGCGAGTACGTGCTGCTGTACGTCGATCTCGACCAGTTCAAGGTGGTGAACGACACCTGTGGACACAGTGCCGGCGACCGGCTGCTGCGCGACATCACCAGCCTGCTGCAGACCCGCGTACGCGCCTCGGACACGATTGCGCGCCTGGGCGGCGATGAATTCGGCCTGCTGCTCGAGCGCTGCTCGCTCGAACAGGCCGAGCGCGTGGCCGACAGCATCCGCCAGGCCATTCATGGCTATCGTTTTCTATGGGGCGCCAACAGCCTGTCCGTCGGCGCCAGCATCGGCGTCGTGCGCATCGCCAAGGAGACCACCAGCGCCGCCGCGGTGCTCTCGGCCGCCGACATCGCCTGTTACGCGGCCAAGGACGGCGGCCGCAATCGCGTGCAGATCTACGAGCGTGACCACGGCACCAATCGCCACCGCGAAATGCAGTGGGTGGGGCGCATTGCGCGCGCCGTCGAGGAAGCGCGCCTGGAGCTGTATGCCCAGCGCATCGTCGGCATCAGCCCAGCCGCCAGCGACACGCCGTTCTTCGAATTGATAGTCCGCCTGCGCGACGAAGACGGCACGCTGGTCCCGCCGAACGAGTTCATCCCGGCCGCCGAACGCTACAACGTCATGGTCATGGTGGATCGCTGGGTCGTGAACCGCGCGGTCGAGCTGCTGGAACGTTGCGCGCGGCAGGGCCGGCGTATGCCCCTGGTCGCCGTGAACCTGTCCGGCACTTCCATCAATGACGAGGATTTCCTCGAATTCGTGATGGCTCGCCTGGGGAATGAACAGGTGGCGCGGGCGCTGTGTTTCGAGATCACCGAGACCGCCGCGGTCGCCAGCCTCTCCAAAGCCACGTTTTTCATGCACGAGCTCAAGGCGCGCGGCTGCCGGTTCTCGCTGGACGACTTTGGCAGCGGCCTGTCCTCATTCTTGTACCTGAAAACACTGCCGGTGGACTTCCTCAAGATCGATGGCCATTTCGCGGCCCACGTGGCCAGCGACCCGGTCGATCGCAGCATGGTCGATGCCATCGCCAAGATCGGGCGTGCCATGCAGGTGGCCACGATCGCCGAAAAGGTCGAGAGCGCCGAGGTGCTCGAAGTGCTCAAGGAGATCGGCGTCGACTACATCCAGGGCTTTCATCTGGCCGAGCCCTGCGCGATCGAGGAAGTATTCGGCTGCGGTTAGGTGACTGCCGCAACACTTCTGGGGCTAGAATCCGGGCATGCCGACGCCTAAGAACGTTGAGCCCCCGTTTTCACTGGGCATCGAAGAAGAATATCTGCTCGTGGATCTCGCCACGCGCGACCTCGTTTCCGATCCCCCCGCCGAGCTCCTGCAACGCTGCATCGCCGAGACCGACGGGCGCGTGAGCCCGGAGTTCCTGCGCTCACAACTCGAAGTGAAGACTTCTGTTTGCGCCTCGGTGACTTCGATGCGACGGGAACTCGCACTCCTGCGGCGCAAGGTTTGCGAGGTCGCCGCCGAATACGGCATCGCGCCGATTGCCGCGTCCACCCATCCGTTCGCACGTCCGACGAATCGGCCACCGCACACCGACCACGAGCGTTACGCCGACATCGCGCGCGAAGTGCAGGGCGGCGCGCGGCGCATGATCATCTGCGGCATGCACGTCCACGTCGGGCTCGACGACGACGAACTGCGCATGGACGTGATGAACCAGCTCACCTATTTCATTCCGCATCTGCTCGCGTTGTCGTGTTCGTCGCCGTTCTGGGAAGGCGATGACATGGGAATGCAGTCGTTCCGGCTCATGCTGCTGTCGTCGCTGCCGCGCACCGGCCTGCCCGAGTGCTTCGAGAGTTATGGAGAATACCGCCGCCATCTCGACGCCCTGGTCGGCAACGGGCTCATCGAGGACTCGACCAAGATCTGGTGGGACATCCGTCCGAGCGCGCGGTATCCCACCATCGAGACGCGGGTGTTCGACTGCTGCACGCATCTCGACGACGCGGTATGCCTGGCAGCGCTCAATCTGTCGCTGGTGCGCATGTTGTACCGGCTGCGCCGCGACAACAAAACGTGGCGCCGGTACCCGCGCATGCTGATCGCAGAGAATCGCTGGCGCGCCATGCGCTTCGGATCGGATGCCAGCCTGCTGGACCTCGCGCGCGGCGAGCTCGTGCCGTTCGCGGAACTGATCGAAGAGTTGTTAGGTGTGGTGCGCGAGGACGCCCAGGCGCTCGATTGCCTGGCGGAGACCGAGCACGCGCGCCTGATCCTCAAGCGCGGCACCAGCGCGCACCAGCAGATGGACGTCTATCAGACCGCGCGTTCGCAGGGCGCGACGGACGGCGAGGCGTTGTCGGCGGTCGTCGGGTGGCTAGCCACCACCACGAGCGCGCCACCGGCGCTGCTCAAGTTTCCCGCCGCGCAGTCACAGCGCGCGTAGATCGTGGTCCGCACGATCTGGGTTGTTGTCGCGTTCGTTTGCGGCATCGCGTTGGGCTTGGTTTGCGCCCGCGTCCTCGGTGACGGCCGACCGACAGCGCCGGTTTCCTCGCACGAATCCACCAGCGCCACATCTCCCGCGGCCGGGACGCCGGCCGATGCGTCCGTGGCACCCGGTAAATCGGGCGTCGCGCCCCGCGCTGCCGCGGTCAAACCTGCGGACGTTGACGCTGCGCCTGCGGCGACCACCGGGTCGCGAGCAAGCGCCCCGGAGCCCGTAGCCGCTGACAATCTCGGGGCGAGCGGCCACATCGACGTCGGTCCGCCGGCATTTCATCAGGCGGTAGACAGGCCGTCATTGCCTGGATTCCCCAACGAGTTCGGTGACGCGCATCGAAAACTGGAAGGCGAATCGCGAGACGACTCGTGGTCCTATGGGCTCGAGGCCGAGATCCAGAACTCACTCACCGCCGATGTGAGTTCGGGAAACATCAAGGTGGAGTTTCTCGAGTGCCGCTCGACTGTCTGTGAGCTTCGGTTGTCGGCGGCCGACGCGAAGGCCGATGCGCTCAATGCCTGGAGCGCGAATTCCGGCTCGTTTCCCTGGTCGCAGCGCCTTCAGTCCGTGGGCATGAGCATGGCCATGAGCGATGGCCGCACGCATGGCCTTTGGATTTTCCGCAGGCCACCGAAATAGTCACCCGCATCCGTACGACTACTTGTGCGCGCAGACCGCGCCGCTAACTACCTGTGCGAGCGCCGCGCAGGCATTTACGGACAGGAACGGCCCGCGGGTCGTGTCGTGCCGTTCGGTCGATTGTTCCAGCAGCGCGCGCAAGCGCCTCGTGCCGAGCTTCTGGTCGCGCGCCAGCAGCAACGCGACGACACCGGTGATCTGCGCCGCCGCCAGCGAGCTGCCGGAAGCGAAATCGTAGTGGCCGTTGGGGACCAGCGTGAGGATGTCGCGCGACGGCGCGCGCAGGATATCGCTGGCGTTCGCTTGCGAACTTTCCGATTCGGTCACCGCCAGCACGCCCGGAAGTCTCGCGGGGAAGCCGAAACGCGCATCGTTGGAAACCGCGCCGACCACGATGATGCCGGCCTCGACGGCCTTGGCGATGAGCGCCTCGAGCAGCGGATCGCTCGGGCCCACCAGGCTCAAGTTTATGACCTGCGCCTTCGCAGTGAACGCGTCAGCCAGGGCCTGCGCCAGCGTGAACGAGTTGCAACGTCCGCCGCTCGATGCGGATGCCTGCCAGCACGCCTTGTACGCGAGCAGCCGCACGTCGGGCGCCACGCCCACGATGCCGATGCCGTTGTTGGCCGACGCCGCGATCAGGCCGGCGACCTGCGTGCCGTGCCGGTCGTTGCGGAACTCGACCGCGTCGTTGTCGACGTAATTGCGCGTGAGCTGCGTGCGGCCCGCGAGGTCCGGGTGCTGCGTGTCGACGCCGGTGTCGATGATGGCCACGCGGATGCCGGTGCCGCGGCTGAAAGCGTGCGCCTCGGCCACGTCGAGCGCGTTCACATTCGACTGCAGCTTCGCGTAGGGATCGTCGAACGGTGAACCCGAGGTGGCCGATTCGAATTCGTTGAGCGGCTGCGCGACCAGCACACGCGCGTCGCTCAGCAGTTTCTCGATGACCGCTTCACGCGTGGTGCCGGGCGGAATCCGGAACAACACACAGTGCATCTGCAGCTGTTCGATCGGCCACTCCGACACCAGCGTGAGCGAATGCTTGCGGGCCAGCTCGCGGATCAGCGCCGCGGCGCTCGCGCTCACGCGGTAGTTAGTGCTGGTGCCATAGCCGTGCGCGGTGCCGCCGACGGCGGCCGGCCGGCCAGTCACCGGGTTCGCGACTGCGACCACGATGAATTGCGTCGGCGCCGTGCGCACCTCCGCGGGCGTGTGCACTTCCGGGGTGGCCGCTGTCGCCGCGCCCGCCACGACGAACGCAAGCGCGCCGAGCGCCAGTGCGACGCACGCGCGCCAGGCAGGGCGCGTCAGGTCAGGGTGCCATTCAACGCGCGACAGGTTGAGCAAGGCTGACATTCGGATCCTTGGACATCACCGCCGCGACGGAATCGGCCGAGGCGCCCGAGGCCACCGCGTCCGCCGACAACTGGGCGGTAAAGTTTCCCTCGCGCCCGGGACCTGCGACGAGCTCCAGTCCCTGGTGCGTGAGCAGCGTATTGATGGTGGCGATCGACGCCTGCGGCGCGAACACCAGTCGCACCGCGGGCGCGTCGACGCGCGGATCGACGCTCGTGACGGTGGTGTAGTCGCTCCGGTTGCCGGGATCGTCGCCATACGCGCCTCGCAGGGCGAATCCGAACGCGCCGAGGCCGATGGCCTGTACGACTACCGCGGCCACGAGCCAGCGCACCGTGCGCGAGGCGCGGGTCGAGGCGGTCGCAGCGGGCATGCCGGCGGCGGGCGTCGCCGCGGACTCCGACGCTTCGATGCGCGACCAGAGTTTGTTGAAGGAACGTTGTTCGTCGGACGCTGCCGGTGCGGGCGAATCTTCGCGATACACCTGCGTGACGACCATGCGTTGTGCGGCGATTTCGGCGCGGCATTCCGCGCAGCCCTGCACGTGCGTTTCGACCCATTCCCGATCCTCGGGCGCGATGCGTCCATTGGCGAGCCAGGGCAACAGCGCCCAGGCTTCGGCATGTGTATCGGGGATACGGGGACTCATGCATTTTCTCCGGACATGCCCGCGAGTTCGGGCAGGACTTGTTTGAGAGTTTCGCGCGCGCGGAACAGCCGTGTTTTGACGGTGTTCACAGGACAATCCAAAATCGCCGCCACCTCCTCGCACGAGTGGCCGAGAGTGTAGGTGAGCTCGAGCGCCATGCGCTGCTCGACCGGCAGGCGGCTCAATCCCTGCGCCAGCCACTGGCCATCGGTCTCTGCATCGTCGGTCGAGGCGACGCTGATCGAGTCTTCATCGAAGGGCTCATCGGATACCGGGCGGATCTTCGCGCGGCGCAGCGCATTCAGCGCGCGACGGTAGGCGATGCCGATGATCCAGGTGGACAGCTGCGATGCGCCGCGAAATTCCGCGGCCTTCGTCCACACCACCCAGAAAGTGTCGTTGATGACTTCCTCGATGTCTTCGCGCCGCACCGACATGCGCGACAGCAATCGAGACAGCCGCTGGTAGTAGTTTCCGTACAGCGTACGGAACGCAGCCTGGTCCTTGGCTTTGGCGATGCGCTCGAGGAGCTCACGCTCCGATGCATCGTTGGAAGGACTTGGGCTCTTGATCCCAGAGGTTTCAACACTCTTCAATGCCACGGCAGCAACCTTGCGAGACCAACTGCTCATGAGTACCGGGGATCGAGTTTTCGGTTCCCGGCCTGCTACCGGGTCGAAGAGAAGCGCCACAGGGCCGTCAACGCGACTCTGTCACCCACCGATTTACTGTCGAAGTGGTCCTCAGCATTGCGGTCGACCCCGAGATAGGCCAGTTGTACCTCGAAGGGTGCGATGGAGGCCGTAAGGGTCGCATTCCAGTAGTTGTAGCTGTCGTGGTAGATCTCGCTGAGGCCGTAGTGGCCGACGCCGGCGGAGACCGAAAATCGCTCATTGAGAGCCTTGCGCCCCGAGACCTCGACCGCCCAGGCGTTGCCTTCCTCGTAGCCAGCCGACGACCCGACCGCCTTGGTGTTAGGCGAATAGATAGCCGCCACGAACAGCTGATTGCGGTAGCCGAGAGTGCCGGTGATCTCGCTGCGGTTGTAACTGACGCGGCGCGGGTCGTCCGGGTAGGTGTACTGCGAGAGCCGCAGGTCGGCGGAGAAGTTCTCGGACACGCTCCAGTAGCGGCCCGCCCAGAGGTCCATCTCGAAGTTGGGGCTGGGTCCCGCGTTCGGGTCGGCCGTGGCGACGAAGGCGCCGACATAGAACTCTTTTGGAAATTCGACATCGAGCGACGCCTGCGCCGCGGGCTTGCCGCGCGTCAGCGACAGGCCGCGAAACACGAAATCCGAGGTGCCGCCTACGCTTCCGGTAAAGACCCGTACGGAGTCGCCCCGGGCCACCGCGCATCCTGCACAGGCGATCAGCAGCAGGGTTCGAATCGGGCGCGTCACGTCGGGGATTCTCTCAAGGCCTTGCAGGAGCCGGCTGGAGTCTGACGAGTCGATTCGGGGCTGGCAAGCGCCCGATTGCGCACGCTTACACGCGTGCTGTGACTGCGATCCGGTCGAGAATTCTCACGCTTTGACATTATGCGGTCTTCATCTTTTAGATGGCTGCCGATACCAGATCAATGGGTTTTTCCTTAGGGAACTTTGTCGACCGCTGGGCCCGCACGGCAATCATTGCCGCCGTGGTCTACAGCTGCGTCTGCGCATTGGTGATGCTGTCCGGCCTCGGTGGCGGCACCGCCGCCGATCTCATCGGTGCGTGGGGCTCGTTCCCGCTCATCCTCACGTTCACGCTGATGTTGTGGCCGGTCATCCACGACCAGACGCTGTCGCGCGAGCGCCGGCTCGCGTTTCGCCTGATCTTCGCCGCGGAGGTGCTCGACCTGGCGGCGATTCTCGGCTGGGGATACAGCGCGCTCTCCGGGAACGCCACCTACGGCTCATGGCCCGACGTGCTCTGGCTCTTCTATTACCCGCTGACCGCAGTGGCCGCCGGGTTGCTCTACTACGATCTCGGTGGCCGGCTCAACACCACGCGTTTGGTCGTCGATTTCGCGACGCTGACGATCGGCTTCGGCGCGTTGCTGTGGTTCACCGCGCTCGCGCCGTTGGCCACCATGAGTGGCGCGCAATTGGCGGAAAACTGGTCGGCGGCGAGTTACGGAATCGGCAACGGCGTTGCGCTGATCGCGGGCGCGATGATCGCAATGCAGGTCACCGACTGGCGCGCCGAGCGCGCGGTGATGTGGTGGCTGGTCGCGCTGCCCCTGACGCTGATCGCGGACCTGCTATGGGTCAATGCCGAACTCAGCAAGGCTTACCAGGTCGGCAAGCCGATGGATCTCATTTATCAGTTCTTCTATCTATGCCTGTTGATGTGCGCGCGCGCCCAGCGAACGCAACCGAGGACGATCTCGAATCCGCAAGGATTGCCGGGCGCGCTGCGGGGCTCGCTGCCCATCGTGGCCTTGATGGTCGGCGTGGTGGCCTTGCTCACCGACCGGCTGCATCTCGCCAAGTTCGAGTCTCCGCTGCTGATTTTCGTCGTGTTGTTCGCGACTGCGCTCGTGATAGTCGGGCAGGCCCTCGCGACCCGTGAAGTCGTCAACCTGCAGCGTGAAGTTGCGACCCGGCGGTTCGACGAGCGATTGACGGAACTCGTGCGACGCTCGAGCGACATGATTGCAATATGCGACAGCGATGGTGTCATCCGCTACGCAAGTCCCTCCGCCGAACAATTGTTAGGCGTGCCTGCCCGCGAGCTTGGCGGCCAGCGCCTCGACGACGTGCTGGGCCCCGAGGCCGGCCACGTGCGCGCGGTCTTCGACGAGGTGCTGCGCAACGCGAACTCGGAGCAGGTCGTGAGCTTCTCCATCCCGCAATCCGACGATGAGAAGCGGTCTTTCAAGATGGTGATCGCGAATCTGTGCCACGTGGAATCGATTCGCGGCGTCACGCTCAACATCCGCGATGTTTCGGATGCCACTCGCCTGCACGATCAGCTGCGCACGCTGGCGTTCCACGACTCGCTCACGCTGCTCGCGAATCGCGCGTTGTTTGCCGATCGCGTGCACCAGGCGATCCGCCACATCCCCGACGGCATGACGCCTGCGGTGCTGTTCATCGATCTCGACAACTTCAAGACGGTCAACGACAGCCTTGGGCACAGTGCCGGCGATCAGCTGTTGCGCAGCTTTGCGCATCGCCTGGTCCAGTGCACGCGCGCGGGCGACACCGTTGCCAGGCTCGGCGGCGATGAATTCGCGGTGCTCATCGATCACGCGCCCGACATCGAGGCGGCGCGCGCGGTCGCTAACCAGATCATCGAGTCCTGTCGCCAGCCGATCGAGATCGATGGGCGGCCGTTGCGCATTGCTGCCAGCATCGGTATTGCGTTGTCGGATCGCGTCAGCAATGTCGAGCGGCTCCTGCGCAACGCCGACGCGGCCATGTACGCGGCCAAGGGCAGCGGCAAGGGCCACGCCGAGGTGTTCCAGCCCGAAATGCTGCGCGCGGCGCGCCGCCGGATCCGCATCGAAAACGAGCTGCTCGAGGCCCTCGAGAAGAACGAATTCGAAGCGCATTACCAGCCCATCGTCGACCTGTCTTCCCGCCATCTGGTCGGCGTCGAGGCGTTGATGCGCTGGCGCCATCCGACGCGCGGCTTCGTCATGCCGATGTCGTTCATCCCGCTGGCCGAGGAGACGGGACAGATCATCCCGATGACGCAGTGGATGCTCGATCGTGCCTGCCGCGATGCCGCGCGCCTGCAGCGCGAGCTCGAACACGGTGCCGGCCTGCGCATGTCCGTCAACATGTCGAGCCGGTATCTCAACCAGGCAGACGTGGTCGCAGAGGTCCGCGCTGCGCTGGACAAACACGGCATCAAGCCCGAATGCCTGATTCTCGAGGTGACCGAGAGCCTGCTGCTCGAGAATTCCGCGCACCTGGCGGCGACCTTCAAGGCGCTCAAGCTGACGGGGGTGCGCCTGGCGCTCGACGACTTCGGCACGGGGTACTCCTCGCTGGCCTATCTACATCGCTTCCCGATCGACATCCTCAAGATCGATCGTTCTTTCGTGCAGCGCCTGGATCGCGACGTCGAAGACGCGGAGGGCGTCGACGCCGTGGCGCTGGCGCGCGCGATTCTGTCACTCGCCGACGCGCTCGGCCTCGATACCGTGGCCGAAGGGATCGAGCTCGACACGCAGCGCAACACCTTGCTGATGCTGGGTTGCAAGACGGGGCAGGGATACGCGTTCGGCAAGCCCATGCCGCTGGAAGAGATCCTCGAGGCGGCGGTCACGCGGCGGCGCGGTGTACTGGCTGGAAATCTCCCCGGCCGCATCGATTTCTCCGCCACGGGACGATTCCGCTCGATGGCCGAGTAGTCGCGCCCGACGTCGTGGCGGCGCCGGCCGCGTCCGCGAGGTGACATAACTCGCTGGACCGCTTCTCATAATGTATCGGCTGCCAATCCAGCCGCCTGAATGCCCGAAAAGATGCGACCTGCGTGGGATTTCGTCCTAAGGCTCTCGTCTACTCTCACTCTTCGCAACGGACGGAGAAGTCGGTGAAGTCGGCAGAAACGAAATCGCTAGAAGCGGGTGGCACGCCCGAACGCAGCACCGAAAGCGTTTTGCGCGCGGTGTGTCTGCGCCTTGGCTGCACCGCCGCCACCGCGGTATTCCCGCGCGAGGAATCGCGCGCCGTCTGGGGACGTTCGGAGGCGGATCTCGCGTTCGCGCGTGAACAACTTTCCCTCGCCGGCGACCAGCTCGCGCGCCGCGCCATCGAGACGCGCAAACCCGTCGCGAGCAACAAACTCAAGCATACTAGTGGCGGCCAGATCGCCTGCAAGCTGGTGGCGGTACCGCTGATCGCACGCGGCGGCCCGGCCGGCGCGCTCATCGTATTCAATCGCCCTGAAGAGCCGAGCTTCGACGAATTCACGGTGCGCCGCCTCGGCCGCTTCGCGCGGCTGCTGGCGCGCAGCGCCACGCAGGACCTCGATACGCTGACGGGCCTGCTGTCGTGGAACGGTTTCAAGACGCGCGTCGAAGCCTGGCAGCGTTCGAGCCCGCCGCAGGCGATGGTCTCGATGTTGTATGGCGACATCGACGTCCTGCACCTGATCAACGATCTGGCCGGATTCTCCGAGGGCGACAAGGTGATCGCGCGCTGCGGCGTGGCGATCCGCCGTTCGCTGGTCGGCGCCGAAAGTTTCGCGTGCCGCCTGTCGGGCGACCGCTTCACGGTTTTCCTGCCGCACATGAATCTCGCGCAGACGCGCCAGCTCGCCGAGAGCATCTGCCGCGAAGTGAGCAGCGCGATTCCGACGCAGGGTCCTAACCACCCGGTGTCGATGTCGTGGGGCGCCGTTTCCACCCAGGCCGACGACCTGCATCTCGATCACCGCATCGCCGAGGCCGAGATCGCCTGCAAGACCGCCAAGGATCGTGGCCGTGGCCGCGTCGAGTGCTACCAGGATACGGATCACAGCATGATCCGCCGCCACGACGAGATCGGACTGATCGGCAGCGTGCGCGAAGCGCTGCGGCTGCAGCGCATCGTGGTGTTCGCGCAGCCCATCACACCGCTCATCAACCACAGCCTGCCCACCACCTACGAACTGCTGGTGCGCATCATCGACGCGAAGGGCAACATCGTCGAAGCGCAGGACTTCATGTCGGCGGCGACCCGTTACCAGATCCTCCCCGAGATCGATCGCGCGGTGTGCGAGCGCGCTTTCCAGCAGTTATCGGAGAGCCAGAAGACGCACGAGCCGTTGCGCGTCTCGATCAATCTGTCCGGCCCGACGTTGTCGGATCCCGAATTCATGGAATGGCTGCTGTCGGCCATGGCGAAGTACGGCATCGACGGCACGAGTCTCGTGTTCGAGATCACGGAGGCGGCCGCGGCGGCCAACATGCTGCAGGTTCAGCAGTTCATGCGCCGGCTCACCAGCCACGGTGTGAAATTCGCGCTCGATGATTTCGGCACCGGCGTGAGCTCGCTGGCGTACCTCAAGAATCTCGACATCAACACCATCAAGCTCGACGGCTCATACGTGCGCGACATCCTGACCAATCCGCGTTCGCAGGCGCTGGTGAGCGCGATCGTGCAACTCGCCAATGCCATGGGCATCACGACGGTGGCGGAATACGTGGAATCGAATGGCGTGCGCGACCGGCTGGCCGCACTGGGCATCCAGTTTGGCCAGGGCTTCGCCCTCGGCCGTCCCGGCCCGCTCGATGACGTGCTCGCCGCGGTTGCGGAGCGCGCCCCCGAGGGACGCGAACGTCCGTTCACCGCGCCGAAGGCGTACACGACGCCGTCCGGCATCCCGATCATGTTCAAGCACGCCTAGAAAGAAATGGGGTCAGACCCCATTTGCTAGCAAATGGTGCCAGACCTGCGCCTCCTGGGTCTGCCTACACTGACCAATGATTGCTCAAGCCCTGCTTCCCGCGCGCGGCGTTCGACCCAATCGGGATCTCCGAACGGGCGCTGCCGATTGACGCTCGTGCGAATGGCGTCGAGTTCCGCGGCAGTTTGCGGCTGATTGACGTACTCCACCCAGTACGACGGGAGCTCGACCGCGGGCTGAGTGAGCGCAAGCGTCGAGTCTCGTCGCAATCGCCAGTTCAAGCTTCCCCAGCGCCAGTCCTCCGCTCGCGACACCAATCTTGCGCGCAAAGCGTTTCGCTCGACGTATCTGATCACAGTCAGAAGATAGTGATCGTTCTGCACCAGAACTGATTTGTATCGTCCTTGCCAGACATGACCCGTCGTCCCGTATTTTTCGTGATAGTGACGCGCGTGCGTGGTGAATAGCCATTGCATCCATCGTGCGATGTCAGCTGCATCGGCTGGACGGACAACCAAATGCACATGATTCGGCATCAGGCAGGCCGAAAACATCGGCAGGTCCAGACGCTGCTGGGCTTTCGCCATAAGATTGATGAACGCGACGTAGTCGGACGCCTCATGAAATACGACCGACTTTCGATTCCCGCGATTGAGCACGTGATAATGCTCGCCAGCGAAAATGAAGCGGGGTGGGCGCGGCATTGGACAAAGAGTAAGTCGCGCATGGCCGGGATCAGAGTCGGCAATCTGCCGGCAACGCGTGAATTCTCGACTTGTGTGTCAGCGGATCCTGATCAGGTCTGGCCCCTTTTGCTAGCAAATGGGGCCTGACCCCATTAACCTGCGCCGCGTGATCAAACTCTCGCGGTATCAGTGGACCGTCTTCGCGGCGGCCTGGCTCGGCTGGGGCTTCGATGTCTTCGACGGCCTGCTGTTCAACTACGTCGCTCCCAACGCGATTCCCACCTTGTTAGGCGTGCCGATTGGCGGTGATGTCGCGCGCGCCGCGGTGCCCTACTGGACCGGCATCCTCAATTCCCTGTTCCTGCTCGGCTGGGCGGCGGGCGGCGTGCTGTTCGGGCCGATCTGCGATCGCTTCGGCCGCAAGCGCGTTCTCATGATCACCATGGTCCTGTACGCAGTCGGTACCGCCTCGTGCGCCTTCGTCACGGACCTGTGGCAGCTGATCGCCTGCCGGCTCATCGCGAGCCTCGGCATCGGTGGTGAGTGGGCGGCGGGCTCGGCGATGGTCGCCGAAGTCGTGCCGGAGGAATCCCGCGTCGAAGCCGGCGCGCTGCTGTACACGTCCGCGCCGTTCGGCCTGTTCCTGGCCACGTTCGTGAACTCGGAAATCGCCGGTGGCTGGTTCGCGCACGATCCGGCCTCCTCGTGGCGCTACGTGCTGATGTTTGGCCTCGCGCCTGCGGCGGTCGCCTTCATCGTGCGCATGTTCGTCAAGGAACCGGAAAAATGGCGGTCGGCCGCCGCTTCCGCACCGCCCGCACGCCTGCGCGAGATCTTCGCGCCCGAGATCCGTCCGCGCACCATCAGCGCGTTGATCGTCACCCTGATCGCACTCATCACCTGGTGGAGCTGCAACGCCTTCATTCCCGCGGTGGCCAATGCACTCGCGGATGCCGAGGCCGTGGCGCGCGGCCTGGATCCCGCGGCCACCGGGGCACTCAAACAATCCTGGATCAAGATTGCGACCAACTGCTTCAACTTCGGCGGACTGCTCGGCACCTTGCTGACGATTCCGTTCGCCAAGCGGCTGGGTCGGCGGCCGATGTACAGAATCTACTTCGCCGCCAGTGCGCTGTCGTTGCTCGCGACGTTCGGCCTCGACCTGCCGGCCGAAACCCGCCTGTATCTCTACTTCTTCATCGGCCTGTCCGTGTTCGGCACGTTCGGCAGCTTCACCTTCTATCTACCCGAGCTGTTCCCGACGCGGCTGCGCTCCACCGGCGGCGGCTTCTGCTACAACATCGGCCGCGTCGTGGCGGCCGGTGGCGTTTTCGCGGTGGGCGCGGTGTCGATGGCCGGCAAGGGCGATCCCTCGATCGTGCTGCGCGCGCTGCTCATGATCGGCTTCGTGCCGCTCATCGGGTTGTTCTTCATGAAGTGGGTGATCGAGACGCGCGGCCAGCGGATGCCGGACTGAGCCGCGCGGAATCTCTCACGGCTGGTACGAGATAAAGGACCACAAGTCCGCCGAGGTCTTGTACATGAGCACCCCGCTGCGTCCATAGCTCGGCAGCGTCGCATCGACGACTTCCAGCTTGAGATCGCCATTCACGTACGCACGAATGCGGTTGCCGATCACCAGCAGGCGCAGGTCGTACCACTGGTTGGTCGAGACCGTGACCGGCGCGGTTGCGAGCACCTGGATCGAACCGTTGATCACCCGGCGCAGCGACAGCTGGTTCGAACGCCTCAACGTCATGTACAGGTAGTTGTTGTCGTCTACGACGCGCGCGGCGATGCCGAACCACGGATCCTGCCCGCCGGTGGTGGTGCCATACGCGAGTGGCTGCATCCGCGCGCTGACGACCTGATCCGAGATCGAAGTGCGCGTGAACACGCGCTGATCGCCTTCCGTTGAAGTCTGGCGCCTGTAGGAGTGGAAGGAATCCTGTTCGTCGTCGATGGTGACCTGCTGCCAGGGGGCGCTATTGAGGGCTGGCACGCTGAAAAAGGTCTCCATGCTGTCCTGGGCCATCAGCACGCGCGTGCCGCCGGTCACGATGACGTTGTCGACCTCGAAGCGCGTGCGATAGCCCGCGAAGCCGGGATGGCCGTGGGTGAGCGTGGTGTCCTTGACCGTCAGCAGCGTCAAGCCATCGAGGAAAACCGCCTGCTGGTCACCCACTGACTCCAGCCGCAGGCGGTAGCTGCGCCCGGGCACGAACCCGCCCTCTACGCCGCGCGCGCCAAGCTCGGTGACCACGCCGGCGCGAACGCGCCGCAGGGAGACGACGTTGGGTGAACGCAGCGTGACGTAGTAATAGTTCTGCGCGTCGGTGCGGCGCGTGACCAGGCCTAACCACCGGCCGGTCTCGGCAAATTCGAGCGGCCGCAGGTCCGCCTCGATCGACTGGTCGGTCCAGTCTATGGCCGTCAAGGTTGCACCGGAGTCTCCGGTCAGGCTCGACTGCCGCAGCACGCGTGTGCCATTGCTCTGCGCCACTTCGAACTGACCACCACTCGCCGTCCAGCGCGCGTAGTTGCCGGCTTCGAAAGTGTCCTGCTGCAACGCCGGGAAGCTGGTGCTGTCCGGAATCTCGAACACGTACAGCATCGAAACCGGGTCGTAGTCTCCATCGTTGTCGGGCGAAGCCCCCACGACGCGCCGGCCGTCTTCGCTCACGGCCCACTGCCACAGGTCAAAATCCGGATTGAGGCGCGCGTAGTAGGGCAGGGCTCCGTTGGCCGCCGGGCGATAGAGGCGCACGGTGTTCTTTTCAAACGTCACGTCGATGTCGTGGCTCGGAGTGAAATAGTCGCGCTCGCTGCCGGGGATGAATAGATAGTTGCCGCGCAGATAGGGACCGCCGTTGCCGCTGTAGATTCCTGTGTCGACCTCGGGCGCGACGAACTTGGGAAACGCCGTCCAGTTCTCGCCGCTTGAATTGCGGTAGAGATAGCCGTCGGTGAGAAAGGCGTAATTGCCATTGAGTGTCGCGCCGTAGCCGTAAAAGCTGACGAAGGGCGGGTTGGGCGGCGGCAGCGCAAGAGCGCCGACCAGCGGCCAGCTCGACGCGCCCGTATTCCTGAAGATATCGGCAGGCGGCTGCGGCAGCTGGTAATCGTTCGGCCGGTGAACCACCAGCGCGCGTCCGTCATTGACGTCGACCGAGGTGTACTCCGCGCAGCGCGGTCCGCCGATCGTTGCAGCGGGCTGCCAGGTTCCATTGACCTTCCGGTACACGTCGAAAGGCGGCAGGCACACAGGTCCGTTGTAGATCTCCTGACGCGCGTAGACCGCGCCGTTCTCGACGCGGAATGGATACCCGGTGTACGGAATATTCGCAGTTTGCGTCCAACCAGCGGCGCCGCGTTCGAAGATGCGGAACGCACCGAACTCATACACGGTGGCGACGCCGCCACTCATCAGCACCTGCGCCCGGAACTCGGATCCTTCGGTGAGTGGGCCGACGTAGGCCCAGCTGCCATCCGCAGCACGCTCGAAAATGTACACGCCGCTGATGCGCTCGTTGTCCATGTTGAGCGGTCGATTGGCCGATGCCAGTACGGTGTCACCGTCGATTGCCACCGAGAAGATGTCCGGAGCGAGGCCCAGATACCGCGGTTGGTCGGCGAGCGGCAGATACAGATGCTTGGGCGCGATGAGGAGTGGGCGCGCGAGCGCGTGGGCGCCACACGTGAGGGCCACGACGAGCGACAGGAGGCGGAGCAGCTGTTTCATGGAGAAAGTCCTCACGAGTGGCGCCGTCGCCGACTCAGGGTTGACAGGATTCGCAATCGCCAAAGCGTGCCGCAGCCCTGAACGTCGCGAGGCCCGACTGGCCGGCGGCGAACTGTGTCGCGGCCGCGGCGGCGATCAGCGGCGACGAGATGAGTACGGTCTTCATGGTCCTTCCCTGGTGGTTAGCCCCGCGGTCCCGTCACGGTTGATAGACGTCAACCGCCGAGAACTCCGTCGCGGTTCTGCTGGTCGCGAGCCCGAACTGGCCCGCGGACAATGCTGAGTCGGCGAATTCGGTGATCAGCACGCCGTCGACATAGGCGCGCAGCTTGTTGCCGATGGCCTCGAAACGCAGCTTGTAGACGCGATTGAGCGTGACAGTGAACGGCACATTGCGAAGCGCGGTGGAAACTCCGTTCACCACTTTGCGGATCTGAAGTTGGTTGCCGCTACGCAGCGACAGGTAGTAGTAATTGTTGGCGTCGAGGTACCGTGCCAGCAGTCCCGCCCAATGATCCGTGCCCGTGCCGACCCGCGCGATGCGCACGTCCGACTCGATGACCTGGTCGTCGACCCGCGCGACACCCATGTGCATGCGCGCCGCGCCGGTCACGGAGTTCTGCTTGTAATGACGTACCAGATTCGCCTCCAGGGATTCGGTCCAGTAGCCGCCTTCGGTCGTCCAGAAGCCGTAAAGGTCTTCTCGTGCAACCGCCGACAACAGTGCCGTTGCGATCGGACTCACCACGATATTGTCGGCATCGAGCGCCGCGCCATTGCTCGCGAGCGCAGACGACCCGTGCGTGAGCCCGCGAATCGTCGCGCTGAGCGTCGCAACGCCGTTGAGGCGCACCAGAACCCTGGTGCCGCGCGTTTCCAGTCGTACACGGTAGGTGCGGCCGGCCACGATCGGCGCAACGGAAGTTGCCACCAGGGTCTCGACAGCGCGCAATCTCTTGCGCAACGAGATGGCGCCGTTCGAAAGTGCAACGGTGAATTGATTGTCCGCGTCCTGCCGCCGTGCGACGAGACCGACCCAACCGCTGCCTGCAAGCCACATCGGCTTGAGGTCCGCTTCGATCGACTGGTTAGGCCAGTCGCTGTTGGCGAGCAGCGCCAGTGTTGGGGCGAGGGATTGCGTGCGATAGACATGAGTGAAGCCGCTGGCCGCGACTCCGTAGGCGGGCGCGTCCCACATGGCGTTGCTGCCGCCTTCGAAATCCTCGCGATACGGCGTGGGTGATGGCGCGAAGGCCGCGGGTAGTTCGTACGTGGCGAACCCTTCACTGACGGGCATCACTACGGTGCGGTTGTAGAAATCCGCGAAGTAGGACCAGCTGGCTGGACGCGCGTCATCGAGCCTGGCGATGTGCTCGAAAGTGTTGTCCGCCTGCTGCTGCCAGACGTCCGCGTTGATCAGCACGAGATCGTTACGCTGGCGAATGAAGTCGGGGCCGCCGCCGCCGCTGATCGCGAGATCAATCGGCTCGACAGTGCCAATGCGATCCCAGGCGGTGCCGGAAGGATCGGTGCGGCGGAACACGCGCACGCCTTGCTCATTGGCACCGCCGAGCAAGGCGACCGGACCGCGCAGCGCCGTCGGGGTAACCCCCGACAAGGCCGGCAAGGTTGCGACCTGCTGCCATTCGATTTGTCCGGGGACGCGCTTGAAAACCCGCGAATCCATCGCGCCGGCCTGAAATCGCGCGTCGACAATGGCGTAGTCGGCAGAGAAGTCGAAACTCGTGGTCAGATCGGCATCGAGACAGCCACCCAGCGAGCCGGTCAGGCGGCCGGTGATCACCCATGCACCGCCGGCGTTTTTCTCGAACACCGCGGCGTTCGCGCAATCGCCGGTGCCCGCGAGAATGCGCTGACCGTCGACCTGCAGCAGTTTGCCTCTGATCTCGTAAGGCTCATGAATCACGGTGCTGCGCGTGTAGCCCGCCGTGCCGCGCTCGTAGACGACCAGGTCGTATCCGAATTGAAGCGCCAGGATTTTGTTCTCCATGACCACCGGAAAATCGGTCGGCGAGAATTCGTAGCTGTAGCCACCCTCGAGAAGTTTGCCCACCAGTTGCCAGGGACCGGTAACTGCGCGGTGAAACAGGAAAGCCGCCTGCGAGTAGGCGTCGGATCCGCCTGGGTCCATTCCGAGATGCTTGATGGCGGTCGCCACCATCCAATCGCCTTCGATGGCGGTGCGCAGGATGCCGTCGTAACCATCGGGAAGGGTCGTGATCGAGGTGGGAGAAACCGGCACCGGCCGCGCTACGGCCAGCGTTGCGGACAGCAGGGCGATGACGATGATCAGTGGCCTCATGTGCACTACCCGATGCAGTTGTCAGGGAAGGATCGTCGAGAAATCGTCGTAGTCGACCGCCGCCTTGAACATCACGGGGCCGGACGCGCCGCTCGCGAGCGAGTTGTCGCTGGCTTCCAGCACCTGCCTGCCGTTGACGTAGGCGCGCAGCTGGTTGCCGACTGCATCCAGACGCAGCGAATACCAGGTAGCGGGGTTCACGGGCAGCGCGACGCTGCCGAGCACGGTCACGGCGCCGTTTACCACCTTGCGCAGGCTCGCCGTGTTCGAGTTGCGCAGCGATAGATAGTAGTAATTGCGCTCGTCTACGTAGCGCGCCATCACGCCGAACCAGCGTTCCTGCGCGCCATTCTGGGTTGCGAAGGTGTCGAGGCGCGCGCGTACGCGCACGATCTGGTCGTCGGTGGGCGCGCCGATGCTGGCGCGCGCGTCGCCCGCGACCGAACTCTGGTTGTACACCGCTGAGGCGCCGGTCCGCAGATTCCAGAATCCGAGGCCGGTGAAGGTCCACGGCCCCGGCGTGCCGTTTTCGAAGTCATTGGCGAACACGATCGTGTTGAGGGCGGGGCTCACAACGACGTTGTCGAAATCCGCGCGCGCGCGATCGGTGACCAGCGCGGCGCGCCCATGCGTGGGCCCCGTGATGTCGGCGTCGAGCAGCAATTTTCCATCGATGAGCACCCGGTGCAGGGTGCCGACGGATTCGAGCCGCAGGCGGTAAAGCCTGCCGGCAACGGGGGTGAACGGCGCCTGCGCTATTACACGCTGCGCGCCGCCGGCCATGCGCCGCAGTTGCACGACGCCGGTGTTGCGCACGATCACATCGTAGAAGTTCTGCGGGTTCTGATAGCGGGTAGCGAGGCCGAAGCCGCTGCCGCTCGCGGCGAATTCCGCCGTGCGGACATCGGCTTCGATCGCCTCGGTGGTCCAGTCGGAGGCGGCGAGAATCGCGCGCGCAACGCCTGTGACGCTCGACTGGCGATACACGCGTGAACCGCCGGCGGCGACCGTCGCGAAAGCGCTGCCCGCCGTCGGTGTCCAGCCGTTGCCATTACCAGTGGCGAAAGTGTCCTGGATGCGCGCTGGGGATTCGAGTGAGGCGGGGAGCTCGAAGTAATGCACGAGTCCATTGCCATTATTGCCAACCAGAACGCTGCGGCCACTGATCGCGATCGAACGTCCTAGCGATGCACCGTTCTTCGCGGCAAGAATCGCCACGTGTTCGTAGCTCGCATCGTCGCGTTGACGAAACACGTTGATCACGCTCGCGGCGCGATCGGGGCTCCAGGCGTGCTGCAGCAGGAACTCACCGCTCTTCGCGAAGGCGCCTGCGGGTCCCGCGCCCATGAAGCTGTCGGGCGTCTGGATGCGTTCCGCGATCTGGAATCCCTGGCCGCCCGTGTCCCGAAACACATACGTGCCACTTTCGTCGCCGCCGCCGACGAACACATCCGGCCAGCGGATGGCAACCTCGGGGCCAAAGCGCGACGCACCCGCGGGTCCCGATGCGCTGCCGATCGGAAGCGAGGCACCGTTCTGCCGAAGGACGGTATGTTGGTAGATGAGGGCTTCCGGAATTCTGTTTTCCGGATTGTCGAGCTGATACACCACGGCATGGTCCGCGGAGAGGTCGGCCGGACCGCCGCGGTTTTCATCGTCGCCCCCGTCGTGCCGCGTGTTTCCTGGAAGCCTCACCGCCGTGACCCACGTGCCAGTCGCATCCTTCTCGAAAACCTCGGCGTCCCAGCTACCGTCGCCGTCGCTGACGAGCGCACGGCCGGAGTCGACGGATAGATAGGGACCGGGAGCAACCGCCTTGGTGGCCGCGGGCTGTGGCTGCCAGGTTCCATCGACGCGTTGCCAGAAGTCCAGCTCGCCTGTCTGCACGGCGGCGATGCCGTTCTGCATCGCCACGGCCACGTCAACGCGGAAAGCATGCAAGTTGCGATGTTCTTCGAGGCGTCGCACCAGCGTCCACTGCCGGCCGCTGCGCGCGAACAGAAACGCGGTCGAGAGGTCGAAGACCGCCGGTTCTCCGTTGGCATCGGGCGGCCCGGGCTTTTCGGCGGTAGCGAGCGCGAAATTGCCGTCGATGGCGACGTCGACTGCAAAGCTCGGGTAAGTGGAATCCGGATTTGCGAAGGTGGACACCGGCTCCAGCACAACCGGGCGCGCAAGCGCGCAGCCAGCGAAGCCGACCAGCAGGAATGCGGCGCGGATAATCGTCATGGACCCCTGGCAATCCGTTTGTAGTTAGTCAGCCACTTGCAAGTAGCGAGCCAGCGTGGCGAATGGCAGGGCGGGCCGCCGGCTTGCTCTGGCTGCGGACCAGGGACGACGCCCGGACGGCAACAATTTCCCGATTGCCAGGAAGTTCTTGCGTCGGTCCTACAGCGCCCAGACGCGGTAGTTAGATTATGGCCGGAAATCCTACAGGCGGGCGGCGAAAAGCGCGACCCGGAGAGGCGTGTCACGGTTGCCAGGACAAGTAGCCCTGGAATTCCGCTGCGGACTTGAAAGTGAGGGCGCCGGACTGGCCGTTCGCATGCGTGCCGTCGAAGGCCTGCAGCACCTGCACGCCGTTTACGAACCCATGCAACTCATTGCCGATCGCGTCGAGCCGCAAGTCGTACCAGGTGCCGGCCGACACGGGCAGCGTTGCCGTTCCCAAAACCGTGATGGCGCCGTTCACGACCTTGCGCAGGCTCACGGTGCCGGAGTTGCGCACCGACAGGTAGTAGTAGTTAGTCGGGCCGGTGTAACGGGCCGCGAGACCGAACCAGCGCTCCTGGTTGCCGGACGACGGCGCGAACGCGGTCGCGCGCGCACGCGCCTTCACGATCTGGTCGTCCGTCGGCGTGCCAACCATGGCGCGCGCGTCGCCCGTGGTCGAGGTCTGTTGCAGCAGATCGTACTCCGGACAGCCCCAGGTCCCTGTGCCTGTCAGGGTCCAGGTGCGTTCATTGGAAAGTTGCGAGTGGCACGTGTACAGCCGGTCGTGGATGGTGCTTTGCCCGATCTGGTTGACAACCACATTGTCGTAGTCCACCTGCGCGCGGTATCCGACCAGCCCCGCGCGACCGCGCGCGATGGCATCGTCTTGGACCCAGATGAGATTCTTGCCATCGACGTAGACGAACAACTGCTCGCCCAGCGCCTTGAGCGCCACGTGGTAATGCCCGCCCGCGGTGACCGGCAGCGGTTTGCTCATCAACGTGGTGTAGGTACCGCCGAGCTGGCGGCGCAACTCGATCGTGCCTGAGCTGCGCAACGTCACGTAGTAGTAGTTGGACGCGTCCGCATATCGCACCGCGAGGCCGGCCCAGCGGTCGGCGCCCGCGAACGCGATTGGCGAGATGTCGGCTTCGATCGACTGGTCGGTCCAGCCGGAGTCCTGGAGCAGCGCGCGGTAGTCACCGGTCGGCGTCGATTGCCGGTACACGTGGTTGCTGGCGCTGCCGGCTACGACATCGAAGCGGCCGAGCTGCGGCGTCCAGCCGGCGGCGCCGCCGCTTTCGAAACCAAACGCGAAATTCGGCGAGGGGACGAGAGTTTCCGGCAGATCGAATGCATAGACGGCGGGATTCGCCGAGGTCCGATTGTGATAACCATTGACGAGCACGCGCCGCCCGCTGATGACGAAGTCATCATTCAGCGAGTCTTCGCCTTTCGCGCTGAGGATGGCGACGTGTTCGTAGCGGCCCGCGGTGTTCTTACGGAACACATTGATGAGGTCTCCGCGACGATCGTCATCGCGATTTTTCTGCAGGACGAGGTCATCGCTGTGCTCGAGCGCATAGGCGCGGCCGCTTTCACGATACGACGCGCTCACCGTGCGCAGATTGTCGACGACAGTCTGGGAATCGTCGTTGCGATAGACGAGGGTTCCTCCCGGGCCCCGGGTGGCATAGAAGATGTCCGTGCCGCGCACGTCGGCCTGGCCGTCGCCACCCTCGATTGCCGGGGCCTCGGACCAACCGCCGGCGCCGTGGCGGAAGATGCGCACCTTGTCGGGGGTGACTTCAAAGTCACTGGTATAAGTCGCCGCGACGACGGTGTTTCCAGAGATGCCCCAGCTGGCGGGCTCTTCGTAGCAGCCCGTGTCGCTGCTCGTCAGGCGTTCGAGTGGCGTCCAGCTGCCGTCCGGGTTCAATGTCGCGGTGAGTGCACCCCACGGCCGCGCAGCAAAGAAATCGCAACTGCGCCGTACGCCTAACAAAGTCCGGCCGGACCAGGCGACCTCGCCATTCACCCAGTCCGGACTGCCGGGCGCTGCGGTGAACGGATGCGCGATCTGCGACCACGTATTCCCGCTGCGCTTGAACAGGTACAGCGGCGAGAACGACAGCGCCGCGACGCCGTCACGCATCGCGACCTGCAAGCCGGTCCAGTCTTCATTCGTCTGCGTCGCGTCACGCACCAGGCGGCGATCCAACGTCCACGATCCATTGACACGACGGTACAGCAGTGCGTCATCGGTTTCCGGGAAACCGGAGGACGGAGTTTGTATGCCCGCCGTGATGATCGCCCAGTCGCCGTCGACCGCGAGAGAGTAACCGAAGAAGGTGTAGCCGCCGGCAGGCGGATCGATGCGCTGCGATTCGTGGATCAGGATGGGCCGCGCCGCCTGCGCCGCGCCGGCCGTGAGCACGCAGAGAATCAGACACTGTCGCAACATGGTATTCCGCCCGCTCGCATCTAATCAGGGTTCGGCAGCAATGCGCTGCGGAGACCCGCTCGCAGCCGGTTTCGCCACCCCGTAGTTAGACTGCGCGCGAGTCTCCGGCGGCGGTCGCGGGGCCGCCAGCGGCGGATGAGCCGGTACGGCGTCGTCCTGCGCCGACAGGTCCGCGTCCTACAGGGTGGCGGCGATTTCGGCGTTGTAGGTGCGCCGCGCGTAGGGATGAAAGGCCCAATAGCGCTCGTTGCCGAGATTGTCGATGCCGAGCGCCGCGCTCCAGTGCGTTCCGAATTCATAGCGCAGGCGTACGTCGGCCACTAGAAAGCGGCTCGTGCCGGTGTATGCCGTGCCGTGCGGATCTGTGTTGTCGAGCTGGTTGTACTGCTTGCCGCTGAAGCGCGCGCCGAGCGTAGCGCTCAGTTTTTCGACCGGACGCCAGGAAGCCAGCGCAGTTGCGCGCCACTCCGGCACGCGCGGCTGCCAGCGTCCCTCGCTCGCCGGAAAATTGTCGTTCTCGACTATGCGCGAATGCGCGTAGGTCACGCTGCCGGTGAGCTCCAGCGTGTCGAGCGCGCGCCAATTGCCGGCGAGTTCCAGTCCGCGCGTCTCGATGTGATCGACGTTCTGGATGGTGGTGAGGGTGGCGCCGCCCAGCACGTTGATCTGTGAATACAACGCGTCGCGCGTGTCCTCGAGGAACACGGTCGAGCGAATACTGCCGTGATCGAAATCGAGGATGCTGGAGACTTCCGCGGTCCAGGAGCGCTCGGGGGCGAGATTCGGATCGTTGTCGACGATGTCGTTCAACGCGATCGAACCCTGGTAGAGCTCCGAGACGGTAGGCAGGCGAACCGCGCGGCCCAGAGACGCCTTCAGCGTGAAATTCGGCGACGCAGCAAAGGAAAGGGCAGCCTTGGGAGATATATAAGAGTCGGTGCGGGTCGGGAACGCGAGCGTCTGGGTGGCATCCGAGATCGCGCCGTCATCGGCCTGCCAGCGCTCGAGGCGTGCGCCGAGCGTGGCGGACCAGTCGGGGGCGAACTGCCAGCTGTCCTGTGCGAACGCGCTGGTCAGCTGCGTCGCGCCGCGAAACGCCGAGACCCGTGCGCCTGCAGCGCCGCGCAACCAGTCGTCGGTGGTCGAGACTTCCGTACGCAGTTGATAGTGATCGCGCTGCAGTCCCAGTTCGACGAAGTGCGCGCCGTCGTCGGCATGCCAACCCGCGCGCAACGCCAGTGTCGACCAGCCCGTGCCTGAGGAGTCGACGATGCGCCCGGCGCCGCCGGTCGCGGCGACCGGCCAGGCAATGGTTGGACTACGGGCTTCGTCGCGGCGGTAGTCGTACAGGCTGGCATTCAATTCCAGGTCCCACGCGCCGAGACGCCGCTTGCGCAACGACAGTCCGTGCATCAAGTGGGTGAGCGCGGATTCCGCCGGGCCCATTTCCGTGGCGCCGACGTTGTATGCGCGGCCGTCGATGTTTACCGCGCCGCTCCACACCGGCGCGCCTGCCGCGTCGCGCAGCCAGCTTTCCGATTCGCGCGTCGCGTCGTTGTGCCAGGCGCCGAGCGTGTACGACAGGCGGAGAGTGTCGCTGAAATCGTGCGCCAGCTTGAGCTTGGCGTGGTCCTGGACGGTGTGGATGGCGTTGGTGGCGCCTAACAACCACCAGTCCTGGTTGCGCGGATTGCGCGCCGCGATCGCCCCCGTGACCGGAATGCCGCCCGCGCCTGGCACCCCGGCGGTCAGTAGTTTGGTCGCATAGGCAATCGGATGGCCGTCGCTGTCGAGCCGGTTGAAATTCAGCCACCAGGATGAGTTGCCGCGCGCATCGCCATACGAGGTGCTGGCCTGCCAGCCCGTGTACGACTGATCCGTGTCATACACGTGGAAGTCTTCATTGAACGACGACATGCGCGCCTGCAACTCGAGCTTCTCGGGCATGCGGGTCACGTAGTCGACGACGGCGCCCACCGAGTTGCCGGGATACGCCGCCGAGAAAGGGCCGTACAACACGTCGACGCGCTCGATTTCTTCCGGCGTGACCAGGCCCCAGCGCGGCGTGAACGTGGCGCCGTTGCCCAACAGGTTCGAAAGCAGGATGCCGTCGGCATAGACGAGCGAGCGCGCGCTGTTCTGCGTACCCGACGCGCGGCTGGCCAGCACGGCGTGATCGAAGTCACCGGTGTAGCGCTTGCGCACGTTCAAACTGGGGAAATACTTGAGCGCGTCTTCGCTGTCGGTGGCGTTGATGCTGCGCGCCACGGTTTCGCCGGTAATGCCTTCGATCGTGGTCGGTATCTGGGTGGGCAGCGTACTTGGCCGCCGCGCCACGACGGTCACGACTCCCATTGTCTGGGTCATCGCGTTTTCCGCGGCCGGCGGCGCATCGCGATCTTCGATGTTGAGCTGCACGGTGATGCTGCCCGCGGTGCGGAACACGAGCGTGAGCGGCACCGTCGATCCAGCCAGCAGGGGGCCGTTCAAACCCACCAGCATCAGGTGGATGCCACCGGGTTCGATTTTCACGGTCTTGCCGGGTGCGATTGCCAGCTCCTCCAACGGCCGCATGCGCGCCATGCCCTCCGACAGACTGGTCTGATGCATCTGCACGCTGGTCGCCTGCGGCGTGCTCGCGCTGATCAGCGCGTCGGCGGCGGTGCCGTTGTTCGTGATGGATAGATAGGCCACGGCCACCGGTCGACCGGGCGCGGTGGGCCGCGACCAGGGATGTCCGATGACGAGATGGCCGGTTTCGTAGCTGTGCGCGCCAGCCGGGACGGCAATGATGCCGGCCACGAGCAGCGCCAGGGTTCGACAAATGAATCGATGAAGCATGAAAGCTCCTGCGCAGAAAACTGATCGGATGGGTTCCGAAAGAACCCGGGAAGTCGATCAGGCCAGCGGAGGAGCACGCGCAGACTGGGCGCGTACGAGCGGAGTGTCGGAGATCTGCGCGGCGACCGGCGTGAGCACCGAAGGCGTCGCGCGCAACGGGGGATCGATCTGGACTTGCGCGAGCGGAGCGCCGAGCGGTGGCGCCACGCAGTATTCGCAATGCACCTTGGCGGATCCGGCGGGCAGCTCGATCGTTTCGGTCTTGCCCGGCGTCGTAGTGCACATCGAGGCGCGCAGCGTCATGTCGCCGCCACCCATCATGAAGCCGGGCGGAACGAGTACGCGGAACACCAGCGCCGCCAGCAACAGCGGCAGCATGCGGGAGTGAAAGCGTTGCGCGCGCATTCGATTCACGGCGCGCATCTTAATCCGAGATGCCGATTCGCGGTAGCGAGGAGCGCAGGCTACTTCGAGACGACGCGCAGTTTCCGCAGCAGCTGGCGATCGACATACGTGCGGCAATCGAGCACGAGGCGATCCTGGAACTGCTGTAACTGATGCATCCAGAACATCACGATGATGCAGCACACCAATGCGGTGAGCGTGGCGTTGAACGTGACCCCTAAGCCCATGGTGACGCCGGAGATGTCGCCGCCCATGGCGCCCTGCGCTTCCTGCAGCGCCGCGCCGATGCCGCGCACCGTGCCGACGAAGCCCACGGCCGGGATGGCCCACGCGGTGAAGCGCACCATCGACAGCTTGGTGTCGAGGCTGGCGGTTTCGAATTCACATTCGTCGCGCACGGCTTCAGCCGCATCCTGCACACTGCGGGTGGCGCCGAAACGGTTGTAAGCCACCATCAGCAGCCGTGGCAGGAAGCCCATCTGCTCCTCGGCTGGCAGCGCCTCGAGTGGACGCGAATAGACGCGGGCGTCTTCCGGCAGGACCACCTGCGCTTCGCCGATCTTTACATAGTCGCGATCGAGCAGACGGCGGCTGTTGCGGGTCTCGTAGAACTGGCGGCCGAGCAATGCGAGTGACCAGAACATCAGGATGACGCAGCCTTCCTGCTCGTGGTCCTTGAGGATGACGTAGACCGAACGCAGCTGGAGCACCTGCGCCTTGACGTTGCTGGTGTTGGTTATCGTGATCCGCTGCGACAGCACGGCCTCGGCGCGCGGCCGGATCATCAGCGTCCAGATGCTGTGGATGACGATGACCGACAGGAGCAACGCGCTGATGCTGTAGACCGCGTCGTCGAGCACCCAGTGAGGGCGCTCCTGGCGGGCGGCAGTTACGCTGGAAAGGGGCACGTTGCTTTCGGTTGCCATGCTTATGATTCTCGGGGCCGCGCAGGGCCAAAAAGTGTACTCGTTAGTTCCAAGCTTAGTGACAGTGCCGGACGATTAAGTTCCGCCCGCGGAGACCTTGCTGTGACCGGATTGTAACCAGGCCGTTACTCGGGACACTACCCGCCAACTGATAGCATGACCGCCGGTTTTTACCCACGCGGCTTTTCATGTCCATCGCGCTCGACCAAGTCACCAAACGGTATCAGGATCAGCCCGTCGTCAATGACGTTTCCATCGAAGTGGGCGAGGGCGAATTCTTCGTTTTGCTGGGCCCGTCCGGCAGCGGCAAGTCGACGCTGTTGCGCGCCATCGCGGGCCTGACCGGGATCGACCACGGACGCATCTCCCTGCACGGCCGCGATGTGACGCACTTGCGCGCGCGCGATCGCGGCGTCGGCCTCGTGTTCCAGAACTACGCCCTGTTTCGCCACATGACCGTGGCCGACAACATCGAATTCGCGCTGCGCGTGCGCCGCACGAAGGGCGCGGCCCGGCGCGCGCGCCGCAAGGAATTGCTCAAACTCGTGGCCCTCGAGGGTATGGACGAACGCCTGCCGGGGCAGCTGTCGGGCGGCCAGCAGCAGCGGGTCGCGGTGGCACGCGCCCTGGCCCACAAACCGCAGGTACTGCTGCTCGACGAACCGTTCGGCGCACTGGATGCAAAAATCCGCGAAGAGCTCCGCCGCACCATCCGCTCGGTGCAGCGCGAACTCGGGATCACCACGGTGCTGGTCACCCACGACCAGGAAGAGGCCTTTGCGCTCGCCGACACGATCGGCGTGATGAACCATGGCCGCCTGCTCGAAGTGGGGCAGCCGACCGACCTGTACGCGCAGCCCGCCACGCGCTTCGTCGCGACCTTCCTCGGCGCGGCGAACCTGCTGCTGGCGCGGCAGAGCGCCGACGGCATTCGCTTCGGCGCCACGCCGGTGAACGCCGAAGGCGCCGAACCGCTGCAAGCCGGGCGCGAGCACGAGGTGGTTGCGGTGCTGCGGCCCGAAGAAGTCGAGCTCGCCGCCACGCGCGAAGAGCTGGCATCCAATTTCATTGCGCGCGGCGCGGTCGAGGAAATCGTCTTCACCGGTGCGTTCGAGCGCATGCGCGTGCGCCTGCTCGACGAGCCGTGTGCCGCGCAGTTGTTAGGCTCGGGCGCCGCGAGCGACGCGCGCCTGGAAGTCACCCGCACTCAGCACGACCGGCGCAGTTTGCCGCTGCGCGCCGGCGCGCAGATCGCACTCGGCGCGCGCCGGCTGCACGTGCTGCCGACCCCGTTGTCCAGTTTTCTGGCCTGCGCGCCGACCGTTGCGGAGGCTGAGGAGCTCGCGCGCGAACCGCTGCTCGAGCGCCTGTCTACCAACATGAAGACCCGTGTGGGCTTGCGCGCCATCGCGCCGGCGACGGAAGGCCTGGGCCCGCCGACGCCGCCGTTCTCGGGTGTTGCAGCCATCGCAGGCGGCAGCGACTCTGCTACCACGGTCGAGTGGCTGCTGCGCCATGGCGCGAGCGAGGTGCTGGTGCTGCCGCGAAATGCGCCGAGCCCCACGCGCGTGTTCATCCATTGGACTGACGAAGCGGCGCGCCGCGCCACGCTCGCCGTCTCGGCGAGTCTGTTGCGCCATGTTTCCGCCGAAGCGGTGTATCTCGGCATCGTGCCCGCAGGGCCTCCGGGCGCCGGACGCGCGGCGCCGATGCGCGCGCTGCTCGATGCGCGCTCAGAAGCGCAGCAGAGTCACGGTCTGGAGATGCGCACCGAACTCGCGATCGGCGAGACGGTCACCGAGCTCACGCGCAACCTGTCGACGGGGGCCGCGCAGATGCTGGTGCTCGGAATCACCGATATCGCACAAGGCGCATCCGCTTACCGCTCGTTGCTCGCCGCGCAGCCGGGCTGGCCGGTACTCATCGTCTATCGTCCGGCTGAAACGCGCTCGTTGCCTGACATCGCCGCATGAAGTTCGGCGCCATCAAGAACCTCGGCCAGAGCGAGCCCAGCGTCATTCCGGGTTTTGGGATCACGCTGGGGTTCACCACCTTTTTCCTTTGCGCCATCGTGCTCATTCCGCTGGCCGCGCTGGTGTTGAAGGCCGCCGGCATGGACTGGGAGCGGTTCGTGGCCGTCATCACCTCGCCGCGCGCGCTGGCGTCGTACCGCCTGTCGTTCGGCGCCTCGCTCGTCGCCGCCACGGTCAACATGGTGTTCGGCTTCGCGCTCGCCTGGACGCTGGTGCGTTACGACTTCCCCGGCCGCAAGTTCGTCGACGCGATCATCGACATGCCGTTCGCGCTGCCGACCGCGGTGTCGGGCATCGCTCTAACTACCGTGTTCGCGGCCAATGGCTGGATCGGCCAGTATCTGGAGCCGCAGGGCATCAAGGTGGCCTACACCTGGATCGGCATCACGGTGGCGCTCACCCTCATCGGCATGCCGTTCGTCGTGCGCACGGTGCAGCCGGCGTTGCAAGAGGTGCAGCGCGATCTCGAGGATGCCGCCGAGACGCTCGGGGCTGGCCGCTTCTACGTGTTCCGCCGCATCATCGTGCCCACCGTGCTGCCCGCGCTGCTGACCGGCTTCACGCTGGCGTTCGCGCGCGCGGTGGGTGAGTACGGCTCGGTCATCTTCATCGCCGGCAACATGCCGATGAAGACCGAGATCACGCCGCTGCTCATCGTGATCCGTCTGGAGGAATTCGATTACGCAGGCGCCGCAGCGTTGGGCTGCGTGATGCTCGCGATTTCGTTCGTGATGCTGCTGGCCATCAACCTGCTGCAGGTGTGGGGCCGCAAGCGAATGATGGTGTCGCGATAATGGCCGGGCCATCCTCATCCGCCGAAGCTGCCGCGGAACTTGCGAGCCGCCCCGGTCACACCAACCTGCAAGCGACGCTGGTGCGCTGGCTGTTGATCACCGTTTCCCTCACGTTTCTCGGAGCCTTGCTGGCGGCGCCGCTCGCCGCAGTCTTTGCAACCGCGATCGCAAAAGGTTGGGTCGCCTATTTTTCGGCCTTCGGCGATCCGGACACGCGCGCCGCGATCCGGCTGACCTTGACGACCGCGGCCATCGTCGTGCCGCTGAACACCGTGTTCGGCATCACCGCGGCCTGGTGCATCTCCAAGTTCGAATTCCGCGGCAAGAGCTTCCTGATCACGCTGATCGACCTGCCGCTCGCCGTATCGCCGGTGGTGTCCGGACTCGTCTATGTATTGCTGTTCGGGTTGAACGGCTGGTTCGGCGCCTGGCTGCAGGAGCACGAGATCAGCATCGTATATGCGCTGCCCGGCATCGTGCTCGCGACCATGTTCGTGACCTTCCCGTACGTGGCGCGCGAGCTGATCCCCCTCATGCAGCAGCTCGGCAACGACGAGGAGGAGGCCGCCATCACGCTCGGCGCGGGCGGCTGGTTCACGTTCTTCCGTGTTACGCTGCCGCGCATCCGCTGGGGGCTGGTATACGGCGTCATTCTCTGCAATGCGCGGGCCATGGGAGAGTTCGGCGCCGTGTCGGTGGTTTCCGGCAATATCCGTGGACTAACTACCACGATGCCGCTGCACATCGAGATCCTCTACAACGAGTACAACTTCGTCGGCGCCTTCGCGGTCGCTTCGATGTTGTCGCTGCTCGCCGTCGTCACGCTGATCATCAAGACGCTGGTGGAGCGGAGCACGGGATACCGGCGCCGATGAAGCGCAACAGTCTTGGCTGGTGGCTCGCGGCCAGCAACGTCGTCATCGTGCTGCTGGTGGCGGCGGGTATTTCCTACTTCGCCATCGACATGCTGCGCGGCCTCGCCGACAGCCAGCAGAAGATCCACGTCCAGCTGTCGGGCGCCAATGCGCGCGAAGAAATCACCCGCTTGGGCGAGGACACTCTGACCTACGCGCGCGTGCTGGCCGAACGTCCGCCGCTGCGCCGCCTGCTGTCCGAGCAGGGGCGCGGCGGCCTGCCGCAGTTCCTGCGCCGCTTCTGCGAAACCAGCGAACTCGACGGCTGCGCCGTGTTCGACGGCGCCCAGGTGGTCGCCGCGAGTGGCGCCAGGCTTCCCTGGCCGCAGCTGTTCGATGTCGCCGCCGAACAGGGCGAGCGCTTCATGGCAGTGCCCGCGGGCACGCAGGTTTCCGTGGTCGGCGCAGTCGCCAAACTACCCGCACAGTACGCGTCGTTCAGCGTGGTAGTGGTGCACCTGCTGGACGACACCCTGGCGAAGCGGTTGTCCGAGCACAGCGGCGGCCTGCCGGTCTCGCTCATCAACTACCGCGCGTTCAACGCAATGGAAGTCAACGACTTCACCTCGCTGCACTCGCAGGCGCTCGCCGACGGTCGTTTCGCCGTGCAGCGCATCAACAAACTCGGCCTGTACGCGTCGAGCTTTCCGATCTTTTCCTCGAGCGGCGAAGGCATCGCGTTGATCCAGACGACCGCCTCGTCGGCAGAGACCGACCGTTCGGTGAGCTCGCTGGTCTGGCGGCTGATCGGTACAGCGGTCGTTTTCGCGGTGCTCGCCGTGGTCGCCGGCGTGCTGCTGGGCTGGCGCGTTACCCGCCCGGCCGAGGCGCTCACCGCGGCCGCAGTACGGCTCGGGCAGGGCGACTTCGCGACCTCGATACCGACTGCGGGCCCGGCCGAGATCGGGCAGCTCGCGCGCACCATGGACGATATGCGCCGCAACCTGGTCGACCTCAATGCCGAACTGCGGCATCGCGAGGCCGAAGCCCAGGTGGTGCTCGAGGCGGTGGTGGAGGGCGTCTATGCCGTCGACCAGGAACGCAACATCCGTTATCTGAATCCGCAGGCCGCCCGGTTGTTAGGCGTGGAAGCTGCGGATGCGATTGGCAAATTCTGCGGCGACGTGCTGAAGCCCTGCGGTCCCCCGGGATCGCCCAGTGGCACGCGGCCGTGCGCGACCACGGCCTGCCCGATCCTGCGCGCACGCCAGGCCGGCAGCGCGCAGGCGGTCGAGCAGTTGCAGACGCGTTCGGGCAATCGCCAGACGGTCATCACCAGCTCGCGCGTGGTCAACGGCCTGCAGGTGCAGGTGCTGCGCGACGAGACCGAGCTCGAGGGTGTGCGGCGCGCGCGCGACACCGTGCTCGCGAACGTATCCCACGAGTTCCGCACGCCGCTCGCCGCGCAGCTCGCCTCGATCGAACTGCTGCGCGAGGGATTGAAGACCAGTCCGCCCGAGAAACTCGAAGAACTCGTGTTGTCGCTCGAGCGCGGCACGCTGCGGCTCACGCGGCTCATCGACAACCTGCTCGAGAGCGTGCGCATCGAATCCGGCCAGCTCGACGTGCGGCGCCAGAGCATCGAGTTGGCCGACGTGGTCGACGATGCGCGCGGCCTGGTCGAAGCGCTGCTGCAGCAGCGCAATCAGCCCCTCGAAGTGAATCTGCCGGAAGCCTTGAGCCTGCAAGGCGATGCGACGCGCCTGACCCAGGTGTTCGTCAATCTGATCGCCAACGCGAGCAAGTTTGCGCCCGAGGGCAGCCCGGTGCGGGTTGGCGCGCGCATCGAGGGGAAGCAGATCCACGCGTGGGTCGAAGACGCGGGACCGGGACTCCCCGAAGGCGACACGGTCGGCATCTTCGAGCGCTTCAAGCGCGGCGGTTCGCAGGAGCCCGAGCCCGGTGGTCTGGGGCTGGGTCTGTGGATCTCGCGTTCGATTGTTGAACGCCACGGGGGCACGATCACCGCGGCGCGCACTCCTGAAGGCTATACGCGCTTCACACTCACGTTGCCGGCGGAACCCAACACATGAAGATCCTGGTCGCGGACGACGATCTCGACCTGCTGGGTCTCGTGGCGTATTCGTTGTCGAACGCGGGCTACCTCGTGGTCAAGGCCAGCGACGGTCCCGGTGCGCTCGCCACTTTCGATGCCGAATCGCCCGACCTCGTGATTCTCGACATCAACATGCCGGGCACCTCGGGTTTCGAAGTCTGCACGGCCATCCGCGCGCGCGGCGACGTGCCGGTGATGATGCTCACGGCGCGCGGTGAAGAGCAGGACCTGGTGAAGGCGCTCGAACTCGGCGCCGACGACTATCTCACCAAGCCGTTCAGCCCCAGGACCTTGTTAGCCCGGGTGAAGGCGCTGCTGCGGCGCGCGCGCGCCGACCGCAGCCACGCGCCGCTGTCGGCCGGGCGCGTGACGCTGGATCTCGAGGCCTACACCGTACGCATCGGGGACGGCCCGCCCATTGCGTTGACCAAACTGGAACTGCGCCTCATGCAAATGCTGCTGGCGCAGGCGGGGCGCGCGGTGAACTCGGACCGATTGCTGGTGCAGGTGTGGGGACATCGCGGCTCGGGCGACCGGCAGTTGTTGAAGCAGCTGGTCCACCGGCTGCGCCACAAGATCGAGGCGAATCCCGCGGTGCCACAGTTGCTGCAGACCGCGGCGCCGAGCGGCTACAAGCTGGTCGTCGAATGACAGGCGCCTGACGCCCACTGACTACTGCTTGGGGGCGGTGCCGGCGGTGATCTGGTCGAAGATGCCACCGGTCGCGAAGTGGGTCTTCTGTGCGAGTTTCCAGCCGCCGAAGTGATCAATCCCGATCAACTCCACCTGCGCGAACCGGTTCGCGTACTTGGCGGCGACGGCTGCGTCGCGCGGGCGGTAGTCGTGCCGCGCCACGATTTCCTGTCCCTCGGGCGTGTACAGGAATTCCAGGTAAGCCTGCGCTACTGCGCGCGTTCCGCGCCTGAGCACCACCTTGTCGACCACCGCGACGGACGGCTCGGCCAGGATGCTCACGGACGGGACGACGATCTCGAACTTGTCGCGGCTCATTTCGCGCAACGCAAGATGCGCTTCGTTTTCCCACGAGATCGCGACGTCGCCGATGGCGCGTTGAGCGAAGGTGGTGAGCGAGCCGCGCGCCCCGGTGTCGAGCACCGGCACGTTGGCGTACAGCCGCTTCACGAACTCCTGCGCGCTCGCCTCGGTGCCGCCGGGCTGCCGTTCCGCCCAGGCCCAGGCCGCCAGATAGTTCCAGCGCGCGCCGCCGGAAGTCTTGGGATTCGGCGTGATGATCTGAACGTCGGCGCGCGTGAGGTCGCCCCAGTCGCGGATGTTCTTCGGATTGCCCGCGCGCACCAGGAATACGATGGTTGAGTAGTAAGGTGCGCTGTTGTTCGGCATGCGCTGCTGCCAGTTGAGCGGCAGTAGTTTGCCCTGTTCGGCGATGGCATCGATATCGCCGGCGAGAGCCAGCGTGACGACATCGGCCGGCAGCCCGTCGATGACCGCGCGCGCCTGCCGGCCGGAGCCGCCGTGCGACTGGTTGATGTGCACGGTCTGGCCGCTGGTTTCCTTCCAGCGCTTCGCGAACGCGACATTGATGTCCTCGTAGAGTTCGCGGGTCGGGTCGTAGGACGCATTGAGCAGCGTGACTTCGCTGGTGGGGCCTTTCGCGCACGCGCCCAGCACCAGCGAGGCCAAGACGGCGGCAACGCGGATCGTGGTATGGAGGTCTGGCACTGCGGCTCCCCGGCGAGTGTGACGGGGCCGAAGACTAGCAGGTCACGGCGCCAGCGGCACCGCGACCCCAATCAGCCGGTGATCTGCCGCTGCCGGGCTGCCTCTCCCGAAAGTATCCGCGCCGCGAGTGCGGCCGCGTGGGCGCGCAATTCCGGCAACGCGGTGGCCTCCCAGTCACGCGCCCGCAACCACGGACCCAGGTAGTAGAGGCTATCTACCGGATTCCCGTCGCGGCCGATCACGCGGCCATCGGACGCAATGTCGATGCCGAGCGAGCGCGGATCGCAGCGAATGAGTCCGTTCGCGAGCAGCGACTGCACCAGTGGATCGGCGCTGCGCTCGGCGCAACTGTCGGGTCCGGTGCAGTTGATCACGCGGTCCACGAGCCAGGCGCGGCTGCGCGGCGCGCCGCGCGGCCGCCAGAGGATTTCCACCGCGTCGTCGCGCAGGTTCGCCTCTTCGAGCCGCCCGGCGTGCACCTCGAGCACTCCGAGTCGCGCCAGTGTCTGCACGGCCGCGAGCGGCCCCGCGGGAACGCGATGACGGTGAACGTCCCACAACGACCGTACGTGGCGCAGGAAGCGTGCTCTTTGCCTGGCATCGAGCGCGTTCCACACGCCCGGAATCTGCGCGCGCGCCAGCGCCAGCACCTCGCGCCAGTCGCCGCCGGCGGCCGCGACTGCGCGCGTCTGGGTACGAAAGGCGCGCACGAGCGCGCGGGTCGAGCCGCGCGCGGGATCGAGAGCGGCACGCACGTCGGGATTGATCGCCGCGAGTGGCTGCGTCGCCTGGGGTTGCGGCAGCCAGCCATGACGCGAGAGCACGTAGATGTGTCGCAGGCGCGGGCGGATCGCCGCGAGCCGCAGCGCCGCGTCGATCATCGTGAGACCGCTGCCGACCAGCAGCACGCTCGCGACGTCCTGGTGCGCGAGGCTGCCAAGACTCCAGGGGTCGCGCAGGTATCGATCGGTAACGGCGAGACCTGCGAGTTCTCGCGGAGTCGCCGGCGGTGGATTGCCGAGCGCCAACACCACCTGGTCGGGGGAAAGCGCGCTGCCGTCGTCCAGCCACAGGTCGAAGCCGCCGGGTGCATTGCGCAGCTGAACAGCGCTGGCCCGCAGATGCACGCAGGTGACGCGCGCGGCCGCGGCGGCCATGGCTTCCGCCAGGCGGGCGCGCAGGTAATCGCCGTACACCTGGCGCGGTAGATAGTCGCCGGGCGCGGCATGGATCCCCGTGCCGCGCGCATAGTCGAGGAAGTCCTGCGGCTTCGCCGGGTCGAGCGACATCTGCGCCGCCGCGACGTTGAGCGGATACGGATAGTCGCGCGTCGCATACGCGACGCCCGCGCCAAGCTCCTCGCGGGGGTCGATCAGCAGGATGCGCAGCGGCGCGCGCGCGGCGCGCAACAGGTGAATCGCTACCGCCGTGCCGGAGAATCCGGCACCGACGATGGCGATCACGCGGGTTTCCGCACTGCCGTTGCGCGCGGGTGAGGCGGCGACCATTCCTTCGGTCTCAAAACTCGGAGCCTGCATGCGCGCAGTATCGGAAGCGCGCGGTCACGCCGTCGATTGTCCGGCGGTTTGAATCCGGTTACGCCGGTGACAGAGAGTATTCTTGGCGTCGTAAACAAGGAGTGGCCATGCGATTTCGACTTCGTTGCTTTACCTGCGAGCGCGAGCACGACCCAGGTGTGCTCCAGGGAGTGTGCACGGCTTGTGGGGACCCGCTGCGGGTCGACTACGATCTGGCGTCCATCCGTTTGTCCCGCGCGGACGTGCGCGATCGCGAGCCGTCGCTGTGGCGGTATCGCGAAGTGCTGCCCGGGTCCGCCAATGATGAAGTCAGTCTGACCGAAGGATTCACGCCACTGCTCGCGGTGACGCCGCGGACCTGGATCAAGGACGAGTCGCGCAATCCGACGGGCTCGTTCAAGGCGCGCGGGATGTCGGTTGCCGTTTCCATGGCGCGAGCGCTGGGCGCGAAAGGTTTGTCGGCGCCCTCGGCAGGCAACGCGGCCGGAGCGCTCGCCGCCTATGGCGCACGCGCGGGGCTGCCGGTCACGGTAGCCATGCCCGTCGACACACCGGCGCCGTTTTTCGCCGAGTGCGAGCTGTATGGGGCGACCATTCATCGTGTGAATGGGACGATCGCCGACGCCGGTAAATATCTGCGCGAACTCAAGCTGCGCGACACATTCGATGTATCGACCCTGCGCGAGCCATTTCGCATCGAAGGCAAAAAGACCATGGCCTATGAACTGGTCGAGCAGTTGGACGGAGGGTTACCGGATGTCATTGTCTATCCAACCGGAGGCGGCACCGGACTCATCGGCATGTGGAAAGCCCTCGACGAGATGGAGGTATTGGGCTGGATTGCACGCGGCCGGCGGCCGCGCTTCGTTTCCGTGCAGGTGGAAGGATGTGCGCCAGTCGTCAAAGGATTCGAGACCGGAGCTCTCCGCACCGAACCCTGGCTGAACGCGACCACCCGCGCCTATGGCCTGCGTGTTCCCGCGCCGCTCGGCGGCTATCTATGCTTGCGGGCAATTCGCGACAGCGGAGGAACCGCGATCGCGATCGGAGAAGCGGAAATGGAAGCTGCGACCCGTAAGCTCGCCGCGCAGACGGGCATCGACATTTGCCCGGAAGGCGGCGCGGCGTGGGCGGCCATCGAGCGACTGCGCTCGAGCGGGTGGATACGCGACTCAGAGAACGTCGTGTGCTTCAACACCGGCACCGGATTGAAATATAGATAGGTCACGACATGCCCGCCCTGGCATGGTCGATCACTCGTCGGGCAGATCCTGCCCGGGAAACAATGCCGCGCTGAAACCGAACTGGCGCAGATCGCGAATCCGCGTGGGATAGAGCACGCCGTCGAGGTGATCGACCTCGTGCTGCACGACGCGGGCATGAAATCCGGTCACCGTGCGATCGATGGGCTGCGCGTTTTCGTCGCAGCCGGTGTAGCGCAGCTTCTTGAAACGCGGCACCAGGCCGCGCATGCCCGGTACGGACAGGCAGCCTTCCCAGCCATCTTCGGTTTCGTCGTCGAGTAGTTCGATCTGCGGATTTACCAGCACGGTCTGCGGCACCGGTTCGGCATCGGGATACCGCGGATTGTGCGTGAGGCCGAAGATCACCACGCGCTGCAGCACGCCGATCTGCGGCGCGGCGATTCCTGCGCCGTCGTGCGCCCGCATGGTGTCGTGCATGTCGGTCAGGAGCTCACTCAACTCGGCCGACGGAATGTCGCCCACCGGTTGCGACACTTGCAGCAGACGGGCATCGCCCATGCGGAGGACTTCGCGAACTGACATGCGCCCGAAGTGTACCGGTATCCGTCGAATTCGGCGCTAACGCACGTAGGTACGCATCAGCGCATTGACGGCCTTCATTTCGCGTGCGCGCACGGTACGTCGCGGCTCGGCGACCACGTGCGCGTGCAAGTGATCGTCGAGCACTTCCATCATGAGGCTCTGTACCGCGCCACGGACGGCGGCGATTTGCGTGAGCACCGCCGCGCAGTCGATATCCGACTGCAATGATCGGTCGAGCGCCGCGACCTGTCCGCCGATGCGCCGGATCCGTTTGAGGAGCTTGCCACGATGTTCCGTTACGTGCGCCATGGGCGGCGATGATATACCCTCCCGGGGTATGAGGCATGCATGAATTCCGCCACCGATACGCACCACTGCCGCGCACCGCGCTTTGACGCCGGCAACCCGATTGCAGAAGTGAAAGTCCGGCGCGCGCTGTGGTTGACGACGGCCATGATGGTGGTCGAGATCGCGGGTGGCTGGTGGTTCAACTCCATGGCGGTGCTGGCAGACGGCTGGCACATGAGCTCGCACAGCCTGGCGCTGGGCCTGTCCGCATTTGCCTACGCGTTTGCACGGCGGCACGCGGGGAACCAGCGCTATGCCTTCGGCACGTGGAAGATCGAAGTGCTGGGCGGATACACGAGTGCATTGTTCCTGCTCGGCATCGCCGCGCTCATGGTATTCCAGTCGGTCGAGCGGCTCGTGCGGCCGCAGGCGATCGTGTATGACGCGGCGATCGGCATCGCGGTCTTCGGGCTCCTCGTGAATCTCATCTGCGCGTGGTGGCTGCGGGATGAGCCGCACACGCACCCGCGCGGTCTGGAGGAGGCGCACGCGCACGATCATCAACTCGCGCGCCACGCCGATCTCAACGTGCGCTCGGCGTACATGCATGTACTCGCGGACGCGGCCACCTCGGTACTCGCTATCGTCGCCTTGCTGGGCGGGCGTTTCTTCGGCGCAGCCTGGCTCGATCCTGGCATGGGACTGGTAGGCGCAGTGCTGGTTGCGGTGTGGGCGAAGGGCCTGTTGCGCGACACGGGTCGCGTGCTGCTCGACGCGGAAATGGATGCGCCGGTGGTGCAGGAGATCCGTGCGGCCATCGAGCAGGGTGAGGTGCCGGCACGCCTCACCGATCTCCACGTGTGGCGCGTCGGCCGCGCCAGCTATGCCTGCGTACTCACCGTGAGCACGCCATCCGACAAGGGCGCCGATTACTTCCGCAAAGCGCTCGGCGTCCACGAGGAGATTGCGCACGCGACTATCGAAGTAGACCGGGTCAACGGGCAGACCTGACCGGCGCTCTCAACGCAGGAACGGAATCTTCACGGCGGCGAACTCGCGCTCGACAGCCTCCTGATTCTCCGCATTTTCGGCGGCTTGCACCCGCCGCTGCGTCAGGTGCGGCGCAAACATCTGGAGGAAGTCGTACATGAAGCCGCGCAGCAGGACGCCGCGCCGGAATCCCACCCAGGTGGTGTGCACGGGAAACAGGTGAGAGGCATCGCGCACCTTGAGATCGGCGTCCTCCTCTCCGTCGATGGCGAGGTTGGCGAGAATTCCAACGCCCAGTCCTTCGCGCACATACTTCTTGATGACGTCCGAGTCCCACGCGGTAAGCGCCACATCCGGGGTCAGACCTTCTTCGGCAAACAGTTCCACCAGTGACGCTGGGCCACTGAAGCTGAATGAATAGGTGACCAGCGGATACTTCGCGAGGTCGGCCATCGTGGGCTTTGTGACCTCGCCCAGCGGATGCCCCTGCGGCACGATAATCGCGCGGTGCCAGCGATAGCAGGGCAGGCGCACAATGCCGGCGAAGATCGGGCTTACGCCGGTGGCGATGGCGAAATCGATGCGGTCGGTGGCTGCGAGATCTGCGATCTGTTCGGAATTGCCTTGGTGCAGGTGCAGTCGCACCTTCGGGTACTTGTCGCGAAATCGTTTCAGCACCGGCGGCAGCACGTAGCGCGCCTGCGTGTGCGTGGTGGCGATGGACAACGTGCCGGCATCGTCTTTGCGAATCTCGGACGCCAGCGCCTTGATGCTGCGCGCCTGGCGCACGATCTGCGAGGCGCGGTCGATGACCTTGGTCCCCGCATCGGTGGGGCGGACCAGCGCGCGGCCCTTGCGTTCAAACAGCTGGAAGCCGAGTTCGTCCTCGAGCTGTTTCAATTGCTTGCTGACGCCGGGCTGCGCGGCGTGCAACACGCGCGCCGCCTGGGTGATGTTCAAGTCGTTCTCGGCTACGGCCACGAGATAGCGCAGCTGGATGAGTTTCATCGGGGGAACGACATCCGGATTGGTGGGCCGGCGGGGAGGATGAGAGTCAAAAATTCGTCGAGGGGTCAACTTTCCCGACTCTCACTGTCCCCGCGGCCCGGAACGAAGCGTACGCGGCGTTCCGCCGTGCACGAACTAACCATTGCTTCTCGTTGAATTCCGTTTTGATCGGACCCGGCCTTTACTGCGCGTAGATCTGGTCGAATACGCCGCCGTCACCGAAGTGTTCTCTCTGCGCCTTGGCCCACCCGCCGAAATCCTTGATCGTCACGAGCTCGAGCTTGGGGAACAGCTCGGCGTGCTTCGCGGCGACTTCCGCATTGCGCGGGCGGTAGTAGTTGCGCGCCGCGATTTCCTGGCCTTCCGGCGTGTAGAGGTACTTGAGGTATTCCTCGGCTACGGTGCGCGTGCCGCGGCGCAGGACGACCTTGTCGACCACGGCTACGGAAGGTTCGGCAAGAATGCTGATCGACGGAATCACGATCTCGAACTTGTCCGGGCCAAGTTCCTTCACGGCGAGCCAGGCTTCGTTCTCCCACGAGATGGCGACGTCGCCGATGCCACGCTGCGCGAAGGTGGTGGTCGAACCGCGCGCGCCCGTGTCGAGCACCGGCACATTCTTGAACAACTTGCTGACGAAGGTGCGCGCCGTGGCGTCGCTGCCGCCCGGCTGCTTCTTCGCCCAGGCCCAGCCCGCGAGGTAGTTCCAGCGCGCACCACCCGAGGTCTTCGGATTCGGCGTGATCACCGATATGCCGCTGCGCGCGAGATCGCCCCAATCCTTGATGTTCTTCGGGTTGCCCTTGCGAACCAGAAAGACAATCGTCGAGGTGTACGGCGCCGAATGATCCGGCAGGCGCTCTTCCCAGTTCACCGGGAGTAGTTTGCCCTGCGTCGCGATCGCGTCGATGTCGGCGGCGAGAGCCAGCGTGACGACGTCGGCGGACAGGCCGTCGATCACCGAGCGCGCCTGGCGGCCGGAGCCACCGTGCGACTGGTTGATCTTCACGGTGTCGCCGGTCTTCTTTTTCCAGTACTCGGCGAACGCCTTGTTGAAATCCACGTACAGCTCGCGCGTCGGGTCGTACGAAACGTTGAGCAGCGTGACTTCGGCGGCGCCGGCCGTGTTGCCGATGCCGGCGGCGAGGGCGGCAGCCCCCAGGCTCACCAGCAGTGTGTGTTTCCAATTTCCGTTCATTGACATCACTCCAGGAATTCGTTTGATCAGTAGTTGATGGCGAAGCGCCCGAACAGGGCGCGTTCGTCCGGGCGGTCCCCGGTCGCGGCGCCGCCCTCGAAGCTCGACAGGTCGTAGTTGAGCGAGAACTTCACGGTGTTCCACGGGTACCAGTTCACGCCGATGCCGTAGTCCGTGACCTTCGAGACGGCAGTCAGCGGGTTGGCAAACGAGTCCGCGCCGCCGGCGAATGCGTCGTCATCGACGTCGAGCTCCTGCACGCGCGCAACCAGTTCCCACGCGCCGATGCCGGACTTGCCAGGCTGGAACGTCGTTTGCGGCGTGAAGCCGCGATAGGCCTCTTCTTCGCCCGTGATGAACCACGAGAACTGTCCCTGCCATGCGGAATTGGTCAACGTGTCCGACAGCGTGATGCCACCCACGGTGCGCGACACGTCCTGTTTCACCTGTGTGTACTCGCCGAGGAAGCCGAAGCTGCCGCGGTAGTAATACAACTGTGGTGCAAGCCGCAGACGCTCGCCGTCCGCGAATGTCGCGTTGTTCGGCGTGACGCCGGTCGCGGTGTTCGCGCGATAGCTGAACGTGCTGATCTGTCCCTGCGAGCGATATGACGGAAGGTAGGGGTTCGCCGCGGTGCCTGGCAGATCCTGCCAGGTTGAACCGACGCCGAAGCCGAGGCCGCGCAGGCCGAAGGTGGCGGAGTTAATGAACGGCTGGAAGAAGACGCGCGCCGCGTAGTCGCCGCCCGTGTCGCTTTCTACGTCGGGTGTCGTGAGGTTGTCGCTGCTCTGGCCGTCGGTCACGCCGTTGAAATAGCCGACCTGGTAGGCGAACGCGCCACCGGCGAATTCGCCGGAGAGCTGCACGCCGAGGTCGCGGTTCGGCACGAGCAGCGTCGGCAATCCGCGTTCCATGAAACGCAGATCGGGTTCGGACGCCAGCCGCTCGAGACCGACGGACGGCTTGAACTTGCCCACGGTCACGACGAGGCCTGGCTTGAAGCGCGCGGCAGCGTATGCGTCGACGATGGTGCTTCTGCCGCTGCCGAAGTCGGGCGTGAACCTGAAATCGTAGATACCGCCGAAGGTGCCTTCGAACGTCGGACGCACACTGCGCAGCAGGAAAGTGTCTGCGGTCTCGGGGGCGGAGTCGCCGCCGTAGGCGCGAGCGTCGGCGAACAGCGTGCCGCGCAGGCGAATGAAGTTCGCGCCGTCGGCGGAGCCGATCTGAAAGCGCGAGGCGCTGGCGGTGATTTTCGGCGCGGTGGCCGCGGCGGCCTTGGTGGCCTCATCCTGGATCTCGAGCTTGCGCTCGAGGATCAACAGGCGCTGTTTCTGATCCTCGATTTCGCGGCGCAGGTCCGCGTTACTGTCCTCCGAACCCGCCGACTGGGCGAGCGCCTCCCCCGCAAATGGCAGCAGCGCTGCAATGGACGCAGCCGCTGCCGCTCGTCTGATTTTCACCTTCGTTCTCCTGGTCGTGTGTGCCACAAGGCGGAGGAGAGCGTAGGAATCAGGGGGTTATGCCGTCAGTCGAGACCCGGTAACGCGTCGGTTACGATGCAAGCAGATTTGGTTATGGCCATATGACAGAAAGACTGCGCGACCTCAGTGGTCGCGCAGGCTCGCGGCATAGTGCGAAAGGAGCTTGGCCGTGCGACTGTTGTCGCCCAGCGGCACGACGCTGCTGCCGGCACCGAGTGCGGCGAACAGTAGTTTGAGATCGTTCACCAGCTTCAGGTGCAGCTTGCGTTCATCGCGCGGCTCCACGGCGCGCGATGTCTCGACATCTAAATCCTCGAGCGGCGAACGGGAGGCGAGGTGAAACGGTGCCAACCGTGCGTCCAGGCTGGCCGAAACGGTGTTCGGCAGGTGGTTGCGGGTGCTCATATTTGTATCTCCATCGGCAGGGGGCCGGTGCGTGCAATCTGCGCTACTCTCCCGCCTCGAACAAACGCGCTTCCTGAAGCGCCCATAAGGAAAACTGACGTGACCGCCGCGTACGCCCGCCTGCCGCTCAACGCACTGCGAGTCTTCGAGGCCGTCGCCTCGCGGCTGTCGTTTGCGGATGCCGCGGAGGCCTTGCACGTGACCCCGGCGGCCGTCAGCCAGCAGGTCAAATCGCTGGAGGACTATCTGCAGGTGCAGTTGTTCAAGCGCGCCGGCAGGCGCATTGAGCTCACGGCGGAAGGGCAACAATTGCTCCCCGGCGTGCGTCGCGGCCTCGACGAACTCGAGGCGTCGATGCAGCACCTGAAGCTGCACCGCGCCGAGGGTCCGCTGCAGATCACGCTGCTGTCGTCATTCCTGCAGCGCTGGCTGTTGCCGCGCATCAGCACCTTCAACGATCTCGACACGGGCGTGGAGCTGCGGTTTCACACTGGCCGCGACCCGGTTGATTTCTCGCGATCGGAGATGCACGTCGCCATTCGCATGGGTCTCGGCAAATGGCCGGGCCTGCACGTGGAAAAGCTGCTCGACGAATGGGTGATTCCGATCGCCTCGCCCGGCTTGCTGGCGAAATACGGGCCGGTGCCGCGCGGGCAGGATCTGCAGAACTTCCCCTTGTTAGGCAGCGTCGACGAGCCATGGCAGGCGTGGATCGAGAAAGGCCAGGAAGGACAATGGCTGGCGCGCGCACCCATCATCGACGATTCGGCGGGTGTGATCGCTGCGGCCGAAGAAGGCATCGGTTTCGCGCTGGCACGCTGGTCGCTGGTGGAGCGTTCGCTCGAGCAGGGACGGGTGGTGCTGGCGGGAGATGCGCTGTTGCCATTCCGTTTCTCGTATTTCTTCGTCTGTCCCGAGCCCTACCTCGTGATGCCCAAGGTCAAGCGATTCCGCGACTGGATATTCGAGAAGGCGAAGGCTTTTCCGCGGCCGCACGACTTGTTCACGAAGCGCGCGGCGAAGGCCATACCCCGAAAGAGTTAGCGGCGCGGCAGCCCGGGAGTGTCGTCGGTAATAGGTACCCTCGGGCAGTAAACGGGTTCCAGCGTCGCATTAGTCTTTCTGATGCCGCATTCAGGCCTCGCGTTTGTTAGAGGCCTGCGCGACTAGCAAGATGCGCTCCACGCTTTTACTTACCTGGAGCCAGCAATCATGTTCTCTCAACGCCTCGTTTCTTTCCTCGGATTCGGCCTCGCGGCCCTTGCTTTTGTAACCGCCACTGGAAACGTGCTCGAGCGAATCGTCAGCAACCCGCTGGCGTACTGAATACGTGCCCACGCAAGGAGACCGACTTTATGAGTGCCCATACCTGCTTGCCAGGCATCAACGCCAACTCCTGCGAGGCGCGCCATGTAATGCGCGCGAGCAATGTCGCGGTGCGTCCGATGTCGAGCTCTACCAACACCGCGTGCCCGACATCGGGCGTGACCGCCACGACGCGCGCGACCACCACGTTGCGCACCGACAGTCCGCGCGGCGACTCGGTCGCCACGATGACGTCGCGCGCCAGCACCTGGATCTGGATCCGCTGACCGACGGCGGCGCCGTGGAATTCCACGTTCAACGCCGCATCTCCCACCCGCAGCAGCGCGAGCCCGCCTGCCTCGATCTGTTCAACGCTGCCCGACAAGACGGCGCCGACCGCGTCGGGTCCGACGATGGCGCGCAGCGCCGGATCGCGGCTGACGGTGGCGATGTCGCCATCGGCCACCGTGCGACCGGCGTCGAGCAGCACGACCCGCGTGGCGAGTCGCAACACCTCGTCAAACTGGTGGCTCACGTACACCAGCGGAATCTCGAGCGCATCGCGCAGGCGTTCGAGGTAGGGCAGCACTTCTTCGCGCCGCGCCAGGTCGAGTGCGGCAAGCGGTTCGTCGAGCAGCAGCAGCCGCGGTTGCGACAGCAACGCACGCCCCAACGCGACACGTTGCCGTTCTCCACCCGACAGTTGGTGTGGCCGGCGCTCTAGCAGCGGTTCGAGCGCCAAGAGACTGATCACGTCGTCGAACCCGATGCGCTGTGGCATGCCGGCGGGCACGCGCTTCGCCCCGTACCTGAGATTGCCGAGCAGCGACAGGTGCGGAAACAGGCGCGCATCCTGAAACACGACGCCGATGCGGCGATGTCGCGCGTCCACCGCGAAATTCTGTTCACCGTCGAACAGCACCTCGTCGCCGAGCTGGATGTGACCGGCATCGGGCGCGAGCAATCCTGCGATCAGCGAGATCAGCGTCGACTTGCCGCAGCCCGATCGGCCGAACAGGGCGGTGACACCGGGCGTTGGCGCGCTGAAGTTCGCGTCGAGCAGGAAATCGCCGCGCCGCTTGCGGAGCTGAACCCGCAGCATCAACGGCCCATCACGAGGCGCAAGCGGCGCGCGAGTAATTCGGACAGCAGCAGACCCGCCAAGCCCAGCGAGAACGAAATCAGCGCGAGGCGCGCCGCGATCGCGTCGCCGTCGGGCGTCTGCAGCGCGGTGTAGAGCGCCAATGGCAGCGTGCGCGTCTCGCCGGGAATGTTGGCGGCAAACGTGATCACCGCGCCGAATTCCCCGAGACCGGCGGCGAATGCGGTGACCGCTCCGGCCAGGATGCCCGGGGCGATCAGCGGCAGGGTTATCGAGAAGAATCGGTCGAATGCGCCCGCTCCCAGCGTGCGCGCGGCGTCCTCCAGGCCACGGTCCACGTTGTCGAGCGAGATGCGTATCGAGCGCACCACCAGCGGAAAGGACATGACCGCCGTTGCCAGCGCGGCGCCGGTGCTGGTGAACGCCAGCTGGATGCCGAAATGCTCGTGCAGCCAGCCGCCGAGCGGACCCCGAATGCCGAACAGCACCAGCAGTAGATAGCCGACCACCACCGGCGGCAGTACCAGCGGCAGGTGCACGAACGCGTCGAACAGCGTGCGGCCGGCGAAGCGAGTGCGTGTCAGCAGCCACGCCACCAGCGCGGCGAAGGGCAGATTGATCGCCACGCTGCGCGCCGCGACCGACAGGCTTAAGGAAAGTGCGTCGAGCTCCGCCGCGGAAAGCATCAATCGGCCATGACGGGATTGGATAGCATGCGCGCGAGAGTACCGAAAAACGCCCGTGTCAGCCTTGTGAGGCTGCTAACCTTCGTCGGACGTGGATTCGAAACCTCACCTTTCCGCCTGGCAAATCTGCACGATCTGCATCGGAGCTTTCGGCATCCAGTTCGGCTTCGCGCTGCCGAATGCCAACGCCACGCGCATCTTCCAGAACCTCGGTGCGAGTCTCGATAGCGTTCCGCTGCTGTGGTTGGCGGGGCCAATCACGGGTTTGATCGTGCAGCCCCTGGTCGGCTACTTCTCGGATCGGACCTGGACTCGCTTCGGACGCAGGCGCCCGTACTTCGTGCTCGGCGCGGCGCTGGGGGCGGCGACGCTGATCGTCATGCCGAATGCATCGATCCTGCTGACCGCGGTACTCATGTTGTGGCTGCTCGATGCGTCGCTCAATTTCACGATGGGACCGTTCCGCGCGTTTGTTGCCGATCAAACGTCGATCGAACAACGGTCCACCGGCTACCTCGCGTACATGTTCTTCGCGAGCCTGGGCGCGGTGGTCGGTAGCCTTTTGCCCTGGGCGTTCGCGCAGCTCGGCGTGTCGGCGCATGCCGCGCCGGGCGAAATAAGCGACGTAGTCAGGTACGCGTTCTACGTCGGCGCGACGCTGTTCCTCTCAGCGGTGTGCTGGTCCGCCTTCCGCACGCGCGAATACCCGCCGGAAATGCTCGCGAAGTTCGACGGTGGCGCCCGCTGGCAGATCGCCGACTGGATTTCCCCACCCATGCTGTGGCTGGCGCTGGTGCAGTTCTGTTCCTGGTTCGTGCTGTTCACGGTGTATGTCTACACCGTGCCCGCCGTAGCCCGGTTGCATTTCGGTGCCTCGGGACCCGGCTCGGCGGCGTACGAGTCGGCAGCGAACTGGGTGGGAGTGCTGTTCGCCACCTACAATGGATTCGCCGCCGTTGCCGCGCTGATCATTCCGTTTTTCGTGCGGCGCTACGGGGTGCGCATGTCGCACCGGATCAACCTGTGGATCGGGGCGGCAGGATTGCTCTCGATGCTGCTGATCCGCGATCCGAAGTGGCTGCTGATTTCCATGGTCGGATTCGGCATCGCGTGGGCGTCCATCGTCGCGCTGCCATACGCGATGCTCGCCAACAACCTGCCGTCGCGGAAGATGGGCGTGAACATCGGCATCTTCAACATCTTCGTCGTGATTCCGCAGCTGCTCGCCGGACTGGTCCTGTCGTGGGTGGTGCGCGCCGTATTCAACGGCGATCCTTCCTACGCGTTCGTGATCGGCGCGATCGGCTGGTTCCTGGCGGGGCTCATGGTGCTGCGCGTCAGCGACAACACGGCCCGCCAGGCCGGTCCAACCGTGTAGTTAGCCCCTGTTCATCCTCACAGGGCGCGGAAGCGCACCGCGAGGCCGCCGCCCGCGGCCAGCGCCGCGGCCAGGTGGTCTTTTGCGGTAACGCGCCGCTTTTCGATGACCAGCGCGCCGGGATTGGTCAAATAGCTGGCATCCGCGGCATCGCGATAGATCTGCGCCTCATAACGTCGGCCGCTTTCGAGGAAGTCGAGCGGGATATCGAGCGTGCGCGCGTTCTCGTCGGTGGTCGCGCCCAGGTACCAGTCGTCCGCGCCGCGCTCTCGACGTGCGATCACCACGTAGTCGCCGATCTGCCCCGCAAGCGTGCGCGAGGTTTCCCAGTCGGTGGGCACGTCACGGATGAACTGGAACGCGTCGGGACGCTTCTGGTAGTTCTCGGGCAGATCTGCGGCCATCTGCACGGGGCTGTACACGAGCACGTACAGCGCGAGCTGCGTCGCGAGCGTCGATTGCACGCGTTCGTTGACGTTGGTATGGCCAAACGTCAGGTCGAAGATGCCCGGCGTGAAATCCATCGGGCCCGCCAGCAGGCGCGTGAAGGGCAGGATCGTCAGATGCTCGGGCGGGTTGGTCGGACGCCCCCAGGCGTTGAATTCCTGCCCGCGTGCGCCCTCGCGGCTCAGCATGTTAGGCCAGGTGCGACGCAGGCCCGTGTCCTTGACCGGCTCGTGCGCGACGATCGAGACCTGGTACCTGGCTGCGACGTCGGCCACCTTGAGTTCGTGGTTCACGCGATATTGGCCCGCGAACCATTCATGCCCCACGGTGCCATCCGCGAGCGTGCGTTCGATCGAGCCGCTTGGGCGCACGTAGCCGGTCTTGACGACGCTGATGCCATTTGCGCCGTACAACTTCATCGCGTCGTCCAACTGCCGTTCGTAGTTCTCGAGCGCGCCCGCGGTTTCGTTGTGACCGATGATGCGCACGTTGCGCTGGCGCGCGTAGGCGGAAAGCTTCGGCAGATCGAAATCCGGATAAGACTCGGTGAAGCTGAAGAGCTTGCCGTTGGCGATCCAGTCGCCGTCCCAGCCCTTGTTCCAGCCTTCGACGAGTACACCGCCGAGATGATTCTGCGCGGCGAAGTCGATGTAGCGCTGCACGTTCGCGTTGTTGGCTCCGTGCCGCTCGCCGCTGCCCCAGGTCGTGCGGTTCAGGTGCATTTCCCACCACACGCCCACGTACTTGCCGAAATGAATCCACGAAGTGTCGGCAATGCGGCTGGGTTCGTTGAGGTTGAGTTCCATGCGCGAGTCGGCCAGGGCCATCGGTGACTCGGCGATCAGCACCGTGCGCCAGGGCGTGCTGAACGCGCCGTGCTTCCTCACCAGCACGCCATCCGACCAGGGCATGAGGTCGGCTTTCAGCGTGCGTTCGGCCGTACGCTTCAAGTTCATGCTGGCGTAATCGACCAGCGCCGCCTCGTGGATGGAGACGTACAAGCCGCTGCCCTGCAGCGTCAACGGCGTCTCCGCCAGGTTCACCGCATACAGGGGTGCGCGCGAGTAGAGATATTCGTCGCGGTCCGGATGACGTGCCGGATACCACCATGCGTCCCAATCTCCCGCGAGCCTGAATTCGGTGAGTTCGTCGACGACGGCAACGTCGCGCGACGCAGCGATGTGATTGAACTCGTAGCGGAAGCCGAAGCCTTCGTCGAACACGCGGACCGTGAGGTCGAAGGGCTCCGTGAGGCTCGAGTCGGCGCCCGAAAGCGACACCTTGAGCTCGGCATGGCTATCCTGGATCACGCGTTGCTCGCCCCAAGGCTGTTCCCAGCGCTTGTCTACGGCGCTGCGGCGCGGGTTCGCGACGACCGTTGCGGGAGCATTGCCGAAGCCCTCGAGCACGAGCCCCAGCCGCGCATGCGAGATCACGGTGCGATCGCCGCGATACGCGTCGTAATAGGGGCCGCTATTGTCTGCTGCCACGCAGACCGTGAGCACCGCCTGCGGCGAGTCCACGCAGGTGCCGGCGTGCGCGGATGTTGCCGCTCCCGCCTGCATCGCTGTGAAGGTGAACACGAGGCCGCAGGCCGCTGCTGAAGACAACTTCGCCATGATAGGTATCCCTGGTCTAACTATTGTTGGTTGAAGGCGCGCAACTCCCCCGCGCGCCGCAGATGTTCAGGCTCCACATGATTCACGAATGATCAGCTCGGTCGACAGCATCTCCGGGCGTGCATCTCCGGTCCAGTCGAGTAGTTTGGAGACCAGCAGCCGGCCGGCCTTCGGTATGTCCTGCTGCACGGTGCTCAAGGTCGGGGTGCTCAGGCGGCTGAGCAGGTTGTTGTCGTAGCCGACTACCGAGACATCGCGCGGCACGTTGCGCCCTGCGCGGGCGAGGGCGCGCATCGCGCCGAGCGCGATCAGGTCACTCGCGGCGATGATGCCGTCGAACGGGATCTTGCGATGCAGGAGCCGGTCGACCGCTGCCTCGGCGGACTCGGCCTCGAACTCGACGCGACTGCTCAGGGCGTCGTCGATATGGATGCCCGCTTCCTGCAGGGCTTCGGTGTAGCCGCGGTGGCGCTGTGTCGCTTCCGGATCGGTGCCGCCGATGAACAACAGGCGCTTTCGCCCGAGCTTCAACAGATGTTGAGTTGCGCGGCGGCCGCCGAGCGCGTTGTCCGTGCCTACCGTGCAGTATTTCTGGCTGGGAAACTGTGCACCCCAGACGACGAAGCGGCTGTCGGTCTGTGCCAGCCGGTTGAATTCATCGTGCAACGTGCCCTGGCCCAGGAAGATGACGCCGTTGGCGCGCCCCGTCGTGGTGGCGTGCAGCAGGTCATCGTAGTTAGCCGGGGTCAGGTGGCTGACGGTGAAATCGCAGCCGCGATCGCGGGCGGCCTCGCCGATGCTCGCGAGCAATTCGAGGAAGAAGGGATGTGAGAGCGGCAGCGGGCGGCCGCGCACGCGCGGCGTGACGATGGTGATCGCTCCCTCGGCGCCAATCGGACTCGCCGGCATGTGGCGGCGAAATTCGTAGCCGTGCTTGCGCGCCAGCGCCCACAGCTGCTTTTTGGTCGAGCTGCTGATCGAAGGATGATCGTTGAGCGCGCGTGAGACGGTCGAAACCGACACTTTCCCGAGCTTGGCGAGCTTCTCGAGCGTGACGGTATTGCCGATTTCATCGGTTGAACGACTCATAAGTAATCAAATCCTTTCATCTACCCGACTGTTAGCGCTATCCACACGGCCCACCCGTGGTTTGCGCACCGCGGGACGCTACCGATTTACGCAAATTTACGCAAAATCGCCTCAGGCTATTGCGCAATTTTTCGCAACTTGGGTAGTGTATCAGCACGATTTCGCTGGTATGGCGAAATTAGCGAACGCAAATATACGCAAAAGACGTTCATAAGGGGGCTCATGAAAATTCGCAACGGTTGCCCAGTCCAAGGGCTTTGTGCCGCGCTTGTCGCGTTGGCGGTACCGGTTATCAACCTGGCAGCAGTGGAGGGCGCGCGATGAAACCCATTCCGAAATTCAACTCACGGGCGCTGTTCACCATCGTAGGTGGCAGCGTCCTGATCAATCCCGCGTTCGCGCAGGGGCAGACGGAGCCTGAAACCATTCAGGAAGTCGTGGTGACCGGATTGCGTGCTTCGCTGGAAACCGCGCAGGCCATCAAGCTGGATGCGGACACCTTCGTCGATTCGATCACCGCGACCGACATCGGCGCATTCCCCGACAAGTCCGTGGCCGAAGCCTTGCAGCGCGTACCCGGCATCACGGTGTCGCGCCTGCAGTCGAGCGACGACAGCAATCACTTCTCGGCCGAGCCGTCGAGTGTGCTGATCCGCGGCCTCACGTTCGTGCGTACGCAGTTCAACGGGCGCGACAGCTTCTCGGCTGACGGTTATCGCGGTCTGAACTTCAACGACGTCTCGCCCGAGCTCATGGCCGGTGTGGATTCATACAAGAACCAGACAGCGGAGATGATCGAAGGCGGCATCGCCGGCGTCGTGAATTTGCGCACGCGCCAGCCGCTCGATTCCGATGGCCAGGATCTCGTGCTTACGGGGCGCGTCAACTATGGCAGCCGTTCGGAGGAACCGACGTACGAAGTCTCGGGCGTCTACAGCAAGACCTGGGACACCGACAGCGGCCGTTTCGGCGTGCTGGTAAATGCGGCGTATTCGAACATCCTGACGCGCACCGAAGCCGTCAACATGACGCGCATCGCGACGTTCTGCTCGGATTACGCTCCCGGCGCCCCCGCCGTTGTCGGTTCAGACGGCAATGTGGTCTGCAACACCAATCCGTATGACAGCGGCACGGGCTTCCGCTATGCACCGAGCCAGGTGAATTTCTCGCAGGTCGACTATGACCGCACGCGTACGGGCGCCGCGCTCGCGCTGCAATACGAGAATGACGCCAAGAGTTTGAAGATGACCTTCACGGCGGTCGACTCGAAGTATGAAAACCCGTGGCTCGAGCGCAGTTCCAACATCAGTTGGCCGACGGGCACAGGATTCGGGACTCCCGTGTGGGCGCCGCAAGGCAACTCGCAATGGCGCCCGATCACGGGCAGCTTCGGATTCGGCGCTGACGGCATGCTCGATTCGGGTGTGATCGGACAGCCCTCGAGTGAGTTGGGTTTCAACGGCGCCAATGCCGCTGCAAACATGAGTCATGGCTCGGCGGTTCCCGGCTTGCCGTTCGTGAATGCGAACGACTCCTGCGGAGGTGTCGCCTGTATCACCGGCGCGAACGTCAGTGACGAGGCGCGCATCTTCGACCATGAAGAAGAAACCCGCGATTTCTCGTTCAACGTGGCGTGGGACGTCACCGAGAATCTGCACACGAGCTTTGATTTCCAGTACATCAAGGCGGATACGCGCAATTACGACATCCTGGTCGCGGCTAACAGCTTCGCGCAGGTCGACTACTCGGTCGACAGCCACGGCACGCCGCGCATCGGTTTGTCGCCCGGGCCGAATGTCAATTACGCGGATGGCTTCCTCGCCAACCCGCATAACTACTGGATGCAGTTCATCCAGGACCATTGGGAACACAACGATGCGGACGAAAAGGCCGCGCGTGCGGACGTCGAATACGACCTGGGCAGCGGTGGCTGGCTCAACTCGCTGAAGGCCGGCGTGCGCTTCGCGGACCGCGAACAGAAGGTGCGGTACTCGGCGTACAACTGGGCGCCGATTGCTCCGACCTGGGGCTGCAACGGTCCCGGCTTCAACATCGACAACACGACCCCGGCTCCCTATCCGGCCGAGTGCGGCAACGCGAATCCTTTCAATGGCTATCCGGCGGGCATCTGGGAATCGACCAGCCTTTCGGATCACTATGACGGCAGCGTGTTCAACAACGGGCCGGTCGTGTTCCTGAATCGCGCGACGCTGCGCGACTATGACTTGCACACTGAAGGCCTCGCGGATCGCAACGTGAATGCGCCGCAGGGCTGGAATCCGCTGTGCGATCGCACCACCAATGTCGAAGAGTGCTTCACGGCTCCCGAAATCCTCGACGTCAACGAGAAGAGCAAGGCCGCGTACCTCATGTTGCGGTTCGGCGGTCCGGAGACGAATCCGGGCGGCATCAACATCACCGGCAACGTCGGCGTGCGTTACGTGCGCACCGAAGTCGAGAGCCACGGCCAGGTCGGGTTCCCGAATTCGAACTGGTACACCACCGCGCTGGCGCAGCAACAGGGCGCGTGTAATGCCGCCGACAACGGACCTAACCAGGCGACCGATATCCAGTGCTGGTTGACCCCGGCGTTGCTGGCCTACAGCAATGCCGCGGGCCGGGCCAACACGCTCGACAAGGTGTATAGCAACGTCCTGCCGAGCTTCAACGTCCGCTTCGGGTTCACCGACAAGCAATTCGCGCGCTTCGGTTATTCGAAAGGCATGTCGCGTCCGGACTTCGGCCTGTTGCGCAATTCGGTGGCGATCAACCCGCCGCCGATCGACACCAGCCTCACCTCGCCGTACCTGATCAAGGACGCCAGCGGTGCGGTGACCGGCTACAACTTCATCTTCAACGCGGAAGCCGGTTACGCGGGCCTGGAACCAGTGGAAGCCGACAACTTCGACATGTCGTACGAAGTGTATTTCTCGAAGAGCAGTTCGTTCACGTTCGGGTTGTTCTACAAGAAGCTCGAGAATGCGATCGGGTACGGACGCGTGGTTCGCGACATCGAGAACAACGGTTCCACCCAGGCGGTGACTGTCCGCGGACCCTCCAACGATCCGAGCAGTGGCGGCACGTTGAAGGGCTTCGAAGTGGCCTACCAGACCTTCTTCGACTCGTTGCCCGGCGCGTTGTCGGGGCTCGGCGTGCAGTTGAACTACACGCGCACCAAGCAGGAGGACATCAACAACTCCAACCTTGCGGTGCAGGCGGGCTATCTGCCCGGCAGTACCACGGCCTTCGGCGGCGGCAACAACGGGTCGACAGGTGGCGCGGGTAACGCGGGGAATCCGCTGAACTTCACGAGTAACGTGATCGACTCGCACCGCCTGGCGGGCATTTCGGACCATTCGTACAACGTCGTGGGTCTGTACGAATTCGGCAAGGTGGGCGCGCGACTGGCCTACAGCTGGCGTTCGGAATTCCTGACCGCGAATCTCGACTGCTGCATCGGACTTCCGGTCTGGCAGAAGGCGAGCGGCTATCTCGATGGATCCGCGCGATACAGCCTCACCGACAACATCGAGTTGTCGGCGGACGTGTCGAACATCCTGAATACCACTGCGGAAAGTCAGCAGCAGATATTCGGCGATTCGACGCTCACGCCCGGCGCGAGTCCGGTGAAGATCGATTCGGGATGGGTGCGCAACGACCGGCGCTTCCAGCTCGGTATCCGCTTCCAGTACTGACGCTGCAACGTCGGGGAAACGCGCCGCTGCGGTCCGCACCCGCAGCGGCGCGTTTCTGTTATAGAGGGTCCGAAATGGGGGCTCGATGACCTCACCGTTGAGAATCGTCATCGTCGGCGGAGGATCGGCCGGCTGGATGTGTGCGGCGGCCTGCGCGCAGGTGTTGCCGCCGCAACGCTATTCGATCACGCTGATCGAGTCCGATGAAATCGGCACGGTCGGCGTCGGCGAAGCGACGCTGCCGGCGCTCAAGGACTTCAACGATCTGCTCGGCATCGATGAGTCCGCGTTCATGCGCGCGACCCAGGGCACGTTCAAGCTCGGCATCGAGTTCCGCAACTGGGACCGGCCGGGCGATCACTACATCCATCCGTTCGGCTCGTTCGGGCAATTGTGGGGTGGCGTGGAGTTCCAGCATCACTGGATGCGCGCCCGGAAGCTTGGATTGAATCCCGCGCCGCTCGAGGAATATTGCAGCGCCATCCGTGCATGCCGGCGCAATGCCTTCGACTTTCCGGACACCCGCTCGATTCGATCGACGTTCTACGGCTACGCCTATCACTTCGATGCCGGGCTTTACGCCAATTTCCTGCGCACGTGGGCGATCGCGCGCGGTGTACAGCGCATCGAGGGCCAGGTGATCGACGTCGCGCTCAACGGCGAGAGCGGCAATGTCGAAACGCTCACCTTCAAGTCCGGCGAAAAACTCTCCGGCGACTTCTTCGTCGATTGCAGCGGCTTCCGCTCGCTGCTGGTAGGCGACAAATTGCAGGTGCCGTGGGAAGACTGGAGCGAATGGCTGCCGTGCGACCGCGCCTGGGCGGTGCCGTGCGAACGTTCGGCCGATTTCACACCGTTCACGCGCTCGATCGCGCAGCGCGGTGGCTGGATCTGGCGGATTCCATTGCAACATCGCACCGGCAACGGCCACGTGTTCTCGACGCGCTTCATCAGCGAAGACGAGGCGCGCGCGACCTTGCTCGCGCAACTGGACGGCCGCGCGCAGATGGAGCCGAAGATGCTGCGCTTCCGGGCCGGCCGTCGCGCCCAGGCCTGGAAGAAAAACTGCGTGGCGCTCGGCCTTGCGAGCGGATTTCTCGAGCCGCTCGAATCCACGAGCCTGTTTCTCATCCAGAAGGCCGTGCAGGACATGATGCGGCTGATTCCGGCTCCCGAAGCCGGCGGCGTGGACGTGCGGCTGGTCGGTGAATTCAACCGGCTGTCGGATGCGCTGTACGAACGCATCCGCGATTTCCTGATCCTGCACTACGTCGCCAATCGCAGGCTGGGCGAGCCGCTGTGGGATCACGTGCGCACCTATCCGCTCCCCGACAGCCTGACCCACAAGCTCAGGCTGTTCGATTCGCGTGGCCACGTGCCTTTTTTCAAGGACGGGTTCTTCTCGCGCGACAGCTGGCTCGCGGTGCTGTTCGGGCAGGGATTGGTGCCGCAGACTTATGACCGGCTCGCGGATTTTCTGCCCGCCGATCAGCTCGCGGAGAAGTTGAGCGACCTGCATGGACGGGTTGCGATCCACGTGGCCGACATGCCGACGCACGCCGAGCTCATCGCGAGCTACTGCGGTCAGCCTGCACCTGCGCGGGCGGCATCGACATGACCGCGTTGAAGAATCTGGTGATCGTGGGCGCAGATGCGCCCGCCTGGCTTTCGGCCTGCGTGCTGCACTACGCGTTGGCGCCGGCGGGAGTGAATGTCAGCGTCGTCGAGCTACCGAGCCGCGTGCGACCGGCGGACGTCTTCGCCACGCTGCCGGCGCTCGAACCGCTGCACACGCGGCTGCGCATCGACGAGGCGAAGCTGATCGGCGCAACGCGCGGCACCTTCACGCTCGGCAAGCTGTTCACCGACAGCACCGCTCATGCGGCGCCGTTCTTTCATGCCTACGGCTCAACCGGGACGCGCATCGAGAAGAAGGAGTTTCTGCCGCACTGGTTGAAAGCGCAGCGCGCGGGATTTCCGGTGGGGTTCGAGGCGTTCTGCCTCACGGCCGCAGCGGCCCGACACGGCCGCATGCTCGTGCCCGATCCCGAAATCGAGGGCTTCGGCTTCACCGACTACGGTTATCACCTGCCCGCGATTCCGTATGGCGCGTGGCTCAAGGCATTGGCGCTGCGTCGCGGCGTCCTGGTGCAGCCGGCACAGTCAGTGGCATCAAGGATGAATCCTGGTGGTGACATCGAGTCGCTCGACCTCGACGGCGGGCGTCAGGTCGTGGGCGATTTCTTCCTGGACGTCACCGGCGGCGACGCCAGGCTGATCGGCGCCGGCCTCGGTGTCGGCGCCGAAAGCTGGCGAGCGTCCTTCGTCGCCGATCGCGCGCTGGTCGCGTTCGGCGCACCGCTGCCCGCCGCGCCTATCTATTCGGAGGTGCGCGCCTGCGCGCAGGGGTGGGTGGCGCTGCAGGCGAGCCAGGTCTGCACGCACCTGCTGCATGTCTATGCGAGCGACGCGTATTCGAAAGAAGGAGGCAGCGACGAGGCGGCTCTGCAGAGCCTCGCGCGCATGGCACGCATGGAGCTGCGCGACGCCGCGATTCGCCCGCTCGATCCGGGACGCCGCGTCAATGCCTGGGAACGGAACTGCGTGGCGATCGGCGAGGCCGCCTGCCGCTTCGACCCGATCCATGGCGTGGACCTGCAGGCCGTGCAGGTCGGCCTCGTGCACCTGCTGCCGCTGTTTCCGGTCGCTGCGGACTACGCCGTCGAACGGGCGGAGTACAACCAGAACGTGCGCGCCACGTTCGAACGCATCCGGGATTTTCAGCACGCTCACTACCTGCTCAACCGCTACGGCGACTCCGCATTCTGGCGGCGCGCGCGCGCCGCGCCACCGGGCCGCGAGCTCGCACACAAGATCGACGCATTTCGCGCGCGCGGCGACGTCGTCTACTACGAAGACGAAACCTTCGCGATCGACGACTGGCAGGCGCTGTTGCTCGGGCACGGCGTGATGCCGGAGACGTATGATCCGGCCGTGGATCGCACCTCGCAGGATGTCGTCGAACGGGAGTTCCGGCGGATCCTCGAATTCATCGGCAAGAAAGTGGGCGAGCAGGTGTCGCACGCCGAGTACCTGCAGACCGTATGCGCGCCACCGGACGCCGGCGCGCGCTCCGCCGCGCGAGGAGTCGCTTGACGCTCACGATCACGCAGTCATTCGACGATCTGCCGCAGGTTGTCGCGCGCGGCGAGACGGCCGCTGCGCAATTCGCAGAAATCCTGGCCGCGGAGGAGCCGGTGATCTTCAAGGATGCGCTCGCGGCCTGGCCGGCGCTCACGGCCGGCCGTGAATCCGTCGCGGCGATGAATGTCTACCTCAAGTCGCTCGATGCGGGAAAGCCGGTGCCTGTCCTGGAAGCGCGTGCCGCGAGCGATGGCTGGTTCATGTATCAACCGGATCTGCGCGACTTCAATTTTGCGCATCGCGAGCGGCGCATCGGCGAGACGCTCGATCACATGGAACGATTGCTCGGCCAGCCCGACGTGCCGTTCATCGCCATACAATCCCTGCCGCTCGCCGAGCACATGCCGCAATTCATGCGCGCGAATCCCGCGCCGTTGTTGCCGCCGCAGGTGATGCCGCGCATCTGGATCGGCGGCAAGGTGCGCACGCAAACCCATCACGACCCGGATCACAATCTGGCCTGCGTCGTGGCGGGCCGGCGGCGTTTCCTGCTGTTTCCTCCGGAGCAGGTCTCGAATCTTTACGTCGGACCGATCGACCGCCCGTTTCCGCCGCCGCTGTCGCTGGTGAATCCCGAAGCGCCCGATTTCGAGCGTTACCCCAAATTCCGCCGCGCATTGGCGGCCGCGCGCATCGCCTGGCTCGACGCCGGCGACGCGTTGTTCATCCCGAAGTACTGGTGGCACCATGTCACCTCGCTCGAACCTTTCAACGTGCTGGTCAACTACTGGTGGGGCAATGACGCGAAGGGCCTCGATCGGGCAATGGATTGCTTCCTCACCGCGTTGCTGGCGCTGAAGGATCTCCCGCCGCGCGAACGCGCGTACTGGCGCGAGATGTTCGAGACGCATGTGTTCCGCGCCGCCGGCGACGATCCGGTCGCGCACATTCCACAGGCGTTGCAGGGATTGTTAGGTCCGCTGAGTCCGGCGATGCGCCAGAAGCTGCGTCAGCAGCTGAAGATGGCGTATCTCAAGTCCTGACGAGTCAAGTGCCTTCCGGGTTCACCTGTGCGTCGCGGCCCGCGACGGCGCGCGCGCGTTCGGGCGGTACGCCGAGACTGCGCAGCGAATACTCGAGCATGCCGCGTGCGAGTTCGCGCTCGCCCATCACCACGCGCCCGGCGCCCAGGTCTTCGAGCGCCTTGAACTCGCTCTCCTTGTGCGTGCGCACGACGATGTCGATCGAATGATTGAGGCCGCGCGCCAGCTCCACGATGCGCCGTGCCTGGAAGCTGTCGGGTGTCGCGACCACCAGCAGGCGCGCGTGCTCGATGCCCGCCGCGGCGAGCATTCCCGGCGCCGACGCGTCGCCGACGAGAGTCGGAACACCCTGCGCCTGCGCATTGCCCAACATGAGGTGATCGCGTTCGATCACCGCGAACGGCAGACCCTGTTCCTTGAGTGCCGGTCCAATGGCGCCGCCCACGCGACCGTATCCGACGATGACCGCGTGATTGCGCAACCTGCTCGTGCTGCTCACCGGTGTGCGATGACGTTCGGCGCCGCGCCGCTCGAGTAGTTGGAGCAGCCGCGGCCGCGCTTCGAGCCAGCGCGCCAGCGGCGCGACGCAGGCGAAGGTGACGGGGTTCAGCGCGATCGACAGCAGCGCGCCGGCGAGAATGAGATCGCGGCCGTCCGCCGGCAGCAACCCGAGCGCCGCGCCGAGGCTGGCGAGAATGAACGAGAACTCGCCGATTTGCGCCAGGCTCGCGGATACCGTGAGCGCCGTGCGCACGGGGTGGCGAAACGCCAGCACGATGACGAATGCGGCCAGCGATTTTCCCACCATGATGATGGCCAGCACCGCGAGCACGGCCAGCGGCTCGCGCACCAGCACGGTGGGATCGAACAACATCCCCACTGACACGAAGAACAGCACGGCGAACGCGTCCTTGAGCGGCAACGTGTCGTTGCCGGCCTGGTGACTGAGTTCGGATTCGCTCAGGATTACGCCCGCGAAGAATGCGCCGAGCGCGAACGACACACCGAACAAGGCCGAAGATCCGTACGCGATGCCGAGCGCGATGGCGAGCACGCACAGCGTGAACAACTCGCGCGAGCCGGTGCGCGTGACGTGCATCAGAAGCCACGGCACCACGCGTGTGCCGACGACCAGCGCCAGCACGACGAAGACCGCGACCTTCGCCAGGGTGATCAGCAACGCGAGCCAGGTATTGGTGGAACCGGCGTGGGCGTCCAGCGCGCCGGAATTTCCGCCGAGGGTGTCCGCCAGCGCCGGCAACATCACCAGCGCCAGCACCATCGCGAGGTCTTCGACGATGAGCCACCCTACGGCGATCTTGCCTTCCGAGGACTGCAATGCATTGCGTTCCTCGAGCGCGCGCAACAGGACGACCGTACTGGCGACCGACAACGACAACCCGAACACCAGGCCGGCGCCAAGACTCCAGCCGAGCAGGTGCGCCATGCCGGCGCCGATGGCCGTAGCAGTGACGATCTGCGCGATCGCGCCGGGCAGCGCGATGTAGCGCACCGACATCAGGTCCTTGATGGAAAAGTGCAGCCCGACGCCGAACATCAGCAGGATGACGCCGATTTCGGCGACCTGGCCAGCCAGGGCGGAGTCGCCCACGAAGCCCGGCGTGAAAGGCCCGACCGCGATCCCGGCGATGAGATATCCCACGATCGGGGAGATGCGCAGTGCGCTCGCCAGCAAACCGAACAACAAAGCAAGCACGAAACCGATCGCCAGCAGTGCAATGAGGGAAGTTTCGTGTAATTCCGCGGGCATACGCGCGAGGGTACCGAAAAAAAACCGGCTCCGGGCGGCCGATTCCCGGCGGCAGGGCCTAAAATGCGCCCCTCGTTTTTTCAGGTCTTTATGAAGTCCCAGCAGGCGTTAGGTCCCGCAGTCATCGGCGCCATCGGCGTCGTCTTCGGCGACATCGGCACGAGTCCGCTTTACGCGTTCAGCGCCTCGCTCTCCGCCGCCGAATACATTCCGGGCGACTCCGCGAAAGTGCTCGGCATCCTGTCGATGATCTTCTGGAGCCTCGCGATCGTCGTCACGGTCAAGTACGTCGGCATCATCATGCGCGCCGACAACGCGGGCGAGGGCGGTGTGCTGTCGCTGGTGGCGCTGGTGCAGAATCATTTCGGCACCGCGACGCCGTGGGTGCGCCACGCGGTGGCGCTCGGTGTGCTCGGCACCGCGCTCTTCTACTGCGACGCGTTGATAACGCCCGCGGTTTCCGTGCTGAGCGCGGTCGAAGGCCTGACGTTGCTCGACGCGGATTTCGCCAGCGCAGTGCTGCCCGTGACGATCTGCCTCATCGTCATCCTGTTCGCGATTCAACGCCGCGGCACCGAGCGGGTCGGGCGCATGTTCGGGCCCATCATGGTGCTGTGGTTCCTGACGCTGGCGGTGCTCGGCGTCGTGTCGATTGCGCGCGCTCCCGGTGTGCTGCTGGCCGTGAATCCCATCTACGGCCTGAGTTTGTTAGGTCACCACCCGGCGCTCGGTCTCGCCATCCTGGGCGCGGTCATTCTCGCGGTCACGGGCTGCGAGGCCCTGTACGCGGACATGGGTCACTTCGGCCGCAAGCCGGTGCGCATGGGCTGGCTGATTCTCGTGTGGCCCGCGCTGGTGCTCAATTATTTCGGGCAGGGCGCGCTCATCCTCCACAGCGCTGCGCCGGTCGCGAATCCCTTCTACTCGCTCGCGCCGCAGGGCACGCTGCCACTGCTGGTGCTGTTGTCCACCGCCGCCACGGTGATCGCCTCGCAGGCGGTGATCTCCGGTGCATTCTCGCTGACGCGCGAGGCCGTGCAGCTCGACCTGCTGCCGCGTGTGCGCGTACTGCAGACTTCGGAAGAAGCGCAGGGCCAGATCTTCGTGCCGGCGGCCAACATGTTCCTGTTCGTGTCGGTCATCCTGTTCGTGCTCACGTTCCGCAGTTCCGCGGCGCTCGCCTCCGCTTACGGCGTCGCGGTGATGGGCACGATGTTCGTCACCACGCTGTTAGGTGTGCTGGTCGCGCGCTCGATGTGGAAGTGGTCCTGGTGGAGGGTGGGCCCGCTGTTCGGCCTGCTGCTCACGGTCGATCTCGCGTTCCTCGGCGGCAGCCTGACCAAGATATCGAGCGGCGGCTGGGTGCCGCTGGCCTTCGCGACCGTGATGTTCGCGATCTTCGTCACCTGGCGCGACGGCCGCCAGCGCCTGCGCGCCGAGCTCGAATACCGTGCCGTGTCGGTGAAGAAGCTGCCCGAGCTGCTCGCGAAAGCGACCAAGGTGCCAGGCACCGCGGTGTTCCTGATCAGCCAGTCCGGCTTCGTGCCGACCGCGCTGTTGCGCAATCTCGAGCACAACAAGGTGTATCACGAGCAGATCGTCATCCTGCACATCGAGATCCAGCGCGTGCCACGCATCGATCCGCTGAGCCGGGTGCTGGTCGAGGAATTGCAGCCCGGCGTGTACGACGTGCGCACGCGTTACGGCTTCATGGAGACACCGGACGTCGGCGAGACATTGCGCAATGCGCGGCGGCAGGACCTGTGCGTTTTCGCCGAGGACTCCTCGTTCTTTCTCGGGTGGCACCTGGTTCGTGCACGACCCCAGCCGGGACTTGCAGGCCTCAAGGCGCGCGCTTTCGCGTTCTTGCAGCGCCGCAGCGCACAAGCGGCCGAGTTCTTCCGCATGCCGACACGCGGGGTCATCGTGCTGGCAACCGACGTGGAATTGTGACCTGCCGCTGGCGCGCCGCGCGCGCGTAGTTAGTCCGGGCGCTGTCCGCGCGCACAGCTCGCCGGATGGCCTCCGACAGCCCAGGATGGGCAGCCCGGGGCTTGTGTTGAAACTCGACGCCGTCAGGTAGAACTCTCGCCCGACTGTACGGGTCTCAGGCATTGGAGCAGCCGGATTGGTGAAATAACGCATCAACTTGCCGGGTCTCCTGCGTATACGGACTGGAGGATTCATGAAGCGGACTGTGGTGGCGTTTCTGTTGTGCGCGGCATCGAGCCTGGGGTTACACGCCGGCGAAGCGGCCGTGAAGATCCCCGCGCCGGTCGTGGACGACAAACCTGCGGCGGGCGCTTTGCAGACGGCGGTCGTTGCCGGCGGCTGCTTCTGGGGCGTGCAGGGCGTGTACCAGCATCTCAAGGGTGTGAAGAACGTGTTGTCCGGCTACGCCGGCGGCGCGCGCAACGACGCCGACTACCGCGCTGTGAGCGGCGGCGATACCGGTCACGCCGAATCCGTGCAGATCGTCTACGACCCGGCCCAGGTCACGTACGGACAGATCCTGCAGGTGTTCTTTTCCGTGGCACACGACCCGACGCAGCTCAATCGCCAGGGTCCGGATACCGGCACGCAATACCGCTCGGCAATTTTCTATGCCAACGATTCGCAGCAGAAGATCGCGCGGGCCTACATCGCGCAGCTGGATGCCGCCAGATTGTATCCGCGCGCCATCGTCACGAAGGTCGACCCGCTCGCCCGGTTTTACGCGGCCGAGGCTTATCACCAGGACTATCTGATCAATCATCCTTCGCAGCCCTATATCGTGTTCAATGACCTACCGAAAGTGCGCAACTTCCACAGCATGCTGCCCGCGCTGTACAACGCGCGCGCGGTGACCGTGGCGGCCGCGAAGTGAGATTGTTAGCCCTGTTGGCATTGCTGGCTGGCGCGGCCGCGGGTGCCGCAGCCGCGGGCCCGGCGACGCCCGCCGCGCAGTCGCCCGCCAGCGCTCCCCTGCGGGGCGACATGCCGGAATTCGCGGCCGGCGTGCCCTGGCTCAATTCTGCACCGCTGACGCGCGAAAAACTGCGCGGCAAGGTGGTCGTGGTCGACTTCTGGACGTATTCCTGCATCAACTGTCTGCGCGCGCTGCCGTACATCAACGCCTGGTATTCGCACTACAAGGATTCGGGGCTGGTGATCGTCGGCGTCCATTCGCCGGAGTTCGGCTTCGAAAAAGACGCCGCGAACGTACGCATGGCGATCGCGAAATTCGGCATCAGGTATCCGATCGTGCTCGACAACGATTTTGCGATCTGGAACGCGTACAACAATCGCTTCTGGCCGGCGCACTATTTCATCGACGCCACCGGCAAAGTCCGCGGCCACCACTTCGGTGAAGGCAAGTACGACAGCTCGGAGCGTACGATCCGGACGTTGCTCACCGAAGCGGGCGCGAAGAATCTGCCGGCACCGATTGCGTCCACCGCAGGCGAGGGTGTCTCGGCTGCCGCCGACACCGCCAACGTCAGATCTCCCGAAACTTATCTCGGCTTCAAGCGCGGCTCCAATTTTCAGTCGCCCGGCTCGTTTGAGCGCGACGCGCCCAAGAATTACCAGTTGCCGCCCGCGCTCACGCTCAATCAATGGGCACTGGCGGGCCGCTGGCTCGTGTCAGCCGAGAAGGCTCGGCTCGAAACCGCCCCGGGTCGCATTGCATTCCGCTTCAAAGCGCGCGACCTGCACCTCGTTCTGGGGCCGGGCCCTGGCAAAGCGCCGGCGCGCTTCCGCGTGCTGCTCGATGGCAAGCCGCCCGGCGCCGATCACGGGATGGACATCGACGCGAACGGCGCCGGCAAGGTGAGCGAGCATCGCCTCTATCAGCTCATCCGCCAGCAGGGTGCCGTGCAGGAACATGAGTTCACGATCGAGTTCCTCGATCCGCGCATCGAGGCGTTTTCATTCACGTTCGGTTGATTGCGCGAGGAGTGCGTGATGCAGGAATTCAACAGTTCGCGACGCGGGTTTCTCATTGGCGCTTTGGCCGTGCCACTCGCGTCGAGTGTGGTTGCCTGTGCGCAGGCGTCTGACAAGACCGACGCGCCGCCCGCCGAGGTCGTCATCGAGAATTTCTCACCGGCCGGCGTGAGCACGGGCAAGGCGAAGGTCTCGCGCGTGGTGAAAACAGACGACGAATGGCGCCAGCAATTGTCGGAACTGTCGTTCCGCGTGACGCGCAAGGCCGGCACGGAGCGGCCGTTCACGGGCAAGTACAACGAGAATCACGCCGACGGCGTCTATCGCTGCATCTGCTGCGACACGGCTCTGTTCGATTCGAAAAACAAGTTCGAATCGGGAACTGGCTGGCCGAGCTTCTGGACGACGATCTCGAAGGTCAACGTCGCCGAATCCGCGCACGGCAGCCGCATGTTCGGCACGGAAGTTCACTGCGCTCGCTGCAGTGGACACCTGGGGCACATCTTCGAGGATGGGCCGCAGCCGACCGGGCTGCGCTACTGCATCAACTCGGTGGCGATCGACTTCACGCCGCGCGGCGCGTGACAGCGCGGCTAGTGGCGCGGCGGTAGAGCGAAGGCCAGGTAAACACCGCCGCCCGATCCGGCGCGTTCTTTGCCACCGCTCGCGAAGATGGCGACGAATTGACGACCCGCAATCCGATAGGTGATCGGCGTCGCATCGGCCGAGAACGGCAGCGCCGCCTCCCACAGTAGTTTGCCGTCGAGCTTGTCGAACGCGCGGAACTTGCGGTCGTGTATCGATGCGCCGATGAACAGCAGGCCTGCGGCGGTCACGAGAGGGCCGCCGTAATTTTCGCTGCCGGTGCCCGTCGTGCCGCCGGCCGCCAGTTCGGGAAATTCTCCGAAGGGAATCCGCCACAGGTATTTTCCGGTCGCCAGTTCGATCGCGTTCAACGTGCCCCAGGGCATCCCGATGGCGGGATAGCCCTGGCTGTCGAGCCAGCGCCGATAACCCGTGAAGCGATATTGCTGGTTGATGGGCGAAGTGTCGGGTTCGCCTGCCGGCGAATCCACGCCATTCGTGAGGAACATGCTGATCGCTTGCAGCGTCTCGTCCTGCAGGGTGGGAAACGCTGGCATCCGGCCGCCACCCTTGCGCACGCGCTCCGCGAATTGCTCGGCCGGCATGCGCTTGCCGATTTCCACGAGCGAAGGAAACTGCGGTGGTGAGCCTCGACCGCTGTCGCCGTGGCACGCGGCGCAATCGCGCAGGTAAAGAGACTTGCCGGAGCTGCGGCCCTTGTCGTTGATCGCGAGCGAACCGAGCCACGCCATTTCATTGGCATTCACGTACAGCACGCCGGTGTCCGGATCCCAGGCGGGGCCACCCCATTCGGCGCCGCCGTCGAATCCCGGGTAGATAGTTGTGTCGACGCCGACGCTCAGCGGCTTGAAAGGACCGTCACTCAGTACTTGCGCGAATTGCTGGCGCGCCCAGGTGTTCGCCTCCGGCGTGCGAGTGGTGAGATCGTTGGCGGTCAGGCGCTGGCGTGCATAGGGCGCGGGGGACGTCGGGCGCAGGTAGCCCGGGTGCGAAACCTCACCGGGCACATTTGATACCTGCGCCGGCACCTCCTCCACCGGGAAGACCGGTTTGCCCGTGTCGCGATCGAGTACGAACACGAAGCCCTGCTTGGTGGTCTGCACCAGTGCGTCGATGGATTTGCCCTTCACGCGCAGGGTGATCAGCGTCGGCGCCGTCGGCAGATCGCGATCGAGCACGTCGTGTTTCACGAACTGGAAATGCCAGCGCAACTTGCCGGTGGCGGCATCGAGCGCGAGCAGGCAGTTGGCGTAGAGATTGTCGCCCTGGCGATTTCCGCCATAGAAATCCGAGGCCGCAGAACCGGTGGGCACGAAAACGACGCCGCGTTTCGGGTCGAGTGTCATGCCGGGCCAGCTGTTCGCGCCGCCCGTGTACTGCCATGCGTCCTTGGGCCAGGTGTCGTACCCAGGCTCGCCGGGCTGCGGAATCGTGCGGAACGTCCAGCGCAGCGCGCCGGTCTTCACGTCATACGCGCGCACGTGTCCGGGCGAGGCGGGCAGCGTTTCGCCGACGCGACCGCCGACGATCATCAGGTCTTTGAAGATGACGCCGGGACTCGTGAGCCGCACCGATTGCGATGCAGCGTCGCGGCCGAGATTTTCACGCAGGTCGATGCGGCCCGCGTTGCCGAAGCTTGCGACCGGCCTGCCGCTGGCCGCGTCGAGCGCGTAGATGAAATTGTCGACCGCGGCGAACACGCGCGCCTGCTTGCCGTCCGTCCAGTACATCAGGCCGCGATTCGCGCCGACGCCCGCGACCCCTGAGTCGAAGATCCAGAGCTGCGTGCCGGTCGCCGCATCGAGCGCGAAGGTCTTGTGCGTGGGCGTGTAGCCGTACAACACCCGTCCAATGACGATGGGCTGTGTCTGCGTGTCGCCTTTTTCGTGAGTGTCGTAACTCCACGCGAGCGTGAGCTGTTTGACGTTGCCGCGATTGATCTGCGTCAGCGGAGAGTGACGGGACTTTCCGGCGTCGCCGCCGTAGGCGGGCCAGTCGGCGTCCGCTGCCTGCGCGATGGCCGCCGTGCCGAGCACCAGGGCGACGAATGCGCCGGCGCGTTGAATTCTCATGCCCCCTCCCGATCGCAGGAAAACGGTGACGCAATCTAAGTCAGATCGCCGCCGGGGTCACGCCGGGGAGTTGCGGGTCGGCGGTCGCCTTCAATTCAAAACGCGCGCGTGTATGCTTTCGGCACGATGACGATCCCGGTCCTCCAGCCTTATCGTCGGCGCACGATCTCGACGCCGGTCGGTGATCTGCGCCTGTTCGCAAACGACGCGGGGCTCGCCGCGGTGCTGTGGAGAGACGACCCCGGGCTGCACCTGCGGCGCGACGCGGTCGTCGCAGAAGGCGATCACGAACTTTTGACGGAGACCGAGCGCCAGCTGCGCGAGTATTTCGCCGGGCGTCGCAAGGTCTTCGATGTGCCGCTCGCTTTCCACGGCACGGATTTTCAGCGTCGCGCATGGTCTGCGCTGCTCACGATTCCTTACGGCGAGACGCGCAGCTACGCGCAGATGGCGATGCAGATCGGACAGCCCAATGCGGTGCGCGCGGTCGGTGCCGCGAACGGCAGGAACCCCATTTCCATCATCGCGCCCTGTCACCGCGTGATCGGATCTGGCGGCGCCCTCACCGGTTTCGGCGGCGGTCTGGAAAACAAGGCGAAATTGCTGGCGCTCGAGTCCGCGCAGACTGATCTTTTCGGCGCGCGGCACGAGCGCGACGACGCATTCAAGAAACGCGCCTGAACAGCCTCGTCAACCGACATCCGCTCCCGGTACACGGAACTTCCCGGTCGCATTGCCGGAAGCTTCATCCTCGCGAACTATCACGCAATTCCTGCCGCCATTTTTCGCGGCGTATAACGCTTCGTCCGCGAGCTGGATCATTCCCTGTGGTGTCCGCTTGAGAGTGGGCCAGACAATTGCTACGCCGATGCTGATGGTTGCCTTGCGCAGCGGTGGCGAATCCTCGTGTTCGATTCCAAGATTCAAGACCCCGAGCCGCATTTGTTCGGCGACCGCACGTACGTGGTCCGGCTGCGCGTCGTAGAGAATCACCGCAAACTCTTCACCGCCGTAACGTGCCACGAGATCGAGCGGCCGGCGTGTCGTCCCGCTCGCCACCGCGGCTATGCGACGCAGCGCCGCGTCGCCCGCCTGATGACCATATCGATCGTTGAAGGCCTTGAAGTGATCGACGTCGACCAGCAGCACGCCGATGGGCCGCCGGTCGCGCAGCGCCAGTTGCCACGCGTGCAGCAGGTGCCCATCGAGTGCCCGGCGGTTCTTCAATCCAGTCAGGCCGTCCAGCGACGCCAGATCGGCGATCAGCAGGTGCTGCAGGAAGGAGCGGCGAAAGCGGCTGCCGTGGTTGCGAAACGCGACGCCGCCGATGAGCGCGCTTCCGGCAAGGAATCCGGTGAGGGAGGCCAGCCGGTCGAGGGGCTCTCCGTACCAGGCCAGCGCAGCGGCAAACGAAACGACCATCACCGCATTGGCATAGACCGCCGCGGAGAACAGCAATCCTGCGAGGTAGTACAACGCCAGACTGAAGGTCGTGAGCACCGCGAACACCGCGCCATGACCATTCGTTACATGGTGCGCAACTTCAAAACTCGCGAGCGCCGATATCGCGAGGCAGGCTGCGCTCGCGACTTCCAGAAAAATGCGGTGGTAGTACGGCGTGAATGTGATTGCGATCAGTGACAGGAAGAGGAAAGCAATCGCGCCGAGGCGCGCCACGCCGTACGCATCAGATGCCGAGTCCGGGAAGAACAACAGCCGCCCGGCGGCGGCCGCCGCGGCCAGCGCCAGGATGAGATAGAAGGAGCGCACGGGGGCGCGGCGCTCCGATAGATAGTACGCACGGTACTGCGACTCGATGACGGGCGAGAACTCCATGCGCCCTTCGCTGTTGCGCAGCTCTTGCACGTAAGCGGAGTTCGGCAGGAGATCGGAGGCGTGCTCGGGAGCGGTCACGGGCAGCAGTGTACGCGCCGTTCAGCGGGTTCCCAAAAATAGTCCCGGCTGGTTTGGATTACCGGCTTCTGGCAGGACACCGGTGGACGCGCTGAGGTTGTTCGCCCGTCCGCGCGGTAGACTTGCGCCATCGGAATATGCGTATCCACCCATCGATGAGCTCGCGATGAAGAAACTGAAACACGAGGCTGAGTTGTTCAAGGCGGGGCTGCTAGCAGCGATGAAATACGCGCAAGAGCGCGGCGCCGTTGAATTCGAGCCGACGGATTCCGCGAGCCAGAAGTTGCTGTATGTTTACCGGCTTCTGGTTCACGACAAGATGATCCAGCCGCTGCCCGAAGACCAGGTCGCAGAGAACACCATGCGGCACAAACTGGCGATCTGGTATTCGAAGCAGCTGCCGGGAGATCACCCGTTGCTGAAGTGACCCGCGATATCCCGATCATTCATTGGCTCGAAGACGGCAAGGCTTTCGAGGCACGGTGGCGCTCCCATAGCGATACGCCGCCTGCCACGCACGTGGTTGTTGCTGACGGGAAAATGACAGCAGACGAGGCCTATGGTCTCGCGTCTCAAGGGACCGCGCTTCTGTGGCGCGGCGACTTTCAAGAGGCGCGCCAGATGTTGAGCGCCTTGGGGAATCGCGCGGATCGTCGGAAGCGTAGAGCGCGGACTTCAGTTGCAAATCCACTGGCTGGCCGGGCTGAAGCATTCCATCTCTACCGGCAGGCCAGGTCGCAACGCGCGCGCACGCTCAACGCGTTGCTGATCCCGCTCAACGAAGACTTCTCGATCCCGTTGCGAAGAGCGCCAGATATCCGGCAAGCCTGCGCGGAGGCTTTCGGTCCCGCGGAGACAGCATCAGTCACATCGCTGCGAGCGTTGCTCGGTGTGATCGGTGCGCATGAATGGCGCACCAAAGGCATCGAGATTCCGGAAGCAGGTGGAAGAATTCATCCGCACTTCGGTGTCTTCGCGCCGATCCGCCGTGAGTACGTGGACCTCGTTGCTACGACGCCTCTGCCAGCTGCGTGCGCTTCAGGAAGCCTAGCTTTTGATATCGGCACGGGCACCGGTGTGCTCGCCGCGGTACTCGCACGGCGTGGCATCGAACGCGTGGTGGCTACCGATCTCGATCCGCGCGCGCTCGAGTGTGCGCATGAGAACGTTCGACAGCTGGGGCTTTCGGAACGCGTCGATGTCGTGCAGGCGGACCTTTTTCCCGAAGGTTGCGCGGCGCTCGTGGTCTGCAACCCGCCATGGATTCCCGCGCGGCCGAGCTCGGCCATGGAAAACGGAATCTATGATCCCGAAAGCCGAATGCTGCGTGGATTTCTGGGGGCGCTGCCGGGGCATCTTGCGCCGGGCGCTGAGGGGTGGCTGATCCTTTCCGACCTGGCGGAACATCTTGGCTTAAGGACTCGCACGCAGTTGCTCGAGGAGTTCGAGGTTGCGGGATTGCGCGTCCTGGGCCGAAACGACGTGCCGCCGCGACATCCGCGAGCCGCTGACAAAACGGACCCGCTCCATATGGCGCGCGCGGCTGAAATCACTTCGCTTTGGCGGCTCGCGGCACGCTGAGAAACAGAAGTTCTCTCAGAACTTCTCGTCCGGCCGCAAGTACCGCCACTTGCCAACCGGTAATCCTCCCAACGGTACGTTGCCGCTGCGGACACGCTTCAACCCGGTCACGAACAGACCCACGAGCTCGCACATGCGGCGGATCTGGCGCTTGCGACCTTGGCGCAGTACGAAGCGCAGCTGGTGTTCGTTCTGCCAGGACACCAGTGCGGGCTTCAGCTTCACGCCATCGAGCGTCAGGCCGTACTGCAAGCGTTTCATGCCGTCGGGAGTGAGACTGCCTTCGACGCGCACGAGGTATTCCTTCTCGACCGAGGAGTTCTCGCCAATCAGCTGCTTCGCGACGCGTCCATCCTGGGTGAGAACCAGCAGCCCGGTGGAGTCGATGTCCAGTCGGCCGGCGGGGGCGAGCGCACGCAGGTGTCCCTGCTGGAACTGCAGGGGCGAGGGATCCGCCGCCCAGCGATTTTCCGGACGGATCAGCACGATGGCGGGTTCGTAGCCATCTTCGGCCTGGCCGGAGACATAGCCCACCGGCTTGTGCAGCAGGATGGTGACCTGTCCGCTCTGGTGTTCCCGTGCGGCCCGATCGATCTCGATTTTTGCGTCAGGTGACACACGCACGCCGAGTGTGTCAACGACCTGACCATCCACTTTTACCCAGCCACTTTCGATCCAGCGATCCGCCTCGCGCCGTGAGCACAGGCCGAGTTCGCCCATGCGCTTGGAGAGGCGTGGGTGTTCCGGGCTATCTTGCGATGTGGGAGGACGTGTCATGCAAAGAATCCAGAACGGCCTGTTCAGTTGAGGAGACTAGACGTGTCCAAACCATTCTTGTCTCCTTCATGTCTGCTCGGCAACCAGTAAACTCCCCGAAATCCGCAGGAATCCCGCAGAAACTCCACAAGTGGACAACGCTACGAAAATAGGCATTTCCGTCGAGAAAGGCAGCAAATCGTTCGACCGCCGCATCAGCGTCGCGCCCATGATGGATTGGACGGATGATCTCTAAATCGTTTTGAGCATCAATAGTTTGGCGTCAGCGGAGGAGGCTTGTCTCCTTTAGGTCTCCTCGAGGGGCGTGTTCTGAGGTGAGTCGGATTCAAGTCCCGTTGACACGTGGCCACAAAACTTAAATTCCATTGAAGTTTTGTGAGAGCGAGGGTCTCCGCTCGAATGGGTAATAAACATACCACTTAGAAACAAGTGGTGCTAGTATTACCCGATATGAAGACCCGGAATCCCGATACCGCGCTGAAGGCCTTTCATGACAAGGGCGGCACGCTGCGCACCCGGGATCTCATCGCGCTCGGCGTGCACACCGACGCGCTGTACATGCTGCGCGACGCGGGTCGCGTCGTCGAACTCGGTCGTGGCCTCTACCGCCTTGCCGAAACCGGCGAAGCCGAGCATCCCGATCTCGCCCTGGTCGCGGCGCGCGCGCCGGATGCGGCCGTCTGCCTGATCAGCGCGCTCTCGTATCACGACATCACGACCCAGATCCCATCTTCCGTTCACCTAGCCGTGCCGCGTGGCAGCTATCACGGCATCAGGCTACCGATTCCCGTCACGGTGTATCGCTTTGACCCGAAGACCTTCAACAAGGGCCTCGAAACGCATCGCATCGGTGGCATGCCTCTGAAGATCTACAGCGCGGCACGTACCGTGGTGGATTGCTTCAAGTTCAGGAACAAGATTGGTCTTGATGTGGCGCTCGAGGCGCTGCGTATGGCGCGACAACGGAAGCGCGCGCAGAACCGAGAGCTGCTGCATTACGCACGGCTGCTGCGTGTCGAAAAACCTATGTCGCCGTACCTGCAGGCGATCGAATGACCGGGAAGGAAACCAAGAACGTCACCGCGTCGGTGCTGGCCAAGCTGCGCAACAATTCAAAGTCGAGCGGCACGCCGTTTCAGCAGGTGCTTCAGCTGTACGCCATGGAGCGATTCCTGTATCGCATCTCGAAGTCGCGGCATGCGCAAAGCGTCATTCTGAAAGGCGCGCTGCTGCTGAAGACTATCGGCATCCCGAGTGCGCGTCCTACCGTGGACATCGACATGCTTCGCAAGGGCAAGGCTGATCACGCAAGCCTGGTGGCGCTCATCAAAGACTGTGCGACTCTCGAAGTGGAGGCAGACGGGCTTGCCTTCATCGCCGACAGCGTGGTGGCCGAGGACATCGCAAAGGATTCGGAATACAAAGGAACACGAGTTCTGATGCATGCACGCATGGATAACGTGCGTCTGAAGATCCAGATCGATTTCGGGGTGGGAGATGTCATGGTGCCCGGCCCGCGAATGATCGAATACCCGGTCTTCCTGGGCGGCGACACCATCCAGCTGCTCGCCTATCCAATCGAGTCCTCTATCGCAGAGAAACTCCAGGCCATGGTTGCGCTCGGCAACGCCAACAGCCGCATGAAGGACTTCTACGATGTCTGGATCTGTTCGAACCATCTCGACTTCAATGCGGACACACTTCTCAAGGCAATCGACGCGACGTTCAAGAATCGAGATACACCAGTTCCGGCCGACGATGTCGAGGCGCTCACCAGGGCGTTTGTGGAGGGACATCGAGTCCAATGGAACGCCTTTGTCAGAAAGATAGGCGAGAGCGAACTCGTCGATGCGTTCGGCAGGATCGTCGATGACGTCAAGATCTTTGCGATGCCGGCGCTGCGCTCGCTTGCCAGCGGCGACAGGCTGAAGAAGCAGTGGAAAGCGGGGCGGGGATGGGTGGCGGTGTGAAGGGTTGGCACGACGAAGAAACTGAAACACGAGGCTGAGCTACTCGCCGCGATGAAATACCCGCGAGAGGGACCTGCCGCGGAGACCATGCGGCACAAGCTGGCTATCTGGTTTCCGAAGCAGCTGCCGGAAGATCACCCCGCTGCTGAAGTGATCCTTCTTTCGTTAGGTGGGCCGGCGTGGATGCGCAGCGGGCTTCCAGGCGGAGGTGGGTTGTGTATAGGAAGTGCGTCGAGCCTTCTCAGGTCGGCATCGACATGTATAGAAAAGACCGCTTTTCTATACACGTTGACTCTCCATATCCATCTATGGACGACTGAGATCGTTACGCGCCTATTTTTTCCGTGGCCGAAAAATCGTCTCAATGGGCTGCTCGAACAGATCAGCGATCGCAAACGCCAGCGAGATGCTCGGTTCGTAAAACTCCGTCTCGATCGCATTGATGGTTTGGCGGGAGACTTTCAGCCGCGCCGCGAGCTCCTTTTGCGTCCACCCTCGCCGCGCCCGAAGCTCGGGGAGAATATTCTTCATCGAGACCGACGGACGACGAGAATCACCTGCAAATTGAAGGCACTCCAACCGACCAGGTTGACCCACAGCATGCTCACGCGTGGAAAGCCAGTGAGTTCGAGGAAGAAGTATCCCAACGTGCCAACGGCAACGATGATCGCGGTCACCGCCACGGACTTCAACAGCTGAATACGAATAAATTCGTCGCACGCTTCGTAGATCCAGTACGCGACCGAAATACTCAAGATCGCGGCCAGAACCGGGATCAGCAAAACGGCAGTCTGAATGTTGCCCGCTGGAATGTAGCGCACGCTTAGCGCTGAGACGGCCAGGGAACACCAATAGGTCCATTGGCTGAATGCGACGTGGCGAGTGACATTGGGCGGTACGGTGCTGTTGTTCAAAGGCGCTCCAGGGAGGTCAAGCATGCTTGACGCTAGACTGAAGCTCCGCGCAAGTCAAGTATGCTTGACTCACTTCCCGATACGCACTCTAGGTAAGCTTGGCCTAATCTGCAGGCATATGTCGTGAACAGCACATATTTCGGGTTGTTGGCAGAATTCGGCGAAGCCAACATTCCACTTGAGCGCGTGGCAACGAAGTACTTCGGTCTCAGCTGTGCCGAAGCACGACGTCGGGCGCCATCGAAACAGCTGCCTTGCCGCGCATTCCGTCTTGGCGGTCAAAAATCACCGTGGCTCGTCAGTGCCACAGATCTCGCTGAGCTGATTGATGTTCGGCGCCAGAAGGCTGGTTAGCAACGCGGGACGACTTCCGCCGTTTGGTGCGGGGCTTGCTTGCTGTCGGCGCCACGATGTCTCGCAGATTCTCAGGATTCAGATTCGTGTACCGCTTGAGCTCGTTCCATGACTCGTGCAGCGTGAACTGGGCGACCTCATGAATCTGGTAGCCGCGTTCGAACAGCCGGCTGGTCGCCTCGTGCCGAAGATCGTGGAAGCGCAGATCCTGAATTCCCAGCAGGTGACAGGCTCGCGTGAATGCGGCGCCGACGCTCTTGGGGTCATAAGGAAAAATACGCTCGCTCGTCTCGGGTTGAGCGGCGACTAGCGCCCAAGCCTCGGGCGTGTATTTGAACCGCCGATGATTCCCTTCCTTGCCAGTTGGATGCTTCGCGTCCCTGACCAAGCCAGTTCGATTGGTTTCATCGTTGTCGCGCCATTCGAGCCGGCAGATTTCCGACTCCCGCCGCGCAGAGGCGATGGCGAATTCCATGACAGCCAGCATGGGAATCGTTGCCCGTCGATCCCGGCTCTTGAAATGCTCCCGCAGCAGCTTGAGTTCATCGGCGGTCGGCCGCCGCGTGCGCTTTTTGGGTTTGCCGACCAGGCGCAACTCGCGGCAGGCGCTCCGTGCCTGCTGCACGATCTCCGGACACACCGGAAGCTCTTTGACGCTCTTGGTGGCTCGCAGAACGACACCGATCCAGATCAGATCGTTGATCACGGTTGCTGGGCCAGCACCCTTCGCACGACGCGATTGAACATGCCGAATGAGATCGGCGGCCGTGAGGGTGTGCGCAATGGTCTTACCGAGCGAGTGCCGTCCAGAAACTCTAGATGAGTCTGTTTGCTCCGTTGCCAACGCGAGATCGTCTCGAACGTCTCGATGTACCAGCGGATCAATTCCGCGAGCGTCGGCGTGCTGAGCTGCTTGCGGGTCAGCTCCGCAGGGTCTTCGAGCGCGACTTCGCGGTGCTTAGCCCAGCTCAAGGCTGCGGAGCGGTGGGCGAATGTCCGGCTTTCCCGGTGCAGGATGGTCCCTTGGCGACGCAGCCGAACGATGGCCGTGTAGCGCGTGGCACCGTTGGCCTGCTTGCGTATTTTGATCGTCGGCATGATCGAAATCCGGGGAGACATGGAGGCTGAAAGGGATCATGTCTCCTTTATGTCCCCCGACAAACGATAAACTCCCCGAAATCCGCAGGAATCCCGCAGAAACTCCACAAGTGGACAACGCTACGAAAATAGGCATTTCCGTCGAGAAAGGCAGCAAATCGTTCGACCGCCGCATCAGCGTCGCGCCCATGATGGATTGGACCGACCGGCACTGTCGGTACTTCCTGCGCGGGTTTTCGCCGGACACTCTTCTATATACAGAGATGATCACTACCGCAGCGGTGCTGCGCGGCGATCGCGAGAAACTGTTGCGGTTCGATCCCGACGAACACCCGGTCGCCCTGCAACTCGGCGGCAGCGATCCAAAGGCTCTGGCGGAGGCGGCGCGCATCGGCGCCGCGATGGGTTACGACGAGATCAACCTCAACTGCGGCTGCCCGAGCGATCGCGTGCACTCGGGTGCGTTCGGCGCCTGCCTGATGCTGCGGCCGCAGCTGGTGGCCGACTGCGTCGCGGCCATGAGGGAAGCGGTCACCATTCCAGTCACTGTGAAACTGCGCATCGGCGTAGTCGACGCCGGCGAGTTGCCGCAGCACGGAGAATCACGGCGCGAATCCGCGCGCGCCGCTGCCGCAAGGTACGGTGCGCCTGAGAAAGCGGCGCTCGAGGAATTCGTCGGCGGAATAGTCGCCGCCGGTTGCAATGCCGTGATCGTGCACGCACGCAAGGCGGTGCTCGGCGCCTGGTCACCGCGCGACAACCGCGAGATACCGCCGCTGCGCTATGACGTGGTGCGCGAGCTGGCGGCACGCATCGCGCCCGTACCGGTGATCCTAAACGGCGGTATGCGCACGGCCGGGCAGGTAGTTAGCGAGCTCGCCTGGGCCGACGGCGTGATGCTCGGCCGCGAGGCGTACCACCGTCCGATGCTGCTGGCCGAATTGTCGCCCGGGCGCGCCGCCCCGACCCGCCTCGCGCTGCTCGAACGCATGACGCAGTACGCGCAGCGGGAAATCGCGCGCGGCGAACGGCTGAGCTGGATCGCGCGGCACATGCTCGGTCTGTACGCCGGCCAGCCCGGCGCGAGAGAGTTCCGCCGCCAGCTGTCCGAAGGTGCACGCACCGCGGACGCACCCGCCGAGTTGCTGCTCGCGGCGGGCGAATCCTGCGAGCGTCTCAGCGACGCGGCGGCTTAGGCGTCATCACCTTCTGCCAGCTCCCGGAGTACTGAGCACCCAACCAGGCACTGACCGCGTACGCAGCGACGCTCTGGCGCAGCGCGGCCGGATCGACCTGCGACATGGTGTCGTTGGCCGTGTGATGGGTGTCGAAGTACAGCGTGCCATCCAGCGTAGGCTCGAGAATCGGCATGCCGAGTTTGGCGAGGCCCTCGAGATCGGCGCCGCCCGCGCCTTCGTTGTTGCCGCGCACGAGCTTGAGCGGCGCGAGCGCGCGGAAAATCTGGTCGACGGCGGGCAGATCCGCCGCCTCGACGCGACTAGCTAGGCGCCACACGGGACCGGCGCCGAAGTCCGCCTCGAGGCCGAGCACATGGTTGGCAGCGGCGCTGCCGAGGGATTCGACATACGCCTTCGAGCCGGTGGTCCCGAATTCTTCGTTGGCGAACAACAGCACGCGGATCGTGCGTCGCGGCTTCAGGCCGAGGTCCTTGATGGCCTTGGCCACGCCCATGACGATGCCGACGCCGGCGCCATCGTCGATGGCACCGACACCCGGATCCCATGAATCGAGATGTGCGCCGAGGATCACGATTTCCTGCGCGAGATCGCTGCCCGGGATTTCACCGGCCACGTTCGCGGACTCCATCGGCGGCAGATCGCGTGAGCTGCTCCTGATGCGCAGCCGGACGGGCTTGTTGCTCGCGAACTGGCGCTCGAGCGCATCCGCGTCGGGGTTCGACAATGCCAGCGCGGGAATGCGCGGCTTGTCGGCGGCGTACCTGAGGGCGCCGGTGTGTGGCAACCGGTTGCTGCTGGTGCTGATGGAGCGGATCACGACGCCCACGGCGCCGAGCGCCCCGGCGGCCGATGGGCCGGTCGCGCGCACCGCGACGGCCTTGCCGTATCCGGAACCATCACGCGTCCGCTCCATGCGGTTGCTGAAGAACACGATCCTGTCTTTCACCGCGCCGGCCGGGAGCGCCGCCAATGCAGCGAGGTCTTTGACCATCACCGCGTCGGCTTCGATGCCTTCGGATCCGGTGCCGACACTGCCCCCGAGTGCGAGGACCGGCATGGTTTGCGGCCAGGGCGCCAGCACCGAGAATTCCGAAGGCATCGAAGCCCAGTGCGGCACGACTGCCGGGACGGTATGCACGTTCGAGAACCCCAGACGCTGCATTTCCCGCAGTCCCCAGGCGATCGCCGCCTTGTCGCCGGGCGAGCCGGCGGGGCGAGGTCCGACCTCGGTCGTCAGCGATTCCACCAGTTGGTAGGCGGTGGTGTCCGCGAGGGCTTTTTCCAGCAGCGAATTGGCGCTCGCGAGGTCCGCGCGCGTGAAAGCCTGAGGCTTGTCAGCCGCGCTCGCTACACCTGCGCACAGCAGAATCGAGACGAAGAATATCCGGGATTTGTGTTTGGTCACGTGGCTGCTACCCATGAGGAAGCCTTCGGGGAATGGGCTGCCATTCTAAGTCATATGCGTATAATCACCCGCGTTCATCCATTTGATCCCTATGGCCAAAGACATCGAACTTGCCATCGTGTTCGCCGACGTCGTCGGCTCGACGCGGCTCTACGAGGAGCTCGGGGACCAACGCGCACGCGAAGTGGTCGCTACCTGCATCGACATCATGCGACAGGCGACGGAGGAGCATCACGGCACGGTCATCAAGACCATGGGCGACGAGGTGATGTCCACCTTTGCCGTGGCCAACGATGCGTTGAACGCCGCCGCGAAAATGCAAAAGTCGATCACCGGCAATCCCGAACTCACCGCCGAAGGGCATCACGTTGCGATCCGCATCGGCTGCCATGCGGGCCCGGTGGTGGTCGAAAATCGGGACGTATTCGGTTCGACGGTGCACACCGCCAATCGCATGACGAGCCAGGCGAAGGCGGGGCAGATCATCACCACGGAAGCGATGGTCGCGTTGCTGTCACCGGACTGGCAGTCGGCGGTGCGGCAGATCGACGTCGCAACGCTCAAGGGTCAGGGCGCCGAAGTCACCTTGTTTGAAGTGCTGTGGCAGACCGAAGACATCACCAGCATGTTGCCGTCGGTGTCGCTCTCGGCCGCTGAGGGACGCCGCGCGATGCGTCTGCGGCTCACCTTCGACGGCGGCGAGGTGATGTTGACGGAGCAGCGCCCGAACGTGGCGATTGGCCGTGCCGACGACAACGATCTGGTCATCCGCGGCAATCTCATTTCGCGCCTGCACGCTCGCATCGAGATCAACCGCAACAAGTTCGTGCTGATCGATCAGAGTACCAACGGCACGTTCGTCCAGGCCGAAGGCGGCGAAGAGCTGTTCGTGCGCCGCGACAGCGTGCAGATCAAAGGCGAAGGGCTCATCGGCCTGGGGCGCGTGCCCGAGCGCGATTCACCGCTGACGATCCGCTTCTACTGCGAAGAAGCCTAGCCCAGGCGTTTCTCGATCTCGCCGAGCTCCGCGGACATCTCCTGCGGAGCGCGCGCGCCAAACTCCTGCAGATACTCGCGCATCTCGGCGGTTTCCTTGCGCCAGGCTTCGGGCGTGACGGCAAGCAGTTCCTTCATCGTCGCCTCGCTCACGTCGACACCCTTGAGATTGAGATCGGCCGGCTTTGGTAGATAGCCGATGGCCGACTCGTCGGCACCGACCTGTCCGGCGCAGCGCTTCAGCACCCACTCCATGACCCGCAGGTTGTCGCCAAAGCCGGGCCACAGGAATTTTCCGGCCGCGTCGCGCCGGAACCAGTTGACGTGGAACAGCTTCGGCGGATGCTTGAGCCGCTTCCCCATCGACAGCCAATGGCGCCAGTAGTCGCCAAAGTTGTAGCCCGCAAAGGGTTTCATGGCCATCGGATCGCGCCGTACGACGCCGACCGCACCGCTGGCCGCAGCCGTCGTTTCGGAGGCCACGGAGGCGCCAACCACCACGCCATGCTGCCAGCTGCGCGCTTCGTAAACCAGCGGCGCCACTTCGCGGCGCCGGCCACCAAAGACAATGGCGGAGATCGGCACGCCCATCGGATCATCGCTGTGCGGGGAGTAGATAGGGTTGTTCTGGGCGGACACCGTGAAACGGGAATTCGGATGGGCGGATACGCCGCCGCTCGCCGGGTCGAAGGGCTTGCCCTGCCAGTCGAGCACCGGGGTGTTGAGCTTGCGACCTTCCCACCACGGCTCGTTGTCCGCGGTGAGCGCGACGTTGGTGAACAGCGTATCGCGATGGATCATGTCGAACGCGTTGCGATTGGTGGCGCGATTCGTTCCCGGAACGACCCCGAAATAGCCGGCCTCCGGATTGATGGCGTACAGCCGGCCATCCGGTCCCGGATGCAGCCAGGCGATGTCGTCGCCCACCGTCCAGATTTTCCAGCCCGGCATGGAATCGGGCGGAATCAGCATCGCGAGATTCGTTTTGCCGCAGGCCGACGGGAATGCCGCCGCGACATAGTGAGTCTCACCCTGCGGGTTCTCGATGCCGACGATGAGCATGTGCTCGGCCAGCCAGCCTTCGTCGCGCGCCTGCCAACTGGCGATGCGCAGCGCATGGCATTTCTTGCCCAACAAGGCGTTGCCGCCATACCCCGAGCCGAAGCTTTCGATCGAAAGTTCTTCGGGGAAATGCATGATGAAGCGCCGGTTCGGGTCGAGTTCGCCGATGGAATGCAGGCCCTTCACGAATTTTCCGTCGCGCGCGATGCGCTCGAGCGCCGGGCGCCCCATGCGCGTCATGATCGACATGTTGATGACGACGTAAGCGCTGTCGGTGATCTCGACGCCGCAGCGCGAATAGGGCGAATCGATCGGTCCCATGCAGTAGGGCACGACGTACAGCGTGCGGCCCTTCATGCAGCCCTTGAAGAGGTCGCGCATCTTGGCGTGCGCCTCGGCCGGGTCCATCCAATGATTGTTGGGTCCGGCGTCCTCGCGATTCTTCGTGCAGATGAAAGTCAGGTGTTCGACGCGCGCGACATCGGAGGGATGCGAATAGGCAATGTGGCAGCCGGGAAACGTCTTCTTGTTGAGCTGCTTGAGCTCGCCGGATTTCTCGAGTGCCTGCTTGAGGCGGGTGAGCTCTGCGGTCGTCCCGTCACACCACTGGATCTTGTCCGGGGTGGTTAGCTGGCGAACCGATTCGACCCAATCGGCAACTGCGGGAGAAATCTGTGGGAGTGCGGCGAACGATTGCGGCGCAGTGGCCATCGCGAGTCCTCATATTGTCTGCCTGTGTCTTGGCGAGACAACGGAGTATAGCGGCGAAAAAAACGACAGCTATCGAAAGAACAAGAGCGCCTATTCGATGCTGTGATGGCTGTACGGTAGGTACAAAGTCAAAGAAAACAATGCGCCCCGCGACGGGAGCGCACTGGATGTCACAGGCCTGCAAGGCCCGCAACGGGGGTCGGTCAGGCGGCTTTCGCGTTCGCACGCTTGCGGGCAGCAGGCTTGCGCGCCGCGGGCTTGCGAGCCTTCATCGTGGCCGGACGCCTAGCCAGCGCGGCGAATGTCGTGCGCGCCAGGGCTGAAACGTCCTTCCCAGCGGCGGCGGCGAGGGTGGAGTTCTCCTTAACGAAGCGCACGGCATGACGGCGAGCCACTTTGTTGAATTCGCGGCTGGCGACGCTCAGCGTTGCCAGAGAGCCCTTCAGCACTTCAACGCGCTTGGCGGCAATGCCGGCACGGGCACGGGCGGTCTTCAAGGCCTCATCGGCCAGCAGGGCGGCGCGGCTGCGCAGATCGGCAGTGGCTTCCAAAACTTTTTCCTGAAAATTCATGGGTTCTCCTGTGCTGCGTCGCAGCAATGTTGCGACGCATCATACGGAGCCGCGTCGTGAAGTCAAGCCCGCGTTTCAAACCGCGAGAGGGGTCTCCGAGTCGAGGAAACTGCGGATCACCGGCGCCACCTTATCTATGGAGTGGAGCATGAAGAGGTGGCCGCCACCGGGAACGATGTGCAGGCGGTTGTTGGGAATCAGCAAGGCAATGATCCGGGCGTTGACCGGCGGCACCAGCGGATCTTCAGCGCCTGCCATGACCAAGGTCGGCTGTCGCAGCCTGTGGAGCCAGTGGATGCTGGTCCATCCCATGCCGGCCATCAGCTGGTACAGGTACCCCATGAATTGCGGCGCGATGATGCGCGCGGTGTGCGCCGACATGATGCGTGGATCGCGGCGCGCTTCGCCGCCGTAGATGTCGCCGGCCGTCTTCTGCATGTAAGTCGGTGAGAGGTAACGTCGCGGAGTCATCATCTTCGAAAGAGCGGAAGGCCGGCCGGGGACCATCACCGCGCCCGGTGAAGTTGCCGCGAGCACCAGGCGGCGACAGCGTTGCGGATACTGGCGCGCGAACTGCTGGGCGAGCGCGCCGCCCCAGGACACGCCAATGACGTCCACTTGGTTGTAGCCGAGGCGGTCGAGCAGTTTGTTTGCGAGCCGGGCGAGTCCGGAAAAACGCCGCGGCCGCCAGCTCATTTCCGATCGGCCCACCCCGGGCACATCGAAAATGACGATTTCCTTTTCGGGCAGGGCTTCCATGAACGGAAAGCACAACTCGAGATTCGCACCGATGCCATTGAACAGCAGCAACGGCACGCCGCCGCGCCCCTGCTGGGTCGCGACGCGCAGCTTGACGCCATCGACCTCGATGAATTCGACGTGCGGCTTACTCATCTCTGATGAACGTAACGCCCCGGCGCGGGGTCACCCGCAGGATAGGTCGCGCTGCCAACCGCCTTCGGCGCCGGAACTTCGCCGGCTCCATGCTGGGCGTACCACGCGCTCCAATGACTCCACCAGCTGCCCGCGTGTTCACTCGCGCTTGCCAGCCAGGTTTCGGCATCTTCGGGCATCGATGTATTGAGGAAATACTTGGCTTTCGGATTGGTCGGCGGATTCACGATGCTCTGGATATGTCCGCTCGACGACAGCACGAAATCGATCTTGCCGCGCAGGATGTTCTTCGACTGGTAGCACGCCTGCCACGGCGTGATGTGATCGGTGATCCCCGCGACGACATAGGCGGGCACGTCCACCTTCGACATGTCGATCGGCGTGCCGAGCGCCTCGATCTTGCCCGGCAGCCTGAGCGGATTTTCCATGAACATGCGCAGCAGGTCGGCGTGGAATTCCGCCGGCAGGCGCGTGGTGTCGGAATTCCAGTAGAGGATGTCGAAGGCGGGCGGTCGATTGCCCATCACCCAGTTGTTGGCGACGAACAGCCACACCAGATCGTTGGGCCGCAGCCACGCGAATACGCGCGCCATCTCGCTGCCTTCGAGCACGCCTTTGCGGCGCGACTTCTCGATGGTTGCAGCGACACCCGAGCGCGACGCGAATTGTCCGAGCAAGGTCGGCGCTTCGGTATCGAGCACGGTGACGAGCAGCGTGGCGCTCTCGACACTGTCTTCGCCTTTGGCTTTCAGATGGCCTAACAAGGTCGCGAGCGTGAAGCCGCCGGCGCAGGCCGCCATGGTGTTCACGCGATCGGCGCCGGTGATTTCACGCGCCACGGTGATCGCCTGCTTGCAGGCGGACAGGTACGTTTCCATGTTCCAGTCGCGCTGCGCAGCGGTCGGATTGCGCCAGCTGATGCAGAAGGTCTGGATGCCGTGCTGAACCGCGTACTCGGCGAAGCTGCGTCCCGTCGACAGGTCGGTGGCGTAGAACTTGTTGATCTGCGGCGGCACGATGATCAGCGGCCGCTTGTGCACCAGGTCCGTCTGCGGCGTGTACTGAATGAGTTCGAAAGCTTCGCCGCGGTACACCACGGCGCCGGGCGTCGTGGCGAGATTCTTTCCCACCTGGAACTTGCGGTCGTCGACCTGGCGCGGCATGCCGAAATTGTTGGTCAGGTCGTCGATGAAATTCGTGAGGCCGTACAGCAGGCTCTTGCCGCGCGTCTCCGTGATTCTTTGCAACGCGCCGGGATTGCCGAGCAGCGAATTCGTCGGCGCAAAGGTCTCGGTGAAAAGCTGCAGGACGAACCGGGCGCGCTCACGGTCCTCGGTATTGGTGTCGGCGCGATCGAGCACGCGATTCAGCATGTCGCGCCAGGCAACGAAGCCTTGCATCAGGCGCTTGTAATAACCGCTCTTCTGCCAGATCACGTGGCTGAAGCGCCGGTCGCGCGGATCGGCGGCAATCTTCGATCTGCCCATCGCGATGTCGAGACACTCGCGGCCGAAGGCGAGGTTTTCCTCGATCAGCACCTGCGGGTTGACGGTCATCAGGCGCAGCAGCCGTTTGCCCGCGACTAACAACTCTTCGCGGTCGAGACCTAAGAGCGGATTGGCGCCGAGAATCTGTTCAGCGGCGTCGGTGGCGGCGGCGTGTTCGAGCTCGGGCTGTCCCTCCTTATCGGCCGGTGCGAAGCCGTCTTGAGGGGAATTTTCGTTCGCGGCTTCGATTCCCGCAGAGCGGATATCCGTCACAGTTTCGCGGGTTTGGCGTGATCTCTTGGCTGCCATGTGGGTTTTCCGCGGGGCCTGCTCTCGTTATATGTGATCCGTATCGCAGTGGCGACAGGGTCGGCGTGACCCCAATCACGTGGCCCTGAGCCCTCGATTCCTATTATGCACTGCAGCGACTCATCCAAACCCCGAATGACGGCGGTTTGACGCCGCTTCCCGCAATCGGTCGCGGGAAAAAGTCTCAAGGGTAATAGGAAATTCGAGGAGTAAATCGTCTTGCAGTCTCTACGTTTCACCGCTCTCGCCGCGATCGCGCTGACCCTCGGGGTGAGCGCCAACAACGCGCACGCGCGTGGCGTTCCGGCGGGTACGGCCATCAACAACACCGCCACGGTGGACTACACGGTTGGCGCGGTGACCGCGACGGTGACTTCCAACCAGTCGAGCGTCGTGGTCGCCGAGATCGTCGATGTCGACGTGATCGTGCAGACGCCCACGGTTGCCGTGACCCCGGGTGCGACACAGCAGGTGATGCGTTACCGCGTCACCAACATCGGCAACGGTCCCGAGACTTTCCGCCTGGTAATGAGCAACGCGATCGCGGGCGATCAGTTCGACCCGACCGCCGCTTCGCCGGCTATCTACCTGGATTCGGATGCGAGCGGCACGTACAACACCGGCGACGCGCCGTATGTCGTCGGCACCAATGACCCCGTGCTGGCGGCTGACGGTTTCGTCACCGTGTTCGTCTTCAACGACATTCCGGCCGCGGCGGTCGACGGCAATACCGGCCGTTCGAACCTGACCGCCGATGCGCGCACCGGTACGGGCGCGCCCGGCACGGTGTTCGCGGGAGCGGGCGCGAGCGGCACCGACGCGGTCGTCGGCTCGACCGGCGGCGATGGCGTCGCACAGGGCGAATACGTGGTCGAGGGCGTCGCCATAACCGCCATCAAGAGTCAGACGGTCGTCGACCAGTTCGGCGGTGCGCGACCGGTGCCGGGTGCGCGCATCGACTACAGCATTGTTGTGAATGCCACGGGCACCGGCATCGCCGCCGCCGCCGCGTTCACCGACAACATTCCGACCGGCACAACCTACGTGCCCGGCACGTTGCGCCTGAACACAACCGCGCTTTCGGACAATGCCGACGCCGACGTCGGCGCCTTTGAATCTTCGCCGCAGCCGCGCGTTCGCGTGCAGCTCGGCAATCTCACCGCCGCGAGTGGAACGCAGACCATTACGTTCGCCGTGACGATCAACAGTCTGTGAACGGAAAAAAAGTCGTGAAGGAGTACATCATGAAGACGGGGAACAGGAATTTCATCGGCGCCATCGCATTGATCGCCTCGGCCTTGAGCGGCCAGGCGTTTGCGCAGTCGCAGGACTGCATCGTGCTGAAGTCGACCGCCGAGATCGAGAAAGAAATGGTGAGCGACCAGGGTGAGAAGTCCAAGTCGCTCGTGCCGGCCGGCAAAGTAATCCCCGGCACGGAAGTCGTCTGGACCGTGACGGCTAACAACGTCTGCAAGCAGCCGTCCGACAAGGTCACGATCAACAATCCGGTGCCCGATCACATGGCGCTGGTGCCGAATTCGGCAACCGGCCCAGGCGCCGACATCACCTATTCGGTGGATGGCAAGTCATTCGCACCGGCCGGTCAGCTGACCGTGCAAGAGAACGGCGTCACCCGTCCGGCGCGCGGCGACGAATACAAACACATCCGCTGGGAATTCAAGAATTCGCTCGCCCCTGGCGCCAGCGCATTCGCGCGTTTCCGCGCGGTGCTGAACTAGTTTTTTCTTAGAGAGAGAGGAGTACCCATGTTTTCGATTTCCAGGCAAATGCGGCGAGTCGGTCTCGCCGTCGTTGCGGTGGGGTCGATCGGTTTGTCCGGGCAGGCGTTTGCACAAGGCACGCCTTCCGGTGACACGGTCACCAACACCGCGACGGTCAACTACACCGTGGCTTCGGTCGTGCAAACGCCCGTTACCGCCGTCAACGCGTTCACGGTCGATACCGTGGTCAAGCTGAACGTCACCGGTGGCACGAACCTGAACGTCACGCCCGGTCAGTCGACCGGCGTGTTCGGCATGTTCACGCTGACCAACACCAGCAACATCGCGTCGAACTTCAACCTCGCGGGCACCAATCGTCCGCAGCCCGCGGAAGACCAGTTCGACATCGGCGCGCTGGACGTGCGTTTCGACGTCAACAACAACGGCATCTATGAGCCGGGGACTGACACCGCGGTGACATCGACAGCGGGCCTCGCCAGTGGCGCGAGCCGGCAGTTCTTCATCGTCGGCACGATCCCGCTGGCTGCGACCAACACGCAGGTTGCCGCAGTGCGCCTCACGGCCACGGCGATCAACCCGGCGACGAGTGCCGCGTGGGTGAATGACGCGGGTGTCGACGTGCAGGGCGGTATCGCCCAGATCGTCGTCGCGACAGCGTCGGCCTTCGCCCAGGACACCTTCACGGTGGCGACGGCGACGTTGGGCGTGTCGAAGACCAGCACGGTCATCAGCGACAACCTCGTGCCGCCGAGCCCGAATCCGAAGGCGATTCCGGGCGCGACGATGGAATACGCGATCGTGATCGCGAACACCGGTTCGCAGTCCGCGACGTTGCAGTCGATCAGCGATCCGCTGCCGGCCGCGACCACGTTCCAGCCGCTGCAGTACTCGAGCGGCACGCGCGACGTCAGCATCCAAGTGGGCGCCGCTCCTGCCACGTTCTGTATCGCCGAAGCCGGCGGTTCAGACACGAACGCCGATGGCTGCTTCCGTACGGGCGCAACGCTCAGCGTGGGTGCTCCGGCGGTCACGACAGTTGCCGCCAGCTCGACGGTCACGGTGCGCTTCCGCGTGCTGATCAACTGATAGACCGGCACAGCGAAGGCTGACAACCGTCATGATGCTCAACGCAGCGGGTAAACGGGTCTGGAGCCCGAAGGGACGACCCAAGTCCCACGCCCGCGACAACGGGTACTCTCACGCAGAGGGCGGGGTAGCGACTAGCTACCCCGCCTTCGGCGCGTTTGGGGCCCGGCTAACAGCGGCGCTCGCGAATGCGCTGTTATATGCAGCGTTTCTCACTGTGGCAAATGTTTCCGTGGCGCAGGTCACGGCACCTGGCACGCTGATTCGCAACGTCGGCAGCGTCGCCTTCCAGGCGCCGGGCGGCATCGCGGCGCTCGCGCAATCGAACGAGGTCGCGCTGGCGGTACAGCCGCTCCCATCGCGGGCCGCGATCACGCTGGCGCGCTACGAGGCATCCGGCCAGACGAGCACCACCGCGGGTCCGACGCAGTGCCGCTCGGCCAACGGGTTCTTCCCGCTGGATGCGCCGCTGCCCCAGGGCCACGGTGCGCTCGATCCGACGCAGCCGATTCCGCTGCAGGACACGCCGATCGCGCACGCCGGCGATCCTATCTTCGTGCGCGTGGTCGACCTCGACCGCAACCGCGATGGCAATGTCATCGAGACGGTCGACGTGCGCGTAGCCGCGCGCGTCACCGGCGATTCCGAAGTTCTGCGCCTCTCGGAGACCGGTCCGAACAGCGGCGTCTTCGTGGGCTACATCGCCACCAGCGCGAGCACGGCCGCGGCCGACTGCGCCCTGCAGGTCGAACGCAATGCCGAACTCGATGCGACCTACGTTGATCCCACCGACGCCAGCGACGCGGCCCAGGCCGTCGCGCTCGTGGATCCCTACGGCCTCGTGTTCGATTCCCAGACCGGTGAGCCGATCGATGGTGCGCGTGTGCGCCTGCTCGACAACACCACAGGGCTTGCCGCCAATGTGTTCGGTGACGACGGCGTGAGCCGCTACCCGAACGAGATGGTCACGGGGCAGCAGGTCACCGACCAGGGCGGCACCCAGTACACCATGCCGGCGGGAGTCTTCCGTTTCCCGCTGGTGGCGCCCGGCAGCTATCGCCTCGAAGTGTTCCCGCCGGGTAGTTATGCGTTCCCGTCGCAGCGCACGATTCCCGACCTGCAGACTTTGCCGAACGCGCCGTTCCGCCTGCAGCCCGGTTCCTTTGGTCAGTCCTTCATCACCACCGCTGCGCCGGCCGTCGCGCTCGACGTGCCGCTCGATCCGAATGGCGAGTCGCTCGTGTTGCGCAAGAGCGCGGGCCAGCAGCTCGCAACCACCGGCGACTTCGTCCAGTACGCCCTCTCGCTCAAGAACAACAGCGAGACCGGCGCGTTCACCACGGTGCAGATCGTCGATCACCTGCCTGCCGGCGCGCGTTATCGCGCAGGTTCCCTGCGCCTCGATGGCGTGCGCATTCCCGATCCGGTCATGGCCGCCGACGGCACGAGCTTTACGTACACGCATGCGCGCATCGAAGCCGGCGCAACGGTCGAGCTGCGCTACGTGCTCGAGTTCACCGTCGCCATGCGCGGCACGAAGGACGCGATCAATACCGCCCAGGCTTTCGCGCCCGGCAACGTGCGCTCGAACCAGGCGCGCGTGCTCGTGCGCATGAACGACGAGCTGTTCTCGCAGAAGGGCTTCATCGTCGGCCGCGTGTTCGAGGGCAGCTGCGAGCGCGACGGACGAGAAGACAACGGCGTCGCGAACGTGCGCGTCTATCTCGAGGACGGCCGCTACGGCGTCACCGACGAGAACGGTCACTTCCATTTCGAGGGCCTCGAACCCGGCACTCACAGCGTGCAGCTCGACAAGCTGACACTGCCCGAGTACCTCGAGCTCGCGCCCTGCGCAGATGCGATGAACCACGCCGGACGCGAGTATTCGCAGTTCGCCGAATTGCACGCCGGCACGTTGTGGCGCAGCGACTTCGTGGTGCGTCAGAAGGCGCCGCCAAAGGGCGACCTGCAGTTCGAATTCAGTTCGTCGCTCGCGACCGACCCGAACAACGAAGGCCTCGCGCAGCATGAGGCGGTGATTCGTGTGAACGGAGTGACGGCCGGCAACACGCGCGCCGTGATCATGCTGCCGGACGGCTTCGAGTACGTGCCGGGCACGGCGACCGTCGACGGCGTCACGGTCACCGATTCGAAGGAACAGGTGGTGGGCGTCGGCGAGCCGGTAATCAGCGACCACGACAATGTGATCACGGCGCGTTTCGGTGAGTTGACCGCAGGTGCCGGTCGCACGCTGCGCTTCCAGACCCGCTCGACGCCCGCGGCCGGCAGCGCCATGGCCGTGCGCGCATTCGCGATCTTCGATTCCCCGGCGAAGTCCGGACTGCGCAGCGCGCCGGTCGAATCGCAGCTGTCGCGCGGCGCCGCGCGCTACGGCCGCTCGCAGTTCACGTTTTCGCCGCGCTTCGATGTGCTCAAGACCGAACTCGCACCCTCCGACGAACACGCGCTGCGTGCGTTGATCAATTCCTGGCGCGGCGCGCGCGACCTCACCATCCGCGCCGTCGGACACGCCGATGCGCAGCCGATTTCGGGCCGCAACCGCAAGGTGTTCGCCGACAACTACGCGTTGTCTCAGGCGCGCGCGCAGACGGTCGCCGACTACCTCGCCATCTCGTTGAACGTGCCGGCCGCACGCGTGCACGTGGAAGGCCGCGGTTCCGATCAGCCGCTCAATAACGGCAAGGACGCGGTGAGCCTGGCCGCCAATCGCCGCGTCGAAATCGTGATCGAAGGCGCGCGCTTCGAAGCCAACGCGCCACTCGAGCTCGTGAGCGCCGGCGGCAAGGCCACCGACATCGCGACGCAGGGTGTCATCCTGCGTGGTCCCGCCGTCGCCGGTAAACGCGCGCCGCGCAACCTGGCCATGGCTGACAAACTCGGCATGGGCGTATCGTTCGACGTCGAGACTCTGAAGCCCGGCATGGCCTTTCTGGCCCCGGCCGCGGACGCGACGCCGCCGATCTCCGTGACCAAGGTCGCGATCCAGCACACGCCCGGCACGACGGTGCAGCTCACGGTCAACGGCAAGGCCGCCGACCCGCTCACGTTCGACGGCATGAGTGTCAACGGCCCGAACACGGTCGCGCTGACGCGCTGGCGCGCGGTCGATCTCGTCGACGGCGAAAACAAACTGGTTGCGCGCGTGCTCGACAAGGACGGCACCGAGGTCTGGCGTGCCGAGCGCACGGTGCACTTCGGTGGCGGTCCGGTGCGCGCCGAGTTGGACAAAGCAACTTCGAAGCTCGTCGCCGACGGTCGCACGCGCCCGGTCGTCGCACTGCGGCTGTTCGACAAGTACGGCAAGCCGGCGCGCGCGGGCACGATCGCGAGCTTCAGCGTCGACGCGCCGTACCGTTCGATGTGGGAAGTCGACGCGCTCAACGACAACCAGATCATCGCGAATGGTCCGCATGAGCCGCAGGTGGAAGTGGGTGCGGATGGCCGCGCGCAGATCGAGCTCGAGCCGACCACCGAGACGGGCAACGCGATCATCCGCCTGCGCTACAACGAGCGGCAGAATGACGAGATCAAAGTCTGGCTGGCGCCGGCCGCGCGCGACTGGATCCTGGTCGGCGTCGCCGAGGGTACGGCCGCTTACAACACCATCACCGGCAACATGGAGACGGCCGCCGCCGCCGATCGCAAGGAAGGCTTCGAACAGGATGGCCGTGTGGCGTTCTTCGCCAAGGGGCGCATCAAGGGCGACTTCCTGCTGACCATGGCCTACGACTCGGCCCGCAAGAAAGACGAAGCGCGCGACACCCTCAAGGGCACCATCCAGCCCGACCAGTACTATCTACTGTACGGCGACGGCACCGAGCAGCGCTTCGAAGCCGCGTCGCAGAACAAGCTGTATCTCAAGATCGAACGCCGCCAGTTCGTGGCGCTGTTCGGCGACTTCGACACCGGCTTCACGGTGACCGAGCTCACGCAGTACAACCGCAGCCTCTCGGGCGTGCGCACCGACTTCGCCGGCGAGCGAGTGTCGGTTTCCGGTTTCGCCGCGCGCACCGATTCTGGCCTCGTGCAGGACGAACTGCGCGGCGACGGTACTTCGGGCCTGTACCGCCTGTCGCGCGCGCCGATCGTCATCGGCTCGGACAAGCTGCACATCGAGGTGCGCGACAGATTCGAAATCACCCGCGTCGTCGATACGCGCGAGCTGTCGCGCTTCATCGACTACGACCTCGACTACGAGCGCGGCACGATCTTCTTCAAGGAACCCGTGCAGAGCCGCGACGAGAACCTGAATCCGGTGTTCATCGTGGTGGACTACGAAGTGCGCACGGGCGGCGACGATCAGACCGCCGCGGGCGTGCGGGTCGCGACGAAGCTCGCTGGCGACAAGGTCGAGCTCGGCGCAAGCGCCGTGTTCGAAGGTGCCCAGACTGGCGACACGCGCATCGTCGGCAGTGACCTGACCTGGCGCGTTTCGGATGCCACCAAGGTGCGCGCCGAGGTGGCCCAGTCGCAGTCGGACGATCCGCTGCGTCCCGATGCGTCGACCGCCTGGCTGGTCGAGGGCAAGCACGTTTCCGAGCACCTGGAAGCGCGTGCCTGGGCACGCGAAGCCGAGGCGGGCTTCGGCGTCGGGCAGCAGTTGACCGCCGACACGGGCACGCGCAGCGCCGGCGTCGATGCGCGCTACAAGCTCACCGAGAAACTCACCATCGATGGCGAAGTGCAGCATCAGCGCGTGCTCGCGAGCGACGCGACGCGGCTGCTGGCCAGCACCGAGTTGCGCATGACCCAGGGCGTCTACAGCGTCGGCGTCGGCGTGCGCCACGTGGATGATGAAGAAGCCGACGGCGACCAGCGCGTGTCCGACCAGGCCACGCTGGGCGCGGCCGTCGACGTGTGGAATGGCCGCGTGACGTTGCGCGGCTCGAGCGACGCCTCGTTGGGCGGCAAGGACGAGAGCGTCGACTATCCGGCGCGCAACCTGCTCGGCGTCGACTATCACCTCTCGAACGAGACCACGCTGTTCGCCGAATACGAACACGCGACCGGCGATCAACTCGAAGCGGACACGACTCGCTTCGGCGTGCGCACGCGTCCGTGGGAGCGCACGCAGGTGAGCTCGAGCATCAACACACAGGCCACCGAGTACGGTCCGCGCACGTTCGCGAACTTCGGCCTGACCCAGGGCTTCAACTACAAGGACAACTGGGCGTTCGACCTGGGCGTGGACCAGTCGAATACGCTGCGCGGCGCGGAACTCGAGCCGCTGAATCCGAATGCGCCGCTCGCGTCCGGCTCGCTCACCGACGATTTCTTCGCCGCCTTCGCGGGTGCCTCGTATCGCAAGGAACTCTGGCAGCTCACGAGTCGCCTCGAACATCGCAATTCCGATCAGGAAGAACGCTGGAGCTCGACCACCGGCTGGTATCGCGAACCGCTCGAAGGCCACGCCATGTCGGTGTCGCTGCAGGCGTTCGACTCGAGCGCCACGCTCGGCGACAGCACCGAAGCGGTCGGCCGTTTCGCCTGGGCATTCCGCCCGGATTCGAGCCGCTGGATCGTGTTCGATCGCCTCGAGCTCAAGTACAGCGACCAGGTGAGCGAACTGCTCTCGTTCCAGTCATCGCGCGTGGTCAACAACCTGCATGCCAACTGGCAGCTGAACCCGTCAATGCAGCTCGGCCTGCAGTACGGCGCGCGTTATGTGTCGAGCACGTTCGAGGGCGAGCGCTACGCCGGCCTGTCCGATATCGCCGGTTTCGATCTGCGCCGCCAGCTCACCCGCCGCTTCGACCTGGGGGTCCACGCCGCCGTGCTGCACTCGTGGGAGTCGGATGTGATGGATCACTCCACCGGCCTCGACGTGGGTACCACGCTCGCCAAGAACGTGTGGATCTCGGTGGGCTACAACTTCGCCGGTTTCCGGGACGACGATTTCTCGGCCAGCCGGCACACGGCGCAAGGCCCGTACATCAAGATCCGCATCAAGGCGGATCAGGACACTTTCAAAGATTTGAGTCTCGACAGCCTGCGCCCGTCGCGCTAGCTTGCTGACGCGCTCGCTGACAGCGCGTTTTCTCAATTTCACATGCAAGATCTCGACGAGGTATTCGGGCCGCGTGGCCCGCTGGCGCGCTCGCTGCCCGGCTTTACGCCGCGGCGCTCCCAGCTCGCGATGGCGCAGCGCGTGGCGCTCGCGCTCGAGAACCGTGCGCCGCTGGTGGTGGAGGCGGGCACCGGCACTGGCAAAACCTTTGCCTATCTCGTGCCCGCGCTGCTGTCCGGCAAGCGCGTGCTCATCTCGACCGGCACGCGCACGCTGCAGGATCAACTGTTCAACAAGGATCTGCCGCTGGTGGCGGGCGCCATCGGCGTGCCGGCGCGCGTTGCGCTGCTCAAGGGCCGGTCCAACTACCTGTGCACCTATCGCCTCAAGCAATCCGGCGCGCAGCGCAGCCTCGCGGGCACCCGCGACCGTACGCTGGCACGCATCGAGCGCTGGGCGGGCGTCACGCGCAGCGGCGACCTCGCCGAGGTGCCCGACCTCGGCGATGCCCATCCGCTGTGGCCCCAGGTCACCTCGACGCGGGAGAACTGCCTGGGGGCGCGCTGCCCCGAGGTCGGCCGCTGTCACGTCATGGATGCGCGCCGCAAGGCCATCGAATCCGACATCGTCATCGTCAATCATCACCTGCTGCTCGCCGATCTCGCGCTCAAGGAAGACGGCTTCGGCGACTTGTTAGGCGCGGCCGACGCCGTGATCCTCGACGAGGCCCACCAGATTCCCGATCTCGCCACGCAGTTTTTCGGCACGCGTTTCGGCAGTCGCCAGGTGGAGTTGCTGATCCGCGATGCGGGCCAGGAACTGGCGCAGGTGCGGGCGCCGTTGACTGCGGTCGCGACTGAACTCGGCGCCGTCGAAAAAAACCTGGCGGCGCTGGCGGAAATCTTCCGCGGCACGCAGCGGCCGAACTGGCTCGTCGCGGATACGCCTCTGGCCGACGCCGCGCACGATCTATCGCAGGCGCTGCGCGCGCTCACCGCGGCATTGAACGAACAGAGCCGCGAGCCCGGGGTTGCGCAGAGTTCCGCGCGCGCCACCGAACTCGCCGCGCGACTCGACGAGATCACGCATGCGGACGACAACGAAGGCGCGCGCAGCGTCGAACTCACGCCGCGCGGTTTCACCTTGAGCCTCCTGCCATTCGACGTCGCGGACCGCTTCTCCAAGCTGGCCGGCGGCACGCGCGCCGCCTGGGTGTTCACCTCCGCCACGCTGTCGGTGGGAGAGGACTTCGCCCATTTCACCTCGCGCCTCGGGCTCGATGACGCCGAGACGCTGGCCATCCCCAGCCCCTTCGATTTCGAATCGCAGTCGCTGCTCTATCTACCGCCGCAGCTGCCGGATCCGTCCTCGCCCACGCACACCAATGCCGTGATCGACGTCGCCGTGCCGTTGATCGAGGCGTCGGCCGGCGGCGCGTTCGTATTGTTCACCAGTCATCGCGCGTTGCAGCGCGCGGCGCAGCTGCTGCGCGACCGCTGGACCGAACTCGGCGATTTTCCCCTGCTCGTGCAGGGCGAGGCGCCGCGCGAACAGCTGCTGCGCCGGTTCCGCGAGTCGGGCAATGCGGTGTTGTTGGGCGCGGCGAGTTTCTGGGAGGGCGTGGACGTCAAGGGCGATGCACTGCGGCTGGTCATCATCGAGAAACTGCCGTTCTCCTCGCCCGATGACGCATTGACGAAAGCGCGCATCGAGCACCTCAAGGCCAATGGCGGCAACGCCTTCCGGGAGTTCCAGCTGCCCGAGGCGGCGCTCACGCTCAAGCAGGGCGTCGGGCGCCTCATTCGCAGCGAGACCGATCGCGGCGTCGTAGTTATCTGCGATCCGCGCCTGGTCGACAAACCCTACGGGCGCGTGTTTCGCGCCAGCCTGCCGCCCATGCCCGTGACTCGCGTGGCGGGCGACGCGGAGAGATTCCTGCGCCGCATCGCGGGCACCGCGCCGGCTTCGGTCGCGATGGTGCGCGAACCGATCATCGAGCCGTTCACCGACGAGTTCGCATGAGAATCCTCGCACTCGATACCGCGACCGAAGCCTGCTCGGTGTCACTCGGCATCGGCGACCGCAGCATCGATCGCTACGTCGAGCTCGAGCGCGGCCACGCGGAGCAACTGCTGCCTATGGTCGATGCCGTGCTGGCGGAGGGTGGTATTGCCTTGAGTTCGCTGGACGCGATCGCCTTCGGGCGCGGACCCGGCGGATTCACGGGCGTGCGGCTGGCGGCCAGCGTCGCGCAGGGGCTCGGCTTCGGCGTGGATGTCGGCGTCGTCCCGGTGTCCGACCTGGCGGCAGTCGCCCAGCGTGTCATTCAGATGAGTCCCGAGGTGCGCCGGATCCTGATCGTGAACGACGCGCGCATGCGCGAGGTTTATTGGGCCCGCTTCTCGGTCGATGCCGGCCCGGTATCTCAGGGCGATGAGCGCGTGAGCGCCGCGGTCGATGTTCTGCTGCCCGAGCAGGCTGAATCCGCCGCCGCCTGGGTGGCCGCCGGGCGGGGCCTTGCGGCCTGGCCCGATCTGGCCGCGCGCTGCGTGGCGGCGGGTGCGACCGTGCAGGCCAGCCTCCTGCCACGCGCCAGCGAGGTGCTGGCGCTGGCGCGGCCCGTCGTGGCGGCGGGCCATTTGCTGCCACCGGAGGCTGCTTTGCCGATTTATGTCAGGGATCGCGTTGCGGTGCCATCGCCTTAATCAATCTGCAATAGACTGCCGTTGTAATGCGCACGCCACAAAAACGTCACCTGGGATGTCGTGTCAGCAACCATGTCAGCCAAACAGATACTCGTTGTCGAGGATGAGCGGCCGATTCGCGAAATGATCGCCTTTGGATTGCGTCGCGCCGGCTTCGAAGTGCGCGAGGCCGCCGACGCGCGCTCGGGCCGTGCCGAAGTCGCCAACAAACTGCCCGACTTGCTGCTGGTCGACTGGATGCTGCCCGACACCAGCGGCCTCGAATTCACCCGTGCCTTGAAACGCGACCGCGAGACCCGCGAGTTGCCGATCATCATGCTGACCGCGCGCGCGGAGGAAGGCGACAAGGTCGCCGGCCTCGAGGGTGGTGCCGACGACTACATCACCAAACCCTTCTCGCCGCGCGAGCTGCTGGCGCGCATCAATGCAGTGCTCCGGCGCGCGATGCCCGCGGAAGGGTCCGAGCGCATCGAGATCGAAGGCCTGGTGCTCGACCAGAGCAGCCAGCGCGTGAGCTCGGGTGAGCGCACCGTCGCGCTCGGGCCCACCGAGTACCGCATGCTGGCCTTTTTCATGACCCACCCGGAACGCGTGTACTCGCGCGAGCAATTGCTCGACCGCGTCTGGGGCGGCAACGTTTACGTCGAGGAGCGCACTATCGACGTCCACATCCGGCGCCTGCGCAAGGCGCTCGAAGAGTATGGCTACGATCGCCTGATCCAGACCGTCCGCGGTTCGGGTTACAGGTTTTCGGCGCGCCCCCTCTAACCACATGACCTCGGGCACCTCTGCCTTCGTCTACGTCGCGCTGCGATTGCTTGCGACGCTGGCGCTCGGGGCGACGGTGGGCTGGTTCGCGGGCTATCTCTCGATCGGGGTGTGCGGCGCGCTGGCGCTGTACCTCGCCTGGAATCTGTGGCAGCTGCGCGAGCTGCATTTCTGGTTGCGCCATCGCAGCGTTGCCGACCCGCCGGATGCGATGGGCCTGTGGGGCGACGTGGTCGCGCAGGTCGTGCGCCTCCATCGCCGCAAGCGATTTCACAAAGAGCGCCTGACCCGGCTGTTCCGCGAACTGCGCCGCTCGACCGCCGCGATGCCCGACGGGGTGGTGATGCTCGATCCCGAGGGCGAGATCGTCTGGTTCAATCGCAAGGCCGGCGAGCTGCTCGACCTGTCGCGGCGCGCCGATCTCGGCCTGCGCATCGACAACCTGGTGCGCAATCCCGATTTCGTGCAGTACCTGCGCAGCGGCCAGTATTCACTGCCCGTGATCGTGCGCATCGATACGCCGATCGAGCGTTATCTGGCGTTCCAACTCATTTCGTATGGTGAGGATCGGCGCCTGCTCATGCTGCGGGACGTCACCCGCGACGTACGCATCGAGCAGATGCGCAAGGACTTCGTGGCCAATGCATCGCACGAGCTGCGTTCGCCGCTCACCGTCGTGGCGGGATACCTCGAGACCTTTGGCGCCGACCCGAGCCTCGGCGACATGCTTGCGCCTATCGCCGAGATGCGTCGTCAGACCGATCGCATGACGCGCATCATCGAGGACCTGCTCGAGTTGTCGCGCTTCGAGGCGAACGATGCGCCCATCAAGGGCCAGCCCATCGACGTCGCGGCAATGGCGGCACTGTTACGCAAGGACGTGCTGGCGCGACCAAATCATCCGCGCCAGGTCGAAGTCAGTATCGAATCCGCGGCCGCGCTCATCGGCGACGAAGCGATGGTGCAATCGGCCTTCTCGAACCTGGTCGACAATGCCGCGAAGTACACGCCCGTCGAGGGCAGTGTGCTCATCCGCTGGTGGACCGACGAGGCGGGCGGGTATTTCTCCGTGCGTGACACGGGACCCGGAATCTCCGCCGAGCACCTGCCGCGCCTGACCGAGCGGTTCTACCGGGTCGACCCGGGCCGCTCGCGCGAAACCGGCGGCTCTGGCCTGGGGTTGGCGATCGTCAAACACGCGTTGCATCGCCACGGGGCGCGCCTCGAAATTGAAAGCATCGAAGGACGCGGCAGCACCTTCACCTGTCATTTTCCATACGAACGCGTCCTCGAACGACGCGTGGCGGCCAGCGCCTGAGCTGTCATGATGCGGTCATCTGCCCCTAACAAACTGCGCGCCCGTCGTCCGCGCCGCGTATCCTGAGGTTCCCATGGAAACCGCCGATCTTTCCCACCACATTTCGCGCCGCTTCAACGAAGACCTGGAGCGCGTGCGCAACAAGGTGCTGACCATGGGCGGCATGGTCGAGCAGCAGCTGGCCAACGCCGTGACCGCGCTCATCGAAGGCGACAGCAACCTCGGCGTTTCCGTCGGGCGTGACGACTTCAAGGTGAACGGCATGGAAGTGTCGATCGACGAGGAGTGCTCGCGCATCCTCGCGACCCGCGCGCCCGCCGCCGGCGATTTGCGCCTCATCGTCGCCATCATCAAGACCATCACGGATCTCGAGCGTATCGGCGACGAGGGCGAGAAGATCGGGTACATCGCCTCGCGGCTCGCCACGATGGAACGCCCCGCCGACAAATATCGCGAGGTGAAACACCTGGGGCGAATCGTCTCGGAGATGGTGCACCAGGCGCTCGACGCGTTCGCCCGCATGGACGCCGAGGCGGCGTTGCGCGTCGCACGCCAGGATCGCGTGGTGGACGAGGAATACGAATCCATCCAACGCCAGTGCATAACTTTCATGATGGAAGATCCCCGCAGCATTCGTCGCGCGCTCGACGTGATGTGGATCGTGCGCGCGCTCGAGCGCATCGGCGATCACGCCAAGAACATCTGCGAATACGTCATCTACATGGTGCACGGGAAGGATGTCCGGCATACCAAGCTCGAGGACGTGGAGAGAGATCTAAGAGACCGCGCTGCGGGAGTCTGAAAGTCGCGCCCGCATGTCGGGCGACTTGATCAGCAAGTAGAAAAGGCCGCCACCCGTTATAGTTCGGGTCATGTTCGACCGTCGTCAGAAGATCAACCTCGCAGGCGCGCTCGCCTGCTTTGGAATGGTCGGTTACGCCATCTACACCGAAAAATTCCAGGG
>Ga0193752_1000092_pt1 | contig 125000 bp, 107 predicted proteins | sample H1c1metaG_FD_144924 | JGI IMG/M metagenome (GOLD analysis project Ga0193752, IMG submission 144924) | Soil microbial communities from a riparian zone of the East river system, Colorado, United States - H1c1 | ecosystem: Environmental > Terrestrial > Soil > Riparian zone | place: USA: East...
TGATTGTTGATCCTGTAAAGGTCAAACTTTTGAAACAAAACCATCAGCCCCAATATCCACAAAAGCCCCCCAACGGCGATACAAAATCTTTTTCAAATAACAATCGTGGTTCTGGTTAGAGGTTTACGCATCTTCTATGAAATCCTCAAGTAATGAGAACTCGAACCATTTGTTTTCATACTTAGGAGATATAAATTTGTCGGCATCAATGTACTTGTTTACAGCGGTTTTAAACTGATTCTCTTCCGTATCATTAGCAAAATTTCCATACTGGGTATTATATTTTGAGATGTTAATATCAGAAAAATTAGCTTTTCTAATTAATGAAGAAATTCTTTGCCTTTTCGAAACTGCAGATTCCCAATTCTCAAAAACATACATTATATTACTTGCATAGATATGATTTCTGGAAGCCTCTGTCATTCCTTGTGAGAATCCCAAGGCTGATCTTAATATTGGAAGTTGTGTCTTTTCGCTTGCTTGCAGTAACAAAGCCCATTCATCAATATTCAAAAACCAATGTGGTAATTTAAATTCGTTGTATTCTATTAGATCGTTAATTTCAAAGTCCTTCTTTTCTTCCGTTTTATAACTTTCGGCAAAACCAATTTTTGTTTTTACTTCATTAAGCGAAAAATATTTTACTTCAACTTCAGTGTTCTCTAATTGACTAAAGGCCTTATGATATTCGCCATTTACATCAAAAAAAACAAATGAAGCACCGGTCGCGCTAAATTTCTCTTTCGCAAATAATGTTTGAACCATCGAAGAAATCGTACATGATTTTCCACTACCTGTATTACCTAGTATCGCAGAGTGCGCGCCAAAAAAACCATTAATATTTATTTTAACCTTATAATCCGGAAAAATTGTTGATGTGCCTATATCAAGATAATGCAGTTGTGTTCCCTTTTTCCCTTGTAATTCAATGATTTTTCCCTCGTCTTCAATATTCAATTCAAAAACTGTATCAAGTTCTTCCTTACGTATATAAAGAACATCAGAATACAAAGTCGGGAAAACAGATGCGCCATATCGAAACTTCCTTTTTTGTATTGTCCCTATAGGAGCTATATCCAAATACTTGAGTGAATTAGACTTGCTAAGTACCTGTTCCTTTTCACCCTTCCATTTCATATCAGCATCCTTCTCCCTAACTCCAAATATTTCGGCTACTATATAGAAGTCCTGGTATGGCAGAATTACATACCCGTTTATTTGAGCATATTGGTATATATCATCAAAGCCGTTTACTGTAAAGTTTATTGATTGATTTAGCAGTTCAACGGTAAATTTTTCCGAGTTGATGCTAATTATCTTTCCAATGACTCGTTCTTTATCATCCTTGATCATTGCTTGGATTTTTACTTCCTGAGGAAACAACCGCCTTCATCATCTCTATTATTTTATCGTTCTTCTCTTCAATTTGATTTTCTGACCAATCTGGTAGAAGAACATTTGCTATTGTGTTGAAATAATACAATCCCATTTCAGGATTTACCTTTTCCCATTTATCATCGTCTTTAAACTCTTCATCACTACCGATTATCCATATCCTCGGATCATTTAATTTTGCTATCCGGTCAATATTCGCTTTGACAAGGGAATACTTATCTCCTTTGTAGTATCCAAGTTCAGAAAATACTACCAGTCTGAATGTGGGGATCGTTAGATCTTGATAAATCAAATTATTTATATGTTCATCACTAAAACTATACCCCATTGTAACCAATATGCTTTGCTTCTGTGCAATTCTCTTCTGAAACTCTCTAAACAGATCTGAGTAAGGAGTGCCTAAACTTGCATTCTGCTTAATTGGCGATGGATAAATCATTAAGTTCGATTGCTTTCTTAATGTATCAAAATCAGATTCCTGCAATTCTTTAATTTTAAAAAGCTTGTTACTATCCTCTACCTCCACCCAATTTACTGAGCCATGAATTTTAAAAAGGTAGATAAAGCTATCTATGACATTCCATTTAAAGGAGCTAATGTCCATTTGTTCAGCAAGGGCATAGTTGAAAATAGATGGATTAAAATAACGTTCAATAAATCCTGAAAACCCATTAGTATAAGTAATTCCTAATTCATCCATTGCTCTTTCCGAGTACAAGTCATAGTTCGTGCTAAAAATATTTGGTTTGGGTAAGTTGCTGTCTCGCAAGGATAACTTACGATAGAAGTTTTTATAATTACCGCTGATTTCACCATCGTTATTTTTATTGTCCGTATTTAAACATTGATACAGAATATAGCTTTTCGTTTGCGTAATCACCTTTTCTACTTTTCCTAATTCAGCATCATTGTTTATTTGTAAATAATAATACCTTAAGCTATAGAGGGTCCCTAAGAAAGTTTCTAAATTTGAATTAAACGGCTCGTTGTCTATATGGATACCTAACTCAGTTACAATTTGTTTACAATCAGAAGTCAACACCAATTTTTTAAGGACAGCAGACATTTTGTTTAAAACTTGCTCTGTTGGCGCAAAGAAGTTTTGAGCAAGCTCTTTCATAGTCGGAATCCCTCCATTACCAAGGGAGCATCCGGAACCGATTAGAAAGGACAGATTTCTACTTTCTAATACCTTTGCAAATTCCTTCTTTACAAGATTTATAGTGTCATCAAAAGTGATGTCTTTTTTCTCTTTTAGAACCTCACTACTTCCTTTATAGAAAAAATGCTTCATTGGTGTATTCTATTTACAATTTGAAATAACTTAAATAATATTGCTTCTGTTATAATTTGTGAAATTCATATCATTCTCCTTGAGATTGATCTTCTATCGTTTTAAAATGAAGAAACAATAGAATCTTCATTTATAAATTTCGATGTGTCTTTAACAATTGGGGGAAGACCTGGCCCCGTAATTTTTTCATTCTTATCCTCCAACGCTGATAGATAAGAATTCAATTCCAGTAATTGAATAAGAATTCCTTTTTTCTTAGAGAAGCCGTATGCCTCCATAACTGCATTATCCAACGCTTCATGCAAATCTTTCAAAATATTTTTGCCTGGCTGCTCCATTAACCTGTATACATCTCTTAATGATTTCCTGCTCTGATTTATTATATTATTTCGTTCATCTCGCAATACTTTACCAGCAACCGCGACTTTTTGTGTTGCTTTCTCTGTGGGATTTTGTGGCCAAGGAAATGTGTCCCATATAGATTCTGTGGTGTAGCGTGGATCGCCCTTTAAAGTTGAACATTTTTCCTGATACCAAAGAATATGCAAACTTGATTGTATAACCCCAAATGAATAGTCATCTTCGAATGCAAATACCATCATTGCATCATTTGGCCTTATTTCTGAAGATACAAACTCAAATATTGGGCGTTTCGAAACACGCGAACACGCTATATACCGATTTAAGGCGGATATCGCTTCTAACATATCTTCTCTACCGTAAGAGAGCTTCCACCATTTATTTAAAAATTGAATGTGATGTTTATTTAATTTGGCTTTTGGATTATTTTCCAATAGTTCTTTATTTTCCCTCATCTGTTCCTCAGCCTTCTCTTTCCGAACAGGGAGGACGGTGTTTTGAATAGTTATAAAGACATCCAGGAAAACTGAAGCTTGATTAATATCAAGTAATGTAAAATCAATAACAAACCTATTGGGACCGGGAGGAATTTTCGACAACATTTCATCACCCGTTAAATAAGGTTTTAAAACTTCCTTATACTTTTTCTCCTTTTTTATAAGGGCCAATCCTTCCTCTTTGGGCAACAAAAAAGCTTCGTGCCCATGAGTTTGACCTTGAAAGACGATTTTTGGAAACCTATTTGCTCGTATAATTTTTGCGCTTGATACATCAAAGTTTAGACTTAAGCTACTGTTTATATATTCAAGTTCATATTCTTTCATCGCACCATCCGCATCATGTACATAGAGCAATTTCCTTTCGGAAAATTCTCCTTTACGCCAGCAAACAATGGATACGAAGACAATAGCTTCACCCTCCCATACTTGCGAGGAAACAGCATTAAAAATAGTACCGCCATTTTTTATAATGTAATCGAGGCTACCTTCGCGACTAAAATTTTGACGAATTGTGTTAGTTCCTACAAGCCCTGCATATCCTCCGGCTTTTAATTCATTTTGAGCTTTATAAAACCAGTACACGCAATAATCTGCTCTTCCAGGAATCTGCGGGAACGCAGTTCTTAGTTTATCAACATACACAACACCAAGTTCGTCTTTAATCTTATTTTTAGACTGGTAGGGTGGGTTTCCTATAATGACATCAACCTTTGGCCAGGCAGTAAATAATGCATCTTCGCAGCAAATATTATTATCAAGATTATCTAAAGGCAATGCAGCTTCCATCTGCAGACCTAAACCTAATTGTTGTGTTTCGATCATAGTTTGAGCTTCTTTTATGGAAAGTTCTTTAGCTAACATGAGGGTGACTTTTGCAAGTTCTGTTGCAAAAAAATTTACATCCATGCCAAAGAACTGCTTCGGACTTACTAGGGTTTGCACTCCGACTCTTTGAGCAGCCGCTTTTCCATACTTAGTATGAATTTTATTAAGAATTTCTATCTCTATCCGTCTTAATTCCCGATAAGCTACATATAGGAAATTACCACTTCCACATGCCGGATCGAGAACCTGAAAATTTACAAGTTCTTTTCGTAAAATTTGTAAATCCCTCAAAGTTTCAGCTTTTTTGATCCTTTTTTTCCAGGGGTAAACTATTGTAGGATAAACTATTTTGTAAATATCTGCTTCATAAGTGTAATGAGCTCCGTAGGCATGTTGTTCATTTTTATCCATGCTATTTTGGAATATAGCTCCAAATATTCCCGGATGCACTTTTCGCCAATTTTCCTTACCGGCATCTCTTAAAAGGCCGATTTCTAGGATTGTTAGCTCAACTGGATCAACAACGCTGAACAGACCGCCATTAAAATATTCAACATCCTTAAATAGCCCTCCTCTCGCTCGTTCTTTGGAAGCCATTTGCTTAAATAAACCGCCAATAAGATCATATGAATTACTACCTTCATAGCATTTGTCCAGAATCTCTCGAAAGAAACCATACGGCAGCAATCGCATATCTTCAGCAAACATTGCAAACACAGATTGAAGAATAAACCTCTGTACTCTTTCCCTTTGTTCACCTTTCTCAATCAGGGATTTAAATAATTTTGACACTTTGTCCGCAGCGGCTCGGGTAACATCTACCAGATTGTTATCAAAAATCGGTTTCTTTTCAACCGGAAAAAGAAAATTTAAAGCCGTGTAACGGTTTTCTAAGTCAACTACTTTTAGCCTGTCTAAAGGCTCGTCTTGAATAGAAAAATTATAGATGTATATATCTTCAAAATTGCAAAGTATAACATATTTTGGGCTACTAGGTCTAAGATTCCACCAATAGTCAAATGCCTGCGTCCGATGCAATTCAAGTTTTGCTCCTTTTTTCTTCATCTCGATCAATACACGATCTCCCCAAAGTAGGTCCGCAAACTGAGTTGAATTTTTTTTCCTTTGAACTCTAAATTCAAGAACTGCTCCAGCTTCCTTATAACCTTCATGACCAAAAGCCTGAAAAAACCGGTCACAAAACACTTGCGCCTCTCCTTTTTCATCGCCTTCAAGCCGTGTTGTATAGTTAATAAACTTTAATAGTTTGGCGTGATCAATCATTGTGTTAATTTATGCTGGATTTTCATATGATAAATGAATAAAAAAACGTTAAGAATCATAAATAATATTTAAAAGCTAATGGAGGGGCTTTAATATCAGTGCTAGCCGTAAGAATTTCTCCTATTTTATCTGCGAACCGAAGTGTTACCGGTAAGCCATCAGCATAAATACATGCATTATAATTTAGCTTTGTTAAGGCTAAAATATCTTTTAAAACTTGCTGAATATCTGAAGATCCTTTATTTATTTCTATAAAAATAGGGTTAGGAACTTCCATTGATAAAGCAGTTTGAATTTTCGGAACATATCCTACAGTCCACAAAAATGCTGATTTGTCATTTACCACAAAAGCGTTCCCTCGTAAGATCGGGAAATCACCTTCTGATTTATATAGTTTTAGAGGCTTTGTATCTGTGATGGAAATGCCAACAAGATTTGTGTCTTTTGGTGTTACTTCCAAAAATGCATTCCATTCCTCATAGTTAAACCTAGTTTTAGCGTGAATAAAAACTTCATTTGGATAGTTCCCCATTTGCAGTCTGTATGACTCCAAGGCCTGACTCAATAATGCTTTTGCTTCCTTTGGTTTTAAATGAAAGTCCCCTTTGATTGGATTATACCATGGGCCGACTTCTCCTTTAAAAACAGTCCCATCGCCATTATCTAAAAACATTTGGGCAGCACAGCAAGCATTTCTAGGATTCTTGCTTTTTTCAAGCTGTTTATAAACTAAACCTAAGTAACATACCCCTTCCCGTATATCCGAAAGTTTCCAGGGTTTACCGCCTGCTTTGTAGAAGGCCGCAGTGGATATTGTCCATGCCAAGTGACCTTCAATTTTAGAAAAATCTCGTATTGGAGCATCAAATTTATTTTTGAAGTCTCTCCATGCCAGGGTGCTTTCCCGAAAAATTTGTGTAGGGATCGTATATTGTAGTAACCGGGCTTTTAACTGATCGTGAAACTGTGCATCATATTTATATGCTTCGGCTTCTTCGTTATCAGATGCAAATAAGGAAGGGGCAGAGATAAATTTCTTGGCTTGTGATCTCTTTAAAATCGTTTTCTTTTGTACGGCTGCTTTGGGCAGAAGCGAATTAGGTCGGCAATATTTGAATATTTCATCCGGGACTATAATAAACCAGACGTCTATCTTTTCTTCATCATTTTTCAGCGTGTCTATTATCTTATCTATGAATAACGTGACCAAATCATAAGTCCTTTTGTGGGTGCTATCAGTATATAGTAATTTACCTATTTCAGAATTCGTTACTTCTTTGTAACAAAAGTTGTCGGCTTCCCATTTGCAATTAAAAACAGCTTCAAAGCCAGGAAACATTGGCCTAGTTATATTGTTCCCATTATAAATTGGTTTCTGAATAGCAGCTAAATACTTCTTAAAAATATTCAACCCGTTTTGTGTTGCAACAACTCCACTGCGGATGCCATAAATTTTAGGATGGCTCAAAGGTCCGAATAAAGCCAAGCCATCTCTTGCATCCGTACATTTTTGATTATGCCCAAAAAGAATATTAGGTTCTTCTATGTATAAAAGTTCAATCATGACTGGTAGTTTGGGGTTCGTTATTTTCTTCCTCTATATCCATTTCATCCAAGTCATATATGTTACTTAGCTCTGCTTCCTCTTCCAAAACATTTTGATTTGGTATATTATACCCAACTGTGCTGCGAAAAGAAACAGGTTGAGTAGCTATCCATATTTTCTCTTCGCTTCCTACTTCTAAAAAAAATGAATTGTTTTCATCATTAAAGTATTGCATAAAAGCAAGTAGTTTAGTTTTCCAATCATCGTTCCACCAATTCTTTCCCTGTCTTCGTCTTGCCGAATGTTGGATGCTTTTACTTTCTATCAACTTCGCACCATCTTCAGTAAAGAATATATGTGATGAAACCATTAATACATGCAAAGGATATAATTTTGCCGCTGCCGATAACCCAAAATGCCAATTCTTTTCTTTTTGCTTACCGACTAATTGAATCTTATTAAATTTATCTTTTTCAAGCTGATCTTTTTTAAACCAATACCCTGATTTATTTGACATCAGGTATTCGCTCACCCCTTTGTCTTTCATGCGAAATTCAAACGATTTATTGGTTAATTGAATAATTAATCGTTGTGCTTCTCCTGCATTAATAAACTCTGTAGCGTATGTGCCACTAAAAATATCCTCAACTGGGATTCGTATGGTTTTTGTACTATTATATGTTTCTGTTTTAGGAAGCTGGTGTATAAAATCATATTCATAAGCAAATGTGCACAGATAATTTTTATACAGGATGGCTGGAAACGTAAGCGTTCTTATATCAAAATCTTTTGGTATAAGCCGTTCAAAATGGTGAAATCTGAGTTCTTTTGGAAACTCTTTTAACGGAAACCAATTAGATGCATAGATTTCTTCTTTCTGAATAATTGTTTTGCCCTGAAGAAATATCTGTTGATAAAGTAGATTACTTTTATCCGGGTCGGGGTTGTTTTTAGGAATACTTTCGCTCTCAAATGCTGTTACTAGATCTTGTATTCCTTTTGCCCATGATCGCTTGAAGTCAATAGCATTCAATCTGACAAGTTCTATGTTTATATCATCGTAAGAAAGGTTTTCATCAATAATTAAAGGGATAATAAATGTTTCGTCACTTAATTGTTTTTTTACCTTGAGTGCTGTCGCAATTTCATTCAGTACTCCTGGACTTTGATTAGACGTGGCAGACAATACAATTAAAAATTTGCAAGTGTTTTGCCTAAGCTCTTGTTCAATGTTTTTCCAAAAATCAGAACCTTTAGGAAGGTTAAGGATATCACACCAAACATTATAGCCTAATCCAATCAGCTTTAAAGCTAGCCATCGGGTAAAATCATCGTCGCGAGGGGTTGCATGACTAATGAAAATAGTATTTTTAGAATTCGTTGTCATTTTTTTTCCAGAAGAACTATTTTATACCAGTAAAAAAAGGCCTCTGGATTTGATTTTTTCAATTTGTTAATTTTTGTATTAAAAGGTTGCTTAATAATCCAGGTTGCCATTTCTAAAGGATCTCCAAATTTTTCTATATTAGTTTCCTTACGTCGTATCAAGACGGATAAATAGGCCGCTTTAGAAGCGTGAATAATGGCCTTTTCGATGTTATAGCTTTCCGAAAAAATGTATCCTTTTATTTGACGTAATCCTAATTGTAATGCTTCCAGGTTGCCCTTTCCATCCTGACCTCTCGTACTAATTAGCAGTGATGTATGGTAAATATCATCCAGAACGGCAATCCAATCCTTTCCCATTTCACGATAGCCAAGCTCTGTCAAAGCAAATTTTTCAAAAGTTGAAGAGATAATCTCAATACTATCTGCTAGGTCAAATAGGTTTCCCACATCATAAAGCTGCTTTATAATTTCCATTGCTTTGCTGACTCCTGCCTTAACATAGGGTATGCCAGTAGTATTGGGTGCAAAAGCTGTCAATTTATCCCCTAATAGATCATTCAAAGATGGGACATTAACGTTCAACGGCTGACCTTCGTGTGCAACAAATACAGAATCAACGGGGAGAGCTACTAATGTTGTATACTTTTGCTGTTCGAACAAGACATCGAGCAATACATATTCCTCTTCCTGTGCCGTTTTATAGAGTGGGATGTAATAAAACTTGTAGTGTGCTTTTTCGATATTGTAATTAGCATGTCTTTCCTGCTCTTCTGCTCTAACAAACTCTTTTTCACTTGCTATTTTATCAAAGAATGGCTGCAAATTAATTTGTTCATGCATTACGATGTCAATATCTATTGACAATCTTTTGGATGAGTTTAGGTGAAGCATTAATGCAGTCCCTCCTTTAAAAACAAACTGCAATTTGGTTTCTACTAGACCTTCTAATAAGAAAAGTGCCCTTATTACCTTTTCAACCAAAATAAGGTCTGCATTTTTATTTTGGAAAGATACTTTTTTGAGCCAATCAAGAGTAAGTGTTGCTTTAGAAATCATTTTATTTTTAAATAGATCTTGATTTTATTAGATTGTTTTCTTCCAAAAGTTTTAATAACTTTTCTTGCTGTCCCTTTCTACTTGCATACCTTAATAACTTGCTCTTATTAATTGTAAAATGATCAAACGCATTTTTAAAAATCACTAACAGCTCACTTCCTTTTAGGTATTCAAATTCGTGATCTGCAAATATGTCGACAAGCATTTTCTCGATCGTCACGGTGGCTACTTCATCAATAACCTGAGTTGGAGATTCGGAAATCAATTGCCTCACTACAATGCTATCCTTATCCTGAATTATATATTTATCCATCATTTCTTTATCTGGTTTCAGATAGGTATTCTTGTATTCTTCTTTAAAAAATACAAACAAAGATTCCATGACCTCTTTCTCTGCATCGACCAAAATAAATCTGAAGCTAGGTAAATGCTGATGAAAGGGTTTAATCATTCCGTTATCCCAAAGACAATAGCTAATGAAAGGAAATTGCTTTTTAATTTTGTAATTGAGTTGTTTTATTTGAATACTTATAGAAGGGTGAAATTTGGATTCACTGCCTAGTATAAACCTTCCTTTACCTACGCGTTCTAATATCCCATTCCTGACAAGTTCATAAACTCGCCAGTTCACTGTTGATTTTGGAACGTTTTCATTCAGTTCCTTGAAGAATGCTAAAAGATCTTTTGTTGTAAGTTCCTCACTTCCAGCAAATTTTTCTTCCAGTCGAGTTATATGTAAATCTTTGATAATTAAATATTTAGTCCAATTTATCAAATTTTCGGCAATTTTCTAGATATTTTGCCAATAATTTGAAACAAACAAAGTTTCCAATTACCGGCAATTTTGCCTCGTTTCTGCCGATAATTGGGAAGTAGTATGGTTTTTTTTAAATGTAATCTCCTGTAAATCAATCACATTCATTACGCATTTAAGTTCATTACCCCAGAACGAAGTAACTCGCTTACAATTCTCCTTACGTTTTGTAATCGTACGGCCGCTAAGTTTGACAATTCACAATCCTTGATTGGAGAGACGCAAGTGCCTTGATACACTGTTTTCAAGTAGCTTGCTCAGGTTTGAATATATAAACAGTTGTGCTGTTGGAACAGTTGGAGAGCCATTTATGTCTACTATGGTTTCAAAATTCGGAAACGCCTTTAGTGCTGGCGGACTATAATCGGATAATCATGAACTGGACAATTTTTATTATTACCTACTGGGCGCAAATAACAATCTTAATTGCCGCATTGGGATATTTGCTCAAAGTCCTTCTGGATCATAGATTCAGAAAGAAGGAAATATGGCATACAATCTATATCCAAAAAAAGATGGATTATACTTTAAAATATTGGGAGCAATATCACAAAGTAGAATCCGAAACGTTAGGAATAATCTCAGTATGTAAGACCGGGGTTGATCCAAGGCAATATCAAGATACAGATGTTTTGATGCTAACCAATAGCTACAGGGATGCAGGTCAAACTTTTGGCCAACTCAAGTTATTCATTTCAAAAAAGGAATGGAACATATTAAACAAGCAACAAGTGCAAATTGGCCAATCCCTCCAAGCCTTGATCGAACTACTAAAGAAAAGAACTTCAACTAATCTTTTGACGAGAGAATTCGAAGAGTTATATAACACTACGCTTAGAAATATTAGAAGCAGTGATGATGAAATATTTTCCCTTAAATAGCTTCTATGATACCTTCCTCAATCTTGTTCCCAATACGTTCATTTCTCCACGTTCCTTCCAAATGTCTACAAGAATTCTCGCTGCCTCTTCTGGCGTTATTCTAGTTAACGGTTGAAATGCTTTACACTCTTGTGCCCACTGATTTTCATAATCAATTCCACTGGCGTTCCGGCTAAAAATTCATTGGTACAAAAAGATCTCCGGCAAGTATGGGAGGTGACCCAGGCATATTTCGGTTTCACCTCAACCACGTTCTTATTTCCTTTTTTGTAAGAGTGCTTAATTAACCTCGTAATACCTGCTAGTTTAGCAATGGTTTTAATATGACGATTGAATTCCGCATTGGTAAGTGTTACCTGATGATTTTGGAACCGCTCAGTAAGTATGTCCTTTGCTTCTTCCCGTAAGGGAATGACTACCCATCCGTTGGACTTATGTTGCTTGATCCGTAGAGTGTATGGTGTAATATCCGTTTTTCAATTCCAGAGAAATCAGAGAACCGTAAGCCGGTCAGACAACCCAAGACTCTGTCGGCTGTACCGTTCTTTTCTCTGAACTGTAACAATACTGGATGTTGATGGCGCTGGTGCCATTTTTTTTTGCCCTGCGATCGCAGATCGCTTTAATGGGTAACAGTATAACTAAATCTCGTTTTCACCGGTTCAACGCTGCTGGTTCGAGTCCCGCCACAGTCCTAACCGGACTCGAACTTTACGCAGACATTCTTTGTCGATTTTTTTGTCGATTTCTGTCGATCTGTGAATAATGTCTACTGATGTAAAGCTAAAAAGTAAAGTGAGTGGAGTGCTGTTGCAATAATCTAAAAACTAACCACTTGACTGTATAGTGGTGTAAAAACAAAAAAGGGACTACTATAAAGTAGTCCCTTTTGGTGATCCCGCTGGGACTCGAACCCAGGACCCATACATTAAAAGTGTATTGCTCTACCAACTGAGCTACGGAATCTTAAACTATGTATTCTTTCCCTTTGATTTACAACGACATCAGAGATGTGCTGCTCATTTTTGGGAGTGCGAAAATAGGGCAAAATCTTTTTGTGGCAAATTTTTGATGAAAATAAATTTCGATTGTTTTCAACAGGCGTCAATAACTAAATTCTTTTTAAAGAGATAAGATGGTTATGGAGGAGGGTTTAGAAATGATACTGTGGTCGTAAAAAATTCGATAGTGCGGTCATAAAATGAGGTTTCTCAATCATTTTCAACATGTTATTTTTTGACCCGGGTTAAGGTTGTTATTTTTGCAGGATAACTATCGCTGATGTCATTCTTTAAAAATAAAGTGGTCGCCATAACCGGCGGCAGTGAAGGAATTGGGAAAGCCCTGATCGAAGTGCTGATACCCCTCGGGGCAAAAATCGCAACCTGCGCACGCAACTACGACAAATTATACACGCTGCAGCTGCAATACAGCAACGTTATGCTACATATCATGACCTGCGATGTAAGCAACCAGCAGGACTGTAAACGATTTATCGACTCGACTATCGCTACTTATGGCGGTATCGACATACTTGTTAACAATGCCGGGATTAATATCCGCGGACTATTTAAGGATACCGGCGTGGAAGCAATCGAAAAGATCATGGCAACGAATTTTTACGGAGCCGTGTATTGCACCCAATACGCTTTGCCTTCTATTATGGAAAGAAAAGGCTCAATTGTTGGCATTTCATCCATTGCAGGATACCGTGGTTTGCCCGGCCGCAGCGGTTATTCAGCCAGCAAGTTCGCTCTGCAAGGCTGGATGGAAGCGCTTCGTACGGAATTACTAAATACTGGTGTCAATATTATGTGGGTGGCACCGGGATTCACCGGTTCCAATATCAGGCAGGCGGCGCCGGTAATTGGCGAAGGTAACCTGAGTGAATACCAGCCAACTTCTGCGGCAGATGAAGAAAAGATGATGCCGGCTACCGATGTTGCAAAACATATTATTCACGCGATTGAAAAAAACAAACGTAACCTGGTACTGACCTTTACGGGTAAACGCACCGTATTTATGAATAAGCTATTCCCGGCCTGGGCAGATAAACTTGTGAACCGGTTTTTTATAAAAGACGGCAAGCTGATTAAGTGATTAACGCGGTTGATTAAGTAGCTTGATTAAGTAATTAGCGTTTTTTATACCTTTCCGACGTATTAATCCCGCACGGGCGGGACCCTTCGGGCCCTTTGATTTCATTTCAAAATAATTCGTATTAATGTCCTTTATCACACTTACATCAGACATTGGTCACCAGGACTATCTCGTAAGTGCCATCAAAGGGCAACTGCTGCAAGTTGACCCGTCATTTAATATAATAGATGTATCGCACGGCATTTCGCCGTTCAACCATCCCCAGGCAGCTTATATCTGCCGGAGCGCTTTTAAAAACTTCCCGCCACACACTTTTCATATAGTACTGGTCAATCTATTCGACAAAAAACCCGAAAGGCTGCTACTTGCTTTTCACAATGATCAGTATATACTCTGTGCGGACAATGGTTTAATCACCATGATTGTGGAAGGAAAACCGGAAATGGTAATTGGCCTGTCGCTCGATGACTCAGCGTTGGTGTCTGCAGACGGCAGTGGGCAAGGTGCCAATGCGGCTGGTGGACCCGGTTCCAGAACAGGAATCGAATCCACTTCCTATGGCAATAGTCCGCTTTCAATCAACCCTGCTGCCAACATCGAGCCCAAATTTTATGGCGGCCCAAAAAACACCCTTTACTGCGCCCGCATTATGGCCGAAGCCATCAACCGCATCCAAAACGGCACCAGCATTACCGATATCGGCGAAGAAGACATCGAAATAGAGGTTAAAAACCCGCTTCGCCCCAGGATCACAGACAACTTTATTGAAGGACAAATCATATTTATCGATCATTTCGAAAACATCATCGTCAATATCACCAAGGATGAATTCGAGCAAAACCGCAAGGGGCGTGAGTTTTTAATCAGTTTCCGCCATGGCGACAAGATCGAAAAGATCAGTGATCATTACTCAAATGTGCCCGAAGGCGAGAAACTGGCGCTGTTCAACTCGGCCGGCTACCTCGAACTAGCCATTAATAAAGGCAACGCTGCCGGTCTGCTCGGCCTCAGCGGCTTCACCGAAAAATCACAAAACGCCCAAAACAGGCTAATCTACCAACTGGTCAAGGTCGATTTCTTCTAACAAATTACTTGACCACGATCAAACCAATTTGAAAAGCATCCTGGAACAAATTACAAATTCAACAGTCATTCAATCACTTAATCACTCCACTCACCACTCACCACTCACAACTCACCACTTCTCGCAGCGTTTATCACCAGTCCTGCTGAATTAATTACCGCGGCTTTCGTTTGCAAGTAATTAAAAATCACTTAGGTTTGCCAAGTTTCAAAAAAATTCAATGCAAATGAACTTCAACAGATTAAACAATATTGTAGGGTGGATAGTGGGCCTTATTGCATGTACCGTGTATATAATGACCATGGAAGCAACCGGTAGTTTATGGGATACCGGCGAGTTTATCTCCAGTGCTTTCAAACTGCAGGTCCCCCACCCGCCCGGTGCGCCAATGTTTATCCTGCTTGGCCGCTTCTTTATTGTGCTGTTTGGAGACAATCCCCAATCTGCCGCCAGGGCCGTGAACTTCATGAACGCCATCGCCAGCGGTCTTACCATCCTGTTCCTGTTCTGGACAATCACCCACTTCGCACGCAAAATGGTGCAGAAGGGTTTTGAAGAACTGACCGGCGCAAATCTTTTTATCACCATGGGTGCCGGCGTTGTCGGTGCACTGGCTTATACTTTCTCAGATTCATTCTGGTACTCAGCCGTTGAAGGCGAGGTTTACGCATTATCATCCCTGTTTACTGCTGTCGTATTCTGGGCCATTCTTAAATGGGAACATGAAGTTGACCGCGAAAGCAAAACCGACGGGCACAAATTCTCCCGCGCAGATCGCTGGTTGGTGTTTATATTTTATATGATGGGTCTATCCATCGGTGTTCACTTATTAAACTTATTGACCATACCTGCCATCGTGATGGTGTATTATTTCAAAAGATACAAGGTCACCAAATGGGGCACTTTCGGGGCCTTCCTTATCGGATGTATCATCACCGGTATCGTACAGGTTGCGATCATACAATGGTCGATCAAAGGTGCAGGCGCATTTGATATATTCTTTGTAAACGAAGTAGGTACGCCGTTTTTTGTTGGCTTTGGAATTTACTTTGCCTTGCTGGCGGCATTGCTGGTGCTTGGTCTTCGATTTAAACCAGCACAAATCAAGAAGTTTAATGCATTTGCAGTCTGGCTGGCAGCGATCATACTGATGTTCTGTTTTCCATTCATCAATTCAGGCGGAACATTTTTCCTGCTGTTGCTGGGCATCAGTGGAGTGGTAGCCATTTGTTATTATGCTAAGGACAAGATCTATTCATTCTTAAAGATCGCCATCTGGTCAACCATTTTTGTGATCGTTGGATATTCAACCTATTTCACAACACTGGTACGTTCAAATGCCAATCCATCTGTCGATATGTATAATGTCGACAACCCGGTGAGTTTGGTGGGATATCTCAGCCGCGAACAATACGGCGACTGGCCAATTTTATACGGACCTTATTTCACGGAAGAACTGACCAACGAAGATTATGTTGAATCAGGTGATATCTATGTAAAAGGAAAAGACAAATACGAAGTTGCAGGCAAACAACGCAAGCTGAATTACAGCGGCATGGAAACGGCTCACCTTTTCCCAAGAACCTGGGACAATGGTACCGAACGTAACCAACAGCAGATATATAGTAATTTTGGTGGGCTCGAACAAGGTGAAGAACCGAATACAGCTACCGATATAAAATACTTTGTGAGCTACCAGTTCCGCTGGATGTACTGGCGCTATTTTTTATGGAACTTCGCCGGTAAACAAAACGATCTCCAGGGTTTTGGAAACATACGCGATGGCAACTGGCAATCAGGTATCCACTTTATCGATCATAATATTTTTGGAATCAGTACCGACCAGGAATTGCCTGATACTGCAGGTAAAACAAATAAGGCAAATAATAAGTTGTACTTCCTGCCATTCCTGCTGGGTATAGCTGGCTTTGTACATCAATACATGCGCACCCGCCGCGATTTCTTTATAAACTTCTTATTGTTCTTCTTCACCGGTTTTGCAATTGTGATCTATCTTAACCAGGCAGGTCAGCAACCACGTGAACGTGACTATGCTTATGTGGGTTCATTCTATGCATTTGCTGTCTGGATCGGTCTCGGTGCAATCTGGGTTCGCGATCAGCTTGCCAGGTTTATGAAGGGCAATCTCGCTGTCCCTTCATATATCGCATTTGGTATAACGTTGCTGGCAGTACCTGTGCTGATGGCTTCACAGGAATGGGATGATCATGACCGTAGCCAGAAAACATTGGCAAGGGATCTTGGTTTCAACTATCTCGAAAGTTGTGAAAAAGATGCTATTTTATTAACCTTTGGTGACAATGATACATACCCGCTTTGGTATGCTCAGGAAGTGGAAGGCAAACGCCCGGATCTTCGTGTGATCAACTATAGCCTGCTTGGAACTGATTGGTATGTTAACCAGCTTCGTTATAAATTAAACGAAAGTTCACCCGCTGATGTGATCTTTACTGAAGAACAGATCCAGGGTGAGAACCGTAACGTTATCCCGGTTTATCCATTGCCGGGATATGATCAGACTAAATATTCAGATCTCTATACTGTTTTGAAAGATGTGGTAGCGAGTGATGATCCGGCACGTAAGGTGGCAATGCAAAGTGGTGATATGGCCAATGTGTTCCCGACCAAAAAAGTTTCTATCCCGGTTGATGTGGAAGCTGTAAGAAAAACGCTGAAGCTGAATCCAGGCGACACGATCCTTAGTGAGATGAAGCTTGACATCAACAAGAACTATCTCCAGAAAAATGATCTCGCATTGTTAGCAGTGCTTGCTTCCAACAAATGGAGACGTCCTATCTATGTTACTTCAACTGCCGAACTGCGCAATCTTGGGCTTGAAAAATATGCAAGAATGGAAGGTCTCACCTACCGCATTGTTCCTGTTGAAAATTCACAGATCGAAGTGGATGTGGCATATAAAAATGTGATGGACAAATTCACCTATGGTGGTGCAGATAAAAAAGGAACTTATTTTGATGAAGAGAATCGCCGCCATATAAACAGCATCCGTCAGACACATGCCATGCTTGGTAAATTCCTGGCTTATAACGGCCACAAAGATTCAGCTGTTAAGGTATTGAACAAATACGATCGTGGTGTTGATGAAAACAATGTGCCTTATGGAATGACATCTAATCGTGGCAATTTTCATAATGATGTTTCCAAGGAATTTCTTGAAGCAGCTTACCTGGCAGGTGATACAAAACTGGCAGCAAAGGTTAAGGCTTCTTTGAAAAAAGATCTTGAACAACAAATGAAGTATTATCGTTCTCTCGGTGAAAACAATATGAACAATGATCAGCTTGCTATGCAGGCTGCCCAGTTGCTGAATAATAAGCCGGGTGATTTATCGCCTAAGCAGCAACCATTTGTTTACGATATCTATACTTCTTACCAGATGCTTCGCGAAATTGAGGCGATGGAACAGCAGTTTTCTGCGCCGAAACCGGCAGCACCAACTGAAAATGGCCCGATACAGCTTCCGAACCCCAGGGATACGGAACAGGGTAAAGGAGACAAACAGTAAATCTTTAAATCGAAATTTTTAAATCCCCGGCACATCGCCGGGGATTTTGCTTTTAGGCTTCCCATAAAAGAATTGTTCCGGCATGCGGAAAAGGCCGCTTAAAGAAGGGGTGTTTTAACCTATGCAGGAGCTGAATAACAGGGGTATTTTTGACAAGGAATATCAGGAGTAAATCCAGCATTCAAAGCAGTTATGATGTTTCCAACTACTCCTGGAATTACGACTAAATATTATATAACACTCAACTAAAAATTTTCAATCATGTTCGTAATAAAACCTTCCAAAACAGCTTATCCCCGGGTGCCCAATCATCCCTGGAGTTTCCCGGTGATGATTATCATGCTGGCAATTGTATTTGCGCTCATGAGTTTTGGTAATTCTGATAAAGAAAAACAGGATGCTGAAATACAATCTCTCCAAAACCAGGTCACCCGGATTATTTCGCCTTTTGTTACCGCATCTAATACAAATAATTGTGCTGTACAGTATGCAGTAATCAGTTTTATCGTTGATCCTGCAACAAATACCCTGGATACTATCCGATTTGAATCAAACCTTCCCGACCGCGATCAATATAAAATAAAAGTAAAACTGGGATCCACCATCAACATAGACTGGAAAACCCTGGCCGGCGACCGTAGTCTTGCAAATAAAGTGATCAAAGTGCCGGTATTAATCAGGAATAGTTCTGGTAAATGTGAAACAAAAGGCACCATTCCACCTACTGAAGTTGCCCAGCTTCTGTATGGCATGCTTGGCACTCCAGAAACAACCCCTGCGTTGATCGACCGTAATATATTTCTACCGTTAACTGAAATCGTAATAGTACAAGTTGCAGCCGGTGAAAACAGAACACCTTGGTGAGTTATGAGTTATGAGTGATGAGGTTGAGAGATAGAGTGATAGTATGAATTAATTCTTTATAAAATATTAAACCCCTAATGAACCAATCTATAATACCCGTTTTAAACTACCTCTGCCACATTCAGTCTATAACCCGTCCTTTGACGGGTTTTATAGTTAAGTACTAATTTACATGCCGACTGGATCGATCTTTCATCCACCCAACCCCAACCCCCAAGGGCCGGGATGCTGAATCCTGCGCCTTTTTTTCCCGTACTTGCGGGATGATTAAAAAGCTGATCAAGGCGTGTCCGCAACCGGAGCCCAACAGATCATAAAAAGCTGATCAGGGATCAAAAAGCGCCTGGTAGCCAATTCCCACTTGCGGGACCATCCGCTGTCAACGGCGACAATCCCTTACGTTCGGAACGAAATCCGCCAACCCATCCCAGGTGGAGGCAATCGCAGGATTCAGTATGTAATCCCACAACAATCAGGCGTTTTATTTGTAATTAAACCGTTGGCAAATAATGCTTAAATTGGGATAATTGATTCACTAAAACTTTTGCGCGTGATAGGCTACAACTTTTCAAAATTTAAACCGGGCGAGGGAGGCAAAAGCAAATTCGAAGAACTGCTGGATCTTTTCATGCAATTGCTGAGCTATACCAATGGCGATGTGGGCGAAGCCATGAACTGGATGAACCAGCTGGATAAGGAATACAATCTTACCAACGACGAATATGGCATGGGCGACTTCATCGATGAACTAAAGGAAAAAGGCTATTTAAAAGACAACACAGAAACAGGACAGATCAAGATCACACCAAAAACCGAACAGGGAATCCGGAAACGTTCACTGGAAGAAATTTTCGGAAAACTCAAGAAAACAAAATCCGGCGACCATCATAGTTTCAAACCCGGACAGGGCGATGAAATTAATCCTGAAACCAAACCTTTCCAGTTTGGTGATACCCTGGAACAAATTGATTTTACCACATCGATCCTGAATGCGCAGATCAATCATGGGATCGACAGTTTCATGATGAGCGAGGATGATCTGGCTATCAGGGAAACCGATTTCAAGGCCCAGACTTCAACCGTGCTGATGATTGATATTTCCCATTCAATGATTTTGTACGGGGAAGACAGGATTACACCGGCTAAAAAAGTGGCGATGGCGCTGAGCGAACTGATCACTACAAAATACCCGAAAGACACGATCGATATAGTGGTATTTGGCAATGATGCGTGGCCGGTCGAGATCAAGGATCTGCCTTACCTGGAAGTTGGCCCTTATCATACAAACACGGTGGCGGGACTGGAACTGGCTTTGGATCTGCTGCGTCGGCGTAAAAATCCAAACAAGCAGATTTTTATGATCACGGATGGTAAACCGACCTGCCTCAAAATTGGTAAGAAGTATTACAAGAACAGTTTTGGACTTGACAGGAAGATTACCAATCGTTGCCTGAACCTGGCAGCCCAATGTAAAAAACTAAAAATACCCATCACCACTTTTATGATCGCCACGGATCCTTATCTACAGCGGTTTGTGACCGAGTTCACCGAAACAAATAATGGTAAAGCATTTTTTGCCTCACTGGACAGGCTCGGTTCATTCATCTTCAAAGACTTCGAGAACGGAAAACGTAAAACAGTTTATTGATCAGATCGGTTTATTGATCAGATTGGTTTATTTATCAGATTGGTTTATTTACAAACGAACTTGCCCCTTATCTTAACAATCTCTGTACATGTTACTGCATGTGTTGCAGGAAATTTGTACGGTAACTTCCATACGGAAGCATAAAAAAGAATACAGGAAGAATGTAGAAGAATACAAGAACAAGACTAAAGAATAGAAAGAATAAAAGATTACAAATAATACAAAGCATAAAAAATCAAACAAAAGTATACAAAGTATACAAAAACATAAAATAGCATACAAAAGCATAAAATAGCTGAAGCCTGTTGCTGAAGCTGCCAAATAAAAAACCAACAATGGATATTAAGAAAATAAAGACACTAGGTGAACTAAAGAAACAAGGCTACAAACCAAAATCAGTCAAGGAAGAAATTCGCGACAACCTCATCAAAAAATTACAGGCAAAAGAAGCAACTTTCAGCAATATCATCGGCTATGAAGAAACTGTGATTCCGGATGTTGAACGTGCACTTTTATCAAAACATAATATCCTTTTTCTTGGTCTTCGTGGCCAGGCGAAAACACGTATGGCCCGCCAGATGACCATGCTGCTGGATGAATATGTACCGGTAATCGAGGGCAGTGATATCAACGATGACCCTTTCCATCCCATCAGCCGCTTCGCACGCGACCTGTTAGCCGAAAAAGGTGATGACACTCCTATCCACTGGTTGCATCATTCAGAACGTTATGGTGAAAAACTCGCTACTCCTGATGTTAGTGTTGCTGATTTGATCGGTGATATCGATCCGATCAAAGCCGCTAATCTGAAACTGAATTTCGGCGATGAAAGGGTTATACATTATGGCATAATTCCGCGTAGTAACCGTGGCATATTTGTAATCAATGAAATTCCGGATTTACAGGCACGTATACAGGTTGCCCTCTTTAATATCCTGGAAGAAGGTGATGTACAGATCCGTGGTTTCAAGTTGCGTATGCCGCTTGATATCATGTTCGTGTTCACGGCTAACCCGGAAGACTACACGAATCGCGGTTCCATCGTTACTCCTTTAAAGGATCGTATCGAAAGCCAGATTCTCACACACTATCCTAAAACAATCGATACCGCCTTAAGCATCACTGAACAGGAAGCCGATATACCGGAAGTTCAATCATCCAGGGTGACGATCAGCGACCTGATTAAGCGTACTATCGAACAGATCTCTTTTGAAGCCCGGGGTAGTGAATATGTCGATAAGAAAAGTGGTGTTTCTGCACGTCTGAGTATTTCAGCTTATGAAAATGCGGTAAGTTCTGCGGAGCGCCGTGCTATTATTAATAACGAAAAGGAAACCCAGGTCTGGATCAGTGATCTGTCAGGCATTATTCCTTCCATCACTGGTAAGATTGAACTGGTTTATGAAGGCGAACAGGAAGGTCCTTACCAGGTTGCAACAAATCTTTTAGATAAAGCCATGCGCACACAATTCTCGGCTTATTTCCCTAACCCGGATTCTTTCAAGAAAAAAAGAAATCCAAAATTACCGCAGGAAGAAAATCCTTATAAACCCGTGCAGAACTGGTTTGATAAAGGCAATGCGCTGAACCTGTTTTTGAATACAAAGGACCAGGAGAAGATCCAGCAGCTTTACAAGGTCGATGGCCTGCATTCGCTGGTCAAGAAATATTATAAGACAGCCAACGAAAAAGAAGCTGCTTTACTGATGGAATTTGTGTTGCATGGCCTGGCCTCTTATTCATTAATCAGCAAAAAAATTGTTGATAATAAGATCGAATTTAAGGACCTGATGGGATCCATGCTGAACATGAGCAGTGGTGCCGGCCAGGCAGATGATGATTTCGAGAACGATGATTTTAATTAACGATGATTTAAATTAATAAACACAATCTCAGATTCAGGTAAGCAATTAATTTTTCAGTTATCCATTACTATTCTGTTATCCATTACCGCTAGTAACTACAATCTTTGATGAATAATAATCTTTAATAAAAAGACCCCGGAATTGCCGGGGTCTTTTTATCCTATCAACCTGCATCCTCTTTTTTTATTCCGGGTCTGCCCAGGAAGCAACACCTCTACCTACTCTCAATGGAGCAGGAAAGCCTACCATGGTTTTTTTACGTGATCTGACAGGGAAGCCCCTGCCTGGATCCCAGAACTTTGATATTGAAGGCAGTCCATTTCTTAATGATGAATTCGAATCTGGCCGGGTAGTATTTACAAACGGGAAAATGAGCAACGACTTGTATTTACAATTCAATATGCTTAATAACAAGTTGTTATTTAAGCGTGACGATATGGTTCTGGAATTCGTAGATAGTATCACGGATTTTTATTTGCAGCATAAAGAAAATAATACACTGGGCCTTGTTTTCAGAAGTAATTTTCCGCCAATAGACAGGAACACCAGGGCTACTTTTTACGAATTGCTAGTTGACGGTAAAATTGTATTGTTAAAATACAGGTACAAAACTGTCACTGGATATAGAGAGTATAGTACCGCAAATAAAAAACGTTACGTGGAAGGATCTCAATTATATGCTGCACTTCCCGGCAATAGAATCACCAGGATAAAAAGAGACCGAAATTTTTTGATGAAGGCAATGCCTGATTATGCGGAGAAAATTATGACATTGACAAATGATCTCAGGTTAAGAAATGATGAGTCCCTGATTACCCTGTTTCAAGAGTTAAATAAATGAGTGAAGAAGAATTATTGCATTCTCAAACTTTTTACCGGGTTGGCCAAAGCTGCCCGAATCGCCTGGAAGCTAATGGTGACCATGGTAATCATCAAAGCACCCAAAATAGAAACGGCAAATATCCACCAGGAGATATCTGTGCGGTAATTGTAATTCTCCAGCCATCCACTTAAAAAATACATAGCCAAAGGCACGGCAATAATGCAAGAGATGGTGACAAGCAGCACAAACTCCTTTGAAAGCAATTTCCATAACGTAAATATGGATGCACCCAATACCTTCCTCACTCCTATCTCCCTGGTTCTTTGTTCTGCAACAAAAGAGGCCAGCCCATAAAGTCCAAGGCATGAAATGAAAATAGCCAACACTGCAAAAATTGTTGTGAGATTACCCACTCTTTCTTCTTCTGAAAACTTCTCCCCATATTCCTGGTCGGTAAATTTGTACTCGAAAGGACTTGCGGGGTTATACTTTTTGAAAATGGATTCAATTTTTGCAAGGGCCAGCTGCATATTCATTTCCGGGTTGATCTTAACACAAACCAGGTGAACCCAACCTGGCTGCAGGTGAAATATGGTCGGAACAACAGGATCAAATGGTGAATTCATGACCATATCACGCACTACACCAACAATTACCTGGTTTTTATTCACCAGTTTAAATATTTTGCCCACCGGATCCTTTATTCCTGTCACTTTCACCGCGGCTTCATTTAATATAAGCGCGCCCGTATCATTAAAATTCCTGGAGAAATCACGGCCCTCAACGATCTTCCAACCTATGGTTTTGCCAAAATCATGTGTTACTGCAATGGTTCCAAATAGCGGATCGAGGTCAGCGGGCCGGCCGGGCCAGTCCATCCCGCTGTTATTAAAAAAAATCTGCGTTGGTGCGCTGTTCGATTCTGCCATCTCGATCGCTCCTCCACTTGCAATAAGATCAGCTCTCAGGGCATCATAATGAGCATAGATTTCAGGAGTGTTCATCTTTATGCTGATCAGGTGATCGCGTTCGTACCCAACCGGCCGGCTCTTTGCAAACTTTACTTGCCGGTAAACAACGATGGTTCCAATGATCAAAACAATTGATACAGTGAACTGCAATACAACAAGCACCTTGCGTGGAATAGCGGCGAATCTGGCGGTAATCATATTTCCTTTTAAAACCCTGATCGGCCGAAACGAAGAAAGATAAAACGCCGGGTAGCTTCCTGCCACCAGGCTTACAATACAGGTGAAGCCGATTGTAATAAGCCAGAATACAGGATTATTCCAGGGCATGGTCATTGCCTTATCCGATAACCGGTTAAAAAATGGCAATGAGCTATGAACCAGTACTACGGCGACAACGGTAGCAAAAAATGACATAACCATCGACTCGCAGAGAAACTGCACCGCCAGTTCCAGCCTGCCTGAACCAATTGTTTTCCGTATCCCGACTTCCTTTGCACGTTTTTCACTTCGGGCGGTGCTGAGGTTCATAAAATTGATACAGGCAAGCAACAAAACAAATAAACCAATGGTACCGAATAACATCACATATTGAATTCTGCCGCCTGCCTGCTGGCCATTTTCAAATTTGCTGTATAAGTGCCAGCTGTCCATCGGGTGTAACATCAACAATTCATTGCTCTGCACATATCCATGATCCTGTGTGATCATTTTTATTTTGGCGCTGGTTTTTTCGATATCTATGTTCTCGTTCAACTCCACGATAATCTCGCAACCATGATTGCTCCATGCATCCGTTTGTGTGTTCCACCAGTTCTGTTTGTTGAACCAGGGTAACAAATAAGCCGTTTCAAAAAAAGTCGTGTTTTTGGGAAGATCCTCATAAACCCCGCCGACTTTGAGTTCACCGCGGTTATCAATTTTTACAACCTGGCCGATAGGATCTTCATCAGCAAACAGCGTTTTCGCCATAGATTTGGAAAGAAGCATGGTTGACGGATCCCTGAACGAAACACCACTGCCTTTAACCATATTCAGGGTGAGCATATCCGTTATATCCGGCCCTGCCCACATTCCCGAAGCCGAGATACGTTTTTCGCCGACGGCGAGTATATTGGTATTTTTTGAAATAAGCGATAGTCTTTTTAGATCGGAGCTATATTTAGTCCGCAGTTCATTTTCAAGCGGCACTACAGTTGTTGAATGGGAGCTTGTTTCACCGTTAAAAGTTTGGGTAGCAATAATCCGTGCGAGTCGTTCTTTGTTTTTGAAATAATCATCATATGATACTTCGTCCCAGATCCAGAGGCCTATCAATAATGCGACTGCCATACCGGTAGACAGCCCGATGATATTAATGGCTGAATAGATCTTGCTTTTCTGCACGTTTCTCCAGGCAATTAAAATGTAGCTTTTAATCATAGCCGAAATGATTGGTTGAGTTGATTGGTTCGTTCAAATTGATTCGTTCAATTGGTTCGTTCAAATTGGTTTGTTCAAATTGATTTGTTCAAATTGATTCGTGTAATTGATTAGTCAAATTGATTCGTGTAATTGATTAGTCCAATTGATTCGTTCAACTTGATTCCTTCAACTGGTTCGTTCAATTGAATAATATTAGAATTTTTCAATTGCAATGCCAATAATGCAAAATGATGTTTTTCAGCCCCTTAGATTCAGTGGCGGAAACCAACTGTTCATTTTTGATGCAACAGACTGACCGGTTTGATCTATCAATTACCTGTACAATTTAAATATCCCGTTCGGGAAGAGACAGGATTGAAGGCGATGCTGGCTATCCGAACATTTCTCTGCTGCCTCCGGGGTTTAACCAGGGTAACAGGGTAACAAGGGTTTGACAAGCGTTTGACCAGCGTTTGACCAGCGTTTTTGTATTATGAAATGATTACCCGAGGGTTCGTGACTACTGTCTTTCCATGTTTTTTAAGAATGACCGCCATTTCAGTCATTACAGCCAGACTTTGACTGCAATCGCGGTCATTTTTAAAACTTCGATTTGAAGGAGACATGAGAGGCAATCAAAAAATTTCGAAGGAAACATAGGGCAACCGATTTCGTCTTTCGGGAAGGGCCGCAATGCGAATGCAGGTACCTGCAACTTTTAACCCAGGAAAATTTCTGTTGATGACGTCTATATCTTTTTCTGGCTGAGCTCCATCATTTCTGACTGAGTCCCAGCATTTCTGGCTGAGTCCCAGCATTTCTGGCTGAGTCCCAGCATTTCTGGCTGAGCTCCATCATTAATGCAGATTCCTGAACTTTTATCCCAGGGTTGATTTCTCTAAATTCTAAATGAGGTTAACCTCTCTCTCTAACTGAACACCAAACTTTTTCTTGACAGAATGCGCGATTTCAATGCCAAGCGCATTTATCTCTGATCCCCTGGCGTTACCATAATTTACCAATACCAGCGCCTGTTGTGCATGACAGCCCGCATCGCCCTTGCGATAGCCCTTCCAGCCGCATTGTTCGATCAGCCAGCCTGCGGCAAGTTTCATTGAGCCGTCTTCCAGCGGATAGGCAACAATGTCTGGAAATTTAGCACCGAGTTTTTCATAAACGCCTTCGCTTACGGTGGGATTTTTGAAAAAACTTCCGGCATTGCCTATCACCCGTGGATCCGGCAATTTTGATGTCCTGATATTTATTACAGCCTGGGATATGGCTTGTATTGAAAGATCCTTCACACGCATTCTCTCGAGTTCCTGCGAGATGGCTCCATAAGAAATCCTGTAATCATGTTTTTTATTCATGCGGTAGGTGACATTCAGGATCACAAAACGATCCTTAAATTTCCGTTTGAAAACACTTTCACGATAACCAAATTCGCAATCGTTTACCGAGAACATAAAAGCTTTTCCCGATTGGAGATCAAAAGCTTCGAGTTCATCAAAAATTTCCCGGAGTTCCGCGCCATAAGCCCCGATATTCTGCATGGGGGAAGCACCAACATTGCCTGGTATCAATGAAAGATTTTCTGCGCCCCCAAGATTATTCTCAAGGCAGAACAATACAAAGTGATGCCAATTCTCCCCCGCCCCGACTTTTATATAAACATGGTTTGAATCTTCTTTGATGATGTCCATGCCCCGGATTTCATTTTTCAGCACCATTCTGTTTAGCTTGCCCGTAAGCAATATATTAGAACCACCACCAAGTATTATAGGCGGGAACTTTGAAACCTCGCTGAGCTTTTTATAGTGGGCTAGCAGCTTTTCCAGTTCGAATTCATCCCTGAATGATGCAAAATATCTTGCAGTTTCAGCGATGCCGAAGGTATTTAGATCCCGCAGTGGGTAATTTTCATGAACTTGCATAGAGTACAAAAATAAAAAATTATGTCCGGACAAACCGCGGTAGTCATCGGCTCTACAGGAATGATTGGAGATCTTGTTGTTAAACAGCTGATCGATGATCCCACCTTTACTCATGTCAGGCTGCTGGTTCGTCGCCCTATTCTTTTTCATGAATCAAAGATCGAAGTTAAGCTAGTTAACTTTGAAGACCCGGCTGACATGGATCAGCAAATGGGCAGCGGCGATTGTATTTTTTGTTGCGTGGGAACTACCCAATCGAAAGTGAAGGGAGATAAAAATGCTTACCGCAAGGTTGACTTCGATATCCCTGTCAATTCAGCAAAAACGGGTCTTAAAAATGGCTTCAGCAAATTCCTGCTGGTTTCGGCTGTTGGTGCAAATCACGATTCAGGAAACTTTTACCTGAAACTGAAAGGAGAAACAGAAGAGGCACTGAAAAAAATCAATTTTCCTTCACTGCATATTTTTCAACCTTCATTATTGCTCGGCGAAAGAAACGAATCCCGGATAACTGAAAAGATAGCCCAGGTATTGATGCCTGCTTTTTCGTTTATGCTTGCCGGAAAACTGAAAAAATACAAACCGGTCAAAGCGATGAATGTTGCCCGGGCTATGGTCAATGCAGCCAAATCAGAAAAAAAAGGAATCCAGGTATATCAATATGCTGAAATTGAAGCTTTGGCCCAAAACCATTAGCTAAGGAAGATTAGAGGCTAAGATTTTGCTGACAATGAATAGCGGACCATGAGAAAGAAAGAATGATTAGCGGGATAGCTTATTTCCGGGTTTTTCAAAATGACCGCGATTTCAGTCATTTTGACCAGACTTTGACTGAAATAGCGGTCATTTTGAAAAGATCGATTTAAAGAGGTATGGCAGATTTAAAGAGGTATGGCAAGCCTTCAAAGTTCCTCTAAAGAAAAAACTCAAAGAGTTCGTGGCAGTAGCAAATCATGTTGAACAAGCATCATGGTTGTGAATGAAAATCCTGAGATGATGAGTAAAATAATGGAAAGAGAAATTTTGATATGACAGAAAAAATATTAGAGAGAGATATCTTAATACGACAGAAAAAAATAATAGAAGGAGAATTCTTGATACAATGGAAAAACTATAGATAGAAGTAGAATTCTTGATACGATGGAAAAACTAATAGATAGAAGGAGAATTCTTGATAAGATGGAAAAACTAATAGATAGAAGGAGAATTCTTGATACGATGGAAAAATTAATAGATAGAAGAAGAATTCCTGATACGACAGAAAAAAATAATAGAAGGAGAATTCATGATATGATAGAAAAATAATCCAGGGAGGAAACTCTGATGTGAAAAAATCAAATCGTAAAAACAGCGGATGTCCTTATTTCACAACAATCAAACCGCATCTACATCTGCGATGATTACTACATTTTTATAATTCTTATCATTGTGCATAACGGCAACCTGGTCATGAATAGCAGCTTTGCAACGGGAGTTAAGCGCAGTGTCTTTCGGAAGTTTAAAAAGCAACTCCATCAGGTACTGGTTTCTGACACGGTTCACAACAGGTTCCGCAGGTCCGATCATATAAGATCCAAACTCATCTTTTAAGGCACTGGCAAAAATTTTTGCAGCTGCAGCAACGACATCTTTTGACTTATGCTTCAATGTCAATTGAATGATCCTCGCAAAAGGCGGATAAAAAAACTGCTTCCGGCTATGAATTTCGTTTTCATAAAAAAGCCCGTAATCATGCGCAGCCACATAGGCCAACACCGGGTGGCCCGTTTGCGCTACCTGTATCATCACCTTACCCTCACCATCTTTTCTGCCTGCACGCCCGCTTACCTGCTCCATCAACTGAAATGCCCGCTCATTCACCCTGAAATCGGCAAAACTTAATAAACTATCAGCATCCAATATGCCCACCAGGTTAACATTTTCGAAGTCAAGCCCTTTCACCACCATCTGAGTCCCGATCAACACATCAATCCGATGCTGCTCAAATTGCTGTATTAAATTATCATGCGCCATCTTACCCCGAACACTATCAATGTCCATCCTTGCTATACGTGCTTTTGGTATCAGCTCTTCCAACTTCTCCTCAATTTTTTCTGTACCGAAATTCTGCTGGATAAACTGGTCGCTCCCACAAGCCTCACAACGATGCACCAGCGGATATACCGTGCCACAATAATGACAATGTAATTTATTCGTGTTCTTATGAAAGCTGAGACTCACATCGCAATACCGGCAATGCGGAATCACTCCACATGCCTTACAAACCTGGTATGGCGAATAACCACGCCGGTTCTGAAACAAAATCACCTGCTTACCCCTCTCAATAGAATCTTCTATGGCAGCCTGCATAGGCTGACTCACCATGATCTTTTCATTGCCGACCTTGAACTGCTTTTTTATATCAATCAACTCAATACCCGGTAACTTTACACCGCCATAACGCTCATCCAATACAGAAAAACCGTACTTGCCGGACTGCGCATTAAAATAACTTTCCACCGAAGGCGTGGCACTACCCAGTAACACCTTCGCCTTAAAAAGAGAAGCATAAAAAATCGCTGCATCACGCGCATTGTATCTTGGTGCCGGATCCTGCTGTTTATAAGAACCATCATGCTCTTCGTCGACAATCACAAGGCCAAGATCAGTAAAGGGAAGGAACAAACCAGAACGTGCCGCCAATACTACTTTCAGCTCGCCGTTTTTAACCTTATTCCAGATCTCCACCCTTTCATTCTGACTAAACTTACTATGGTAAATACCAATATATCCACCAAAATGTTTTTGCAATCTTCGTATGATCTGCGACGTTAGTGCGATCTCAGGCAACAGGAATAACACCTGTTTGCCCTGCCTGATATATTGCTCAATTAATTTTATATAAACAAGTGTCTTCCCGCTGGAAGTAATTCCATGTAAAAGGCAAACGGATTTTTCTTCAAAAGATTTACTAATGACTTCCAGCGATATTTCCTGTTTCGGTGTCAGCTGAAAATCGATCTGTATATCTCGCGGCAAATACCGGATCCGGTCGATATGCCTTTTTTCTATCCACAGTATGTTTTTCTCGATCAGTCCTTTGAGTTGAGCATCCGAAGCATTGCTTTTTTTAAGCAAGCCTGATTTTGTAACCTCGCCTTCAGTTCTTTGCAGATGAAGATATCCAAGCAACAACTCCATCTGTTTTGGCGCCCTCGACCAATTGTTCAGCAGATCTGCCAGTTTATCTTCCGAGTCATATACCGAATGAAGTATTACATAGGTTTCTTTTTTGGGAGAATAGGTTTCCTTCAGCGATTCCCAAACAAAACAAACTTTTTTCTCAATCAGCTTTTTTATAACCGGGTAAACTTTGGGCGATTCGAGCAGTTGCTGAACATCGGTGATCTTTAGTTCTTTTTTAACGTTTAACACCTCCGCTACAACAAATTCATCCTGCTCCAGCATGGCAAAATCTTCCCCATGTTCTTCATTAAATACAAGAATGCTTTCACTACTCAATTTAAAATGTGCCGGCAAAGCCGCTGCCATTACTTCGCCTTCACTACACATATAATATCGCGCGATCCATTTCCAAAGCGCCAGCTGTTCAGAAAAAATGATTGGTTCCACATCCAGCACATTCAGCATATCCTTTACTTCGAAAGAAGGATTTTCATGATGCAGGCGTTTAACTATGCCAGCGTATTTTTTATTCTTTCCAAGCACCACTTCCACCCTGCAGCCGGGCAATACCTGTTGCTCCAGTTCAGCCGGAACTGACCAGGTATAATTTTTTGGCAAAGCCAATGGTATGATGATTTCTGCAAACATGTTTGTAAATGGTGACTGGCAGGCTTTGCCTTGCACAAGTCAACCGGCAATATACATTCGAATTCGCTTAACTGAACAGTATTTAACCCGCTTTGATAAGGTTTTCAGCCTTGATCCATGAAGCTTTATACTGTATCAATTTTTGCTCCATGATTGTAAACACCTGTTCTTTCAAAAAGTTGAGGTCCTGAGAATGGAGACCGGCTGTAGGTATTTCCTCCAGGAACACGGCCCTTGATCTGCCCGGCGAAATAAGTAATGCACTTTTATAGTTCATCCGATCATAAGCATCAAGAAAAAGTACCGGCTTGATAGGCGTCTGCATTTCGATGGCGACCCTGAAAGCCCCATCAAAAAATGTTTTCAGAGGTGCCCCGGTCTCGTTAAAAGTTCCTTCGGGAAAAATGAATATCGAGATTTGTTTTTTCAATACTGACTTCAATATCCTAACACTTTTTGACCTGGCTTCGGTATTGGAACGATCGACCGTAACCACTGCGTTGCGATATATAAATCCAAAAAATGGAATCTTCCCCGTTTCTGCTTTTGCAAGTATCCTTAATCGTTGGCGGATAGCTTTGCAGATAATGGGCGCATCTATATAAGAAATATGGTTGGTAACAAAGATGTAAGGTTTATGTTTATCATGCGGCGACTCATAATAATTTTTGTGACGGATCCCGATAAAAAAAAACCACAGATCGGCCCATAATGTGCAGAGTAGATAGATAGTATTCCCTCCTTTTATTCTCCCAAAAAATGAAGCGACTACCACGAATGGCAAAATCAGGAACATGGTCAGAATAAATATAATCAGCGCATAGACCGCATATATGTAACGTGAGAATTTTATGACAATGGTCAAGAGAGATATGAGTTATGAGTTATGAATTATGAAATTAGTTATGAATTGTGAATTATGAAAGACAAATTAAGAGAGTTATAAGTTATGAATTATGAAAGTTAGTTCAAAAGAGTTATGTTATGAGTCAATTTCGGTTAGGTAAGCAAAGATCTTTGAAAAGTGTTCAAATATGCGTGCTGGTTACAACATGAGCATAACAACCTGTAATAACTACAGAACTTTCGGGTGATTTCCGCTGGATTTTCCGGAGAAGATAACTGCAGCCGGGGAAACTTCGAACTATTGTCTTTCCGATTCTGAGGCATTGAATCTACCTACTTTTGCTGTTCTTTATAAAGGCATAGGCTACTCTGAAATTATAATAATATACATTAAAGCCGGAATCTGATAAATCAAATTGAAGCCGGAAGCTGGGTTCTATTTTTCCGATTAAATAACCAATACCGGGGGCAAAACCAAGATCGGTTTCCTTCCGTTTATCGTCCGGATTTGATGCAAAGGTAAAGTTAGTCGTTGTAAATAGTAATCCTAATTCACCTGAAAAGAAAAGCCCCTTTCGAACCACTCCTTTTTCTTTCGTGTAATATTTAATGCCTACTTGAAGAGGAAGGACTTTATAGGTCGAAGTGGTTGTGGGGACGGATGGAAATGGATGTTGTTTTGACGAAAATAAATACCCGATTGTAGCCAAACCGGCAATGTGTTTACCAAATGAAGATTCGATGCGTAACGAACCGCCGGTTAACGTACCTGCAACCATATTCAATCCGTAGGAATTAGGTATAGCAATCTCACCACCTAAGGAAATAAAAGTTTGTTGGCTTAAGCCAATTATAGGGGAAAATATTGTGACTAAGCAGCATATAGAAATGACCCGATGTTTCATTTTAGATATGTTGAATGATGGTATGCTGGTTTTGTTTTAATTGCAACTGCAGGCCCAATCAGTGTCGAGGTCGATGCAGGTTACGACGACATGGGAATTAGGGGTCTGCGCAAATACAATGCGCACATGTTGTTTGTCGTGCGTGATGCCTTCTAGTGCAAACTTCGGATCACGTTTTGAGTCGAGCTCGCTTTTGGCATAGTTAACCTTCCCCTCCTCACGGATTTCAAGAATCTCGGATTCATCGATCCGCCGGCAATCCATTCGACAACGGGCGTGTTTGGAATAAACTATTTTTATGAGATTTCGGTTGAATATTGGTTCATCTCCCGCCCTCGTTTCCTGACCAGGGTCGGTGGTTGCCTCACCGGAACCATTTGTTTCCTTGCGGGAACCTGCATCGGGTGAATTACCCGAACTTTTTTTCGGATCCGGTTTATCGACGGAGACGGTATTGCTTTTTGAAGGAGCTTCCTGCTGATCCCTTTTATCCTGGTTTTCGCGCTGGTCAGTTCCCTTACAATAAAGCCGGAAAACGACCAATCCCAGGATCCCAATAAAAATCACCACCAAAATAGGCAACCGCCGCTGTCTCATAAAACTCAGGATAAACTTCAAGATATGTATTGTTTTGAATAAATATTACCTTCGTCGCCGTATGACGGCAAAAAGGACAGTGGCTTTTCACACACTTGGTTGTAAGCTCAATTTCTCAGAAACCTCTTCTCTTTCAAGGTTGCTTGAGGATGAAGGTTTTGAAAAAAAGGATTTTACTGAAATCGCCGATGTTTATGTGATTAACACCTGTTCGGTTACCGAAAATGCAGACAAGGAATGCCGATACCTGGTCCGGAAAATCCAAAGAAAGTCTCCCGAAAGTTTTGTGGTTATCACCGGCTGTTATGCGCAGCTAAAACCAAAAGAAATTGCTGCTATCCCGGGTGTAGACCTGGTGCTCGGAGCAGCCGAAAAGTTCAATATAGGTCAGCACCTGAAAGAACTGTCAAAAGCTGATTCAGATTCTGCGAAGATCTGCAGCTGTGATATCTCTGAAGTCACCGGTTTTAATGCTTCGTTTTCAATGCATGACCGCACCCGAACATTTTTGAAAGTGCAGGATGGATGTGATTACAACTGTTCCTTCTGCACCATCCCAATGGCCAGGGGAAAAAGCCGCAGTGATCTCGTCTCTAACGTAGTGAAGAATGTTCACGAACTGGCCGCAACCGGGGTTAAAGAAGTGGTGCTGACGGGTGTTAACCTGGGTGATTTTGGCAAAGGTCCTGGTGGAAATGATGGGAATAATGGAAATAAAAAACAAGCCGAAAACTTTTATGAACTTATACAGGCGCTCGACAAAATTGAAGGCATAGCGCGGTATCGGATCTCTTCTATCGAACCAAATCTACTGACCAACGAAATCATAGAGTTTGTAGCCAACAGCGATAAGTTTATGCCGCATTTCCATATTCCGCTGCAAAGTGGCAGCAATAAAATTCTTGGATTGATGCGTCGCCGCTACCAGCGCGGGTTATATGCTGATCGTGTTAACCTCATCAAAAGGCTGATGCCACATTGCGCAATCGGTGTTGATGTGATTGTGGGTTTCCCGGGTGAAACGGAAGAAGATTTTAAAGACACATTTGATTTCCTGCACTCATTGGATGTGTCTTATCTCCATGTATTCACCTACTCAGAACGTGCAAATACGCATGCTCTTGATATTGAACCTATCGTGCCTATTCACCTTCGGAATGAGCGGAACAAAACACTGCGGAATTTATCTTACATGAAAATGCAATACTTTACTTCATTGCATGCCGGTCAGACAAGAAAAGTATTGTTTGAAAAACATAGTAACCATGCCATGATGGAAGGTTATACCGATAACTATATCAAGGTAACAGTTCCCCGCAAAACCGAATGGGTGAATGAACTGATTGATTGGAAGATTTGATAGCAAGGGTACAACTTTTGAATTGAGGTAATATTCACATCCCACCATGTCAAAAGATAAAGACCTCACAAGATTTGAGATAGCGCAAAAAACTGATTATGAAGTAGCGCTCGACGAGATAAAAAAGGGTCGCAAAACGAGCCATTGGATGTGGTATATATTTCCACAGATTGAAGGACTTGGCTTAACTGATACCTCCAGGTTTTATTCGATCAAAGATGTACATGAAGCTGTTGACTATCTTAAGCATCCGGTTTTAGGCAAAAGGCTTGTGGCCATTTCGGGAGAGTTGCTAAAGTTGAAATCAAATAATGCACGTATGATATTTGGAATACCGGATGATATGAAACTAAGATCGTCGATGAGTTTGTTTGCTTCAATCCCGGCTACGGACCCGGTATTTCAATTGGTGCTGGATAAGTTTTTTGATGGCCAGACAGATCCGCAAACGATGCGGATTCTCGGTTTGGATCAGCGTTGAAGCAGTTGAAGCAGTTCAAACAGTTTAAGCAGGTGAAACAGCTGTAACAGTTGAAACAGTTGAAACAGTAGAAACAGTTGAAACAGTTGAAACAGTTGAATCAGTTGAAGCAGTTAAAACAGTTAAAACAGTTTATACAAGAAAGAATAAACTTCTACGTTCAGGAAAACGCAATTCAGTAGATAATCAAAATTGCTGCTACTTTTAAGGAAGCTTTCTATTCTTTAAAGAAGATTTATATTTTTTAAGGAAGATTTTTAATTTTAAGGAAGCAGAGAATTGTTTTGAGAAATGCTTTTTTGCCCTTGCTTCCTGTACATCATTACAACAGCTGCGATCACACATATCAATCCCGGCACACTTGCTTCCAGTCCAAAAACACCTCCTGTTAAATATTCAGGTGATTTTCCGAAAACCGGGATCAATATACTTTCCTGTTCGTTTCCGCTAACACCAAAACCCAATAATATACCCTGTACCCAATTTGCCATAAAATGAATACCTATGGGCATGGCCAGGCTCCTTGTTTTTATATATGCCAATCCGAACAGGATGGACGCAAGAAAGATATTAATGCTGGCAAATAATTTTATGTTACCTGTCATACCAGGGTTATCCAAATGAGTTAACAGGAATAATAATGAAATGATGATCTGGGCTGGCCATTCACCAAAAGCATCGATCAACCGCTGAAAAATGAACCCCCGAAATAGCAATTCTTCTGCAATAGCTACCATCAGGAACATAAATGTGCCGAGAGTGAGAGTCCGGATATCGATACCGGAACCCTGCCAGGTCACGTGGCCTGTAACCAAAAGCAAAACGGATGGAATGATCATAAGCGTCGCACCTATCATCATCCCCTGCATTAATCGCTTTAACCAGGAAATATTGATCTGTCCTGTTAATTCGCTGAATTGTCTTTTTTTCAGGGCCTGGCTAATAACAGAAGCAAGCACTATAATGATAACCTGGTGAGTTATGGTTATTTCGAACCCATTCCTGGTTGCTACTAATATTAATGGCAGGGTAAAAGCCGCGAGCACCAGAAAAAACAGCACAACCCACCATATATTACGAAGATTCCGGTCAGGTTGAAGGAAAGGGTTAAATATCATTTCAAGTGGTTAAGGGAAATTTTTGCAATTGGTTTTCCAGGGAGTCTTTACTACATATGCTACAAGAGTAGTCTTATTAATCCTGCAAAATGTTGTGATTATATGACCAATGTAACCCATTTAATCCCTGGATTCAAAACACTTATGTTTCAACTGCTGCCGGAGTTGGGAATCATCGGGGAAACTAATAATTTACTATTAAAAAAGAGTTATAGATTACATTTCCGTAGGCAAAAAACCTGAGAATCTTATTTTTATATTCTGGCTATTTAATATTGCTTTGATTTTATGACTTCGCATCCCCCAATTGTGATCGTTGACGATGACCTTGACGACCTCGATCTGATAAAAGAAGCCCACGAAGAACTAAAAGTACCCCATCCACTTATTTTATTGAAGTCAGGTGCAGCGCTTATTAACTACCTGCAGGAATCTTCTGCAAATCCATTTATCATTATCAGCGATTTCAATCTGCCAATCATAAATGGCCTGGAGCTGAGAAAAAAGATCCTTGAGGATACCAGTACGAGATATAAAAGCATTCCGTATATTATCTGGTCTACGGGTGCGAACTCCGTCCAGGTAAAAAGAAGTTACGACACATTTGTGCAAGGTTTTTTCCTGAAACCACCCACATTTGAAGAATTAAAGACTACTTATTCAGCTATTCTCAGATATTGGGAACTGAGTTTACAACCGAAGTTTTAATTGTATTGCATGGAAATGATCAATCATTTCTGACAATAAGCCCAGTCTCGGCAGCTTGTAAATTTCAAGGTTTTGATGGAAGGAATAAATCGTAAAAAAACCATAAAAAAATTTGCCTAAAATATTCATTCCCCTATCTTTGCACTCCCAAAACAGGGAAAAGGGAGTTTAGCTCAGCTGGTTCAGAGCATCTGCCTTACAAGCAGAGGGTCGGCGGTTCGAACCCGTCAACTCCCACAGATTAGAAGGTTCCAAGAAATTGGAGCCTTTTTTATTTGATAGTATCTAACACTTTAAAAATTGCAATTTATTCAGAGCATCCCGGTTTACAACCGGCAACAGGGATACGTGCAAAAGTTGCATATTGAAAGGAGCGTTCTTCAATTGAGACGCCGTCGGATTTCCAACCCCTTTATCTTTGCGCTTTTGATGTGCTTTTCGTCTTATGTTTCGCGGGACTTCTCCTGGGCTTTTGGGCTTCATAACGGATATCCTCGCTCAACACTGCCTGTTGAAATATAGAGTCATGAATGATACGGGCTCTTTTTGCGGTGTTTTCGCTTTTTTCTAAGAACAGATGTGCAGCTTCTTTCTGCCCAATATTTTGAAAGTGCAGGGCTACTTTGTTCAATAGCATAGTGGTTTCTTCTAAGCCCCGCATACATTGCCATAATTTATCTTCAACGGATTCTGACAAATCGGCCATTAAGGCACTGGCTGTATAGGCATGTCCGGTATGACATCTGAAACGAATTAATCTCCCCTCGACAATTTGGATTAATACGCCATTACATTCCGGACAAGTGAATGGCGTTAATTCTCCCATATCCATAATACCCATTTCAAAGGCATTGTCTTTAATCGCGATCTCGATCTCGAGTTCTATTAATTTTAGCTGCTTTTTGGGTACTACTTTTTTGTTGGGCGCAACCTTTCTCGAAGTTCGATCGATTAACTGACCAATCTTTTTAATTGACAATTGAAAATCTACAGAAACATATTCGAGTACATTTAAAGGCATTTCCGGATGCTGCGCTTCAGCCGGATCCTGGATCACAGTTAAGCCACCAAGTCTTTTTATAGACCACAATCCTGAAGTGCCGTCATTCAACACACCAGACAAGACGATTCCAATAACACGCGTTCCGTATACATATGCTGCCGAACGAAAAAGTGCATCAATGGAGGGCCTGAATCTGTTTTCCTTTGGTCCTCTTTTTACCATAACCTTATCCTCTTCTAATAATAAATGGTGATCGGGCGGCGCGATATAGATCACTCCGGGCTTTATCTGGTCTCCATCCTTGGGGTGTTTAGCCGGAAGAGCACCTCTTGACAATATTTCCGGCAAATTGCTCGGCGATGTCGCTGGTATATGTAACACTACAAAAATGCTACCCTCAAAATTTTTCGGTAATGTGGTCACTAATTCTATCAAAGCGGGAACACCACCTGCAGAAGCACCGACCACAATAATATTTCTGAGTTTCATAAACTAAATTTAAATCAAATACTGATCCACTAACACCCACAATTTGTTTCATATTCTGCGGGATCGCCCGGAGGTCCGTTTACAAACGCTACACTAACCATATCAGAAAGACTCTTATCTATCCCGGTTTTATACAAATACTATTCCCGGATAGTGAACGCCAGTATCGGACCAACTTTTGATTTTTATATTGGTTGGCGTCAGAAAAATAAAACTGAAATGCTTAATGTAAATGACTATAATGTTGATCCAACCTTTTCACTGGGAGCTATGATAAAGCTCAGCAAAAATATTCCTGTTGCTTCCCGTATATCAGTGGAGCCAGAATTAAGATATAACCTGAACTTTGCTTTTGAAAGAGAATATGCAGGGTTTGCAGTGGCGGCAAAATATAAAATAAAATAGACTATCGACAACTATAATAGACTATCGACACAACTCCTACTGTCGGGAATACATGCTGGACCTGCTCGCATAACCCCATTGCCTGATTATCGATGAATAGATTTCCTGTAGTTCTACAAAAGTTGAAGGCTTGAGATAAAAGCCCTGGATGTCGAGATCTTCTGCCAGCTTAACGTGTAACGGTTCTACCACAGATGACCAGATAATAAATGGTACCTGTCTAAGTTCCGGGTTCTTATGTTCAAGTAATTGTCTCTTCAGTTCCAAACCATTCATGGTGCGAAACCGATAGTCGCAGATGATCAGCAGGGGCTGCAATTTCATCCTCTGAATCGATGGAAGCACTTCTTCACAAGTCTGGAAAGTAATCAGGGGATTTTTAATTCCGAGGTCCTGGTGCGCATCGGATAATAAACGAAGATCGTCCTGATCTTCATCAACAATGATGATTGGATTATGGATATTCATACTTAATCGTTACTTATAGCCTGGAAGTTTGGCAATTTTTATGTCCGGCAAGACTGCGATTTATGATATTAGGATTTCTACTCTGTCTGCAATGTAACCGATTTAGATCGGAATCAGTACCATAATTAACAGGCATCCTGCATCAATATGGGTAAACCATTAGCAGGTCTGGAATTTTTTGACTTATATCAATATTTCCATATATACGATCTGCGGGTTAACAGGATTAGTACGTAAAAAAATTAATAGCTATAGATATTAGTAGGTATTCAGCTTAGAGCTGTAAAATCAGTATTTGTATAGCTGTTATTGGTACAACTGTCGGCGTTATAACTGTAGTGTTATAAATGCAGAGTTATAACTGTCGGCGTTATAACTGTATTGTTATAGCTGCAGAGTTATAACTGTCGGTGTTATAATTGTCGGTGCCATAAAATGTCAGTGTTATAACAGTTGTTGTGATAACGTTTGTTGATATAGCTGTTGTTGAAATAACTGTTGTTGATATTAAAAATCACCTGGGCTTGCTTTTGGGCAGTACGTTGTTTTTATATGCCCAGTCATACCATTTTGCCTTCAATCGCTCTACCCTTCCAGGTTCTTTCCCGGCCAGGTCATTTAGTTCGGTTTGATCGATGGCAAGATTATATAAATACCAGGTGGAGTCCTGCGCCTTTGAAACAAGCTTCCAATCTCCTTCACGAATTGATCGCGCATTGAAATGTTCATTAAATAATTCAGGCCGGGTCTTAGCAGGTTTAGACTGTAATGCAGGCACGAGGCTTATCCCCTGCATCGGGTGAATAGTATTGCCTTTATAATTTTCGGGATAAGTGGCGTTAGCAAGCTCTACAAAGGTTGCCATCAGGTCCATAACATGACCTGGCTGCCGGTTGAATGTGCCTGGCTTTACCTTTATTCCTTTTGGCCAATAAGCTATAAAGGGTGTTCGCACTCCTCCTTCATATGATTCAGCTTTTGCCAATTGATAAGGGGTATTTGCAACATTCGCCCATCTCGCACCAATGGAGCCAAAAGTTGTCTGAGGTCCCGGCAATGTTTTTTTATCTGTCGGATAAATAATGGTTTGACCAGAGCGGTTCTCTCCCGGGCGGTCAAAGCCAGGACCATATTTTGAGCAATCTTCAGGACTTGCACCATTATCACTCAGGAAAATTATTAAGGTATTTTCAAGCCGGCCTGATTCTTTTAATGACCGGATGATTCTTCCAATTCCCTGGTCCATATTATCAATCATAGCAGCATGCACCGCCATTGCCCGCGCATCCCACTCTTTGTCCGGATTGTTTTCCCAGGCCAGGTCATGATCCATCCGTGGAGACAGCGCTGATATCTTAGGATCAACGAGTCCCATAGCAACCATTTTTTTATATCTCTCCTGCCGGATATGATCCCAGCCTTTGGTATAAGTGTTTTTATATTTTTCAATATCTGCCTGCTTTGCCTGGAGCGGCCAGTGCGGCGCGTTTTCAGCTACATATAGAAAAAATGGAGCATCATCTCTGCTCATCTGTTTTATAAATGCTGCAGCAGAATCATTTAATGCATCTGTATGGTAATAATCTTTCGGAACAGATTTTACCGGTGTGGTATCGTTAACAAGACTGAATGGATCGAAGAAATCGATCACACCCCATAATGTGCCAAAATACCTGTCGAACCCGCGATTGGTTGGATATTGATTCACCGGTGAAAACAATGGGTGCTGTGCCTGGTGATTCAGCCATTTCAGCTGTGCTTCTTTAGTAGGCTGTTCAATGGTATTAGACACATGCCATTTACCGGTCATGGCTGTGTTATAACCCGCCTGTTTCAATACTTCTGCAATGGTTACAGACTGATTATTGAGAGCACCCTGATAGCCTGGTGCTTCTCTCCTGGTTGTCATTTCCCCGATACCGGCATTGTGATTATATAAGCCAGTCAACAACGCCGCCCTTGTGGGACAACAACGGGAAGCATTATAAAACTGTGTGAACCGGATTCCATTCTTAGCGAGATAATCAAGATTGGGAGTGTTGATCTCACCACCATAAGCACCAATATCTGAATACCCAAGATCGTCTGCAAGAATGACAATGATGTTTGGCCTTGTGTCTTTTGTCGCTACTTGCAGTTCATTTCCCATCCGCGTTTCTGTAAATGCAAAAATGCCAATAGCTGCCATTAATCCCGCGATATAAACCAGGTTTCTTCTTAGTCTTTTCATGGTTAGAATTAATGAGTTGAAATATAACCCCAGGCTATCATTAACAAGAATGCCGCGAAGTAATAACATAATTGTTCTATCAAAATAGAGTCTCCCTTCCGGTCTGACTGAATGTCAAGGATTTGGTATTTCCTCTCACTGAAGGATAGCAGCAGTCCGGATATATGCAATGATAATACAAGAAGTATAATAATCATTATCGTGATTGATTTTCTCATCATTCAGCTTCTTCAAATATTTTTCTCTTCTATCTATTTCACCGGTTAAGCATCAATATCAATCACATTATCCGGTTAAGCATCAATCACATTATCCGGTTAAGCATCAATATCAATCACAATTTAATCTAACATTGTTTGCGATAGACTAAAACGAAGATGGTAATTTAACCTTTAAGCAAATAGGAAAAGCTTACGACATTTTCTTCGCGGGCGCCGGTGGAACGATAGAAGTCGACAGCATAATCATCAACGAGATCTGCCTGCACAAACACTTCTTCTATCGAAGTTTCGCGGTAATGGTCAACTACTGCTTTCATTAATTTTTTACCTATACCCTGTCGTTGGTGTTTTGCCAAAACCGCCAGATCATATATATACAGGAAACTGCCTTTTGTGTAATATGACTCAAGTGTATAAGCGGTTAAACCTCCTATTACTTCATCATTTGATATAGCCACAAAAACACTGAATGTATCTTTTAGCAGGAGTTGTTGCAGGTAATCGCGCGGGGGCATACTGAAATCAGCCATTTCAAAAACTTCTTCAAAAACAGTAATCAGATTTAGAAAATGATCGGGGTCGCTGTCTGTAAGTTTTCTGATTTCTATGTTCATAGATAAATCTCAATAATACTTAAAGTTTGTAAGGTTCGATTTCACGACAAAAAAAATCATTCCTGTATCTTCTGTTGCATTTTCACAAACAAATTAATTAATTGTTGCATTATAATTCGTTTAACATTGACGGCCCCGGGGTTTACCCCAGGCTATGCGAAATCAACCCCTATCGGGATTGTAAAACAATCATCACTCACAACTCACCCACTCAACTCACCACTCACCACTCACCACTCAGCACTCACAACTCACCACTAAACTCATCACTCATAACTCATAACTCTTCTACGGCGTTCAAGAAATTTCCAGCAGTTAAAGATTTGCCTGGCAATAAATTCCGCATCTTCACTTATTCCGTTAATCAAACCTGACTTGCGTTTCCTTAACCAGGGCAATCCAATAAAATAAAGTCCGTCAATCTCAGCAATTCCATTCACATGTGCCGGGGCATCTCCATCAACGGGAAACAGTGCCCTTAGATATTCATAATTTTTCATGAAACCGGTTGCCCAGATAATCGTGTTAATATTATTTGCAGGCAGATCCAGCATGGTAATACCTGAAGTACAATCTGCATATAAATCCGGTATATCATTAGGATCTGACTCAGCTGGTGGTGCCGGTAACATCATCTTCGCTATATATTCATCAATCACGGCTCTGATGTTTTTGGAAAACTCGTCAGCAGTTTTTACATGCAAGGCAGCGTTTGGTTCGAAGATTGCTTTGGATCCTTGCACGGTTTCCATCCTGCCTAGTATTTTCACACCCTTTGTTGCCAGCGATTGAAGGCTGATTGTCATACCGCTGGCTCCGGTAAGTTGTGGTGCCGTCATCCGGAACACCTTAGGATCTTTGATCTCCTCCGTGCGTATATCAAAGAAACCCGAGGTAAGAAGCCAGTCAATGATATCTTTCCCGCGATATCGCCTGGGAATCCTTGGAACCATACTGGTTGAAAGATAAACCTGGCGGCCGTTTTCAGCAAGATCTTCTGCTATCTGGCATCCTGACTGCGCGCTTCCGATTACCAATACTGCACCTTCGGGCAAAATGGATGCAGACCTGAACTCACTGCTATGCAGCTGAGTTAAACCGGCAGGAGCCATTTTCGCAAATGCCGGCATCTTAACTTCATTCTGAGAACCTGAGGCGATTACCAGTTGCCGGCAAAAATATTTATTCAAGCGGCCGGCTTCTTTCACAACTATTTTGAAAATACCATAATCTTCATCTTTAACCACAGAGATCACCATGGCATTTTCGATGACTGGTAATGCATATTGAGACACATAATTTTTCAGCTTATCGGCAAATGCTTTGGCAGTCTGGAACAGCTCCGGCTCAGTACCGGCATTTTCACCAGGCAGCATATTTAGCCTGTTCATTGAATTCAACCGGAATGAATCCCAACGTTGATTTCTCCACGACTCTCCAATACATCCACGTTCAAAAACAATATGTTTTAAATCATATTGCTTCATATGATAGCTCAGGCTTAATCCTGCATGTCCTGCCCCGACAATCACCACATCCATTACTGCATTTTTCATGTTGATAAAATTTTCAATTATTAAAGATTATTATTAAAGAGATATTCACTACATCATTAAAGGATTATTCAATAAATCATTAAAGGGTTATTCAACACATCATTAAAGGATTATTCAATACATCACAGCTGGTTTACCAAACAAATATTTATCAGTGGTTAGCTGGTTCAACATAAAATCAGCGACATCTGCTCTTGAAATAGTCGCAGCAAAACTTTTTGATTGAATGTCTTCACCACTGCGATATTGGCCAAGATGCTTTCCATTGGTTAATGTGGGCGGTCGCACGATGGTCCAACCCAGATCACTTTCAACTATCATTTTTTCCCTGGTTTCATGGCCCCTGATTTCAGTAGCCAGTAATGCAGGGGCAATATATTTTACGACCAGGCCAGCTTGTTTCCTGCTATCACTTACCCCCATGAACGACATATAAACAAAACGATGAACACCACAGATCTTCATCGCTCTCATGATTATTTTTAAACCATCCACTATCGATTGATCATACCTGAAAGGACTGCTGGCACCCAAAGCGGAAAGAACCGCCTCTTGTCCTTCAAGGGCAGCAGAAACTTCTTGAAGATTGTTGATATCGCCGCGAATAATATTGAGCCGGGCATCCATCAGTCTAAGTCTCGAATTTTGACGAAGGAAGGCTTTCACATGATGGCCTTTTGCAAGTGCTTGCTTTACAAGTTGGTGGCCGGTTGCGCCGGAGGCTCCAAAAATCAGGATATTCATTTGTTCAGGTTTTATTGCTGAATGATGTTATCATAAAGATGAAAGCATAAACAATTTCATCCTGGCAATTTGAAACAAAAACAAAAAATTAGCTATCCCTTATTCTGAAAAACGCATCACCATTATCGGTTAGACCAAACAAATGATCATGGTAAGATCAATCAAGACATTATTGATAAAATCAAACAAATCAATTGCATACGTTAAAAAGATTTTAATTTACCAGCAGGTGCAATACAGGTGTAATATTTGATAAAGAAATTAACCTACATTGAAAAAATTATTATGAACCAGGAGATAGCCCAGATTGCCATTATTGTTGACGACTATGATGAGGCCATAGCGTTTTATACAAATAAATTAAACTTTGTACTGACAGAGGATACTCAACTCAGCGAAACAAAACGTTGGGTAAAGGTTAAGCCTTCGGGACCTGGAAGCTGCAGTTTATTACTGGCAAAAGCTACCAATGAAGAACAGAAAAGCCGGGTTGGCAATCAAACCGGTGGAAGGGTTTTCCTTTTTCTTCATACAGATAACTTCGAACGGGATTTCGACAATCTTACCCGGCACAAAATCAATATAGTGAGGCAACCACTTATTGAATCCTGGGGCAAGGTTGCCGTTTTTGAAGATTTATATGGAAATCTCTGGGACCTGATTCAGCCGGTAATCTTTACAACCAATACGGAGAAAGACTAGCAGCGGGGCTTGCCATTAATGTTAACATGAGTATTAAAATTAAGAAGAGTATTCTCAAACGATGTGGATTCCCAACAATGACGATTCTCAACCATGTAGATTCCCACTCAACTCACCACTCAACTCATAACTCACAACTCACCACTCAACTCATAACTCATAACTCATAATTCATAATTCTAATACAGTTCTTTCGCCTGCCTTGGCCTGCCTGGGGGAAAAATAAAATCCATCGGATATTTTCTAAAATAGCGGAACAGTATCCAGATAAATTCCGGGTATTCCTTCAATTTTATTCCCCTCGATTTCACAGCTACAAAAAATGCCAGTGAAAAACTTACCAGGAAATTAAGCATACCAATAAGCAAAACACCAATGAGGACAATAACCAGGTAAGAAGGAGCGAGATTTTTATATCCAACCCCATATAAACCGATGCTGGCATTACCGGCAGCTATCGTAATATGCCTGATATCGAAATGAACCCCAAGAAATTTTCCAAGCGGCCCGGAAACTCCGAGAAAGATCCCAAGCATAACGCTACCTGCAAAACCACCCGCACTATTCTGCACAAATCTCGCTAGCTTATTTAAAGCGTTTGGTGACAATGTATGGCTGAATAACGGGTGATCCCGCAGTCTTTCTCCAACCCTTCCATATACCACATGGTTTTCTACATAACCAGCGATCAATCCACTCACGAACAAAAAGAAACCGGTGAAACAGGCGTACAATAAGGAAAGGCTATGATAGGGATGTTGGTCAGCAAGTAATTTCAATGCCGCCTCTCCTGACGCGATCTTTACACCAAAGATTAAATCGTATAACCAGGCCAGTACAAATGTAAATGGGAATACAATCACCAGGTTACCTGCAAAAGATGCGATCTGGCTTCGGGCAACTTTACCAACCGTAATTGCAAGGTTCCAGAGATCAGGACGGCTTGACCGTTTTTGCGTGTCAAGAGAACTTGCAACTGCAGAAGCAGTATAAGCAGGCTGTTTGGTTGCAAGCGTGGTATTGGTGCTATCCATCAAAACAAACCCGGCAGCATAGTTGGTACCATAAACCGCTCCCTGCCAGAACAGCGGTAAAGGCAATTTGCCGATGAGGTTTTTTGTTATGGCAACAACAGAAATGATAAATCCACCACCAACTGCACTCCAGAATAACTGTGAGAAATCTTTGCGGGTAGAACTGATATACTTCTCACCTTTTCTGCCTTTATGTTCGGCAATCTGGTAAGCCACCAAACCGAGGTTTTGAGACAGAAACTCACCCACACTGTTCTTTGTATTTTGGTTCCTGATAACTGTAAAAAAATAATTGATGAAGCGGTCACTGTCAAACGACTGGTCGCGGTCCAGCACATCAATGATGATAAACAGCCTTTGTATCTGTTGACGCAACCGCACAACAACAAAGGTCTGAGCCAGGCTGGTGCCACGCATGATCCGCTGGTCATGAATATATTTCAGGCTTTGCTCGCAATTATAAAGAGCCTCCTGGATATTTGAAAAGATCAGCATTCTTTCATTGGATGAAAGAATGTCTTTTTTCTCAAGGCATAAATTTGTGAGCCGGTTCTGCTCAATGAAAGGATAAATAGCATTGCTGACATCGTCATAACTATGCATCAATTCTTTTTCGAGGCCAAGCATTGCAACCCGGTAACTCAGTAACTGCATGGATTGTTTCAGCTGCGAATTAAGCGCGGGTTCCTGGATATTAACCTGGATACCTATCATCTCAAAAAACTTCATCCAGAGTTCTTTATCGATGCCCTGCACCCATACAAAATCGGTTTTACGATAAAATACATGGCTGATCACATATAGGAAATCATTTTTCTGAAGAAGTTCAGGCAAAATTTTATGTTTCAGCTTACCCATCAGCTCCTGGATAAAACTCCTTGAGCTAACAATGCCGCTTTGGGTAAGTGCGGGTACCAGGTTACTTTTAAGAAACTGGCTCAACAAAGCGCGCCTGATTGAGAATAATGCTGACCTGTCCTCATGTAACTGGAAAAGAAGGGCCTTCATTTTGGTCTCTGCCTGCTCTATATTCCGGTGATGATCTGGCCTGATTTTTCGTATAAGATCTACAAGGAGATCCAGCCCACGGTATCCCTGTTCCAATGAAAGAACAACAGCTTTACCTTTTTCAGGAGGAAGCCCCGGAGTTGATTTTTTCTGAAAAAGTCTCGCCATCTGGTAGAGAACAGCAAATTTTGTGGTTTGTTCGCTCCCTTTCCAGACAAAAAGCAGCACACAAAAGTTGCAGCATCAGATTCAATTTTTAATTTTACATTCACCGAACTTAAGTGTATGATTCTGACTAGTAATAACACGAAGCCACTTTATGAGGAAGAGGTAGATGTGCTGACTTTGCATGAGGACCCCTGTAACCTCATTGTGTGGAACGATGAAGTGAACACCTTCGAATGGGTGATTGAAACGCTGATGGAGGTTTGTAAGCACAGCCGCGAACAGGCAGAACAATGCGCTTATATTATTCACTACCAGGGAAAGTACGCCGTAAAAAACGGCAGCTATGATGAGCTCAAACCTTATTGCGACGCAATTACCGAAAGGGGTATCAGCGCAACAATTGAAATTGTTACCGGCACTTAAAATTTTCATAAAAACCTGCTGATAGGTTAGATTTTAACATGCCGATTTTTGCCTTAGATAAAACACTTACTTTCCCCCCAGTACATCTTTCAGAACCCGATGGCCTCCTCGCTCTTGGTGGAGATCTTTCCCGGGAACGGCTCTTACTGGCCTATCGCCAGGGCATTTTTCCCTGGTACGAAGGAGATGATATTTTATGGTGGTGCCCCGATCCAAGATTCGTCCTTTTTCCCGGCGATTTGAAAGTGAGCAAAACAATGAAGTCTCTTATCCGTAAAGGTGAATTTAAATTCACGGTCAATACGGCCTTCAACCAGGTGATTGAAAACTGCAAAACGATAACCCGTCGTGGCCAGGATGGTACCTGGATCTCGGAAGAAGTGAAGCGGGCCTATGCTGGTCTTCACAGTGATGGTTATGCGCATTCAGCAGAAACCTGGTTTAAAGGAAAACTCGTGGGCGGATTATATGGTATCCGGATGGGTAATGTGTTTTTTGGGGAGAGCATGTTCAGTAATATGAGCAATGCATCAAAGTTTGCTTTTATCAACTATGTTGAGTTATTGAAAAACGAAGGCGTTGTGCTGATCGATTGCCAGGTCTATACTCCTCACCTGGAGTCATTAGGAGCCACCATGATTGATCGCAAAGATTTTATTGATCTGCTTAAGGAACAGATTTCATAAAACCGGTCATATACCCGGGGTTTCACCCCGGGCTATGCGAAGTCAACCCCTATCGGGGTTGCAGAGCTTAGGCAACGGGCTTTATAATTCATAACTCAATAACTCAACTCATAACTCATCACTCATAACTCATAACTCAACTAACCACTCACCACTTCTTCAGAATCTTGTTCCTAAATAATGTGGTAACACTGCCCGCCAGGTTGGCCAGTCATGGCTCCATTCGTGGCCCCAGATATCCAGTTCATACTGAATATTTTTCGAGTATAAAATAGCCGCAAATCTGCCTGCGGAGCCCGGATCTTCGTGAGCACCAGATCCTGAGAAAATATGTATATGACCGCTACGCCTGATCTGTTCAAGAATATTATGATCAGTAAGATTGGGCAAATAGTGCATGGGACTATTGTAATAAACATCGTCGTTCCAATATCCCCCGGAATATTCGGTCAGATCATAAACACCGCTCATCGGGATACAACCGTTTATGAGATCTGGTCTTTTGAAAAAAAGGTTCGCACTATGGAGCGCACCGAAAGAAGCACCGCTGACGATAACCGGTGTTTCGGCGCTTGTATTCTGCCTGATAAAAGGAATTACTTCCTGGTAAACATATTCGTTCCAGGTATTTTGCCTGTGCACTTTATGATATGGATCCATTTCATGATTCATCCAGCTTTCCAGGTTGATGCTGTCGATGGAAAACACTTTTACCTTACCGCCATCAATAAAAGGTCTTAAAGACTCGATCAGCTGAAAACGCTCGTATTCAAGAAAATCTGCCGCAGCAGTAGGTATCAGCAGAAGGGCGAAACCATAACTTCCATAAACGGCAATGGGCATTTCCTTTTCAAGACGGGGACTGTACCACGATTTAAGATGTCTTTCCATGCGTTGATGTTGTTTAAAAGAAAGATAGCAATATTAGTTTGATTAATTATTGCGGTATTAACTTCCTTAAAGCAACCGATGGTACATTTTACTCAATGCAACTTCATGCAAACAGCTCAATTTTTCAGTGTGACCACCTTACTCAACGCTACTTCAAGTAAACAGCATAATGTTTCAGTGTGACCACCCGCAACCTGTTGTTTGTAGCGATCACCTTTTTATATTCCCTGAACTCATTTTTGTTATCAATAAAACCAATGATGCAGGAATAAGGCTCTTTTCCTTTGATGATTTTCAATTTTGGTTCGAAGCCAAGGTTAGGTATTTTCAACGTATCGGTTTCTCTCATTTCTTCGTATTCGAGTTTCATAAGAAAGCGAAATGTTTTCTGTGTTTCGAATAACTGAACCTGGAATCGCCAGTCATTCAAAGGGTTTTTGACTTTTTCAATGTAGATGGCAACCGGTTCTTTTTTTATTGCTGCACGATCTTCAGGAATCATGTCAGCAACGGACCGGATCCCGGAAGCGGAATCTTTCCCCGATACTGGTTTATTGGTCGATGAATCTCCACATGATATAAACGTGATACTGCAAAATGCGATTGGAATTACTGGAATAAAGTGCCTGAATGATAATCTCATTGAACGGTTTATAATTGGGTTAGACAAAAATAATCCTAACGCAATTACTGTTCCGGAATTCAATCAACCGTCAAAATTTAAAGGAAACCGTTTTTTAAGTGCTAACTAATTTCGAAGTGCTATCTAAGCTGGAATCAGTCTTTTCTTCTCGGGCCTTTTATCGGCAAAATTATAAACAAGGCCCCTGATATAGTCATTTTCGGGATATTGGATAATATATTCTTTGAGCTGATCAAGGCTGGAGACCTGTGTATCCATGGGTATATAGCCCATTCCATAGAATCTTCCTTTTTCAATGAGCACACAACTTTGTTCATTATTGTCCTTACCATCATCCAAAACAGCAAAGGTGGGAAGATGATTGTCCAGGAAATCTTTGGCCCGCATTACCCTCTCATTATAAATCGCTGCTTCTTCTTTTTTCTCACAGGCACCAAAGCAGGTTTTAGGACTATCCGGCAGGCAAGGTCCAACATCCTTCTGCAGGTAGCAAAGTTTAGGACAAAGGTCAAAATCATGTATGAGACGCTTCAGAAGCCTGTGACCTTCATGCAGCAGCTGAAAAGTGTAAAGTGCTTCCTGGTTTTTCATTTTTTTATTGATGGCCAGCCTTAGATAACCATTCTGATCCTCAAAGGCATAGATGCCATAAGCTGCTGTGAATCTTTTCTGGCTTGCATTGTACTCCGGCCACAGACGTTTTATCTCAATACTCTCAAGAATAAAAGCCATCAGTTCAGTACCGCATGTTTTATAGGTTATACTATAGATATTCCGCATAAACTCCTGCCTTTGCTTACCCGCACCATTATGCGAAAAGTGGCTTCTAACCCTGTACTTGATATTCCTGGCCTTTCCGACATAGATTATTTTTCCTTTCTGGTTATGAAAATAATAGACGCCGGGGGTATATGGCAGTTTATCGATTTCTTCTTTTGGCAGGAATTGTGGCAGGTATTGTTCTTTGGATCCCTTCTTCAGGAAGTTCTGCACATGTTCGATACCGTTATGAAGTAGTATATTTTCAAACAAAGTTACCGTGGCATCAGCATCGCCGCCGGCGCGGTGCCGGTTCTGAATTACAATTTCGAAATGGACACAAAGTTTACCCAGGCTGTAAGACTGTAAACCAGGGAACACCTTGCGCGCAAGCCTTACTGTGCAAAGCTTCTGGACGTTAAGTTCGAAGCCGCAAAGCTGGAGATGATGTTTGATAAAAGAGTAATCGAAGTTGACATTGTGAGCAATAAAAACGCAGTCCTTCAGCCGGTCAAATATATCCTCGGCCACTTCTTCAAAAGTCGGGGCATCCTCTACCATCGCGGGTGTGATGCCTGTCAGCACCTGGATATAATAAGGGATGTCCCTTGCTGGCCTTATAAGTGTTTCATAGCGATCCACTACAGAATTTCCATTATGTAACACAATAGCAACTTCAGTAATGTCGTTATTAGCTGCATAACCTCCTGTTGTTTCTATATCGACGATGGCGTACATGATACTAACAAAGTTAGTAATAACAGTGGTAAAAAAATTAGGATTTTCCCATAAATCCTTGTTCGCGCCGAATAATAATTCACTATATATAATAGAAATTACAATAAATAGGATCAGTAATGTATTCCCGGAATACTATCGGCTAATAATGTGCCGCTATTAAGAGGGCCTGAACTGAATTTTTACAAAAAGCCTGAAAAAATGAATATAGTCCCTGATAAACCAGGTGCCGGTAGTGGCACTTTACAATATCCGATGCCGTTAATGGTATCTTAAACATCTAAATCTTTATGTTAAACTTCTAATCCCTATGAATCCTGAAATCCAACCCTGTATGGTTTAAACATTAAAATCCAATCAGCTATGCAAAACACAAGCACCCAGAAAAAAACTGAAGTTTTCACCCTTGCCGCAGCCGCTGTGCTGTATTTCCTGGCACTGGTGGCATTTTCGCTCTGGTTCACCCAGCGTTAACCGACGCCCGAACGTGATTCTCCAGAGTCACGGTCAACAGATTTTACATACCCGCAGCCCAGATCTGCGGGTATTTTTATGGGTTGTCCCCCCCAATTTTAACATATTAAGCGTTTTTCTCTATTTAACCACTTGCAAGTTTCAACTTGAAATATTACTTTTGTTTCAACGCTGGCCCATGCAGTGTTCCCCCTTGATCCCTCCCCTTAGAAAGTAGTCAGAATATCTTACAAATTACCCCTATCCACGTACCTGGAAAACTATTCGTAATACAATAGTTCAAACTAAAACTGTAACATATGAAGAAGACGACTTCTTTCCACATCGCTCAAAATCTAAAGATCGCATTATGGGCGTTTGGTTTCCTTTTCCTGGTAATGTTCCTTTCTTACCTGTTTTGGTATGCCTAGGGAATAAACCTATACTTAAGAAATTAACTTAGGGTTATATAATTCAAAAACACTGTTAATGGTGCAGGAGGTCTTTTGCCTTATGCACCATTTATTTTTTTGTCGCCCGCCAAACCCCTGTTTATCCCTACAAAGCTTTCTTTTCTTACTTTTGCATCCCGATTCAAAGAAGACTTAAGTAAGAATATGGAACTGAGCAAAAATTACAATCCCGCAACGGTTGAGGAGAAATGGTATAAGCATTGGCAGGAAAAAAAATATTTTCATAGCGAGCCTGACGATCGCCCGGCTTACAGCGTTGTGATTCCCCCTCCAAATGTTACCGGTGTTTTGCACATGGGTCATACCCTGAACGAAACCGTCCAGGATATTCTCATCAGGAAAGCGCGCATGAGCGGCTTCAACACCTGCTGGGTGCCTGGCAGCGACCATGCAGCTATAGCCACGGAAGCAAAGGTTGTTCAAATGCTCGAGAAAGAAAAAGGGATAAAGAAATCAGATCTCTCCAGGGAAGAATTTTTGCGTTATGCTTTTGAATGGAAAGAAAAATATGGCAATATCATTTATCACCAGATAGCGAAACTTGGCTGCAGCGTTGACTGGGACAGGGCTACATTTACGATGGACCCGCATTATTACCAGGCGGTGATGAAAGTTTTCGTAGACCTTTATAAGAAGGGAAAGTTATATCGCGGTGCAAGAATGATTCACTGGGACCCTGCTGCCGGCACCGCCCTCATGGATGAAGAAGTGGAACACCGCGACATCCAGGGTAAACTTTATTATGTCAACTACCTGGTGATAAACGACCAGGCTACCGGTAACCCACATGCGCCCATTGAAGCTCCCCGGTATATTTCCATTGCTACACAGCGCCCTGAAACAATCATGGGTGATACAGCAGTTTGTGTGAACCCTAACGATGAACGTTATGCATGGCTGCGTGGCAAACACGTCGTTGTGCCCCTGGTTAACCGGAAAGTGCCTGTGATTTTTGATGAATACGTTGACCCGGCTTTTGGTACCGGTGCTTTGAAGATTACCCCTGCCCACGATATCAATGACTATAATATCGGGCTCAAACATAATCTCGAGGTTATTGACACGCTGAACGTAGATGGAACCATCAGCGCTGCGGCAGAAGTTTTCGTGGGCCTGGATCGTTTCGAAGCCAGGAAAAAAGCGGTTGCCCAATTACGGGAGGAAGGTTTGCTCCTGAAGGAAGAAGATTATACAACCCGGCTTGGATTTTCACAACGGAGTGGTGCAGTGGTTGAGCCAAGGATTTCCACCCAGTGGTTTGTGAAAATGAAGGAACTCGCAGGGCCCGCTCTCGCGGAGGTATTGGAAGGAAGAATCAAAATACATCCGGGCGATAAATTTCTGGCTACCTATAAATACTGGCTTGAAAATGTAAAAGACTGGTGTATTTCGCGCCAGCTTTGGTGGGGACAGCAGATCCCGGCATGGTATGATGAAAACGGTACTTGTTATGTAGCTGAAACGCTTGATCATTTGCTGGCAGAACATCCTGAACTGAAGAACGCAAAGCTGGAACAGGATAAAGATGTGATGGACACCTGGTTCAGCAGCTGGCTCTGGCCAATCGAGGTGTTTAAGGGGATCACAGAGCCAGGAAATCCGCAGATCAATTATTACTATCCTACCTCGGTATTGGTAACCGGGCAGGATATTATATTTTTCTGGGTTTCGCGCATGATCATGGCAGGTATGGAGTTTAAACAGGAAAGACCATTTGTTGATGTTTACTTCACGGGGATGGTGCGAGACAAACAGGGACGCAAAATGAGCAAACAGCTGGGCAACTCCCCTGACCTGCTCGAACTCATTGAAAAATTTGGAGCTGATGCCGTTCGGTTCGGAATAATGATTTCTTCACCAGCCGGTAATGACCTGCTGTTCGATGAAGGCAGTTGTGAGCAGGGACGCAATTTCAATAACAAATTGTGGAACGCGCTGAAACTTGTAAAAAACTGGGAATCCCGTGTAGGAACAGAAGAACCGGAAATGGATCATTTTGCGGTTGACTGGTTCCGCAATCGCCTCAACCAGGTAAAAGCAGATGTCGAATTGTTATATAAAGACTTCCGCCTTAATGAAGCCCTGAAAACAATCTATTCACTGATCTGGGATGATTTCTGCAGCTGGTACCTCGAATGGGTGAAGCCCGGTTTTGAATTACCGGTGAACCCGAAGATCTATGACAGTACGGTCGGTTTTTTTACGGAATTGATGCAATTACTTCATCCATTCATGCCCTTCATAACGGAAGAAATATTTCACCTGCTTGAAGAAAGGAAGCAGGATCTGACTGTATCACAATATGCACCGGCCTTGTCATTTGACAAACCGGTTCTTGAACAGGCAAATTTTCTGAAAGATTTAATTACCAGTCTCAGGGATGCGCGCGTAAAGAACCAGATTAAGCCAAAGGAACCAATCAAATTATACATCGTTTCTCCAAATCCCGGCACTTATATAAAAATTCAGGATATACTTGTTAAGCAGGTTAATATCAATGGAATAGCTCATGTACCAGATGCCATAACAAACACGATCTCCCTGGTAGTTGGAACCGATAAATACTATATAGAAACAACCGCTGCCATAGACAACACTGCACAGATTTCAGCCCTGAACAAAGAGCTGGATTACCTGAAAGGTTTTCTTTTATCTATCGATAAAAAACTTGGCAACGAACGTTTTATTGCCAACGCAAAACCGGAAGTTCTTGCCCTCGAGCAAAAGAAAAAAGCGGATGCGGAAGCGAAGCTCCGTACAATTGAAGAGAGCCTTAGATCCATGTAAAAAACTTGACTAGAGTTATGAGTGATGAGTTATGAGTGAGTTGAAGAGTTATGAGTTGTGAAAGATCAGGCCAATATTTCAGAACTCATCACATTCATAACACACTCATAACTCATAACTCATCACTTCTTAACATGACTCATAACTCTCTTAAAGGAGTTCCAGTGGAAGAATGAAACCAAACTGGTTTTTCGACAATCCCTGGTTTGCTGCATCAAGCAAGTAGCTGTACCTAAGTCCAAAACTTACCGGTTGCTGGTTCCACCATTTTGTATCAAAAAACAACTCAGTTCCGATTGAACGGAAATTGGCGCCAACGAATTTTCCCAGGCGGTTAAAATCATTGATACGGGTAAAGTCGTAAAACAGGTTTGCCCGTATCCGCTGGAAATAAATAATACTCGCAAAACCCCAGTCAGGATAAACAAGCGGCAGATGATAGTTGACTCCCAGCTTAAACATATGATGATAGTTTTCGGCTGTGTATCCCCGTGAAAATGGGAAACTGTTGCTGAACAGGGCGTTTCTCAGCGTATCGCGTCCCTGGAAGGCGGTGTTAAAAACAAGGTTGTGAGTCTTAAGTATACCTGGAAAATACCAATAAGCCGAAGCAAGAAACTGGTTTGCCTCCAATGAACTTACAGAAACTGAATAATTGAGGTTTAAGGTTTGAGCAAACCGGGGGTATATATGCTGGCGAGCCTGCTGCACCTGGTTTGAAAAGCTAATTGTGTTCCTGATATATCCAAAGGAGCGATTATCAAAACTGTCTTTGTATGCACCCTTGAAGTTTCGTGCGTTTATCACATAGTCTGATGCAATATTCAGGCGCCTGTACCATTTGCCACTGGTGAAGTTCAATGGCACGCTTAGACCCAGGTTGGCTTCGGCTTCATCCCAGTAAACCCGGTTTCCGTTTACCCTGGTGCTCCGGTCAAAAGTATAGTTCATGCCACCACGTATCCATGGAAACAATGCACCATATGTAAGATTTGCACCAATTTCTTTACTCTTTTCATTGCTGTTATAATTAAAATAGAGTTCCGAAACAAAGGTGTTGAGTACATTCTCACCGATCAGTGAAAGTCTGAAATCCGGTTCATTCAGATAAGGTCGGATGCTATGGGGATTAAGCAGGTTAAAAGATTTTCTGTATTTGGTTACCCGGTAGTCTGAGCGCGGTATCTGATCCAGGAAATTGGAAGATGGAAGACCTGCTCCGAAAGCTGGCATCTCCTCCTCAAAGATCGACACTGATTCTTCAATCAATGCCGGGCGACCTGTTTGCAGGCGATAGCCCACCGCTGAAAAAGCCGACCAGGCATAATTTCCATTCAATAGACTAAGCTGGTAATTACCTGTCGATGAATTTTGCGGATCAACATCTACCCGGTAAAGTCTTTTTCCAATCAACATAAAAAGCCTGTCGGTGCCAGCGTATGAAGAAGTAAAAGTAATCGTGTCATGTTGCACCAGGGGGAAGCCAATAACATTCATAGACCAGGGAACCAGGTTTTCGAAACTACCATCCAACCGGTTTATTTTGACAAGTGCCATTTCACCGGCTTCATTTCTTACGGCAGAGATAACGTGGAGGTTGTCTGCAACAAATTTCGGATAGCTATAAAAAAGTCGGCCGGGGTTCGGCAATACCTCTTTCAGTGATGGACTGTCTGTGTTGAGAATATGCAGGGAACTTCTTCCCATGGCATCCTGCTCCACTGCAACAACCTGTTTACCATCCTCCGAAATATCAGGGGAAAAATACCTGGTGTGGCCGGTGATGGTTCGTTGCCGGCCTGAGCTTAGATCAACCAGTCTGATGCTGCTATAATCCCGCCATCCCCACCTGGTGGAAGGCAGAAATGCGGCATAAACTATCCGGTTATTTTTGTAGGAATAATATTGGTCCTCCGAAATATCAATAGTCCTGATCTTTTTAGTTCTGCCACTGTTGATGTCCCGGGTAACAAAGGCAGAAATGTTTTTATAATCTGATTTTACCATGAGGACCTGGTTTTCGGTTATCCATTGAGGATAGCGTTCATCGCCCGCAAAATGTTTTCGCCCGGCGGCGAACAGGGAGACACTATCTTTTGAACCGTTTTCAGTATTTGACCCGGCTTTGTCATCAGTATCGGTATTTGAAATGGCTTTAGCATCAGTATTATTATTCGAACTGACTTTTGCTTCAGTATCACTATTTAAACTGACTTTGGCTTCAGTATCAGTATTCGAACTGGATTTAGCATTAGTATCGATATTTGAATTGACTTTGGTATCAGTATCAGTATCAGTATTTGAACTGGCCTTGGCATAAGTATCAGTATTCGAACTGGCTTTGGTTTCAGGTTTTGATTTGGCCCCGCGACCGGGCGCAATTGAAGGCGCCAGCTCCTTTTCAAAATATCCGAAAGCAGCTTCGCGAAATGCAGCATAGGATAAACCAGTATGTTTTTTAATGGATCTTTGCCATGGATAGAACAAGCCCCTGAACCGAACTGCATCGTCGGTAATTGTTGCCCATAAACTATCGCCATATTTCTCCCGGCCATAGGCTACGAGCAGATAACCGAGCTGGTAATGATCGGGTACATAATCGCGAAGGGAACCATTACGCAGCTTAAGCCAGGAATAATTTTTATCTGCTGACCATATGGATCTATATCCATTGTGAAAATTTGGCAGCCTTCCCCTGCCCTGCCCGCTCATTAATGTTTCCTGGTAAACGGCATCACCTTCCCAGAAATAATTTGGTACCGCGGCGCTGTTCACCAGGCCAAGTAACTGTTCACCAAAAATATAATAGGCCACTTTTGAAACGCCTTTCCGAAAATTATTAAACTGCTGAACATGCCTGTACTCGTGTAAGGCCAGTGACTTGTGCCAGGGTAAACTTCCAAGATCAAAGCTATTCTGCATCGGCGTGAGGTAAAACTCACTTCGCCATGGACCCAGGCCCACATATCCGTTTGAGTTAGTGGTCTGATTTTGTAAAACAATACTGATCTTCCGCATGCGCGATCCGATCGTTTGTAATGTAGTATTATTTAGCCCCCGGGTTATATCAACTATTTCACCGGCTATTTTTTCAAGGCCCGGAGCGAAAATTACCCTGACCGTATCGGTATTAATCTGCAGCCATTTTTGCGAAGGCGGATGGCCGCCGAACACCTGTGCACTGCCATGAGCAATGAACAGCATTGATAAAATAAAAAGAACGATGCGCCTCATGCGAAATGAATTGAACGGGAAAATACAGATCCAATTTATATTAAGGGGAATAAATATCTTTGTCTACTAAAAAAAATTACGGGTATAGACAAAAAAACTACAGGCATGGACAATGAGTTGGTGATTCGTTTTGCGGATGTTGATGATATTAATACAATCGGTTTCCTGGCCCAGCAGATCTGGCCCAACGCCTATGGTTCCATCCTGAAAAAAGAACAGATCAGCTATATGCTGAACCTGTTTTATAGCCCGGATGCGTTGATGGACCAGATGAAAAAACAAAAACATTTATTTGTCCTGGCCGAACTTGAAGAAGAGCCGGTTGGATTTGCGTCTTTTGGCGCACTGGATAAAAACGGCCTCCATAAACTACATAAACTATATATTCTCCCGGACAAACAGGGAAAAGGTCTTGGAAAAGCCCTGCTCGATTTCATCATTGAAGAAATAAAAATCGGGCATTCCGCTACCCCGGGGCCGGAACCAGATAAACCAATATCACTTCGGCTGGGCGTAAACCGCTTCAATCCTGCCCTGAATTTCTACGAACGCCTTGGATTTGCAAAGATAAAAGAGGAAAAAACCGACATCGGCAATGGGTTCGTTATGGATGATTACATCATGGAATTGAAGATTTCATAACCCAACCACTCAACTTACCACTCACCACTCAACTTACCACTCACCACTCACAACTCACCACTTTTTTCAGCTTCCGCGCATGGCAGCTTCTTTCATATTTGCTGCCGTTTCTTTGCCGAGATATTTTTCAACCAGCCAATGAACCAGGTAAATTACAGGTGTAAATAATAATGCAATCAGGAATTTGTAGCTATAAGAAGTGAGCGCCCAGGCGGTGCACTGGCCAAAACTTACTCCCCGGAATATGTAGAAGGCGATATAGGTTACCACGAAGCTGTCTATCATCTGCGAAAACAGGGTGCTTATAGTAGCACGCGCCCAGATTCTTTTTTCACCTGTAAACGCCTTGATTTTTCTGAAAATAAAGGCATCGGCTATCTGGCCGATGATGAAAGCTGTTATCGAACCAACGATGATATTCATACCCTGGCCAAAGATTGCATAGTAGGCGGCCTGCATGTCAGGAACTCCATCTTTGGAATATGAACTCAACCAAAAGCCGGTGTCGGGCGCCGTTTTGATGGCAAAATAAAATACGAAAAAAGCAAAAGCGATCAGGCCCGCCGTGAGCAAAGACAGAAAACGCACTCCCTTCACACCATAATATTCATTGATGATATCCGTCATCACGAAAATGACCGGCCAGGGAATCACGCCGACAGATAAGCTGAATGAAAGATTTTGTGCGCCAAGCAGCGAGAAATTTGCCTTATCTATTCCAAGGGTATCTTCCAATGAAAAGATCTTCACCCCGATTACTTCTGCAATGATTGCATTTGCTATAAAAAAACCTCCCAGGATTATAAATAACCTTGTCCCCTTGTCCTTAATAATATTATGAATCATGAGAGGAAAATAAAAATTTGTGCTATCAAAAAGAGGAAGTTAATAATTAATAACCAACGGGGAATGGAATTGAAACTTTGCCTTCGGGTGGCGAAAATAATCACAATTGCGATTGCAAGCAATACATTTAATATCATAGACGCATAGCCAAGAACTACAACTGTTGAGTAAACCGGGTTGAGTTGCAGATCATCGGAATACCTCATTATTTCCGCAATAATGAAGCAGATATTGCATAACAGCGCGATACGGCTGAAAAATATTAAGATCTTCATGGGTTAACTTGGTGTAAAAATGCATTATTTTGCTCAATCAAAAGCGGAAACTTGGCTATTCAGGCGGGCGTTTGCTTCATAATATAATAAATATCTGATGAATAAAACTTTGTGGCAACAGTTCAGGCCCCATGCAATTGCGATTGGTATTTTCTTGATTATTTCAGTGATTTATTGTTTGCCGGTTTTCCAGGGTATGGTCGCGAATTCTAGCGATGTGCTTAACTGGAAAGGAATGGCACAGCAGTCTTTTGAATTCAAGGAGAAATACGGATACTTTCCGCTCTGGACCAACAGTCTTTTCAGTGGGATGCCGACATTCCAGATTATGGCCGAATCGCAATATAATATTACGATCGCCTGGCTGCATTATGTTTTTATGTTTTTCCTGCCTCAACCAGCCGGATTGTTTTTCCTGGCCTGTATAGGTTTTTATATTTTAAGCATAACGCTGAAATTAAAAAGTGTGCCCGCTATCTTTGGTTCACTCACTTATGCATTCTCAACGTATAATGCAATACTGGTTGCAACGGGCCATACCACCAAGTTTTCATCTATGGGTTATGCGCCTGCTGTGCTTGCAGGTTTGATCCTGTTAACCCAACGTAAATATGTGCTGGGTTTTGTTACGGCATTTTTATTCAGCACACTGATGTTTTATCAAAACCATGTTCAGGTGGTTTATTATACATTACTTATTGCCGTTTGCCTGGGCGTTTCTTTTTTCATACAAATAGTAAAGTCCAAAGATTATATTCACCTCGCCAAGGTCGCGGGCCTTGCTTTGATAGCCGGTCTTATCGGTTTTGCTTCCTATTCCGTTACCTTATTGTCTACTTATGATTATGCCAAGGAAACGATGCGCGGTGGCAAATCAGAATTAACCATTGCCACCAACCCTAATGATACCAAGGATAACAAATCCAAAAATGGCCTGGATCGCGACTATGCATTCCAATGGAGTTATGGCATAACGGAGACGTCTACCCTGATAGTCCCGAATGCCCGCGGGGGAAGTTCTACACAACCTCTTCCGGAAGATAGCAAAACCATAGAAGCGTTACAGGAGTCCGGTTTGCCACAGCAAGCTTTGAATGGATTTTTACAATCCAGCTCGCCGTATTGGGGTGATCAACCTTTTACAGAGGGCCCCGTGTATTTTGGCGCTTTGGTTTGCCTGCTCTTTATTGTTGGTTTGTTTGTTGTAAAAAGCTGGCATAAGGGATGGTTGGTAGCAGCAACATTGTTGGGGATCATGCTTTCATGGGGCTCCCATTTTGCCGCCTTCAATAACTTTTTGTTTGACTATCTGCCTTTCTATAATAAATTCAGGGCCCCTGCTATGGCCCTGGTTATATCGCAATTAACTGTCTGCGCTCTGGCAGCAATGGCTTTACAATCTTTAATGTATGAACAGTGGGATAAGAAAGAATTATTCAAAAAACTAAAGTTTAGTGGGATCGCTACTTTAGTTGTCATAGGCTTGCTTGCCCTGACTTATCTGAATGCCGATTTCCGTGGTTCTGCAGATGGCCAGATTCAACAATACATGGGCCAGGTAACCCAGGCTATGGCCCGGTCTAATCCCAATAATCCGCAGATCGAACAACAAACAGCCGGGATCGCATCTTCCATTCTCACCGGTCTGAAAGCAGATCGTAAAGCGCTGTTTGCAGCAGATTTTGGAAGATCGATTATCTATATATTGTTAGGCGCTGTCCTTATCTGGTTAGCTGCTTCCGGCAAAATCAAGGCCCACTATGCCGGCATTGCAATATGTGCTTTGAGTTTCATTGATCTTATCGGGGTTGATGCCAGATACCTGAACAAAGATAAATATGTAAGTGAAGAAGAATTCATGGCACCTTTTGCTGCCAATGCTGCTGATCTGCAGATTAAACAGGATACCAGTTATTATCGCGTATTCGACGAAATCTCCCCTTCAACTGCCAGATCATCTTATCACCACAATTCTATTGCCGGTTACCATCCCGCAAAATTATCCCTGTATGATGATTTGCTGACCAACCAGATCTCTAAAATGAACATGAACGTAATAAACATGCTTAACACGAAGTATTTTATTGCCCAGAATCCACAGACTGGTCAGCCGATGGCCCAGCTAAATCCCGGGGCACTGGGACCAGCCTGGTTTGTAAAGGAGCTTAAATACGTCAACAGCGCTGATGAAGAAATGAAAGCGCTGGACAGCCTGAACCCTGCTCAAACTGCAGTCATTGATAAACGTGAGCAACCAAAAGTTACAGTAGCTCCACAACCGGATTCTGCTGCTACTATAAAACTTGATTTTAACCGGAACGATCAAATTAAATACAGTTCAAAATCTTCTGCACCACAGTTTGCAGTGTTTAGTGAAGTTTATTATCCCCGTGGATGGAAAGCATTTATTGATGGCAAAGAAGTGCCGATAGCAAGAGTGAATTATACTTTGCGCGGCTTAGCAGTTCCGGCAGGTAGTCATCAAATAGAATTCAAATTCGACCCGGAGTCATTCAGGCTCGGGGATAAAATTGGCCTCGTAATTGGCATCATTTCTTTCCTGCTTTTATTCGGGGCAGCCTGGTATGAATGGAAACAGTATCGCAAAAATAATTCGACAACGGTAAAAGCCTGATGCGGCAAATGTTTCAATGGATATTTTTCTGCCACAAAAAGATGCTTTAAGTCGTACCATACAGGATCAGGCGGCTGATTTATTGAAAAGACTAACTGAGTTACCAGTTGAGACCCTTGGCATGCCTCAACATTGTCTCGATTATTTTAGAAGCAGCCATTTTAAAAGATTGTTTTTTTCAATCGAAACAAGCGCTCATCTTTTATACCGGTCCATCACTTTAAAAGGCAAGCCTGTAGGTGAAACCGTAATTATGGATTATGGCGCAGGTGTTGGCACCTTATATATGCTCGCCAGGATGATCGGTTGCAAAACTGTTATTTATAATGATCACCTGGAAGACTGGAAAACAAGTGCACTGCTGATAGCAAAAGCCATTGGTGTCAACATCGATGAATACATTGTAGGTGATATACAGGATACATTGGAGATTCTTGACAAAAAAAATATCCAATGTGATATCATTACATCCCGTAACGTCATTGAACATATTTACAAGCTCGATACCTTTTTTAATACGGTATATTCTTACCAACCGGGGGCGCTGATTTATTCTTCAACCACAGCCAATTATCATAACCCGGCTTCACATATAAAACACATACTCTGGCACAGGAAATGGGAAAAGTATTTTCTGCCCCAGAGACAGGCCCTCATCCGGAAAAAGATCAACGCTATTTCGGAAGAGGATTTGCTGCGGCTTGCTAAAGCGACCCGTGGCCTGGCGCTGACGGATTTTGATAATGCAGTTGAAGCATATAGGAACTCAGGTGCATTGCCTGATCCGTCCATACATTATACCAATACGGTAGAAACCAGCAGCGGTGTTTGGTTTGAGCACCTGCTTCCCTTCGAAAGTTATAGAAAGCTGATTTCATCATCCCAGTATCAATTGTTATTTGAACCCGGTTTTTGGGATACGCATAATACCAGCAGAGCAAAAAATCTGCTTGGCTCCGTTTTAAATCCCATGGTCCGGGCCACGGGCAAAGCGGGTATCCGGCTGGCACCTTTTATTTATGTAATCGCGATACCAAAAAGCAATTTGATAGCTTTGAAAAAAAATAAACCAGCATAACCAGCATGGCAAACACAGACCGGGTTGATAAAAGTCTATTCCAGGATACACATTATCTTGGTAAGCCTGCTGATGATGTTGACAAGATCATAACGCGTCGGATAAATATTCTCAATCAATACCCGGAATTCTTTGACAGGGAGGCTGATCTTATAGAAGTCGGATCAGGCAGTGGAGCTACAATTACCAGGTTGGCACATCGGTTCAGATCCGCCCTCGGGATTGATATTTTCGACTACTCAGCTTTTTATAAAGAACAACAGATCAAAAATGAAGATAAACTTTCCACCTTCAGAAAACTTGATCTTGAAAATGAAGCGCTACCTGGTGTCTACGACAGGCTAGTCAGTTTTGAAGTGATCGAACACTTAAAATCTGATGACAGCATTTCAAAGTACAATGATTTGTTGCGCCCTGGAGGACTTGCCGCGATTACAGTTCCTAACAAATGGTGGATATTTGAAACACATGGCGCAAAACTGCCTTTGCTTCCCTGGAACCGTGTACCGTTTTTTTCCTGGCTACCCACGGCTATACATGAACGTTATGCCAACGCAAGGATATATACAAGGAACCGGATCGTGCGGCTTTTTGAAAAACATGGTTTCACAATTATCGATGCCGTTTATGTTACTGCACCGATGGATGTTTTGAAAGAAGGAAAGCTGAAACGCTTTCTTACCAGCAACATCTTTAAAAATGACACCACATCCTCCCCTTTCCTGGCCACCTCTGTATTCGTTTTGGCCAAAAAGAAATAACCCGGAATCAAATGAGTAATTCACCAAGGATCATCAGCATTATTCCCTATAAAATACTACCTGCCCAACTCGGCGGAGAAAAAGGGATAGCGCTGTTTAATAAATACCTGGCTGAACATGTTGAAATAACTGGTATCGCTACTCAAAACAATGATCCCTCTTTTGCCACGAATTATAAATTGCTGAACATACTTTCAAACGGGAAGTCAAAATATGCCAACCCGTTTTTGTATTTCAGGTTAAGGAAAGAAATTACCGAAAAAAAAGCCACACACTTATTAATTGAACATCCCTATTTCGGATGGCTCGCATGGCTGTTGAAAAGCACTTTGAAAATAACATGGGTGGTCCATTCCCACAATATCGAATACATGCGCTCGAAGTCCATCGGCCGCTGGTGGTGGAAAGCCCTGATGTGGTACGAACGCTGGGTATACCGGAAAGCTGATATTGTATTTTTTATTTCTGAAGATGATAAAAAACATGCAGTGGAGATATTGGGTATTGAACCCGCTAAATCGACAGCTATTACATATGGGATAGAACAATCAGCTATTCCCGCTGATATAGAAGTCGCAAGATCAAAAGTCAGGACCTTACATGGGATAGCAGGGAATGAAAAAATCCTTTTGTTTAATGGCGCGCTGTATCATCATACAAACTATGATGCCCTGAAAATTATCCTGGATATCATCAACCCTCAGTTGCTGGCACAAGGTTTAAACTACAAAATCCTGGTCTGTGGCAAGGGTTTACCCGATTTCTTTAATGGCCTGAAAGATTATTCAGATAAAAATATCATCTATACTGGTTTCGTGGATGATATTTCAATCTACTTTAAAGCAGCTGATGTATTTCTTAATCCGATTATCAGCGGCGGGGGTGTTAAAACAAAAGCCATTGAGGCAATTGCCATGGATTGTACCGTGATTTCCACTGAAATTGGTGCACTGGGTTTGATTCGTGAAGTATGCGGCAATAAATTACAAATAGTTCCCGACGAGGATTGGCCAAATTTCAGCCGGCTTGTTATAGCAGCGCTCAGCAATACACTCAACAATAATGACCATACACCCCAGGCTTTTTTTGATTACTATTATTGGGGAAGCATAGCAAAAAAAGTGGCACAAATAGTTGAACAATCGATGATCGTTGATGCATAATTTAACCAAGATAAAAATTTTCCGTTGCCTGTTATGGATCACTTACCCGGTGGCCGTTCTCTTTATATATCCATTTGTCTTTTTCAGAAAAAAACATACCAGCCATCTTTTCTTTTTCTTTGACCGCTATGCTATCGGCGGCGCACAGCGGATTCACCTCGACATCCTTAAAAGCGTCGAGGATGTTCCGAAGATGGTTTTTTTCACGCGTAAGTCACCTAATGATGGTTTGAAAGATGCGTTTTATTCTGTGCCAGCTACCAAAAACTTCGATATACATACCTGGTGCGATTACTTGCTATTCAGGCTTTTTTCAGTGCATTATTATTCGTTTTACCTGAATCTCCATAAACGTGTTCATGTACTGAGCTCGAACAGCACTTTTTTTTACGACATGCTGCCCTTCCTTGGAGAACATGTACATAAAACGGAATTGTTACATAATTTTTCCTATGGCAAAAATGGTATGGAATTTTTTGGTTTGGCGAATTACCGTCTTCTTGATTCAAGGATCGTCTATGATAGTTTTACCCTGGGCAATATCCGTAATCAGTATGCTGAGTATAAAGTGCCGGAAGCTTATAACGAAAAAATACTCTTTATCCAGCCCGGGGTGGTAGTGCCGAATGAGTTACCGGTTAAATCAAGTCCACCTTTACATATCCTTTATGCCGGCCGTGGCGGTCCTCAAAAAAGGGTATGGCTACTGAACAGGATTGCAAGAAAATTTATCAGCGAAGGTTCGCCAGTGAAATTCCATTTTGCAGGTCCCCTAAGCGGGGAGATTGATCAGGACATTTCTGCAGCAAGTCAAGTATATGGTGAAGTAAGAACAAAAGACGAAATGAACCGGCTTTACAGCTTAGCTCATATTATTATACTCACTTCAGCCTATGAAGGTTTTCCGATGGTGATAAAAGAAGGAATGGCTTACGGATGCGTGCCCTTGGTAACTGCCCTTGAAGGGAATAAAATGCATTTAAAAAACGGATACAACTCGATTCTGATTGATGAATTTGAAAATGAAGAAGCCGTGGTTAAGCAAGCTATCATACAGATTAACGGCCTGCTCGCCGATGAGGCGAGATTGAAACAATTGTCGAAGACGGCATATGAATATGCAGCTAAGCATTTTGACAGGCAGCAGTTTCTTATGGCTTACCGGGAGTTTTTAATGCATACGCCGATACAGAAGTGAAGGATGCTTTATGATGCAACAGTTTTTGGTCGCTTCTTCGCTCCGTTGGGATCGGGATTGTGCCTTTTTGCGGCTGTGTCCCGTGGTTAATACCTTTGCTCATGCTGGGAGTGGTTCTTGTCTCCGATCGGCTTTTTTGCCCTGATCAGCTTTGTTAGGGTTTCTTCAAGTGCTAATTGCAGTATCGCCCTGATCGGCTTCAGTAACTCCGACCACGGTACGAAGGCCGCGCAAAGGCACAATCCCGCTCCCAACTCACTCATCCACTTTGAGAGATATGCGACCAGTCATTACAAATTTTAATTAACCTTTATAGCAGTGCTTTACTTCTTCTTTTAATGCTATACGTTACCGCTGCCCTTTTAACTTAATTTATTACCGCTAAATTTATTGCAATGCGTTAGTGCTTCCATTATTGCTATACGTTAGCTTTCCTACAATTATTATATGTTAGCACTTCCATCATTGCGCTTGGTTACTGCCCTGAGTTGTTCAAATTAGTTTCTAAAACTATTCGTTAATTTATTGTGGGTGTAACTTGCAAACATCAGTGTTTTAGAGGCAGGTCCAAACTTCAAAATGGAGTAATGGAATTTTTGTTGGAATTTGATCAGGTTTATTATGGCCACGGGAATTTTGCCAGTGTAACCAGCCTCTTTTATTTCATTCAGATCCCGGATTTTAAGATTGCGAATTAGTCGCCACCATGCATCGTAGACAAGCAGGTTCTTTAGTTGTTGAATGCCGGTTTTTTCAAGGATTCTGAAATGTTCCGGTATCTCCACTTCTCTTACTAAGGAACTGGACCTTGTAACCTGTTGCTCGTTAATGCCTATGTTAACAAGGGGCTTGTCAATATACACAGCAACACGGTTATCGAGATACCGCATATAAAAATCCATATCGACCAGCCATTTGAAGTTTTTATCGTAGAAATATTTCTGATCATTGCGGTGAATAACGACACTTGGAGGACCAATTATATTTTTGGATAAAAGGGTGACGGGATTTTGTTGCAATTGCTTTATGCGAAATAATGCTGGTTCGATCATCTCGTTTTTTCCATTGTTATTTCGCGAAATATGGATATGCATTGGAATGCCCGTTATTTCATCAGCAGTTGCTTCTTTAGTCAAATCAGGATTTTCCCCATCATTTAATTTCACATTATAGTAGGCTGTAAAGAAAAAATCGATATTGGGGTTTTGGTTGATAGCATCGACATAATCCTGCAGACTTGAATCGGAAGCCAGCCAATCATCATCATGAATCAATTTTATCCACTGCCCTTTTGCCTGCCTCATCGCCTCATTCCAGTTTTCGGGGGTGCCCAAGGCGGGGGTGTTTTTGAAGTAATGCAAATTTAGCCGGCTGCGATAGCCGGTAACAAGATTGCTTACAGACTCATCCGGGCTGTCATCCGTAATTATGACTTCAAAATCTGTAAATGTCTGGGCTAATAGAGAAGTCAACAACCGCTCGACATAGTCCCTATGCTTGTAGGCCGGAATACATATTGAAATAAAGGGATGAGGACTTCCAATTGACATACAGGGCAAGTTAACTAATATGTTAATGCTTACAGGCCTGGCTTACCGGGCTTGCCATTTTTTATTCTTCTACTGAGGGCATACCTTTGATGAAATTAAATACTATTGAGAGCTTTCGGACTGCAAATCATTAAACTGATTAGCCTGATAAGATACTACCAGCTAAAAAACGGTTTAAAAATATTTTTCGACTTTTTATTTTCCGGTGGGCCGGTAATCAAGATCAGCAGTTCTGTATTTAAAAATGATATCTGGTTAAGAAAAGATCAATCTGACCCCTATATTTTTGACCAGGTCTTTACCGAACAGCAATACGAATTTCCCCATAAGGATCCAAATGCAGTTGAATGGATCATTGACGCTGGTGCAAATATTGGTTTGGCTGCAATTTACTTCTCTCAAAAATTCCCTAAGGCCCGGATCTTATCCATCGAACCGGATCTCAATAATTTCCAGTTGTTAAAGAAAAACACAGTGGGCTACCCCAACGTGGTTCATATACATGGAGCTTTGTGGCACAATACTGAAAAACTAAAAATTTTCAATACTGATGAAAAAAGTGCTGGTTATGTTATGGGACCGGCAGGGGAAGTCAATGATGGTTATGTTCAGGCCCATACTGTTGCAGGTTTGATTTCACAGTACCAGATTCAACGCCTTTCCATACTTAAGATAGACATCGAAGGCTCCGAAAAGGAGGTATTTGAATTTGGAAGTGAGGCATGGCTGCCGGTAACCGATTGTATCATTACTGAATTGCATGATAACCTGAAACCCGGCACCTCACAAGTCTTTTTCAGGGAGATGGGAAAATATAATTGGGTCACTTTTTTAAAAGGCGAAAACATTATCTGTTTCAAACCCTAAGGTTTGCCCGGAAGGTTCCTGGATAATATTAAAATTATATCTCGAAGTGCCAGCAGGCATCTGATAAAAAGTTAAAAGCATGGAAGGGCATCCTATATTCCTAAAAAGTAGACCCTAAGTATACTCGCTTAACGCTTTCTAAGATAACCTGTAGGATTAAACGTCATCATGAATTTCTCACGAGACTTGTCTATCACGAATTCGTTGTTATGTTTAAGGAATCTTTCGATCGATTCGTAAGGTCCGGGCCCATGGTGCTTGTGAACAGGATGTCCATGTACGTTTGAGTCTTCTACGATCATATAACTGCCCTGGGTTACGAACTCATGGTAGATTTTCATCTCCTGGTACACATGACTGTCGGAATGGTCCGAATCAAGAATCACCAATACTTTTTCGCCGGGCTTTATTGAATCACGGACTTTTTTCACTACAGCATCATCAATGGTGGAACCCAAAAGATATTCAACCCTTGGATGCTGGGGTCGATTATCATAAGCTTCAATATCTATTGTCAGGATCCTTCCATTACCGATGATGTCCAGGAGGGCAGCCATAAAAGAAGCGCTCCCACCCCTGTTTGTACCGCATTCAATAATCAGATCAGGTTTGAGCTCATGAAATATTTCCTGGTAAATCCACATATCGAGGGGGCATTTGAGTATTTTTGTGCCCATCCAATATGTATTATCCCAGGTTTGAGAATTATTATGATAATAAAGTTTATGGAACGCGTTAATGATCCACTTGCCCAATGCTGATCCCGGATTGCTTAAATTCATATACCTTTTTGATAATTGTCTTAATTCATACTTACTTGTTCGATATACCGTTACACGATATTTATAAAAGTAATGTAAACTTGTGAAATGCTTAAAAAATTAGAATCACTATTCAGAGTATACTTTCCAAAACGAATGAAAGATCGCCACGAGTATATGGCGTATTTTAAAGGTCTTAAAGGTCTGGAGGTGGGTGGACCAAGCCGGGTACTTTCTTCAAAAGGATTCTTGCCAATTTACAATGTCATCAGCAGCCTGGATGGATGTAATTTTAGCACAAATACAGTTTGGGAAGGAAGTATATCAGAAGGTCAGACATTCAGATATGATAAAAATAAAGTAGGCAGACAGTTCATTGCGGAAGCCACTGACCTGTCTGTGATCGGTTCTGAAACTTATGATTTTGTACTTTCCTGTCACAGCCTTGAACATATTGCTAATCCTATCAAAGCGATTTTGGAATGGAAAAGGGTTACCAGGAATGGTGGTTACATATTATTTGTATTACCTCACAAGGATAGAACTTTTGACAGGAAAAGACCGTTGACTACTCTTGAACATATGATAGATGATTACGAGCAGGGCAAAGGTGAAGAAGACAATACTCATTTCGAAGATGCGATTAATCTGCATGATGTTTCTATGGATCCCGGACTAAAAGACCCCGGGCTTCTTGCTGAAAGAACCGCTAACAATTTCGAGAACAGATGCGTTCATCACCATATTTTTAATACGCCCCTGCTACTGAAGCTTGTTGATTATAACGGTTTGAAAATATTGAAAGCATCACTTTTTACACCCTTCAACATCATCGTATTAGCCCAAAAATTAAAAGACGGTAATATAGATAACAGCGCTTTTCTTGATCGGGAAAATCCATTATTTAACAACAGCCGGTTTCCCTCCGACAGGTTATGATTGCAACTCAAATAGCAGCGGTGGTTGTGATGTATCATCCGGAAATCAGTTTTCTGAAGAACATTGCGACATATGCGGACCAGGTAACGCGCCTTTTTATTATTGACAATTCTGAATTTCCGGATGAAGATTTTTACAAATCATTCAGATCAGATCCAAAGGTTGTTATTATCTCAGACAAGATTAATCATGGAATTGCGAAAGCACTGAATATTGCCGGTGAAAAAGCAAAACAAGAAGGATTTGACTGGTTATTAACCATGGATCAGGATTCATCATTCGACCCAGGTGTTTTATCTGCTTATTTCCAGGCTGCGGATGCTTATCCTGCGAAAGAAGCCGTCGCGGTCTTTGGTCTTCCTTATGACAAAGAGTTTCTTTCCTCCCGCCCTGCCGATGAATTCTATGTTGAAGTGAATTCCCTGATTACCTCCGGATGTTTATTAAACCTGCAGTTATTTGAAAAACTGGAAGGCTTCAATGAAAAACTGTTTATCGATGAGGTAGACCATGACTACTGTTACAGGGCGATTTTATCAGGTTATAAAGTGGTGGTTATAAAAGCAGGCCTGATGCGACATACACTTGGGCGATCACTTGAATTGACAAATAAGAGAAATTTAAGTTCGGGCCTAAAGACTCTTCACAACCCTATCCGAATATATTATATTGTAAGAAACGGGTTGTATGTATCGGGCAAATTCAAAAATGAGTTCCCGAAAGAGTCGGCTAAAAGACGGAAAATAATTTATGTTACAGTTAAGAACAATCTGCTCTATGGCGATCAAAAACTGGCTGTATTAAAATATGCTATCCTGGGACTATGGCACAACGTAATAAAACGATACGGTAGGTTTTAACAGCAGTAATATAGTGGTGAGTTGTGAGTGGCATCAAGAGAATTATGAATTATGAGTTATGAGTTATGAAACCCGGATGCCCAAGGCTATACAACCCGATAGGGTTTGAATTCGCATAACCCGGGGTTAAAACCCGGGTTATGCGTGGTGATTAATTAAAAGTTTTTGATAACTCCATGATTTCGCAATCGGTCAGGCCCCTGTTATAAACCCTGACTTCATCAATTTTTCCGTCGATAGATGTAATATCGCCTTTCCACCATCCGCCGATGATGAACTGGGCGGTGGTACACTTTTTAAGCGTTTTGAAGTCCCGGTTAATGGTTGCTTTTAGAGTCCCGTCAACATAAATCCTTTGAACTCCATTTACAAAACTTGTGATAAGGTGGTACCACTGACCGGCAACCAGTGACTGAGATGAAGTACAATAAATTGAAGGATCATAGATATGCGCTTTTGAACAGGCATCAGCAGCATTTCCGACCGCGAATTCCCACTTATTGATTCCATCCAGGCTTTGTCCTACACCCCAGGCGAGTGAAGTTGTATTCTCAAAATTTACACGCGAAACAATTGAATGCCTGCGATCAACCGACCTCGCCATAACGAACAAAGAGATGGTGACACTGTCTGTAGTTAATTTACCATTGTCCTGCACCATGATATAATCATTTACCCCATCAAATCCTGCGGCGGTATTTGGACGTCCAAGGAACCCGGTAGTAAGAAAAGCGCCATTTACAGCTGTTCCGTGAAGGCTGTTTCCGCTTTCATCATTGAGGTTACCATTGAAAGGATAATAAGCAAGTAATCCCCTGGTTAAATCAGTTAAACAGGTAGGTTTAGTTGGAGGTATCGAATCTTTGCATTCTTCCTTGTCACAGGTAGGACATTCCTTCTGGCAGGAAGCGAAGGAAATTAATAAAAACAAGGCTGCAGGAAATCGCATAAAAAAATAGGTTAAGGTTTGGGAATTTAATGCGGGTAAAAGTAATTTTTTTCAAGTGTATTCAATATAAATCCAAACCGTTTCCAAAATTTTAATTTGATATTTCCCAGATTTGGAACCAAATGCTAACTAACAGGATTAGGGTAAAAGGTGCTATTAGGCAATTTGCAATATTTTTTCTTAGACATCAGGTTACAATTATTTCACGATAGCATCCAGGAAAGAGGCAAGTCCCACGCGTTTCTGATCAGTCAGCATATAACTGATATTATGGTTATAATATTTCAAAAGATCATAGTAATCATAAACCTGTTCAGCAACGACCTCATCAATTTTTGTTAATCCAAACCTGTTGGCTTCATTAAATGCGACAACAAAGCCGGGATCGAGTTTTTTTGCGCTTACCCAGGCAGCAAAAACAAAGGGAAGACCGGTATGATCTTTCCATGCAGCACCCAGGTCATAGATATATTTATTTTTATGTCTCTGTTCCAGTGCCCGGTCACCAATAACCAGGCCAGCAGTATTACCCTTAATCAGCGGACGATAATCGTTTTGGGTAGGCACGATAGCAGGATTGAGTTTCCAGTATTCCTTCAATAAAAGTTTTGCAAGTGCTACCGAGGTCCGGCTTTGATAGTCCATCAGCACTGTATCTGCTTCTTCAAGCGGAACATCACTGAATATACAAACCGAAGCAACTTCTCCTTCTGTCCCTATACAATAATCAGTATTAATATAAAATTCTTTCAAAGCAGGAATCACCGCCACCGGCACAAGTCCCAGATCTATTTCACCACTGATAAGCTGTTGAGCCAGCATTGCCGGGTAGTTGCCTGTAAATATGATATCATTCATCACCGGTGAATTTTCAATACCATAAACAAGGGGCCGGGTATTGAGATAATTCACGATTCCAACTTTTATCTTCTCCAATTCATCTAATTTTGCCCGCAAAGTTACGCACTGATAACTTGTATTCAATTATAATTCATGGAACTTAACGCACTCACAGCCATCTCACCTATTGATGGCAGATATCGTAAACAACTGCATCACCTGGATGAATATTTTTCCGAGTTCGCGCTCATGAAATACCGGGTATTGGTTGAAGTCGAGTACTTTCTTTTTTTATCATCAAAAAAGTTCTTTCCGTTGCCCGCTGCTGTTAAAACTGCTATCCGTGCGATCGCCGATGACTTCAGCCTGGAAGATGCACAGAAAATAAAGGATACAGAAGCCATAACCAATCACGATGTAAAAGCTGTCGAATATTTTCTTAAGGAAAAACTGGAAGAGCTCAAGGCCGGCGCATCAAAAGAATGGGTGCATTTCGGGCTTACATCGCAGGACATAAATAACACGGCTATTCCTTTGTCATGGAAACATGCAGTGGAATTTGAATACCTGCCATTTCTTTTAAATCTTAACCGGCAAATTGAACTGCTCGCACGAGGCTGGAAAGATATTTCTATGCTGGCGAGAACACATGGACAAGCCGCGAGTCCTACCAAACTTGGAAAGGAACTGATGGTATTTGTTGAAAGACTCGCAAACCAGGTAGAACTTTTCATACAGATTCCTGTGTCGGCAAAGTTTGGCGGCGCTACCGGAAATTTTAATGCACATGCTGTAGCATTTCCGGCGAAAGATTGGGTTAAACTCGGAAACGAGTTTGTCACTGAAACGCTGGCATTGGAAAGGCAACAATTCACAACCCAGATTGAACATTACGATAACCTGGCTGCATCATTTGATGCGATGAAAAGGATCAATACCATTCTTATTGATTTGTGCCGTGATCTTTGGACCTATATCTCGATGGACTATTTCAAACAAAAAACAAAAAAAGGAGAAGTGGGTTCATCTGCCATGCCACACAAGGTGAATCCCATTGACTTTGAAAACGCTGAAGGAAACCTGGGCATTGCGAATGCGTTGCTCGAGCACCTTTCTGCAAAACTCCCTGTTAGCCGCCTTCAAAGGGATCTTACAGATTCAACCGTGTTACGCAATATCGGTGTTCCATTTGCACACACTATACTTGCCTTTAAATCGATCGAAAAAGGATTAGGAAAACTGGTGTTAAATGAAGAAAAGATCTATGCTGATCTCGAAAATACCTGGGCAGTAGTGGCAGAAGCAATTCAAACGGTCTTAAGAAGAGAAAATTACCCGGCTCCCTACGAAGCCCTGAAAGACTTAACCCGCGGTAAAGGCGGCATCAATAAACAATCACTACATAAATTCATTGATGGCCTGTCAATTTCTTCAGCAGTCAAAAAAGAGCTGAAAAAAATCTCACCACACAACTACACAGGCGTAAACCCGATGTAAAGAGAGATATGAATTATGAGTTATGAATTATGAAACCTTAATACAGTTACTTCGTAACTCATCACTCACTCATAACTCATCACTCACTCATAACTCATCACTCATAATTCATAACTGGTAACACCAGACTATTCTCGTCCCATGTTTGCTATTTCTAACGAAGCCTGCTTTCTCAAGCACGCGTATGGATGGGCTGTTGTCTACCTCGGTTTCCGCTTTCATTGATTTGATACCGGGATAATTTCGGGCCCAGGAGACCATGCCTGATACGGCCTCGGTCATATATCCCTGGCCACGCGATAATGGAAATGTGCCATAGCCAATTTCTATTTCACCGCGTTCATCGGGGATACCCTTGAAACCTAGTTCAGCCACCAGGCGATTGTGCGTTTTATCGATCACAATCCAGAGTGTATAGAAATAATAGTCCTTTTCAGTGGCCTCGCGCATAGCCGGCACAGTTATCTGGTCGATCATTTCCCGGAGATCCTGAGAAAGCACCCGGTCGCCTGTTTTAAGTCCCAATTCCTCTTCCAGGCGATTATTTGCAGCAATATAAAGGTGCAACTGGCGATTGTCGAGCGCAGCAATCAGTAAACGATCTGTTTCAACCACGGCCCGGTTTAAGATTTCAAAAATGCAAAGTTCCTTTCCATCCTGTTGAAAGTTTTCCAGCCGGGTAAATCCCGATTTGCTCAAAACACTCATAGAACCATAGTTGGACTTCTCGGTTACCGCTGTAAGTTTTGAAACAAGCATTTTTCGAAAAGCATACTGAACCCCGGTATGGGTAAGTTCGGTGGCATATCCTTTTCCCCAGTCATCTCTCAACAAAGCATATCCCACCTGCCAGTAACTGGTATTTTCAAGAGGAATAATAGCAAAAGTTCCCACAAACCGATCCCCGTTTTTTTCATGTACCGCCCATCGCCCGGTCATGGGATTTTTCGCATAGGCATCGATGTTCTGAAGCAGAAAATGGCGGGACTCATCCCTGTCCTTAACTTTCCTGATATACAGCATCACATCCTGATCGCTGTTCAAACGAAAAAAATTGTCTTCGTCCGCTTCAGTAAACCGCCTGACGTAAAGACGACTAGTGCTAAAGATTATGTCAGGTAAGTTCAACAGAGTTATGAATTATGAGTTATGAATTATGAAAGTAGTTATGAAATGAGTTATGAAATAAAGGTTTCATAATTCATAACTCATAATTCATAATTCTCTTTATGTATTTCGCTGGTAAAATGAAATTCGATATTCGGGTTGTTGTTTCTTTCGGTATTCAGGAACCATTCACTTTGGGCCAGGTAAACCTGGTGACCATCTTTATCGGTTGCGATGTTTCCTGATTTGAATTTTGTGAACTCTTCTACCTTTTTGGGATCCTTTGAAGTAATCCAGCAGGCTTTGTAGAATGGGACAGAATTGAATTGTACCGAAGCCCCGTATTCCTGTAAGAGGCGGTATTGGATAACTTCGAACTGAAGTTCACCAACGCACCCGATAATCTTTTTGTTACCACCGAACTGGGTGAATAACTGGGCCACACCTTCGTCAGTTAGCTGTAAAAGTCCCTTCTCCAACTGCTTGGTTTTCATAGGATCTTTGTTGATTACCTCTTTAAAAATTTCAGGTGAGAAGGAAGGAATTCCAGTAAAATAAAAATCTTCGCCTTCGGTCAGCGTATCACCGATTTTAAAGCTCCCGGTATCAAACAGTCCTACCACGTCACCGGGGTATGCTTCTTCGATAATGTCTTTGTCACGGGCCATAAATGAGTAGGGGTTACTAAATCTAACGTCTTTATCCAGGCGAACATGATGAAAGTATTTGTTACGTTCAAATTTTCCGGAGCAAACACGCATAAACGCGATCCGGTCACGATGCTTCGGATCAAGATTCGCGTGAATTTTAAAGATGAACCCCGACATTTTTTCTTCTACCGGGCAAACTTCCCGTGCAGAAGTGGGGCGGCAACGCGGAACCGGCGCAATACGAATAAAAGTGTCCAGCATTTCTTTAACCCCGAAGTTATTTACAGCAGATCCAAAAAACACCGGGGCAACCTTACCTTCCAGGTAGTTCTGAACATTCAGATCACCATGAACTGCATCAACAAGCTCCACATCCTCACGAAGCGCGGCGGCATCCCTTTCACCTAATTTCGCATCAAGAGTTGATTCTGATAAGTCACTGATATTCACCACATCTTCATCGGATGCCTTAGTATTTGCTGTAAATAGAACCAGGTTTTTATCATGAAGGTTATACACTCCTTTAAACTCCTTTCCGCTATTGATTGGCCAGGTCATCGGATGAAGTTGAAGATTCAATTCCTTTTCAATTTCCTCCAGCAGATCGAAACGGTTTTTGCCATCACGGTCCATCTTGTTTATAAAAACGATTACCGGTGTGTCGCGCATCCGGCAAACTTCCATCAATCTCCGGGTCTGCGCTTCTACCCCATTTACGCTGTCAATTACCAGAATTACACTATCCACCGCCGTTAGTGTCCGGTAAGTATCTTCCGCGAAATCCTTGTGACCGGGTGTATCCAACAAGTTGATCAATATGCCGCGGTATTCAAAACTCATTACTGAAGTTGCAACCGAGATACCCCTTTGTCTTTCAATTTCCATGAAATCACTGGTGGCGTGTTTCTTAATCTTATTGCTTTTTACAGCGCCTGCCACCTGGATAGCACCTCCAAAAAGAAGGAATTTTTCCGTGAGCGTAGTTTTACCGGCATCGGGGTGAGAGATGATAGCAAACGTGCGGCGCTTATTGATTTCGTTGATATATTTCATCCGTTAATATTAATTTTTTTTGCCGGATGCCTTAAAGGCAAGGCAGGTGGTGGAACGCCCGGTTGAACATTTCGTTAGCGTTACAATTAAATGGCGTTTCATAATTAAAAATAGCGGCTAAGCCTTTGATAATCTTCAGCACTGGCCGTTTTCAGCGCGCAAAGGTAGCATTTCTTTTTTCGGTTTTGTGAGCGAAATATTCGTAAATTTCAGCATACCTATAGCTTATGATTTTTCCTTTTGTGTCACCCCCGAAAAAAACGCTGGAGGCTTCCGATCATCAGTTGCATGATCATCCCAGCAATTACCGGGCGGCTAAAGAGGTATACCTGCACAGGAAAAGCAATCGCCAGACAGTTAAAAGTATTTCCCTGATTATTATAGGTATTTTGCTCGCAGGGTTTGGACTCAAAAGTTTCCTGCTTCCAAGTAAGTTTATTGACGGCGGTGCTACCGGGATTTCACTGTTATTAAGCGGCGTAACACCATATCCCCTGCCTGTTTATATCGTAATTGTAAACCTGCCATTTATCCTGCTGGGCTATAAACAGATTGGAAAAACATTTGCGATCAAAACCATCTGTGCAATTTTCGGGCTGGCAGTTTGTCTTGCCCTGGTCGAGTATCCAACAGTTACAACAGACAAATTACTGGTAGCCGTGTTTGGCGGTTTTTTCCTGGGAGCAGGTATAGGGCTGGCTGTAAGGGGCGGTTGCGTACTTGACGGATCTGAAGTACTGGCAATTTACCTGAGCCGGAAATCGGGTTCGACCATCGGTGATATAATCCTCGTTATTAATATTGTGATTTTTGCCTCGGCGGCTTATTACCTGGGTTTGAATAACGCTATGTATTCTATGCTCACTTATATGTCAGCTTCCAAAACGGTGGATTTTTTGATCGAAGGATTGGAAGAATACACCGGTGTAACCATCATCTCACCAAAAAACGAAGAAATTGCCAGGATGATCACTACAAAACTTGGGCGGGGTGTAACAGTTTATAACGGTTCAGGTGGTTACGGTAAACGTGGATATATCCGTAGTGATCAGCAGATACTGTTTACCGTTATCACAAGGCTTGAAATTTCGCGAATCAAAGCTGAAATTGAATTGATAGATTCTTTTGCTTTTGTAGTGATGCACAGCATTAAAGACACCAAAGGAGGCATGATTAAAAAACGCCCGTTAAAAGAATAATGATTCAGAATGGAACAATGATTGTCCGGGGAGAAAGATGATCCTCAGAAAAACTTTGCGGTCCAGGTCCTCACGAACTTTTCACCCGGGGCAAGTTTGTTTATTCCTTCTTTATGTTCGAGCAACTGGTCGGAATTAACCGGATCGGCAATACCGCACCAGGGTTCAATACAAACAAAGTCTCCTCCTTTTGCAGCCCATAATCCCATATACGGAAAGCCCGCGTAGCTGAACTCCAGCCCATGTGGCGTTTTTTCTGATTTCAGGCTCAGAACGGAAGATTTTAATGATTTAAAAACGATGGCATCACTCGCGAAAAGATTTTTAGAAAGCGGGAGCCGGTCATTTGCGGTTAACAAAGGCAAGGGTGACGAATCGATCAGTCCATCTTTCGTGATGGGCCAGCGGTTGGCAGTTTCGACTTTCTCAAACTGAAGATAATAGTCTTCATAAATTGTTCCGGGCGAAAGTGGAACCTTAAATGCAGGATGTGCGCCAATGGAAAAGTAAATCGGTTGTTTCGCCGGATTCTGCACCTCGTAGCTTACGGCGACAGTATTTTGAAGCAAAGCATATTTTATCCGTAGTCTGAACTCAAATGGATAAACTGCCATCGTCTCTTCATCGCCGGACAAACTGAAAACACATTCATCCTGTTGATGATCTTCCAGGCTGAAAATTCGCTCCCTTGCGAAACCATGTCGTGGTAATGAATAATCCTTGTTATTAAACCTGTATAAATTCTCCTTCAATGTTCCTATGATCGGAAACAATACCGGTGAGTATTTACCCCAGATGGCAGGGTCACCTTCCCACATATATTCCAACTGTGTTTCTTTATTAAATATGCTTGTAAGTTCTGCTCCTTTCGGGTTGATGGTAACCCTGAGATTTTCATTTTCAATCGTAATCATATACGGGAATTTCAACTGCAATATAATCGATAAAGGCTCCACCGTTCCTCACAAACTTGCCTCAAAACCTGCAAGTGTCTGAAAAGCTGATTATATTTGATTTATGCGTCGTTTTGTTGCAATCATCTGGTCCAGCCTGAAAATGGCTTTACAGGAATTCAGGTCAAATAAACTGAGGACCTTTCTTTCCTTATTTGGGGTCACAATAGGGATTTTTTGTATCATCAGCGTGCTTTCTACAGTGAACAGCCTTGAGATGAAAGTGCAGAGTGATCTGAAGGCACTCGGTAATAATACTATCTATATCGATAAATGGGTTTATGTCGGAGGCGATGATTATCCCTGGTGGAAGTATGTGAAGCGGCCCTATCCGAAATATGAGGAAATGCTCGCGTTGAAAGATAAAGTGCCGAGTGCGGCAAATATTGCTTTCGTCACAGATTTAAATTCAACCATTGAGTATGAGCAGTCTCAGCTGACCGGTGTAACATATTATGGATACTCAGAAGATTTTCCGAACATCCAGAAGGTTGAAATTATCCAGGGCCGCGCTTTATTGCAATCCGATTTTGATCAGAATGTCAATGCGATCGTTGTGGGTCATGAAGTAGCTGAAAAACTTTTTGGCAAAGCTGAAAGTGCCGTAGGCAAACAAGTTACTTTGAAAGGAGGAAGAGGCGCAACTATCGTGGGCCTGATAAAAAAGCAAGGTAAAAGTATGATCGGTGGCTGGGAATTTGACAACAGCATTCACATGGTTCGCGGTCAGCTAAAACAGTTAAACCCTGAAGAATGGTCGAATCCAAAAATAATGGTCCAGGCCAAACCCGGTGTTTCCACTGCGATGGTGATTGATGAATTGGAAGGAGCCATGCGCTCGCTGAGAAAACTTAAACCAACCCAGGAAGATGATTTTGCTTTGAATGATATGAATGCCTTCACTTCCTTTACCGACACTATATTTGGAAATATTAACAAGGGTGGCTGGTCAATAGCTGCCTTATCCCTGATCGTAGGTATGTTTGGTGTGGCGAATATCATGTTTGTGACAGTGCGGGAAAGAACCAGCCAGATTGGCCTCAAAAAAGCAATCGGAGCGAAACGTTCCACCATATTAACTGAATTTCTCCTTGAGTCCGCTTTCCTTTGTATACTCGGCGGTCTTATTGGTTTGATACTGGTTTTTATTCTTACCAAAATCGCAAGTTCCATGATCGGGTTCCCCTTGTTCATTTCTGCTGATATCATGCTACTGGCAATCGGGATCTGTATTTTGGTAGGAGTACTTGCGGGAATCATACCTGCCTCTATTGCGTCTAAGATGAACCCGGTGGTTGCGATTCGAAGCAATTAGTTATTTCAAATAATAAAAATAGTAATATCAAATATTACAAATAGTAATATCAACTATTACAAATAGTTATTATCAAATAATACAAATAGTTATTATCAAATAATAATTCCCGGCAAATAAATAAGATGATCATCCGCATAATTAACAACCCGACCATGTTGCCCTTAACATGTTGCCCTTAATATGATGTAACTTTGCAGCCGGGTAAAATGTAAACTGGTGAGTCAAAAATCTATCTCAATTCTTGCTATTGAATCATCTTGTGATGAAACAGCTGCAGCTATCTGTCGTGATGGAATTATTCTTTCAAACATCATAGCAAACCAAACTGTGCATGAAGCTTTTGGAGGTGTTGTTCCAGAACTTGCTTCGCGTGCCCATTTACAAAATATAGTTCCGGTTGTTGACACTGCAATTGAATCAGCTGGCATACCATTGAAGGATATCGATGCCATCGCGTTTACAAATGCACCAGGGCTTATCGGTTCTTTGCTGGTTGGCGCCCAGTTTGCCAAATCATTGGCAGTATCATTGGATAAACCATTGATCGCAGTGCATCATATGCAGGCCCATGTGCTTGCAAACCTGCTGGGTGATCCACCACCATCTTTTCCTTTTCTTTGCCTGACTGTCAGTGGCGGTCATACGCAGATTATTTTATGTACATCTCCCGACAACCTCATTGTGCTTGGTGAAACAAGGGATGATGCTGCCGGCGAAGCATTTGATAAATCAGCAAAGATTCTTGGTCTGCCTTATCCCGGTGGTCCGTTGATTGATAAATATGCCCGCGAAGGGAATCCAAATAAATACAAATTTCCCGAACCAAAGATTGATGGACTGGATTTCAGTTTCAGTGGATTAAAAACATCGATCTTATATTTTTTGCAGGACAATCTGAAACAGGACCAAAAATTTATTGAAAAAAACCTGGCTGATATCTGCGCGTCCATTCAACATCGCATCGTGACTATATTATTAAATAAGCTGGAAAAGGCTGCATTACAAACCGGCATAACGCAACTATGCATTGCAGGTGGTGTTTCGGCCAACAGTGGACTGCGGGCGGGTTTAACGGCCCTCGGCGAAAAACACAAATGGCAAACATTTATTCCTAAGTTTGAATATTGTACTGACAACGCCGCAATGATTGCCGTAACAGCGTACCACAAATATCTTGCAGGACAAACTAACCCGTTGAATGTGCAAGTCAGCGCCAGGGCCCAGTGGTGAGTGGCTTCAAGAAAATTATGAATTATGAGTTATGAATTATGAAACCAGTTATGAGTGAATTATGAATTCATAACTCCATAATTCATAATTACTTTCATAATTCATAACTCATAATTCAAAATTCTCTTAAAATAACTAATAATCATAGCTTGTCTAACGCCTATTTCCAGTTTAAACAATTTCGTATAGATCAGGAAGATTGCGCCATGAAGGTTTGTACCGACGCATGTATACTTGGGGCCTGGTATGCTTCTAAATTATTATTAAGGGATGGTAGTGCTATATCTGATTTTGCAGGTGTAAAAAACATACTTGATATCGGAAGCGGAACAGGTTTATTGATGATGATGCTGGCACAGAACACAAAGGCGGACATACATGGAATAGAAATAGAATCTGGGTGTTTTCAACAGATGGAAAAAAATATCAATCAGAATGATTGGTCTTCCAGGATAACAGGATACCAGGGAGATGCCAGGAACTATTTGTTCCCCATACAATATGATTTCATCATAAGCAATCCACCATTTTACGAAAACGACTTATCGCCGGAAAAAGAAAGCAAACAACTGGCTATGCATAGCAAGGCTTTAAACCTGGAAGAACTTGTTGCGGTGGTTGTGAAAAATCTTATGACCTCTGGTACTGCTGGCATCATGCTACCTTTTCACCGTTCTTCTGCATTTGAGATACTTGCAGCAAAAAAAGGATTGTTTAAGTCAGAAGAATTAAAAGTCAGGCAAACTCCCAAACACAACTGGTTCAGATCAATCACCAGTTATTCATATAGTCTCTCAGCTGATAGTCAGTTAGCTGATGTTAGGGTGACTGAACTTACGATCAAAGATGCCGCTGGAAATTATACGGATGAATTCAGGCATTTGTTAGGTCCATATTATCTTCAATTACCGGATCAGGAAGTACCTTCATAAGCACACAGATGCTCATTGGTGAGTTTGAATGGATCACTGTTGAATTGATTACACTTTCGTCAATCGACTCCTGTATCTACACTTACCACTTCCACCCTACCTACAACTCACTCATAACTTTACCACTCACCACTCATAACTCATAACTCATAACTCCATTTCCCGCTCACCACTCAGGAAACGCCTGCATAATCACTCAGGTATTCATAATGAGGCATAAGATTCCCCTTCTCAATCATGGTAGCACGTGTAATAATTTCTGATCCATTGCCTACAATGTCCTCGAGTACATATTTTATCAGTTGCTCCCCGAAATAACGACTTGCATCTCTTGGAAGTTCATTTGGCAAGTTTCCAACGGCCATGATATCTACTGAATCTTTCAGATATGGCGCTGTTTTTTCTAATGTTTTGCGGTCAACGCCATAAACAGGATCTTCAATAGTTTGGTCCCCGAGATTGATGGGAACTGAACCGTTTGCATCATCAGTGATGTCGGCAATCGTTTTTATGATAAATGCTTCATCGGATATATCAGCTTTATTAAACAACCTGGGCACTGTTTTATCCCAGTAAATTCCATTCAGCAGAATATCGGTTTGTTCTGCATAAGGCAGGAAAACGCAATCAAACTTTTCCGGTTGGAGATGAAATGCTTCCCGGTCATAAGTGCCTGTTATCCTGTCTTTATAAAGATCGCCCCCTTTCAGTTGAGTATAAACCGGGTAAGCAAAACGCCTTTTAAGATACATATCTGGTTCCACTTCATGTATGCCCAGCAGGTTCATGATTTCCAGGATACCATGTGCTACCCTGCCTGACCCTGTTACTGCAATCTTTACATTTGGCAGTCGAAGGCCGAAATAAGTATGAATCAGTTCCCGGAAATTTCTTTGCTTATACACCCGGTCTATATGATACAAACCGGTGCGCTGACCATAAGCCATCATACCATTGTGAGCACCTACTATACCGGCAAAAAAACCAAAACCGATGATGCGCTGACCATCTTCATGTTCAAGGCATTCGTAATCGATCAGCGTTATTTTTTTGTTGATTACTGTTCTGAACAGCTGCTGATTATAGTCTTGTTTCTTTTTGGTGTGAGAAAAAAACATGTAAGTTTTTCCCGGGATAAGCTCGTCGGCAGGCACTTCTTTAATCCCCATCAGGATATCGCAATCATCAACATTATCTTTTACTGTTACTCCTGCCATTTCATACTCCTTATCTGAGAAGCAACGCCCCGCTGAAGACTGGACAATGATCCTTACATCTGCCGAGTTCTTTTGTATCCATTTACACTGGGCGGGGATCAATGCGACCCGGTTATCTGCCGGTATTTTTCCTTCCCTGATAAGTCCGATTGTTATCATAGCATATGAACGGTTTCTACAAAGTTGTGGTTTGGGCACCTGACTGCCAAATCGTATTGAAGCTCAATCTACAATTCATCCGGCATATTAAGCAGTCCACACTATTAGGGATAAACAAACGATAAAACTCAAATTACATTTGCGCTGGCTCTTGTCGTTCTTTTCAATTGATAAAAATGAAACAGTTTCTCATCCTTTTGATATTCCTGGTGCCGGCCATGGCATTTTCACAAATGTTGCTGAAACCAGGCAATCCATGTATTGAATACAAACGGATCTCTGATGAAACGTCGAATATGATCTGGTATCTGATGCAGGATACAACGAAAATCGAAATCGGGAGGATTACAAGCGATATTCAAACAGACAGCCTGAACCTTACGGTGATCACTACGGTAAGGATGCGCCAGGCACCTACCGCATGGATTGATAGTACAATTGCCGATCGTAATTCTTTGAAGCCGGTTTATCATTCTTCCTACAACACTCAACGTGATATGATCATTCGTTTTGACAGTCTTATTACAGGGTATTATGCCGACAAGGAAAAAAGATCAACCATATCAATCAGCGATAGTCCGTCAATGGATTATTTCGACAGCAATCTTTATCCTACATTGATACGTTGGCTACCATTGAAAACAGGTTTTACAAAAGATCTGTCAATCTATGATTTCAATCCCAATGGTAAAACCGGGGTAATGAAGGTGTCTGTGATTGCGGTAAGGCAGTGTGAATATATTTACCAGGATAAGGAGATAAAGAAAGTATACCTGGTTACAGTGAAAGATGAGATTAGCAGTGGCACTACCACATATTTTATAGATATCGAAACAAGAAAGCTTTGGAAGATGGTAATTGCTTCCGGTGAACGTAAGATGGTGATGGAAGCGGTCTAGAAAATTCTTAATTCAAATCAGGTTTCCAGGTCCTGAATTAGTGCCTCATTTAAGTTTTCTTTGTGCTGCCAATGCATTTATTAACCGGCTATCGTTACGCTGATCCGGAACAGGATTTGCCGGATTTATGTTGAGGATATACATCCTGATTTTATTCCGGGAACTATTATCCATTGATATTTCGTCACCGCATGTTGAACTGGAGTAAATTGGTTTGTGAACACAATAATAGATAACTTCCTTATCTACGGTTATTGCCAACGCCTCATTATCTATCAAACTGTTTGTTTTTTTACTCGCTTCGTCGCTGATTAAAAACTCAAATTCTTTTTTATTATAAGACCTGATGGCATCGTTGGTGATAAATGGAGTGTCAGCCAGTTCCGCCCTTGACCTATCTATTTTACAGGGACCGGGACCTCTTGTCGTTTTGAATCGATAGATTTCGACGAGCTTACCGGCATCGGAACCGGATTTACCACAGGAAACAGCAAACACCGATATCAGAAAGAGGAAAGCAACAGAGGTTTTCATCGTATTTTTTCGGGTGACAATCAAGCCGGATTGAACGTTGTATCCCGGATCTAAAAAACACGGTTCGTGTAGTGCCCGCGAATGCATATAATGATAGTTCAACTTGTTGGTTTGCTTTGGCAGCTTGTATCTAAGCCTTATCATAAACAAGCATCACATCAAAATCAAACTTCCCCATTGCACCAATCAGTTCAATGGTAACCTGAATAGGATAGTCCTTTTTGTAAGGCACTTTTTCCCACATATCTGCCGGAATATTTATGGGTTGACTCAATATGATAGTAGGTCTGAAATGATACAGGCTTGGATTTATCAAAATCGGAGGCGCTACGACTTTTAAGGCAGTGCCGCTTACACAGGTAACCTGGATATATAAACCATTTTTAGTAAGTTGACTGCCCCATTCATTAGGATCAGACCATTCAAACAAAGGTGTTAGTAGTATGCTTTTGATTTGTATTGATGAACTTTGATTCGTCAATACAAATTCTTTTCTACTTTCGTCGTTTGTTAACCTGATAATCAAGTCTTTTTTTATTGTAGCTGTACCTTCTATGCTATAATTGGTGGCAGCACCAGCACCATGAATTGCCAGCAATTTATTTTTAACCATATCAGCAAGTATTCTTTTTACCGTTGGCAATGGAATATTTAATTTTTCTGCAATTTCTCCGGATTTAGAACCCGGATGATTTTCAGTGAATGAATATATTTTCTTCTCTCTCAGTGTTAACTTTCCGCTTTTTGTTTGTACTTCAAGCTTTGCCATTAATTGACTTTGTATATTTTTTAGGCAATTTAAAAAAAACATTACCCAGGGGTGAACATCTTCGCCTGGCCTTTGCCGTTGGCACTGCATTAAAATTTTATAGTATTCGGATTTGCGGCTTTCAATTTCATGTTCAAAACTTATATATTGAACCCAGGAATATCCATGTTTGAGTAACAGTAACGTTCCCAATAAACGGCTTACACGGCCATTACCATCCTGAAATGGATGAATGCTCAGGAAATCATAAACAAATACAGCAGCTTTTATCAAGGGCAATGTTTCTGTATCTTTTTTATACCATGCTATCAATTTTGCCATAGCATCTTCAGTGGCAAATCCGGGATCTGTTGTTTTAAAAATTACATATTTTGAACCGCCGGGATTTTCTGCTTCTACAACATTGCTATGCTGTTTATAATTGCCTTTATGCCAGCCATCCTTTTCACTATGCTTCATCAATTTATTATGCAGGTGCTTCAGGTTATTCTCTGTAATATCTATTTCCCCGAAAGACTCTGCTATCAGTTCCAATGTTTCAAAATAACCCGCTACTTCCTGCTGATCCCTTTCCCCCAATTTCGATTTCTCAAGATTATTTATCAGCACTTCCACTTCATCATCAGTCATCTTAGAACCCTCAATTCGGGTTGAGGCTCCAACACTGCCGACAGTGGCGATAGATTTCAACTGTTTCAGCGTTTGCCTCTCTCTTTTCTCTATCGTTGTCCATGAGGCATCAAACCGGTCAATTTGGCTGATTTCTTTGGTTAATTGCATCCAGTTTGGGACAAAATTAAAGTTGTAGATTGAATTTGACATACGAATGATACGTTTCGATACGGTAATATACGATTACAACTCGAATTTCTAAAAGAAATATTGATTCGATTTGATACGATTATATACGATAATTATTGGCAGAAGGTTGTACCGGGACCCACACCCTCCTGCCAGTAAAATCCACCAGCACTAGACCTTATTTTCTGCATTACCCTGGATATTTCAGTATGCTTTATCCCTGTAGCTTTTGCCGCATCATTTATTGTGGGATAAGTAGCGACACGGCCACCGCTCAGTTTATATTGGGTTACTTTTTTGCCGAATGTTTTTTTATTTTCTTTTCGCCGTTTGGCAATTGTATCGAGCATTGGCTTAATATCAATTTCAGTGGCTTTCCCAAAACGCCAGAGAAATCCACCGGCTGAATATTCAATGCCTCTTGCCCGGTTACTGATATGACTATGGCTGATCCCTGTTTTCTCAGCAGCAACAGCAATGCTTGGATAGGTTTTAATTTTCTTACCGCTCATGGTGTATTGTGTCACCTGTTTGTTATTGGCTAACTTTGAATTCACAATACCAAGTTTCCTTGCTTCCAGATCAACTACAAGCGGTTCCCTACGATTCAAATCGAATATACGTTGTTGCTTCTCAGCAAGAGAAGCCTTGATTAAATTAGAAGATGAAATATTTAAACCATTTCCATCTTTGGTAAGTATCACTGCAGATTCATCTTTAAGTTTTATTGGCTTATTAAAACAGTGGTACACCAGCCTCGCTAAAGAGAAATTATATTTTTGTTTGTATAAAGTAATTGTAGTTCGCAGGAAATAATATTGTCCATCATAAACCCGTTTGGAATTTTCATCAGCACAGGCTTAATTATTTTTTCCGGCTTTATGTATACCCTTCCATCACTGTATTCAAGTTCATTTTCAAGTCTTTTTATTCGCCCGAAATTTGAAACCTTAAAATACATTTCAAGACCAGGTATATCTTTCCAGCGCTCCCCCTTTATATTATTCAGTTCAGTATTTTGATATGGATAATTTTTCATTTAAATTTCAAGATAATAAATGTAGTCCAAGCAGACAATAGATCGGCATGAGAGACTATTGGTCCGACACACCCTGGGAAAATGCCATTGAAGGAGCAGAAAGTCGCATGTTTCGCCTTTTTGAGAAAAAAAAGAACTTTGAAACTTTAACTCATAAAATGACTTTACACTGGTTTAAAAATACCATTCATAGTCGCGTTGAAAGGGCATGTTCAAATTCTGAATTCTTTGCTGGACGGGGATGTCGGAAAAATTCGAGCGGAAGGTTCTACCTTTTAATTTTTCTGCTCGAAAAATCACCGCTTAGCTGGAAAAACTTTTTTGAAAGTGCCGTCTAATTTGATCGCTTCTCTTAAGAGTTTTTTTATGGGCTTTTCATCAATCTGCTCGGGGGTTTGGTATATTTTATAAAAGATTTGCTTGTTCGTACCATGAGACAGAAAGCGATCGCGGTCATTTAGTTTATTCCCATACCAGAAACCTAAAAGAACTCCTTTTTTGATACCTCCCCTCGGAACAGTGGAAGGCCAAATAATGCATCTTCCTTTGTTGCCATAAAAAAATGGAACATTGTATGATATTTTCTCCCGGCAATATTCCGGAAGTGTTTCAATAATTATCTGTCGCAGCACATCGACAATTATTTTTTCGTCTTCAGGAAGTATAGTAAACAGATCGACGAGGTTTCTGATTTTCATTGAAGGTTCAAATTGAGTTTTTCAAATTTAGTCGTTTAACTTTATTCAACCAGTAACCTAACAGCAAACAAACATGGGCAGTTTGGAACATCAGGCTCCGTCTGGGCAATTTTTTTACTCGAAGTAGAAAGCGGGAAAAAGCGATCAGAAGCGGACGAATAATTTTTTTGTCAATTATGCTCGGTTGTACTTGCACCGATTTTCAGTCAGTATCAGTCTGCCATTTTTGTCAAAAGTGAATGTGCTGTGAGTAAGGCTTTACGAAGATTTGAAGCCTCAAGAAAAGCCTTTTTTTCAAAGACATTTCTCCCGATAAGTTGGTCTGTCTATTTACTGTCAACAATAGTGGGAGAATGCGGTAGAAACTGGTAAAAGTTGGATATTGACAGAAATAAAAAAAGTCTGTAAATCAATGACTTACAGACTTTTCTTGTGCACCGGGGTATATTTAGTCTATTGATAAGTTCTGTTGCAACAACTTTTTGCCTGTAACTGCAGGCGTTGACGAGTTTAAATATTTAGTTCTATGGTAGAAAACCAAAGATGGCTGGAAAATGTGTAGAGATTCGTTTAGGAGTAATCTGATTCAGAAATAGAAGATATTCAATCATCGAATTAGGCAACCGCCATCTTATTATACTTATTCCTGTATTCGATTGGTGTAAGCCCGGTTATTTTTTTAAACATAGCCCTGAATGCTTTGGTATCGGTATAACCCACAGCAAACATCACTTCATTAATATTTTTCCGGCTGTTTTCAAACTGGCGCTTGGCGGCTTCAATTTTTACCCGGTGTATATATTCCTGTACTGAGTTATTGGTAGCTTGCTTAAACCTGCGTTCAAAACTTCTTCTGCCCACTGCAACCATATCGGCCAATTCATCAACAGTTATTTTTTCCTGTATGTTCTTCTCTATAAATTCCTGTGCTTTTTTAATGGCTGCATCTGGATGATTCTTTTGTCCGTTGAACACGGCAAAAGCATTTTGGCTATCCCTGTCTATATCTATTGCAAAGTATTTAGATGCGAGAATAGCCGTTTCCCTGTTGGTATATTTTTCTAATAAATGTAATAGTAACATCCAGTAAGAATGTGCACCGCCACTCGAATAGATGCGGTGTTCTTCTGTAATAACACTTCCGTCTATCACTTCCACCTGGGGAAATAGTTGCCGGAACTCATTTTGAAAACCCCAGTGAGTTGAACATTTTTTACCGTTCAATAATCCGGTTGATGCTAATAAAAAAGCGCCTACACAAAGTGATGCCACTTCTGCCCCTTTTTTGTATTGCTCATTAATCCAGGGTATCAATACTTTGTTTTTTGATATAGCGGTTTGCATATCGCCAAACAATGCAGGTATTAAAACAAGGTCGGCCTTTTTTATATCTTTCAATTGCTTATCGGTGTGTACCGAGAACATTCCATCATTCAGTTTCACTTCTTTCTTGGCCCCTACTAATTGTACATTAAACAACGGTTTCTTCCCTGATGCAACTAAAAATTGATTGGCAGCAGTGAAAAGATACTGTGGGTCGGCAATGGCCTGCATTACTGACGATTCAGGAACAAGGATGCTTACATTTTTCATATAGCTAAGGTAATAATTATTCCTGTCGCAAAACACCCCTTTATAGTCATATTAGTACAGCAGTTTTTTCATTTTTGCTTGCCATCTTTGTTTTGTCAAATAATTATTAACTATAAAATTTTAAAACATGTCAACTAATAGAGTACAACAACACAGAGTATTAACTACAGCACCAGAATAAGTATTCAGAGCTTTTACTGAACCCGATGCTATGGCTTTCTGGCTGCCGCCCTCTGGTTTTGTTGCCAAAGTTCACAGCATGGATGTGAAGGAAGGTGGAAGTTATAAAATGTCGTTTATCAATTTTATTACCGGAACTGGTCATTCATTTGCTGGCGAATATTTGGAAATAAAACCTAATGAACTTTTGAAATATACCGACAGGTTTGACGACCCTAACCTCCCTGGAGAAATGATAACCACCATACAGTTGAAAGCAGTATCATGCGGAACAGAACTTATTGCCACACGGGAAGGCATACCTGCTGCAATACCAACAGAGATGTGTTATTTGGGTTGGCAGGAATCGTTAGATAAATTAAAAAGATTAGTAGAGCCGAATATACCGGATGCATAATCAAATTATTATAAAATTCAAAAAAATAAATAATATGCGAAAAATTATCATAACAACGAATATTACCCTGGATGGCGTAATGCAAGGCATGGGTAATCCTAATGAAGATAAATCAGGTGCTTTCAAATACGGCGGTTGGGCTGTACCACATTCTGACCAAGTCAGTGATTTGGTGGTGCAAAAAGATATGAAAGAAACAGTAGACTATCTTTTGGGCAGAAAAACGTTTGAAATTTTTACCACTTATTGGCTTGACCATGCAGCGATTTGGCCTGGCATTCATGATGGCACTAAATACATTTTGTCCGGAACCATGAAAAAGTCAGATTGGGAAAACACGGTATTTCTTCAAAATTTAAAAGATATTAATAAACTAAAAAGCACTGAAGGTTCTGATATTCAGGTTTGGGGTAGTGGTGAGCTCATTCACCTTCTACTTGAGAATGGTTTAGTAGATGAACTTCACCTCAGGATTTTTCCTGTGATTCTTGGTGAAGGAAAAAAGTTATTCAATGATGGCATCATTGCAAAAGCTTTTACATTAATAGAAAGTACCGTTACATCGAAAGGAGTCATTATTGCTAATTATAAACTAGCTGGAGAAGTAGAGACCGGTTCATTTGGATATTGACAATTCTACTTGACATACCTGGAACAGCATATTTCAAAAAATTGAACCTCAAAAAAGCATTACAGAATTAAGGGCATTTAGCGATGAGAAGGGAGCAGTTGGCACAGATACTCCGCCCACCTTATGCACCACTGTTTTTAGCGAAACAAATGGTAAAACACTTGTAACGGTTACTGCCAAATATAGAAGTCCTGAAATATTTGAATTTATGGCACATGACCATAAAGAAGGTCTTGCATCATGTTATGAGAAATTAGATAAAACATTAGCCACCATTAAGAAACAGAGAAAATGACAGGTGAAGAAGATTATAGTGGCGGATTCAGAAAGTTCGATCAGTGAACAAAGAAATTTACCTCTTAGTAATTTAACCTTATAAACATAATGAAAAAAGTAACAAGCTTATTGATTCTGTGTCTGATTGGTGCTTCGCTTAAGGCGCAACAAGACCAACAGGAATCCTTAAAGTATCATTCATTAGAAATTAAAAATAAGAAAACCATGAATACACTTACTGACAAAACAGAAGTAATCATGAAGCAATTCAACGATGCTTTTCAAAAAAATGATCCATCCTTATTAAAAGATATTATTTCTCCATCGTGCATAATGGAAAGCATACAAGGTCCAGATGGCGCCCGATATGAAGGATATGATGCATGTTTTGATTTTTGGAAAACGTTAGCCAGCGATTCAAAAACTCACTTTGACATCGAAGAGGTATTTACTTTTGGAGATAGAGCTACGATTCGTTGGCGTTATTCCTGGGGCAGTGGTAAAGATAACGCTGTACGAGGCGTTACTCTTATGAGAGTTCTAGACGGAAAAATTATTGAAGCGCTGGGTTATGCTAAAACAGTAACAACTACGGGCTTGGATAATTAGAAACTAAAGTGGAATCGAAGCAATTAGTCATTAACTCAAATGTTTGATTTTACTGTTTTCTATAGCAGTAAAATAAAACAAAATAGCTAAGCCAGATTTGTCTTTCAAAAAAAGAGAAAATACCAATTAACCATTATAAATTTCATTTACAATGGCAAAGCAAAAAATAACCCCCTGTTTGTGGATTGAAAAAGATGCTAAAAAAGCAGCGCAATACTATCTATCCATTTTTGAAAACGGCAAACTAAAATCATACAAAGCCTATAAAAATTCAGGCACTCCCAGTGGCGATTTTGATATGGCAACTATGAATTTATTGGGAATGGATTTTCAGATACTGGCTGCCGGACCGCTGTTCAAATTCAACGAAGCTGTGTCGTTTGTTGTTACTTGTAAAGACCAGGCAGAGGTGGATTACTATTGGAAGGCCCTCATCGCTAAAGGCGGCAGCGAAGGCCCCTGCGGCTGGCTGAAAGATAAGTACGGACTTTCCTGGCAGATAGTGCCGGAGCAGTATTTCAAACTAGAATCGCACAAAAACAAGGCGAAGCAGGAATACGCATTCAAGGCATTAATGAAAATGAAAAAAATAATCATTTCCAATTTGGAAGAAGAATAATTGAAGGTTTAAAACACGATAATGAAAAGCATTCATTCCTATCTCACATTCAATGGCAACTGTCGGCAAGCAATGGCCTTTTATCAAAAATGCCTCGGTGGAAAATTGACTTTTCAAACTATTGGCGAATCTCCAATGTCTGAAAAGATGCCTAAGAAAATGAAAGATTGCATTTTACATGCTACACTTTCAAATGGAACTCTTTTATTAATGGCTTCGGATATAGTTTCTGAAAATGGATTGAATAAGGGTAATGCAGTTTCACTCACATTAAACTGCGGGAGTGAAAAAGAAATAAGAAGCTGCTATAAAAAACTTTCAACAGGCGGGCTGGCAACTCATCCATTGGAAGATACTTTTTGGGGTGCATTGTTTGGCGGGCTTACAGATAAATTCGGAAATCACTGGTTACTTAATTTCAACAAAAAAGTTTTAACTAGTAAAAAAGAAAAATCATGAAAACAACAATTAAACAAATTGCCGAAGATTTTTCGAAGCATAACTTTCAAAAATTGTTTTCACCAAAACACTTCACGAAGCAACTTGGAATAACAGCATTTACCAGATGATAAACACCTTGAGAAAATTAGGAGTAGAACGACAGGCAATTGAACAGCCGTTGGATTTAGCAGTACCCGAAAATAAATTGATGCTTGCATTTTATCTGGCCGCACCAGAAGTAGAAAATGACCGCAGGGCATTGAATGTTTTGCTGGGTACTCTATGAAAAGGCAGATAATAAAGCCAAAAGAGAAATCATTGGTTCGATATATCCCGAAAAACTCGTTTTTGACGGATTCCATTATCGAACCGCCAGGCTGAATGAAGCCGTCGAGCTAATATACAGTCTGGGTAAGGGTTGTAGTGAAAATAAAAATGGACAAACCGAGTCAAATTTCGATTTGTCCACTTTTTTGGTGCCCAGAACAGGAATCGAACCTGCACTACCTTTCGATAACAAGATTTTGAGTCTAGCGCGTCTACCAATTCCGCCATCTGGGCTCAAATTGCATCAACCTCTTGATGCTCTGAAAGGGATGCAATATTACAACTTCGCAATCTTTCAACCAAACGCGAAATCAAATAATTATAGTACTGGCAGCTTTAATGACTGGCAGCTTTAGCGGCAACAACTTTTTTTGGGAAATATCCAACGCCTGATAAACTTCAATATTCTAACTGCCATAATGCTGAGTATTTAATCCTATGATCCGGCCTACCGATTACCTCAGTCACGCTTTTCTCAATTACGCTGGTCACTTTCACGCTGGTCCCAATTATGTAGCCTATTTCACTCCATACTCAATCACAGTACTCTCAGTGGCAAAGATAACTGGTGTTTCCCTCAGCCCGAAATCCGGGAAATGGAAATATCCGTTAAAGCTGTTATTGAATTATTAAACCGCTAAACTTTGCTGATTTAATCCGCCGCTACACCTGATGCTAATTTGGTCAGACATTAAACCTGTTACTGAATTATCACTTCCGGAGGATAAAAAACAAACCTGAATAATAATCGTCTTTTTGATCTTCGATCTTAAAGAGTTTCAGGACGGCAAAATATGGCAGGATCAGGGCGAACAAAAGATAACGAAATGCCTTATTTTTTACTGCATAAACCTTCCGGCGCAGTATGTCCCAGATCACGGTGAACCCATTTCCCAGCCGCTGGGACTGGATCTTAGAGAAATTGGCAAACTCCGAAATAAAGGTACTTTCTGTTAACCTTATCCTGTCCTTAATATCCCGGTATATAAAAGGCGTACTGATAAATGCCGTTCCGCCGGGCTTTAATAAACGATGGATTTCCTTGATTGCCCTGGTATAGTGATCAAGATAAAGAAACACTTCTATACAAATAATGCTGTCAAAAGAATTGTCATCGAAGGGAAGCCCCTCCTGGATATCCCCATAAAGTACCCCCAGTTCTTCATTCGCACTAAGATCCACAGCGGTAACAGAAGCGTTAAACAAATGATTATATCGGGGCCGCATTGCTCCCACGTCAAGCATTTTCCCTGTAATGAGATGCTTATTTGCGCTGAGAGCCTTCTCAACCAGGCAACGGTGATAGGTTTTAAACCTGTAATCTTTCAGGGACATAAAATGTTGATTGTATCATAATTTATGCTAATATCAGATGAATTACAAAAGAATTTTTTAGAATTTACGGTTAAACCGTTCGTGGAGTTTTAGATAATCTGCCAAAAAATTATTGTAACATTTGATAAACCCGGACGTCTCTAGTGAAATAATCAATCCCCAAATTTCATCATATGATCAGAAACTTTTTCAAGATCGCGTTCCGTAATATGGCTAAAAGTAAAACCTATAGTTTTATAAATATCCTGGGACTTGCGGTTGGTTTGGCTGTATCAATGTTAATCGGACTCTGGATCTATGATGAATTATCGTTCAATAAATATCATCCCAACTACGAAAAAATTGCCCAGCTTTATACTACCCAGACCTTCAATAAGGAAACCGGTACCCATAGGGCCATTGCCATACCGATCGCAGGTGAGCTCCGCACAAAATATCCTGCAGATTTTAAATACGTAGCACTGGGGTCCTGGAACTTTTCGCATGTGCTTGCAGTCGGAGATAAAAAGATCAGCCAGGAAGGCATGTGGGCAGAGGAAGATTTTCCAAAAATTTTTGCAGTAAAGATGTTGAAAGGAAGTATTTCAGCATTAAAAGATCCAACATCCATACTTCTCACAAACACAATTGCAAAAACATTATTCGGAAAAGAAGATCCCATTAATAAAACGATCAGGTTGGATAACCAGACCGATGTAAAAGTGGCGGGGATTTATGAAGACTTCCCCCATAACTCATCTTTGTATACAACGAAATATTTATTGTCATGGAAGAAATATGGAGAAAACGAAGAATGGATAAAGCGGGCCCAAACACAATGGAACAATCATTCGTTTCAATTATTTGTCTTGTTAAATGACAATATCGATTTTGGTAAAACAACCGCTAAAATACGTTTGATTCCAAAGGCTCATGTTGAAGAAGGTAAAGAAGAGATCCTGCTTCATCCAATGAAAAAATGGCACCTGCACAGCGAATTTAAAAACGGAAAGATCGTAGGCGGAAGAATAGAATTTGTATGGTTGTTTGGGATCATAGGCATTTTTGTAATGCTGCTTGCCTGCATCAACTTTATGAATCTGTCTACCGCAAGAAGCGAGAAAAGAGCGAAGGAAGTTGGTATTCGAAAAACCATAGGTTCTTTGCGCAGCCAGCTTATCAGCCAGTTCTTAAGTGAATCGGTATTCGTTTCATTGATATCTTATGTGCTTGCCATTATACTTGTGCTCTGCCTTTTGTCTTTCTTTAATAGTCTTGCCTCTAAAGAAATGCGCTTCCCCTGGGCCAAACCGGGCTTCTGGGCAATCACGCTTTTTTTCACAGTTATTACAGGTTTGATCGCAGGAAGTTACCCGGCATTTTATTTATCCGGCTTCAGACCAGTCAAGGTGTTGAAAGGAACTTTTCGCGCCGGCAGGTTTGCAGCGTTGCCAAGAAAAGTACTTGTCGTTATACAATTCACCGTTTCGATTGCATTAATCATCGGCACGATTATCGTTTTCCGGCAGATACAACATGCAAAAAGCCGGCCTGTAGGTTACACGCGTGAAGGCACACTCACCGTCATGATCGGCACTCCTGAGCTTGGTAAAAATCTTCAGAATATAGAACAGGAATTGATCACTGCCGGTGCAATCAGCAGCATGGCGGTATCATCCAGCCCTTCTACGGGTGTTTGGTCAAACCAGATCGGTTTTGAATGGAAAGGAAAGGATCCGACAGATGTTCCGCTTTTTGGTATTGTGGCAGTCAGTCATGATTTCGGAAAAACACTTCGATGGGAAATAAAAGAAGGAAGAGATTTTTCAAGAAGTTTTCCAACTGATACAGGTGCATTTGTTTTGAATGAAGCTGCTGTAAAACTGACCGGCCTTAAAAAGCCTGTAGGTGAAATAATAAGATGGAACGATGTGGATCGCAGGGTTGTCGGAGTAGTCAAAGACATGATAATGGAATCTCCTTACAGTCCTGTTAAACCAACTATATTTTTCCTCGATTATAACTGGAGAAGTGTTATTACGCTACGCATCAACCCGGCACTCTCTGTAAAAAATGCACTTTCCAAAATAGAACCGGTGTTTAAGAAGTTTAACCCCGGTGCTCCCTTCGAATATAGATTTACTGATGAAGATTATGCTGAAAAATTTTCTGATGAAGAACGAATTGGCAATCTCGCGACCTTCTTCGCCATACTCGCGATCTTTATTTCATGTCTCGGATTGTTCGGTCTTGCTTCATTTGTTGCAGAACAGAAAACCAAGGAAATCGGAATCCGGAAAGTGCTGGGTGCATCGGTATCAAATGTGTGGCGGATGCTTTCAAAAGATTTTGTAGTGCTGGTGCTTATCTCCTGCGCTATTGCAGTTCCACTTGCCTGGTATTTTCTTTATGGATGGCTGGAACGATACGAATACCGCACTCAGATATCATGGTGGGTGTTTATCATTGCAGTGACCGGTAGCATGATGATTACTTTGCTTACTATCAGTTTCCAGGCGATTAAGGCCGGGCTGGCGAATCCGGTGAAAAGTCTTCGTTCCGAATAATCGTTCCTTCGGCTGTTTGGTTCATCCTGGCTTTTTTTGCTTGCGCAGGCATCCAGGTTTCCGGGCTGTTTTCCCTGTCTTAACAAGAGTGTTTATGCCGGGGGATACGATTGGCCCTGATCGGCTGATGGGGCCTTGATTGGCTTTGTTTACCATTCTTCCAGCGATAGAGGCTGTCTTCCCCTGATCGGCTTCAGTAACTCCGAGCAGGGAAAGAAGGCCCGTCAACCTGGATGCCTGCGCAAACAAAAAAAGCAGCGATTCCCAAAAACCTCATCCACTGGGCGCTGCAAAGAGTTACGATTGATATAGTAGATATAAAATCTCTCCTACTTGATTTAGATGAGAAGATTTAGATGAGAAGACTTAGATGAGAAGTATTGTAGTATGCCATGAGACCACAGTTAAGGTTTTTTTTAAATGGTCCGGATGACCCTCCCTTCAATTAAACTTTTCGCGGTAGGCTTTGGGAGACAGGCCCACGTTTTTTTTGAATAGTTGCCTGAAGGATTTGAGATCATTGTACCCGGTTTCAAGCATCACTTCCAGGATTGACCGGCGGGATTGTTCGAGAAGTTTTTTGGCTGCTTCGATTCTCGTTTTTTGGAGATATTCTATGGGAGTAATACCGGTTGCCAGTTTGAACCGGCGTACGAGATTACGGCGGCTGGCCGGAACTTCAAATAGTAATTGCTCGATCGTGTTGCTCGTATTGAATGACTTGCTGATCTTTTGCTGAACCATTGTTACAAGTTCATCTCCGTGATTACTTAATGGCAGAAAAGTACTGAAATATGATTGCTGTTCGCGATCCATGTCGATCGCGAAATACTTGGCTGCCCTGATGGCTATATCACGACCGCAATAATTTTCAACCAGCTTCAACATCAAATGAAAACTACTGGTTGCACCGCCACTGGTGTAAACATTGTCTTCTTCTGTGACCACAGATCTTGGCTGCATGATTACGTCGGGGAAAGCCTGTACAAAAGCATTTACAGCCTGGATATGGGTGGTCGCGGGACGATGGTTTAAAAGTCCCGTTGCAGCCAGCAGGAATGCACCTGTACAGAAACTCGCAATCGCTGCTCCTTCTTTATACTGTCCCTGTAACCATTGTATAGCCTCGCTGTTGGCCATTACTGCAGTCTTGGGATCTACGTTCCCAAATGCAGGTAAAAGGATCAGATCCTGTTTTTCTGCAGCTATGATGGGCCTGGTAAGATAACCCGTATAATGTACGGGTTCGTTGTCCATTGTGTGAAACAAACTGATCTCAAAGAAAGCAGCGCCCGATTCTTCCTTCATATAAATGTTTACCGTTTCAAACATATCCAGCATCGCGGCGATACTCAATAAACGGTGATTCCTGGACAACAAAATTGCAAGCTTCTTCATACTAAAGGTTTCGAACTCCAATATAACGGTTTTGTCTCAATTGCCCCCTTTTTTTGAGCAGAGCATCAAATCTGGAGTTGTTCTCTGCCTTAATTCATACTGGTTATTCATTGCATTAGCCTGGCGGGATCAAGACGAGCACAATGTCGATTTAATTTTTGTATTGCATTATATGAGCTGACTTTTTTCGAGCTTAAAAATATAGAGTTAACGTGATTTTGAGTTTTACTGTTTTTGAGCGCATATAAGTTTTAAGCGCATTCTTTTTTGAATTACCATATTTCTAAGTTACCCGTTTTCTGAGTTACACCTTTTTTGCCTTACCCTTTTTTTGACCAATGGCATCTTTGATGCTAACAGCTTTTTGAGTAATCATATTTTTAAGTTCCTGCTTTTTCGAATTACTATTTTCGAATTACAGTTTTTTCGGGATACCAGGTATTTGATAAACATAACTTTGACTTAACAACCAATATAGTTAAGCTGTTTTGAGCTAACATATTTTTATGTTAAGGTGTTTGCTGCATAAGTGACCTGCCGCTCTGAAAAGCTTACTGCAAAAGGGCTATAGCGAGGGTTGGATCTAACTGAAAGCATACTATTTCGCATATACATAATTGCTACCATTTCATTTATGCTCTTGTCTTTATCTGAATTATATATATCAATAAGCGGGATATTCGAATGAGTGGCACGAGTTTTTAATACGTTTATTTTTATTAACTCTTTAAAAAACTTATTCATGGCAACTAAGAAAAAAGCCGCACCAAAAAAGAGTGCATCGAGGAAAGCTGCTCCCGAAAAAAGCGCACCAAAAAAAGCCGCTAAGAAATCATCAAAAAAATCAGCTCCCAAAAAGAGGTCAAATAAATCAATGGATGACTCTTCCGCACTCATGGAACTTTTTGTTGACGGACTGAAAGACATCTACTGGGCAGAAAATCATCTGGTCAAGAACCTGCCAAAAATGCTAAAGGCGGCTGGTGCACCGGAACTAAAAGCAGCTATAACTGATCATATCGAAGTAACTAAGCAACAAGCCGGCAGACTGGAAAAAGTATTTGGCCTGCTCGAGAAAAAAGCCCAGGCCAAGAAATGTGAAGCAATGGAAGGTTTGGTGAAAGAAGGTAACAGTATTATCGAAGAAACAGATAAAGGGACTGCCACCCGCGATGTAGGTATCATCCTTGCCGCACAGAAGATCGAACATTATGAAATTGCCACCTATGGCGGGCTTGCTCAACTTGCCAAGACTCTTGGGCTGGAGGAAGTAAAAAATCTTCTTGGTCAAACCCTGGATGAAGAAAAAGAAGCCGATGAGTTGCTTACCCAGGTCGCAGAATATAATATCAATGTAAATGCTTCGCAGGAAGACTAGACTCAATACGACTTTAATATCGGCGGCCAGGAGATGATATCTACCTGGCCGCTTTATTTTGATATAGGGCTCCTCACTCGTGCTTAAGTAATCCTTCGAGTTGTTTGATGATCTTATTCATATCAATTCCTTTTCCAAGTACCGGTTTAAACAGGTCACCATTAATTTTAAGCCGATCCATCGCGTTTATAATAGTGAAATCCTGAATACGCATGCCTTTTTTGACTTCTTCCCAATACAGCGGCATAGATACCGGTGCAAAGGGCTTCGGCCTCACTGAATATGGGGCCGCAAGTGTTGCCTGTGGCCGGTTTTGCAGGAAATCCAGGTATATGCGTCCCCTTCGGTTTGCAGTCAACCTCTCGATACTGGTGAATTCCGGAAGTCGCTCATGTACCAGTCTTACAATCATACGTGCAAATTCTTTCGAGTGTTCATAATCATATTTAGCACCGAGCGGAATATAAATGTGTAACCCGGTTGAGCCCGATGTTTTTGGGTAAGATGGCACTTTGAGTGCTTCCAGTATTTCGTGTGTTACATTGGCCGCTTCAATCACCTGGTTGAAATCATTTTTGTCCGGATCGAGATCAATAATACACCAGTCAGGGTTGTCGGGCGACTGTATACGGCTGCTCCAGGGATTCATCTCGATTGTGCCCAATGATGCCATATATAAAAGACTTGCTTCGTTGGAACAAACAAGAAACTCTTTATCGCGGTTGTCAGCTTCACTATGATATGGAAAGGTTTGGATCCAGTCGGGAACCTTCCCCCTAACATCTTTTTGATAGAAGCTTTTGCCCGCGATTCCATTAGGATGCCTGTTCAATGACTGAGGTCTATCCTTTAAATATGGCAACATCAACGGTGCTACCTGGTAATAATAATTGAGCAGATCGCGTTTCGTGTACCCCTGTTCCGGCCAATAAACCTTACTTAGATTTGTGAATGTAACGAGTTGTCCATTCAACTTTTTTACCTGTCGTTCTTCAGACGGATTGAGCAATGTACCCCTGTCCTTTTTTACACCGGCACTGAAAAGACGTTCGTCGCCCAATACTTCTTTGATTGTCTTAGGTTTTTCAAGTACTACATCCTTTGCTTTTTTATCTTCGCGCATGCCTTCAAAAGACGGATGACGCATCACGCCGTCAGTTGTCATCTCACGATAAGAAACTTCCGCGATCAGTTCAGGTTTCAGCCAGGTAGCTGTAGCTTTAGGTGGATCCGGCCTGAAACGGGAAGGTTTGTTTATATCCGGGACTGCTTCAAAAGACGGTGATTTTCGGATCAGTGGTTTAAACTTCTTCATCATGTCCTTTTGCATTTTCAGCGTAAACCCGGTACCGATTTTTCCTGTGTATTGCAGCCTTCCATTTTTCATAACCCCTACTAACAACGAACTAAAAAGTTTGGACGATCCTTCATTACTTGTATATCCGCCAATAATTACTTCCTGCCTGGTGGAAGTTTTGATCTTGACCCAATTCGGGGTTCTTGCTCCGGGGATATATTCACTGTCTGCTTTTTTCGCAATGATACCTTCAATATTCATCTCCTTCGCCATTTCAAAAAACGCTGTGCCGGTAGCATTAAAATCAACACTGATAAAAATGGTTTCGTTTTCTGCTGGCAAAAGTTTTGTCAGCATCCCGCGCCTTTCGACCAATGGTTTTTCCATTAGTGACTCACCGTTCAGCCACAAAACATCAAATACATAAAACCGCAGATCACCATCGGCTTCGCTTCGCCAGTTTTGAAGATTCCCAAAACTTGCATGACCCTTATTGTCTGCCACTATTACTTCCCCATCGAGTACCGCCTTTATGCCGAGTTTCGTCAATGCTTTGTGAACGGGATAAAACTTTTCATTGAATGATTTGTCATTTCTTGACCTTAGTTCAACATTCTTTTTATCTATATAAGCAATCGCCCGATAGCCATCCCATTTGACTTCATAGATCCAACCTGGCTTATCAAAGGGTTTATCAATCAATGTTGCTAACATGGGACTTAAATGCTGCGGCATTTCCGCTTTGATATTGCCTGCAATTTTGCGCTTTCCGGCTGATCTGGCCGGTGATGATTTGCTTTTTGTTTTAATGGCGGAGCCGGATTTGACTGGCATGGTAATTTATGTTGAATATAAACAACCATGCAAATCAAGCACCAACAACTCAGGCACGAAAACCCCAGCGATTAAGGAGCTATAAGCCAGCACTGGTTGCCCATTGTCAAAGAAAATAAATTCCACGAATAGGTTCATTAAGCTAAATGAAAAGCATGATTTAATAAAGTATATAAAGAGTTGCACTTAGATTTAGAATAATCACAGGAGATGATAAGTTGGTGGCATGATTTGAGTAGTACTGACCTAATACTTTGACTTAATATTTCAGGATGAAAGCCTACCTATGTCTGACAAAAGTGAAGAAATCATACAACAGGGTAAACTATACAGGGAAATGTTTGAAGCATTGCCTGTGGCCGTGACTTTGACCGATCATGAAGGTTTAATGAAGTATGGAAATAAAGCTTTTTTTTGTTTGACCGGCCAGGATCCCAGTCAGATCATTGGTAAATCCATCTATAGTTTGTTTGATAAACGTGTGGTCAATACGGATCACGATGATGAATTGACTGTGCCGCTCCCCGCCGGATGGGTTGAATCGGGTGCATGGCATAAACCGGACCCATTACTGCAGGTGATTGACAATACCGGGCAAACCGGTGTCGCGTTAACTGAGTTGAGGTTGAGACTTAATGATAACGATTATCCTTTAAGGGTAGAGGTGACAAAATTGTCTGAATTTGTTTGTTTTACTTTTACATTAACCTGCGATAGTTGCCCGCCAGGCAGCAACCGTTTTAACCTGGAAACCTCGCCCAAGGTTTTGCAAAATGAAGCGCTGGAGGAAAAACTTGCGGAGTTGGGTCAGCATAACCGGGATCTTTCAAGATCCAACCAGGATTTATCACAATACGCCTATGCAGCAAGTCATGACCTCCAGGAACCGTTAAGAAAAATCAGGATATACAGCGACATCCTGATTGGTAGTCCTCAACTCAGCGGAAAAGAAAAATTCATTGCCAATAAGATCAATTTGGCTTCTGAAAGGATGAGTCATCTTATAAGTGACCTGCTTAATTACTCAAAATTACTAAAATCGGATGCGGTGGTTGAAAAAGTCAATCTCCAGGAAATCATGAAGGAAGTAATGATTGATTTCGAAATAAAAATCCAGGAGAAAAACGCCATTGTGAATATCCCTGAATTGCCCGGGATTCCAGGTGTGAAATTGCAGGTGAATCAATTGTTTTATAATCTTCTTGGCAATGCGCTAAAATTTACGGTTCCTGGCCGGCAACCGGTATTAGAAATAGTGGTTAACCAAATAGATAATTCAGAAGTCAGACAATTTATAGCCAAACCTCAGACTGATATCCCCTACCTGCATATTAAGTTTACGGATAACGGGATTGGATTTGAGTCAAAAGATTCTGAACGGATTTTCGAAGTTTTTAAACGGTTATACCCCAGGGAAGTTTACGAAGGCGCAGGAATAGGCCTTGCTTTATGTCGTCGTATTGTGCAAAACCATGGCGGATTCCTTTATGCGACGTCTAAACCGGGAATAGGTTCCACCTTCAATATTATTCTCCCGACCCTTCAACCGGATATTAAGGCAAAAAAAAAGGGCCAGAATAAAGATTCAGCCCCGTTATAATCCAATATCCTATGAAAAACCTGATGCAATAATAATTACAAGGGGGCTTTGCACAAAAGACCCTTGAGTGAATGACCTGAAATTTGTGTAATTGGCAGTAAAAAGATTGTAAATGACAACGGGTTAAGCTTTTTCATTCATTAATTTTTTTTGCATTGTAACGCAAACTATCAGCAATATAGATAAGGGTAACTGCGCCGACTATTCCTGTAATAATTGCTACGATCATCAGACTTTTCATATAAAATATTTTTAGTTGTAAATGTAGATTGAACTATGCGTCCTGGTTCGTTAAAGCTTTTCATCGCATCAACCTCTGACGGGCCGGCTTAGATCCCTGAGACTTTTGATGCTGTCGTGAGAATGAAGCAATTCGTCTAACTGATCCGAAATCATTTCTCTTAGATATCCAGATAATTCCTCACATTGGATTGCGGTCCGGTAAGCCTCGAGTGTAGAATCTTCATTTATTTCACAGTTCTGAAGAATCTGGTATTTTTTTTTCCCGGCCAATGTGTTTCTTACATTCATCCATGCCCTGTAGAACTTACCTTCAAGACTGGTTCCGCGCTCTGCTTCTCCACCCAGTATATCCACTTCCCGCGAGAGTACCCGGTTGTTTTTTTTGGATTCATCAATCATTTTCATAAACAACGGAGACAGCACCTGGTCCCCGATCTTCAAATCTCTCAACGACAGTTTGTACGCCTGAATCCGATCGTTGTTAATTTCAATCAGGTCATTCAGGATTTCTATGGTTTCCACAGAGATGGTGGTCATAAGCATATATTAATGCTTTGTCATATAAAAATCTTATGCCATTGAAATTTGGTCCGGTATTAAGCCATTTGGTCTTTCAAAACCTTAATCTGGTGATGGGATTCCCTGATACGCGACTGGTGTTCGATGAGAAGATCACGCAGGTAAGCAGCAACATCTTCTGTCCGGAGAGAAAAATCGTATCCGAGGAGGACCGCAGACTCGCAAACATCAGTATGATCAAGGATATTCAGGCGACTCCCTTCACCGAAATTGTTCATGTTTTCAAGGGCAACCTGGTATACCTTGCCCCGCTTCAGCGTCGAAAGTTCGATTGATTCGCCCATGGCCTGCAACTCGGTCGCTAAGGTTATTTTATTTTGGTGACTCTCCCCTATTATCCTCGCAAATAGAAAGCGCAGTTCGCTATCTTCAGGCGATAATGCGGCGATCAGTCGCTCGTAACGCGAGATACGCTCATTGTTTACTTGTATCAGGTCATTTAAAACCTCGGCGGCAGTTTGCTCTTTCATGGTTAGGTGCGGGTAGGCGAAAGCCATTATATAAATATAATTCTTTTTCTTATTCAGCACTAAGGGTTTCTAACCCGGAGGCAAAACCGATTTAAGTCAATTGGATGTTTTTGTAGCGACAGAATCGGCAGGTATTGCCAGGTTAAGTTTTGTTTCTTTTACTACTGAATTAAAATGCGTGGTCGCAATGGCAATGTTTTTTTTGATAGAATCGTATTGCGATCTGAATTCAAGTATTAGCGGCGCAGAACGCCATTTTGGAGTTTCACCTAACTGGACGAAAATTTGCTGAATGCCCCCATCGATTTTTTTCTGATAGTTTACAAAACTTAAAATGTCTTTCCGGGTGGTGACCGGTTTGCGAAAGTCCAGGCTAACTACCGGTTGCCGCTCCAGGAGGTCAGGTACTTTGTTCGTACGGATTTGCGGATCTACCGAAACATTAGAAATCAGTTCCATCGCCAGATCGCCCATTTGTTGGTACCTGAGCTCCAGGGTATCGTAGGCCCGTATAACCGGTTCGATCGGGACAATATCCGGTTCATCAGAACAATGAGTACAAAAGATTGCAGTAGCAATGAGAGCGAATAAACGAAGATTCATAACAGTTCTTGGGGAATGAGGCTTTAACTTGCTAAAGATCACACATTTTAGCAGATCTTTCTATATTTGAATCTCATATTAAACTGAAGATCGCGGAATAGTTAACCCTATCCGCTATATTAAACCCATGAAGCGTACTATTATTTTTCTCGCAATTATCTCCGCAGGTTTCAGCGCAGCGGCTCAGTCAGCACCAGGTCCGGTTAAGAATGGTAATCCTGTTTTTCCCGGATGGTATGCGGATCCTGAAGGCATCATCTTCGATAAAACAGTTTGGATCTACCCTACTTTTTCGGCACGTTATGAAAAACAGGTTTTTTTCGATGCCTTTTCTTCAAAAGACATGGTGACCTGGAAAAAACACGAACATATTCTTGATACCGCAAATGTAAAATGGGCAAAAAAAGCCGTCTGGGCTCCATCGATTATCAGAAAAGACAAAAAGTACTTTTTATTCTTCGGTGCAAATGATATTCAGAGCGACAATGAATATGGAGGAATCGGATTGGCGGTTTCCGATAAACCGGAAGGACCGTTCAAAGATTACCTGGGCAAACCATTGATAGACAAATTTCATAATGGTGCCCAGCCAATAGATCAGTTTGTATTTCGTGATAAAGATGGTAAGCATTACCTGATTTATGGTGGTTGGAGACATTGCAATATTGCGCAGCTTAAGGATGACTTCACGGGTTTTATTCCTTTTGAGGATGGAACAACTTTCCGGGAAATTACACCGGAGAAATATGTTGAAGGTCCGTTCATGTTTATCCGCAAAGGAAAATATTATTTTATGTGGTCAGAAGGTGGGTGGACCGGCCCTGATTATAGCGTGGCCTATGCTGTGGCGGATTCGCCGATGGGACCATGGAAAAGGGTTGGAAAAATTCTCCAGCAAAATCCCGAAATAGCGACCGGAGCAGGGCATCACTCTATTATAGGTGACCCCGCAAAAGATGAATGGTTTATTGTTTATCACCGCCGGCCACTGAATGAAAAAGACCGAAACAGCCGCGAAACCTGTATCGACCGGATGTACTTTGATGAGAACGGGATGATTAAACCTGTTGTTATAACCAGGGAAGGCGTGGGAAGAAAGTTATGAGTGATGAGTGATGAGTGAGTTATTAGTGAGTAGAAATCATGAGCGAGGGTTTTGTCTACGGAGGGTTTGTAAATGAACTGTGACAGAATATAGTTTTAATGGTATTTAAAAGAAGCGGTGTTGGCTCTTTACAAAAAGCAAGGCACCGCCTCTTTTTTACAATTACTTGTTTCTTTTTTAATTACTTGTTTCACTGGAATCGTGTTCTATTGATCTAAGTTTACTTCGCCTGCTTTTTAAAATGATAGTTTGCAAATTTTATAAAGTTATTCCAGTCAAAAGCGGTCATATTGTGCACTCCTTCGTGGTTATGATAACCTGTTTGAGTTTCAATAATCGCTTCATCAATCATTGGTGGATTTGCCGGAAAATTTGTTCTGATGCCGTACAACTGATAAACCGGCGCGGCGCTTTTTAGGGAAAGGAAAGTGCCGGCAGGATCCGCCCAAAGATCCTTAGTAGCATTGGTAACATAAAGAGGTCTTGGAGCAATCAAAGCAAGCAGCATGTGTTGGTCCACAGGCAAAGCCTCCTCATTGTCATTATACTTTTTATAGTTAGTGGTGAACCAATATGGGAAACTTGTGTTGATGCGGGCGATTGTTTCACCAAACTTGCGGCGTGCAATAGCTGCACCGGAATTACCCGAACAATTCGATACACAGAGGGCAAAACGTTTATCTTGAGCTGCCGCCCACAAAGATGCTTTACCTCCGCGTGAATGTCCCACTATCCCTACCCTTTTTGCATCGATTTGTTTATCTGTTTCAAGATAATCCATAACACGGCTTGCACCCCAGGCCCATGCCCCGATTGCACGCATACCATTGGCCGCGCTTAACTGTTCCGGGTATAAGCGCAGCAACCCGTTGGCAAAACTGTCTTTATTATCCGGTGCCAGATCACTTACATGAAAGGCAGCTATTGCATAACCGCTGTCAATAACCATTTCTGCGGGCCAGAATTCACTTTTAACTGCCCGTGTGGGGTCGGTGTTTTCTTTAGGACGATTGTTAATCAGTAAAAAGGCAGGCACCTTTTTGCCAATACGATTTGGCACAAACAAAACCAGGTTGATCTTTACAGATTTGTTATTGTCGGACACTTCAATAACAACTTCTTTCAATGTTGCCTTACCATCCATCGCTTTGTTATTCATACTGACTACCGAATACTTTATTTGGTCGTACGATTTTGGCATCTGCCCATACACGTTATCTTCGAACTGTTTAATAATCTCAGGTCTCCTTGTTTTTTCCCAGGTGTTTTTTTCATTAACTATTTTATTGCCGGTCGTTTTCAGCAGTTCAGGTAATTGATATTGCGGCACTTTAGATTCATCGTAGTTCGGTATAAAGTTGGCTTGTGCGTGAACGGTTGTGTTAAGAACCATTAAGATGATAACGATAACAATATTCTTCATAATGATTATTTGATGTTGCTTTTCAGTATTATTTGATAATTATTTGATGATTATTTGATGTTGCTTTTCAGTATTATTTTATGATTATTTGATGATAAAATTTACTGATCACCAGGTGATGATCTTGCTGATCACCAGGTGACGATGTTTTTATTGATAATCTGAAACCTATCATTCAGATTATTTAAAAGGGGGATACCCCGGGTTTTGCACTAAAGATTTGTTTACATCCCAGGCACCCTGTGGAATAGGTATTAGTATCGGTTGTTGTTTCAGCCATGGTTTTGTATCAACCTGGATTTTATCATAGTCAACCCGGTTTGCTTTAATGAAATCCATAAAACGTCCTCTGTGGTTAAGATCCGAAAAAGCCCCTGCTGGCTCCCACACAAACTCCATGCGTCTTTCATAAAAGATCGCATCGAGCACTTTGTCTTTTGCAAGCGCCAGGGATAAATCTTCCAGTCCTGCACGCTTCCGCAACAGGTTAACCTGCTTCATGGCATCTGAAGAGCGGTTCATTTCGTTAAGAGCCTCAGCATAATTCAACAACACTTCAGCATAGCGCAATATCGGCGCATTGATACCTGAACCAACCAAAGAAGCTTCCTGCCAATACTTGGTTACTATATAGCCGGTTTTTGTGTAAGAATTTGGAAACGTGAGCGGCATCACAAACCCGGTCATTTCCTGGTGGGCTTCACCAGGTCCGATGATCACGCCCCAATAACGTTTGTCTTTTATCCGGCCGGTAAGATCACGCTCAAAAGCGTTAATCCAGGCAGTTTGCGGCACAAAATTACTATTTGCTCCCCGGCCTATATACTGTGCAGGTGCACCCCTTGGACCGGACCTAGTATCAAGCGCGCCGCCTTCACTACCATTATTAACGGAACTATACTGTGTGGCAAACACAATTTCTTTATTGTGTTCATTGGCTTTTAAGAAGACGCTCCTGAAATCAGGAAGTAGATCATATGCCTTCAAAGCAACTATCTGTTCACTCGCGGTTAATGCTGCATCCCATTTTTGTTGCCAGAGATAGGCTTTAACAAGAAACGCGAGTGCTGCGCCTTTGGTTGCCCTTCCCAAATCAGCCGTGCCCGGCCAGGTTACGGGCAGAACCGCCGCAGCATCGTTAAGATCGGTTTCGATTTGCTTCCATACTTCAGCTGCAGTTGCACGTGGTACGTCAAGCTTTGAAGAAGCATTCAATTCTGTGGTCACCAGAGAAACGCCACCGAAATAATTCACAAGTTTATAATAATAAATGCCACGTAAATATTTGGCCTGTGCAATGATGCTTGCCTTTGCCTGTGCGGCCAGGTTCTCCATTTCGCCTACCCGGTCGATCACTACATTTGCCCGGCTTATGCCCTGATATAGCCCTGCATACAGCTGGGTGGTATAAGTATTATCAGCAGGCAGACTCAACATTTCCAACTGTACCCTTGGTGTATTCTGATCCTGTTCGTACAAGTCGCCGCTCATTGTCCAGTCCATGTTGGCCGCGTCGATTAGATTGCCAAAGGTTGCTTCCGGTTGCAGTTGTGCGTACACTCCAATCAGGGCTGATTGTGCATCAGATTCTGTTTTAAAAAAGTTTGCATTGGTAAGAACATCGGTTGGCTGCAAATCAAGATATTTTTTGCCGCAGGAAGCAATGAATATCACTAACAATACAGGGATATATCTGGTTACTAATTTCATGTGTTTCTGATTGATTGATTAAAAATTGAGGCTGATTCCACCGCTGTAAGTGCGGGGTTGCGGATAAATACCAGTATCAATGCCAGAGTTCATAGGATTGGTACTTCCAATTTCCGGATCAAATCCCTTATAACTTGTAAAGGTCACCAGGTTTTGTGCATTAACATAAACCCTGACACTTTTGAAGGCGTTGCCGGTAACTCTCCGCAATACATCAAATGGAATATTATAGCCGATCACCAGATTACGTAGTCTTAAGAAATCTCCATCTTCAACAAAGAATGAAGAAGCGTTTGAATAGTTACCGTTGGCGTCAGTATACTTCAAACCCGGCTGATCATTAACGCCACTTCCGGGTGTCCAGTGATTCAAAATGTCCTTAACACCATTGATAATTCCATTCCCGTTGAAATATTTCATTTGGTAGTTGGTAACCTTGTTTGCCCGGTATATCTGGCTTCCCGAAACACCCTGGAACATGACATTCAGATCAAAACCCTTATATGAAAAATCAGCGTTGAGACCATAAGTAAAATCCGGCCAGGGTTTGCCTATTTTCACTTTGTCAGCATCTGTCAAAACACCATCGCTGTTTACATCGTGGTAGATAAAATCACCTGCAATAGCATTAGGCTGTAGTTTTTTGTTTATGTCGGCATCAACCTGGTAAACCCCATCAACAACGTATCCGCGAAAGTAACCGATAGGCTCCCCTTCTTTGGTATAAGTCATGGTCATACTTGAACCTGGAAGTGTGGGACCGACAATCGGTTGTCCTACGCCAAGACTTGTCACTTTATTAGAGAGTGTTGCAATATTACCACTCAGGTTGAAACGGAACCCGTTAATCGATGTGCGATATCCAAGTAAAAATTCCCATCCTTTGTTCTCCACCCTTCCACCGTTTACTGTTGGTGAATTCTGAAAGCCGGCTTCCAGTGAAACTGGCAAGCTTATCAACATCCCGACGGTAGTCTTTTTATAATAGTCAGCTGTGAGGTAAAGTTTGTCTTCAAAAAAAGAAACATCTGCACCGATATCAATTTGTTCGGTAGTTTCCCATTTCAGATCAGGATTACCTGGTCTTACTATGGTTGAACCTATAGCAATTGTTTGATTACCGGGACCGAGAGTGTAATTGTCAACTGCGGTTCCGCTTCGGATGGTACTGAGATAACCAAAAGCCGGGATATTATCGTTTCCTACACGTCCCCAGCTTCCGCGAAATTTGAAATCGCTGATTATATGTCTCAGCGGTGCCATGAAGGACTCTTCTGATATGCGCCATCCCGCCGATACTGCCGGGAAATAACCCCATTTGTTATTCGGTCCGAAGTTGGATGAACCGTCTCTGCGAAGGCTCGCAGAAAGAAGGTACATACCGTTGAGTGAATAATCGATTCGTCCGAAATAAGAAGCCAGCGTTGAATTACTGTTCGATCCGCTTGTATTTCTCAGGCTAACATCACTGGCATTGATTACCTGTAACTCCTCACTCAGATAATCGTTACCAGTTGCAGAGATCCAATTATATCTAAACTTCTGGGAAGTTTGCCCGATAACGGCGCTGAGGGAATGACCGCCAAATTTTTTTGAATAGGAAAGGGTATTATCAAGTAACCAGTTAAAACGATTATCGTAATTCTCAGAAAGCGTAGCGCGCGGAACTATATAAAACCCACGCTGCAGTTTTCCCTGCCATGAACTGGTACGTGTGAAATTACCGTCTATACCAAGACTGCTTCTGAATTTAAGTCCTGAGATAATTTCAAGTTCGCCGAATACATTACCATAGATCCTGCTATTGTTTAACTTATTATCGATGGTATTTGCTCTTAATATTGGATTATCTCCATCTTTGGTATAATAAAGACCATCGCCGAAATAATTAGAATCACGGTTCAATGTGGGGAAAAATTGCTGAGCAAGGTTAAAAATTCCGCCCTGCATTGCATCGCTGTTCTGACCTTTGGATTCCGTACTTGCGAATGCCAGTGATCCGCCAAAGTTGAGCCGGCTTCCCACTTTGAGGTCAATGGTAGCTCTCCCGGTATAACGTTTATACCAGGTTTCAATCATCGTTCCCATCTGGTCGTTATACCCGAGCGACAGCCTGGCCTTCAGACTTTTGGTGCCTCCGGAAACGCTGAAATCATAATTCTGGAATGGCGCATCGTGAAAAACTTCATCAATCATATTGCTTCCTTCGCCTAATGATTTTGGATTGGCCCACTGAGGATTTGGCGTCAATCCGGAATTCACATAAAGTTCATTTGCCATGGTTGCGAATTCTTCGGCATTCAGAAACGCAGGTTTTTGCCAAAGTTGAGCGAAGCCTGTCGATGCATTCAGTGTAACAGTACCGCCGCCTTCTTTTCCACGTTTCGTAGTAACAAGAATAACGCCGTTTGCACCACGTGATCCATAGATTGCAGCCGAAGCAGCATCTTTTAATACGTCAACTGATTCGATATCATTCGGATTGATGATTGACAGTGGGTCTATGTTATAAGAACTCCCAGGAACACTCATGCCGTCACCCCCCATCAGCACACCATCAACTACATATAATGGCTGATTGTTACCCGTAGTACCTACACCTCTTATACGTACTGAACTGGCTCCACCTGGCGCGCCGCTTGTCTGGCTAATAAATACTCCAGGCACTTTACCCTGCATGGCTGCTGTGAAGTTGCTTGAAGGTACTTTTTGAAGTTCGCCGCCACTCACTGATGAAACAGATCCGGTTAGATCGCGTTTTCGTTTAGTGCCATATCCAACAACCACTACCTGGTCAAGCGAGGCATTTGCTGATTCAACCATTTTGACAGCCAATGAAAGTGTGATGCCGGGCTGAATGGTATAACCCGAAAAAGTCTGGCCATCATACCCGATAGAAGAAAAACTGAAACTGTAAGGCCCTCCGGGAGCAATGTTTGAAAAGGTAAACATACCAATGCTATCGGTAGAAGTACCGGTAGTAAAGTTATCCTTTGTGTTCCGGATCACTACGCTTACACCGGCAAGAGGGCTGCCAGTGCTGTTTTGAACCTTTCCTTTTACAAGGCTGGTTGTCTGTGCTTTTAGCGTTGCGGGGCTGACGAAGAGAATAGACAGGGCAATAAGAGCCATGCCTGATCTAAAAACCTTAAATCTCATTTAGCTGATTTTAGTCTGGTTAAAAAACTACATGAAGTTTATTTCATGCAAAAACAATAGGTATGTTTAGGGCTGTTGCCGGTAATATCGGCTTACGACAATACTGTTGAATCCGATAAGATAAAAGTTCTTCATATTTAAAATTAAGAAGTAGTTGTTCTGACTGGTATGCGGGAAACATTGGCCGAATGCCAAATATAATGTTCAACCCAGTCATGATAATATTCAACCCAGTCATGAGCTGGAGCGAACTACAAATGCATGAACCTTAATTGCATCATGACTATCAAAATATTGCTACTAATCAGAACCTTAACCTGGTATATTTTTTATTACAATCATCTTAAATATCAAGTCGCTACTTTTCTATAATAAAACTGCTTTCGCGTTTAGTTACTTTCAGATCATTGATTTCCGCAATCTCTCTTAATATTTTTTCCAACGAATCGGCATTATTAAATCTGCCAATAAAATACAGATTGCTAATATCAGCTTTCGAAAAACTGATTTTTACATTGTATAGTTTTTCCAACCTTGCAAAAACCTGCGGCAGCGACTGATTATTGAACATATACCAGGAGCCTTCACCTGTTCTCGGAATTGAAGGATCATCGAACGGTAATTGTTGAATCGGAGCGGTTGTTGTCTGCTTTTTTTCACTGATTTTTCGCACGGAAGCCGTAATTCCACCCTTTCTATAAACCAGTTCTTCACCAGGCGACAAATAGTAAGCTTTTTGCATCTTTTTAGCTGCGGTATTAGTGGATTGAATTACCACTTTCCCTTCGAACAGTTGTATCGTGATGTTTTCCGAAGCTTTATAACTGGCTACAGAAAACCTGGTTCCAAGGGCTGTAGTGCTCAGTTGATCGCTATAGACAATAAATGCTTTTGAAGTATCTTTTGTCACCGCAAATTCAGCTTTTCCTACCAGGGTAAATTCTCTTTTGTTATTAATAAATGGTTCCTGAAATTCCAGTGCACTGTTATTCGACAATAATACTGTCGATCCATCAGGCAGAGCCAATTGCTTTGTTTGGCCTGAAGTATTTTCTTCATGTCGCAGAACACTTGCCAACACATCCAAAGTGGCCGGCTTATCCCTGGTAAGATCACCGGTATTGCGTATTCCATTGCCTTCCCAAAAATAAGCTACGACTATTATGCCGATCAAAGAAGCTGCAACCACGGATGCTACCAGTATCCTGTACAAAGAACTTTTTCGCCCATTTACTTCATCTTCTTTCTTGTCTGACCCGTCAACTTTAGGGCCTGCATAAAAATCAACAGCAGCAGGCTCCTGCTTAATCTTCGCACGAAGCAATAACCATCCGGCGTCTACATCTGTTCCGGCGATTATTTCCCTGGCTGAAACCAGGATCCATGCACTTTGAAGTTGCTCAAAATATGCACGATTTTCGCTATTATCATTTATCCAATTAATTATAGTCTTGTCTTCTTCTGTTGTTGTTTCATCTGATAAAAAGCGAATAATTAATTCGTCGAATTGAGATTCATTTTGCATGGCCTTGTTATTATTAAGACGATCAACCAATTCTTTACCCTTACACGGATAATTTTATTTTTTTAGCTGCAGTAGTATAGCAATAAACGCAATGTATAAAACCCGATATTTTGAAAGCTTATTCCTCATCCTTGCTAAAGCACGGCTCATTTGCGTCTCCACCGTTTTTACAGAAATATTCAAAGCTTCAGCAACAACAGCGTATTTCATTCCTTCAACCTTACACAGTGTAAATATTGTACGCATTTGTTCGGGGAGTTCAGACATGGCAGCATCGATCGCGATATTCAATTCTTTGAAATCGAGATTTTCATAGCTATCATTTATGATTCCTGGTTCTCCCACAGCTAACAAGTGCTTTTCCTTTCTTGTCTTTACTTTCTGATGTTTAATGATATCGAGGCTGCTGTTAGCTACTGTTTTATACAAATAAGATTTTGCTGCGTTTGATGAAGACAGGTTGCCACGCGACTCCCAGAACTTCAGAAAAGCCGATTGCACGGTATCCCTCGCCACCTCGGCAGGTAATCCAAATTTTATTTCACAATAAGCACAAAGGGGCGCAAAGTTCTGCCGGAACAGGTCTTCGAAACCTGCCTCGTCTATGGTGACAGCAGCTGTATAAGGAACATTGTCCAAGATCGTTACTAAATCAGAGCCCATTAAAATCATTTTCTTCTACCCCATTGAGTGAGGTGCATCATCATCCCGATTTCTGGAGACAGCAACCGAAAGATATAAAATAAAAAAGGTGTTTAGACATACGACATTGCTGCTTTTACGGCATTCAGGAATACCGGGACTTTTTGGAAGGGGTCACCGGCACCAAGGGTTTCTATGGGAAGATAGCCGCGATATGAAGATGAGTTGATTATCTTGAATAGCCTGTTAAGATCAGTTGCCTGTTCCTGGCCTTTGATAAACATTTTTTCTTTTATCTGCCAGTTTACAGCGTATGGTATCGATTTCACAATGTCATTAAAAGGATCGTCACCCCGGTAACTTCCTATGTCGAGCACCAGCCCAAGCCAGGGCGAATTGACGGCTTTCAAAATTTCAATAGCTTCATCTGAGATCCTGATAAAATCATGATGGTTTTGAATAGCCAGGACGACCCCGTATGACTTTGCCTTTTCAAGACATTGTTGAATATGTTCAACAACCATTTGGGTATATTTTGGCCGCAGCTCCTTGCTTGGATACTGTAATCCTGTAAATATTCGTAGAACCGGAGCGCCTAGTTTTGCTGCCACTTCTATCCAAGCCTTCACCGTGTCAACATGCAACAGCCTTAGCTTCGGATCCTCGTTGGTAAAATCATTCCTGACACCTGTTCCACTTATAGCAATACCATGCGCAAGAGCTTTCCGTTTAAAACTGAAGATTGTCTCATCTGTTGGAATAACAGGATAACCCTTGAAATAATATCCGGTCATATCAATAGCATCAAAACCCTGTTCAGCACAAAACTGAAGTAGTTCCTCGGGTTTCAGGCTTCCCTTCATCAGGGGATCGTTGAATGAGTACGCATTGAGACTCGTTTTCAGGCCACGGGATAATAAACCTGGGGTGTCAGTGGACTGAGCTTTGGCGTTTGCAAAAGCAATAGCTGGCTGCCCAAAAACAGGAACGGCCGTAGCTGCCAGCAATTGTTGCAGAAATTTTGATCGTTTCATATGCAATTCGTTTACCTGCCCTATCAAGACAATATGGCACAGGTATTTTTACCTGAAATTTACGGTATAAAAACCCTGTTCAACCAATTAAATACAGCGTATTATTGTATCGGTTTTTCATAGGATATTGGATTTAAACCGGGGTTGAATTTCTATTCAGACCCCTTTTTTATTTTACAAAAAGCCGCAATTCAACTGCCTATTTATGAAAACCATTTTCACATAGCATTTTCACATATTTAAGTTATTAGCCCGTTCCAGGATTGTTGACCTCCCAGGTTACAGATCAGTATTGTAATTTCTTTACGCCGGTCAGTATGGTAATTTCTTTACGCCGGCAGATTTTGATGGGTGATAGATTGATTTTGCATGGCTCAAAACGGTTGCCTTATCAAGTGTCATAGGTTTCAGCTGCTGTTTCTGAAACATCTCCATCTGGTCTTTATAATGTGGCGAGCCTGGTTTTGATGAAGCTCCGAATGTGTTGATCGATTCAATAATTGGCAAACCGTTTTTTGGATAACGCACAAAACAGATATAAGCATCACCCGAAATAACCCGTCTTAAGCCATGTTTATATGGAACACTGTATTCTGCAGTGAGCACATCGGGTAATCCCCAGGATGGCCTGGCATCATCACCACGTACAAGTTTTTGAAGGTCGCCCAGCGTTATATCAGTTCGCTTGAAATATTTAATCATATAATCATGCACATACTGAAATGTTTGTACAGCTTCCGCTTTTGTAATATCTCTTGAATCTGTACCCAGCAACTTCTTTGACAGGAAATCATAGATCAGCAAAAATACCGCAGCGCCCTTGCTGTCGGTTACTGCCTTATGGTCCCAGCTCTGCAAAGTTTCGACGATTGACCGGAGTTTCGGATAGTCCGTCGCCTTTAGATAAATCAGGCTGTCCAGTCCATAAGGAAATTCCAGCGTCTCCGGTAATTGCTGATCGTATTTTATTCTTTTGAGCGTTTCATAATCGATCTTGTCTATGCCATTCATCAACTCTCCTACCCTGATGCTTCGATTGTTATTGAAGGTTTCAAAACCATCTTTTCTATCAAAAGTATTTCCGTTAAGGTTGAATTGTTTTTCTGTAGCGAGAAAAGGTGAATGATTAGTATTGAATAACCATCCGGATCCCGGATTAAGATACTGTGGCAAAGCTTTAACAGGTTTAAATTCTGTCCACAATGTTTTGGAAGTATTACCGGGCAAAGTTGTTTTCCAGTTATAGGCGTTATCCGGATTTCTTACCGGCATCTTTCCGTTGCTGATATAAAAAATGGTGTCGTAACGGTCAGCATACATGATATTAAACATCGGCAAGCTGGTCATACTAAGCGCCTTGTAGAACTCCGAAAAGTTCTTCGCTTTGTTCATGCGAAACCATTGTTCAAGGCCTTTGCAATCCATGTTAGCGGGAAGCCTCATGGAGAATACACCTTTGTCAGTTTTAACGGTAGCCCCGTATTTACTCCAGTAAACTTTCCGGCCTACTTTGACGGGAACACCTTTAACCTCCAGGCTAATCTTTTTTTCCTCCAGCGTCAACCATTCGTTGTCAAATTTGTATTGATTTTTATTTGCCGGATTCATCTGGAGCTGAAACACATCAATTTTGTCCTGGTAGTTTACTGTATGTGCCCAGCCCAGGTTTTCATTGGTGCCATGAAATATCAGGCATCCTCCCGGAAACAATCCCCCGAGCATATTCCAGCCTTCTTCACTGTTAAGATGAGCCTCATAAAATGCTGTAGGTCCTTCAATCGGCTGATGCGCATTGATCGCAAGAAAAGCTTCGCCTGTAGTTGTTCTTTTTGGATGAAAAACAAATGCGTTTGATCCTTCCCCGCTTAAGCCCGGAAGTATTTTTATCTTGCCGCCAAGAATCTGTGGAAGCACCTTATCTACTCCACAAAATATACTGGTGGAAAAAACAACAGCAGTCAGGTATTCTTTTTCATTAAAAGGAAAGGCTTTTTTGTATTTGATTTCTTTGGGATGAGCTTTTGCATAGGCGTTGAGACCCTCTACATATCCTTTCATCACCGCAATAAAATCTGCACCCATAGTGCCCCATTGTTCATCTACCAGTTGACGGCATCTCAATAAGTTTACCACATAGTCAGCTTCTGCTCCTTTCTTCCCCATAGCTGTCCCGAGTTTTGCTTTACCCATAAGCACCACGAGCTGCAGGGTAGCAAAATCATCTTCAGCATGAGCCCAGGCAAGTCCATATGCAACCTCTGCGTCGGTGGGAGCAAAAATATGGGGAACACCGAAGCTGTCCCGGGCAATTTGAATACGTTCAGGATTTATTTGTGCCTGTGTTTCCAGACTGAAGAAAATAACGACTAAAACAATGAATTTCATCCGTGTAAAGTAGGTCAAAATGTGGTTCCCTGGTAATCCTGGAGCCGAATTCGGGGGTTGGCACGTTTTTTAACTAAATTTTCATAACCCGGGGCTTACTTCACACGTATTTAAAGCATCTAATAATAAAGAAAGCAGGTGTTAGAATTAGTGAGGCTTATACATACAAATTTTAAAGTCATGGAAGAACAATCAACGCAACAGGAGGTTTTGTTATTAACGGGAACCAGTTTTTCGTCAAGACAGCGCATTGAAAATGAAGGATCCGAAAGAAGTCGTAACCTGGATGAAACTGCCAAACTTGAAGAAGCATGTTGGAATGGTCTCCTACCGGCCATGTTACCTGAAATCTGTGGAGTTAGCGACAAGCCGGTATTTATCTGGAAAATCCGCGAAGGTGCTGCGTTTCTGGAAGTTGAAATAAGCGACATTCCGCGTGATTTGGATCCTTACTATTCCCTGGATCCATATGCATACGCAATGACCCGCAATTACAATTAACAGTCAGCTAATTAATCTGCCTATCAAATCGGCCTGTCAAATCGACCTATTGAATCGACCGATTAAAGTGACTTTGTTGAAGAAATATTGTTAACGCGACTTGTTAACGCAACTTATTAACGCAACTTATTAAGCAACTTATTAAGCAACTTATTAAGCAAACTAACAAAATCGAGTTGTTGTAACAAAATTTTAAGGCGATACTACATTCTCAAAGCTCTGACCGGGGCTTTTTTTATTTCCCGGGCTTAACCACCTGGGCCCCCGGATTTTAAATCGCTAATTATCTTTCAATTATGAGTGATGAAACCTTTCATAACTCACAACTCAACTCACCACTTACACACTCACCACTTACCACTCACCACTCATCTTACAAAGCTCCGGATATCCTGAACACCCAGGCGTCGTTCGAAAGGTTTTGAGCAGGGCCCACGGCCGGCATGATGATCGTTAGCTTATTGCCTGAATAAGAAAACTTAACCGGACCATTATAGCCTAACAATTTAACCGAAGCAGGCTTTTTAACTCCATCAACAATTAATGGTTTGTTTTCCGCAGCTACAACCATAGCAAATAAATCTTTGCCTTTGGTTGAATAAAATAAATTCGTTTCCTTTTTGATAGGTGGGGCTGCAGCCCAGGCGTGACTTCCATAGATAGCTTCCCCGTTTGTTTTCAGCCATTTGCCAATATCAAGTAATCTTTGCTGCATGATAACAGGTATACGGCCATCTGCTGTGGGCCCTATATTGAGTAACAGGTTGCCACCACGTGCAACTTTATCGATAAGTATTTTAATTAATTCCCTGGTGCTTGAATAATCTTCGAGGTTCTCATTGCGGTTATATCCAAATGAACCTCCTATACCGCGACATTCTTCCCACGGATGAGCGATCATTTTCCCGGAGGCATTATCACTATGAACAAGATCATACTCTGTTGTATAGAACGTACCATGTTTGCTTCTGGTTTCCTTACCCCAGCGATCATTGATAACAACATCTTTTTTAACCGGGCTTTCGTTAAAAAGCCAGCTCAGGAACTGGGTGCTTTTCCAAACCTCGCTCGGATGATCCCACTCGCCGTCGGTCCAAACCAGGTCGGGATTGTACCTGTTCACCAGGTCCTTCATTTGTGGGATCATATGTTCATCCACGTATCTGTTCACATCCTGTTTATATAATGGATTATACCATTCGTATAATGAATAATAAAAACCCATTTTTAATCCTTTCTTTTTAACAGCCTTTGAGAGGTCGCCCGCCAGGTCACGGTGTGGGCCGACATCCATAGCGTTCCAGTTCCAGGAATGTTCACTTGGCCAAAGTGGAAAACCTTCATGATGTTTAGATGTCAACACTACATATTTGGCGCCCGAGCGCTCGAAAAGGCTTGCCCACTGATCAGGGTTAAACATTTCAGCTTTGAAATCTTTTACAAAATCATTGTATTTGAAATCAGGGCCATAGGTTTTAAGATGATGAGCCTGGAACATTTTACCAACGGCATCATTATCAGTTAGTCGCTTGCCATACCATTCTGCATATTTTGAATAAGTTGGAATTTCCGGCCCTGTTGGTGCCCAGGCCGGTACAGAATACAAACCCCAATGTATAAAAATGCCGAACTTACTGTCTTCAAACCATGAAGGTATCGGGCGGCTGTCTATAGACTGCCAGTTCGCCTCATACTTTTGCGAATATCCATTAACGTTATAAATAAGGGCTGCTGTAGTAAAAAGTGCAATCAATATCAGTCGCAGTTTGTTATTCATCTGGCAAGTTTGGTTTTTAAAGATATGAAACGCCCATCGAAAGTATTTGATCCACCTGGGCTATGCCCTCGCAGGGCATCAAATATATAAATGACCGGATGAAACTAATGAATAATTCAGAAAGTCGTATTTTAAGTGATTAAAAATATTCTATGTCAGCAACCAACAAATCGGTCAGGCAATTCATTGACGAAACAGGCGCAGACAGGTTGATCCAGGAAATAGATGATAGTCTCAGGCAGTTAAACAACGGGAAAAAACCAATTTATTCTGATCTCATTTTCAGGGATGAAAAAACTGAATATGAATATGTGAATTATGTCCAGGAGGGAGGCGGAGTGTTGGGAATTGCGCTGATCGGCTATACTTATGTACTGGAAAAACTTGGATTTCGTTTTTTGAGACTCGCGGGCACCAGTGCGGGAGCCATTACTACAATAATGCTTGCATCAGTCGATAAAAAAAATTACCCGGAACATGATTTCAAACTTCAGTCGGAGATCATGCTTCATGAACTGCTCAGTTATGATTTATGGCAACTGGTAGATGGACACTGGCTGGCAAAAAGATTGATCCGGATTTTTATCAATTACCGGTTTGGCACAAGTCTTTTGAAATTTCTGATTGGTTGTTCAATTGTGATCCCTATAATTTATGCATTATACATAATAGTACTTCAGCAGACAGTTGCAAATTTATTGCTATCACCAGTGTTCAGTGTAATCCATAAAATTTTCAGCGCACTGGCTTTAGTTTCTGTTATAACGCTGGTAATCCAGTTTTGTTTATTCTCTTATTTCAGGTTAAGGTTTGATCGGGCAGGCTTCGGTATCAATACCGGGAAAAATTTTCATAGTTGGATAACAGAAATTTTACAAAGGAATAATATTAATACGTTGGCTGAACTTGAACAGAAAATGACTGAGCGATATAGCAACATCGAAATGCGGGCTGAAAGAAAAGCTCAACATATCCCCGGGGATGATGTTTCTGTACCTTATCCTTATCTCACGCTTGTTGCCAGCGATATCACAGTTCAGACAAAAGTAGAATTTCCATTGATGGCTCCGGATTATTGGGTCGATCCTGGTTCCGTTAACCCCGCAGATTTTGTCAGGGCTTCCATGTCGATCCCGATATTTTTTGAACCTTTCCGGGTTGCAGTGCCTCAGCAGGTTCAGAATACCAGTAAGCTGCAAAAGATGAAAGCTACATTGAAAGATAAGAGGACCAGCGCACCGAAAATTTCTTTATTTGTAGATGGTGGCATATTGTCAAATTTCCCGATAAATGTTTTCCACAACCCGAACGTGCGGATAGCCCGGCTCCCTACTTTCGGAGTTAAGCTGGAAGATGAAAAACATATCAGTCCGGGTAAGGAAGAACCTGAATCAAGAAGTCTTTTTAAATACCTGATGACAGTTTTCAGTACAGTAAGATTTTATTATGACCGCGACTTTCTGAAACGGAACGCAGTATATGAACAATGTATTGGATATATTGATGCAGCAGAATATAACTGGCTGAATTTTGGAATGGATGAAAAGGCAAAAAAAGAATTGTTCATAAAAGGTGTGCAGGCGGCAAAAACTTTTTTCCTGGGAGGTAAGGTTTGGGTTGATGGGAAAGAGAAGGAGGTAATTCCGTTTGAATGGGAAAGGTTTAAGAGTGACCGGGAAAAGCTGTGAGATAAGTGGTGAGTGGTGAGTCTTCGATCGGTTTCATCGATATCACCTTATTAATAACTTTGTGAAAAAGCCACATGCAGTGATACCATTTACCCCAATGGACCTTTTGAGTTCACTGGTGAGTCTGGTACTGTATGG